>Ga0163149_10008403_pt1 | contig 10205 bp, 7 predicted proteins | sample OliLakLV19MP5G1_FD_148604 | JGI IMG/M metagenome (GOLD analysis project Ga0163149, IMG submission 148604) | Freshwater microbial mat bacterial communities from Lake Vanda, McMurdo Dry Valleys, Antarctica - Oligotrophic Lake LV.19.MP5.G1 | ecosystem: Environmental > Aquatic > Freshwater > Lake >...
ATGTTGGCGTGATGCTATTGGTGACCCTGAACGGAATGAAGTTGCTTCCTGGATCGTCGGATTCTGACCTTGAGCCCAAACTGAAAAGAAAATTACGAAGCCCAAAGTTTAATGCTTCTCATGAATACGACGAAATCCTGAAAACCGAACTGGATGGTTCAGAAGGATACGGCGATGTGGAACTGGGCACAGCCTATAATGCTGGTGCCGCTCAATCGAATGCTGGTGATGAAGGCAGCTCCCTACAACAGCTCGACCACGAGATTATTTAATCATAGGTTAATGAATTACAACTTCGTCTTTGGGGCAAGCATGAAAATGGCGCTTTCCACAATTTTGCTGTACAAAACTCACTTTGGAAGTATGTAGATAGTCAATTTTTACTATTGATTTGGCCATTTATCACCAAAGCTAGCTTTCAGCTCTTCGAAGGGTGGCGTTAGATATACAAAATTCCCCCCATTCGGACGGGTTTCCACCACTCCCTTGTATGCCGTGCGGAATATTCCTGCCTTCTCGTCAGTCATCAAATTAAATTGCCTTGCAACATTTCTAAACCCGTCGATACCTTTATATTCAATTCGAGCGTTGTTGCCACTATTTACTTGTTCCAACGCCTCGTTTCGTGAATGGACTAGCTTCGCACTGGCCACCTGATGGGCATAGTCGTTGTCAAACTTTTCCGGTTCCAGATAAGAGAGGTCTTCCGATTTCCATTCGATCGGCGCCGTATTTAACATGACACGGTTGAGATTACCACCAAATTGGTTTCCACTGGCGCCACCTTTGGCACCAAAATGAAAGGTCCTCGTGATTTCCGGCCTAATGAATTGCCGATTTTGCCTTTGTTGAGGCTCTCGCAACCAATCGTCCCAGTAGCCAGTTGGCCATTTTGAACCCAAATCGTTGACCCATGTGTTTCGAGTCATCATCCAACCTAGTCCAGGAAAAAAGTCGGACCGCAGCAATCGTTTGGCATCGGATACTTGACTTGAGTATCCGTTATCGTTGAAGGCGGAAACAGCCAGAAATTTGGGATCACTGTCCAAAAGAGGTGCTGTCGCTTCGAAATAATCAAAAAAATCGGGAGCTATTCGGAGGTCCTCTTCGAGGATTATGACACGGTCTGGCAGAGTGTATTTGTCGTAGGCTTTTCCATCAAATAACGTTCTGAGAGCCCAACCATAATGAACTGCCAAAAGATTGTAGGCGTTTCCTCTCAAGTTCGTTGTAGTCGGGTGAACGAGATGGTAGAATGGGATTCCCTTGGCTTCAAATTTGGCTTTGAAACTTTCAATAACCTTGGTAACTTCCGGTATGTCTTTGTCCTGGGACACCACAATTGGGCATCCCATCACACAGGTTGTCGGGATGGAGGAGTAAATATTGTCCAGAGTCTCAGTCAAATAGTTTGCTCTTGAGCAGGTGAATATTAGGAGAGGTGATTGATAGGGTTGTATACCACTTTGTAGTGCACCGCCTTCCATTTTTTGCACTTTATTACCGGCATTGTTTCCCGGCACAAACGCATTTTCAATTTGTCTGACAATGTTAGCGACATTGTGCCCCGGGCCAATCACATTGTGACTTGATGATACCGCAGACTGACTTTCCAAAATAAGGGCTTGGAAGGAAACGAATACCCAAACAAAGAAGAGCAGCGCGATACAAGACCCAATCAAGGTTGCAGCGATCATACTGCCTCTTTGCCGCTTGCGCCTGCGCTTCTTCGTTCCCTTTTGCATCCGTGTGATTGGCATCTTTTTCTTTTCTTATGAATGCTCATCCAACGGGACTCTCTTCGCGTCTACTAGTATCTACAAGTGCACCACTCAATTGAAACCATTGATTCCGTAATCATTGATTATGGACATGCAAGCTAAGCAAGCTGAAGCAAGTAGAAAACGTAACGATGGATGCGAGCAGAAAAATAATCATCCCCGACAAGATGGTCATGGCATTGATACGTGATAGGGCTAGGGTCATTTGAGTTGCAATTATTGCTAGTATTTATTGGGTTATGAGTTCAGAACCCAGATTCTTACCCCCGATGGCGCACGCGGGCATCGCATGGTTCAAACGACGCGCGGGGCCATCCCCTTTAGCTAGCGGTGACTATTATGAACGAAACACAACACTCAACATCGACCAGGTTTTGAACCATGCAAAAGAGTTCTGCAGTTGGAAATAGGAAGTGGACTAACTTCACGTGTACGAGTACAACGTACTGGTACGACGTATACACTTGACTACACAACTTCTCCATGCAAGGACTGATCTGATGGCACAGTTGAGTAGTCTACTAGTACATGCATGTACATACATACATATTTGCATCACTTCCACATCACACAGAATGATAATATTTCAAGGGAAGATGAGAGAGAGCTTGACACTCATTAGCATTTTCTGCTGTGGTTTTCTCAAAGGGGTCGCAGCAAGGGAAGCCTTCAGGAAAGCTTACAGGGATGGGATGAACTATGAATCCTCCACACTGGATTTTGCACCGACGGTATCGAACCAAGCAGAAGTGAGCATAGACGGGATGCAAGGCCTCGAACGCTCCTTGTATGTTTTTGAATTTCCTACCATGTCACCAAAGGTTAGCGGCAGACAAGTCCATCCAACCTCTGAACAAGAAGAGAGTGGTGCAGACACCTACTCCGGTATTTTTGAATTTCCATTCGAGGAGTTTGCCATGGAAGAAATCTCTACTGGTGGCGACAGCGCGTACATCGGTCGAGCATCATCGCAAGAACCACCACAATCAGCTAATGCAGCCTTTTTTGCCTTCGACGCTCCTGTGAATACATTCGAGGACTTTGCCATGCAAGAAATCTCTACCGGTGGTGATAGCGCGTACACCGGTCGAGCGTCATCGCAAGAACCACCACAATCAGCTAATACAGCCTTTTTTGAGTTTGACACTCCTGTAAATACATTCGAGGACTTTGCCATGCAAGAAATCTCTGCTGGCGGTCAAGAATCATCACAAGAACCACCACAACCAGCAAGTGCAGTCTTTTATTTTCCCTTCGACAGTTCTGTAAATACAGAGACAATGGAAGAAGCTTCCAATTTCGCGGACAAATCTGCACTGTTACCGACACCAATACCAGAACCTGTAATGTTTCAATTTCCAACAATAGCACCACTCTCAGAAGACGTCTCTGTACCGACATCAATACCAGAACCTGCACTATTTCAATTTCCAACCACAGCGCCACTCTCAGAAAAAGGCTCGGTGCCGACACCCATACCAGAACCTGTATTATTTCAATTTCCAGTTATGGCACCACTCTCATCAGAAGAAGTCTCGTTACCGACACCAATACCAGAACCTGTATTATTTCAATTTCCAGTCATGGCACCACAATCAGAAGAAGTCTCTGCTTCCACGAAAAGCGATAAATATAGCTATGCGCCCACAGAATCTCCATTCACCGAACCAATCAACTCTCCACCAAGTGAGGAATTGTCGCACACCGACGACACGCCAACTGTGGAGGCTGCGAGAATGGAGTACATGAATGCCCACGTTAGTATTGCCCCATCTAGCAGTGCCCCAACAGAGTTTTCTACATACATGGCCACGCTCGTGTCTGACTATCCCACAAGTAGTCAAGAGCCATCCGTGAACCCAACCATGTCGGAAGACGAAGTAAGGATCGGATCTTTTGCGGACTATACAACAAAGCCAGCCGAATCTGTTACATTGTCACCAGAAATCCAGTTTTCGGCAAGCTCTTGGGGAGCTTCTCTTCCTTCCCTGGCACCAGCCACTACTATTAAGACAAAGCCGCCGGTGCAGCTACTTACCGAGGACGACAAAGCATCGATACAGAGTTCAGCAACATTGATTCAAGCTTCTCCTTACTTTTCGTTTTCCATGATTTCGCCAACGGAACCGCCAACGGGGGCGCCAACGGAGGCTTCAAGTGCAGAACCTTTTGATTTGCTCCAAGAATGGATGATGGGCTTCGCGAAGTTAGCGGACGCAACCGCTAGCCCGACTCCTCCAGGCACGGAAGAAGCGACTAGTGAGAGGACTGCTTCAATCCCAATTGAGTCCTATTATCCACTGACTCCATCTGAGCAGGAATCAGCCAAAAGCACAAGAATAAAAGCGGCTAGTGAGACAACTGCTTCCATCCCAATTGATACCTATTATCCACTGGATCCTTCTGAGCAGGAATCAGCCAAAGACACCAGAATAGAATCAACTAGTGAGGGGGCAGCTTCCATCCCAATTGAATCCTATTATCCACTGACTCCATCTGAGCAGGAATCAGCCAAAGAAGGCGCCAGTGTAGAATCGACTAGTGAGACAACTGCTTCCATCCCAATTGAATCCTATTATCCACTGACTCCAGATGAGCAGGAATCAGCCAAAGGCGCAAGAATATCGACAGGCATTTCCGATGCGCCATCGCCTCAACCAACATTTGCGCCAACCACAGCAAAACCTTCTCTGGATCCTACTTCCAACGCGCCTTCCACCATGCCTTCCAAGCAACCAACGATTACACCAACAGGATCTTTGGAGCCTTCGCCGCTGCCATCGAAAGCACCGAGTTTGGAACCATCCATAATGCCTTCATTGCCCACGCTGGCCTATCTGGAATCGGTGTTGCTTCCTCCTCCAGAGGATAGTGATGCCCCGCCAAATCAATATCCCTGAGACACACCCCGTACTCTTTCTGCTACCTAAGGATCTCACTGTACCGAAACACCAAAATGCTGTGGCGGGAAATGCCAGCGGATGGATGTTGTACGATCATGGCTTTTCCCGTATGAGCGGATCGGAATCTGTCGTGTGCCAATATCCTTGTTCCTCCATGGTCAGTGGGGTCATATGGAAATAGGAGCTTACGGAAGGAAATGCAGCATCACTGCAGTTTTGTAAAATTGAAGCTACTTTCTTTGCTGAAGAAAGGCTTCTTACAGTACCATCACCAGTCACCCTGACTGGGGAGGGTTAGACATGAAGGGAAAGCTTATTCATACTTAGACACTTATTAGCAACCCTGAACCTATTGTACTACTCCAGTATGGAACTTTGTGTAGTGTTGCTTAGCTTGATTTACTTAGGGCCAATGAGGTTTCAAGAACCTGTCATGTTCACATCCAGTTTGAGTTTGCAGCATCCCGGTGGCTATGGTACATGGACAACAAATCACAATGCAAATGCCTTCTTATGTGTGCTAAAAATGTATTCATTTTAATTCAGTCTAAACTATCCAGTCAGCTTCACCAGGCCCTTTCAGCAAACTAGATCACACTTGGCAGTGCCCCAGTGGCACCCAGAAGAGTTAGGCAACAACAAGCAATCAACAATAGGATAGGTTCCCCTTGACCTTTTTGGGCCAGGTTAGGTGTGAATAACCAGCGCCATCAATATTGTAATATTTAAAAAGTAGAAGCAAAGTCTTCACAAAGATTTTTTTTTTCATCGGGTGGGTTGCAGTGAAACAAAGACTTGTTCTGTTTGTGCAATTTGTAAAAATCAATTATTAAAAAGATTTAGGCTTGCTGACAACCTTTCTATGATTAAAAAATTTCTGTTTCAACTACTGTTAACAGATTTGAAGTTGCACATAGAAACATGAGCCACCCCACTGTTCAATTGTTTTATGATTCTTTTTCCCAAAGTCCATGTTGACAACCTCCTGCAGAATGACTGCTGTTCAGTCCGCCGAAACAGTGCTGAAACAACACTTCTTACTACTGATGCTGCTATCAGCTACAGTCCAGCTACCCTCAGTTCCAGTACAGTAGGAGGGGCAATAAATTATGTGTAGGGTAGTCACTACTTTTGCTACTCTACTAAGTAGATCATTATTGTGAGAAACACACAAACAAAGTTGAGTGAGTGACTGTGTGACAAGCTTTTCACTCACAAGCCAGTAGGTCACAATCCGAGACTTGAAGGTCATTTGCAGCAAAGAGGGGATGATGACGCCATACTGGGTATAATTATAATAATAACCCTTCGCTTGATCGATCCCAACAATACACCGTACTATTGCTATATTTTCTACACATGAGAAACGATCGATACCACAACTCAGGGCCTGTACCACAGCTACTCGCCACTAACAGTGAAAGGTGAGAAAGATCGAACCAGCAGCTTCCGGACCAAACCAACCGTAGAAGTTGCAGTTCCTTCGGTCACTGTTGATAGCTTTCGTACATTGATTCATTCATTGCCAATTATTACCATCCATTTGAGACCAAAAAGCCGCACCCGCAGCCATGGACATGGCAGCCGACGACAATGGCGATGGCCATGACCATAACCACAGTCATGACCACCACCATCACAATAACAATCACCAACATAATCAACAACAACAACAACAACGCAATCATCAACCTCCGAGTCGCACTCGGTCGGGCATGTCGGAAGAAGAACAACGATCGCGACGAGAAAGCATCAAAGAAATCATGAAAGACAATACACTTTCGGCGGTCGACAAGCGACGATCGATTCAGTCTCTCATGGACGGACGACGACGATCTAGCACGACGGGATGTTCCGTTTCCAGTGGATCGTCCGCTGGTGGCGGCGGAGGACGAAATAGTGCGGGAGGAGATGACTATGTCTCGACCATGGCCGCCGCCGCGGCTGCCGCAGCTGAGTATTATGACTCTTCGGACGATGACATGCTCATGTCCGATGCTGAGGACGATGACGACGATGACGACGATGATGACGAGAATACGGGGATTGCCAATGCCCTCAATCATCATCAGAATGACAATACTAGTTTGAATCCCTGCGATGCCGTCTATGTGGGACGCCGTGCCAGTACGGCTTCGTCGGGAGACTCGTCCGTCTCGCAAAACTCGTTGGGATATGGTGGCGGCGCCTCTAGTCATCACCGCCGTGCAGGATCCAACGCGTCATCGTCAGGCTTGGGACCCGACCAGAACAACAATCCTCAGAGCGATGAAAATGGCAGCAACGGTACTAATAATCGTGTCAACCGACAATTAATACAGGGATTGGACAACGACGATAAGGACGATGCCAAAAAACGATTTCGACGATATGGTAGGGCCCGATCTCTTCAAGATTTTGGGGATGGAGCCTTTGCCGCCGCTTCCTTTGTCAAGAATGACCCCCGCGCCATTAATAAGCGCATGGAAAAATCAAGACCCAAATGTGAACATTACGAACGAAATTGTACCGTCGTCAGTCCCTGTTGTGGACTGGCGTTTGGATGTCGAATTTGTCACGATGAATGTCCGGTATTGCCACCGCCATTGAGTGCCAAAAAACAAAAGCAACTCTACGAACATGATGATGACAGTGACAGCAGTGGCACCGGTGACACGCCCAATGAAGAAGAAGCCAACGCGGCTGCGGCGGCAGCCAATGCAGCCTATGCCATGGAAAGTGCCGCCAAAAAGACCAAGGCAGATCGACGTCGATCCATGCCCATTGATTTGGAAGAAGAAGAAACACATCATGAAATTGATCGGTTTGCCATTCGGGAAGTGATTTGCCGGAAGTGCTTTACTCGTCAATCCAGCAAAACGTGAGTTATGACACTGTGTTTGTCGACATACAGAGTTACAAACAGATAGACTTGCATCGTCGTCATGTGGCATACCGCAACTCACTCTTCTTCTTCTTCAAAACCTTTATTTGCGTTCTTGTGCGCGTGTGTGACAGAAACAATTGCATCAGTTGTGGAATACAGTTTGGGGAATACCATTGTAATATTTGTAATCTATGGATGGCCGACAAAGAAAGTCCGTATCACTGCCATGATTGTGGATTTTGTAGAGTGGGCGGAAGAGAAAACTTTCGTCACTGTGATGATTGTGGAATGTGTATTGACGCTCTGTTGTTTGACGATCACAATTGCAAAGTTGGAAAGTACATGTCGAATTGCCCCGTTTGTCAAGAAGACTTGTTTTCGTCAAGATATGCTAGTCACGAAATGCCATGCGGTCACGCTATTCACTGGCATTGCTTCAAAGAATTAACTTCCTACGATACGCGGTGTCCAGTTTGTAAAAAGACGGCGGAAACAGCCGATCAAATGGCAGCAACGTGGTCCGCCATGGCTATGGGTATTGCATTGCAACCGGTGCCGGCAGATCTTGCTCGTGTCGTAACAATCTTGTGCTATGACTGTGAACAGCGAGATGCGGATCGAAGATGGCACTTTTTGGGTGTACGATGTGTGCACTGTTTGAGTTTCAACACGACCGTGGAACGAACCACCATGATGGGGCGTGATGCGGCGGCCTATTTAGATGAGTTGGATGCGCAGCGAGAGCAAAGTGGCGTTGGCGGAGCAGCAGGGGACGGTGCTGTTCCACACGATTATGACAGCATGATGCAGCAACGAGAAATGGAAATGCAGATACAAGGAATGAACGTGGCGAACGACGGAGACCAGCAGGATGACGACGACGACGACGATGATATGATGGATGCAATGGGTTAAACAACCCGACAAAGAAAGACATCCGGTTTCCCCACACAAGCAGATGCATGCGTCCAATCAAGCTTGAATGACGCATCAACCAGTATTACTCTCGGAAGTATTTGAGCTGGTCGGCTGGTTACATCAACCATGATGACGGCAATACATACGCATGTTACTGGTTGCGCACGTTATCAGGAGAGCGCCAATGGTTTAACCTCTTTCGTGTCAACAGAAAGGCAGAAAATGGTTCCTACGAGCTGCTAATGGTTCGGTGGATATATGTAAAACATCAAACATGCTCTACTGGAGCAAGAAAAATGTACACCGTAACCTTTGGAATAGCATGCTTGTTAATTATTTCTTTATTTCCTTCACAGTTTCTTCTAATTCTTCTAGAGTTTGTTCACCAGGAAACAGCTTACCTGGAAGGGCAGAATGGAGTATCATCAATTGTGAGTGAGACAAATGTCAAAACAAACCAAAATTCTTTCGACACGAATGTGGGCTACTAGTAGTTGGATCCCTTGAGGCCTGACGTACCATTGATTTCCCAAGTTGGATATCCTGGAACATTCTTTTTTTTACACAGGTTGTAGTCTTGATTGTACCCATCTTTGCTGCATTCTACGTATGTGATTTTAGAAAAGGCCTCCTTTCCCAGGGTAAGCTTTTGATCGTAGCAATGGGAACACCAATATGCGCCATACATAGTAGCATCCAATGATTGAAGTTCTTTGGAAAGGGACAAGCTTCTTTCGGTAGAACTAGTCGTTATTGGCGGAGGTTTGAGCCCTTCTGATGATTCGGATGACGCCAAGAAAGTTTGGGAGCTGCTTAATGACGACGAGAATCCTGCTGCAAGTTGACTTGACAAACTGGTCTCGTCCACACTGAAAAATAATACCAAAGCCGCCAATACGGTTGTTGTGAAACTCCCTGCACTGGTTTGCACAGCTCTTTTTCGTGCTTCTTCGGGTACTGCCCCGCCAATCCAGACAATTCCCGCCATGCCAATCGATAAACATGCCGACACGAGACAAAAGGGGCAATTGGCGTGCAAGACTCCAAAGAGTAACGACATGAGAAAGACCGAAAAGGTTCCCATGGCCGTCACGGCGGCTGTCAACCAAATGCGGTTTTCCGTATCATCCGAGATTGTATCCGAAGCCGACAAGAACGGCAAGAACGCCAATAATGCCACGGTACTATAGGCCGCCAATCCAAGTGTGGCAAGGGGGACATCCGTAAATGGGATGACAGCATAGGGCCCAGATAAGACAGAACTGCAGCCACCATCGGGACCACAAGAAGCTTGAGAGGTGCCAGTCATTTTGGTGTAGGTCAGATACGATGTTTCCAAGACTCCAAGGCTGGCCATGCTCCCAACAATCCGTCGCAATTGGGGATTCCAACAGGAGGAAGAAGAGGGAGTATCATTGTTGTCGGAATTATCAGTAGTAGCCATGCGCAAAGGTTCAATGCCAGCCTTCTTGTAGTGTTGGTCTGCGTTGTTGAGCACACGGTGATTGTTGATTGTTGATGTTGGGGCGTAATTACTGTGCACAGTTGTGGAAAAGGACCGTGGTGTTATCGCCCGGCCCGAGAAAGCACCGACACATGGCGATGAGAGTGCTGTCAAAATAGAAATGAAGGAAAAACTCCTCATGAGTTTTCGAGGAACATTCATCATTGCCGGGCTGAAAACAATCGCACGAAACGAGTTAGTATGTATGTGGGCGTGCAGAAGTGTGGTAATGC
>Ga0163149_10008408_pt1 | contig 10203 bp, 8 predicted proteins | sample OliLakLV19MP5G1_FD_148604 | JGI IMG/M metagenome (GOLD analysis project Ga0163149, IMG submission 148604) | Freshwater microbial mat bacterial communities from Lake Vanda, McMurdo Dry Valleys, Antarctica - Oligotrophic Lake LV.19.MP5.G1 | ecosystem: Environmental > Aquatic > Freshwater > Lake >...
AGCTGTATATTTATTTAATTGGCGTGATGACACTGCCTTTGCATCCTCTGCGTGGGAAATAAATTCACTTCCAATTCGAGCAGAATGGTGAAACGCTGCTGAAATGGGATCGGCAGCGTCTCACTGTATATTTATTTAATTGGCGTGATGACACTGCCTTTGCATCCTCTGCGTGGGAAATCCTATAAAAAACTAATATTAAAATTGATTTAATTATATATCAATATATTGGTGCTGAGCTATCATAAAATGTTGCCCGCTTAAACCAAATCAACATCTCCATTTAAAGCAATCGAATAGGAACAAAAAAACCTATATTTGTTAATCTACGCGATGTAGTCAGATAACTAAATTAAACTATCTTTACCCACATGAAACGCATACAAATTCTGCTGTGGATACTATGCCTGGTTCAATTGACTGCAACCGCTCAAACCGGTTATAGTGACGCAGGTAGCAGGGCTAATTCAATGGGCAATGCTTCCGTAACCCTACAGGATGTTTTTAGTGCTCAAAACAATCCTGCTGCACTTGCTTTTGTGGAAGGCATTACTGCCGGTTTAAGTACCCAAAACTACTTTCTGGTGGAAGGCGGAATTGCTGCCCACCACGGCGTATTTTCTTTACCATTTAAAAAACAAGGTGTATTTGGTGCCAGCATAAATTATTTTGGCGATAATACCTTTAATCAAACACAAATCGGAATCGGTTACGCAAGAAAACTTGCAGAAAATGTTTCTCTTGGGTTACAATTGGATTATGTTGGAACCAAGACCATAGAAGTTGGAAGCGGTTCGGCATTTACTTTCGATATCGGTATTTTATATAAACCCACTAAAAACCTCACTATAGGAGCAAAGGCGTTTAATCCCATACGCGCAAAAACCGGATTGGTTTATGAAGAGGAATTACCAGCAATTATAAATGTTGGAATTGCTTATCAGCCTTCCATAAAAATATTCATTTGCCTGGAAGCTGAACAAACCATTCAGGATGACCTAAGAGCAAAAGGTGGAATTGAATATCATATTGCTGAACAACTTTATTTAAGAGGAGGATATATTTCCAATCCTTCCATGTTCACCACTGGATTAGGTGTTAAGATCAAGGAATTAAAACTAGATCTCAGTGCTCAATTTCATCAACAACTTGGATTAACGCCCGGTTTCGGATTGAGTTATAAATTTTGATCCATGCTGCACAAAAACACCGATATAAAATCAATAAAAATTAAACCTCTTTTTTTTAGAAGGTTTCGCGCAAACAATATTTTTACCCTTTTATTTTCTGTTTTATTTCTTTTAACTAACACCATTTTATTTGCACAGGAAAATAACGGAGAGGGAAGATTATTAGAAGGAGATATTCTGGAAGATGCTGCAGAAAAAATTGATAATACAGACATTTCTATCGATACCTACCAGGAAAACCTGAATGCCTTATTGAGAAATCCCATAAATATAAATAAAGCAACAGGTACGGAATTGCGCAACACCACTTTATTTACCGAATTACAAATCCGCGACCTATTGCGACATATTGAGGCTTATGGCCAAATAGTGAATATTTACGAATTACAAACAATTGCTTCTTTTTATATAGAGGATATCAATCGGTTAAAACCATTTATTTCCTTTAGCGGCTCCAATAAACCTGCGGAACCATTTTTTAAACAATTATATCTGGGAGATTATCAATACTTTTTTAGGGTTGGCCGATATATTGAATTACAGGATGGTTATGTAGAAGACAGTTTGGGTGCCGCATCTTACTATGGAAATAATTCCCGTATTTATACCAGGCTTAGATATAATTACGACAATAAATTAAGTTACGGTATCACTGCAGAAAAAGACGCCGGCGAAGCAATTTTCGGCCCTTCACAACCTCAGGGTTTTGATTATTATTCCGCACATTTTTTTAAAAAAGGTTCCGGAAAATTAAAAGCCCTTGCTTTGGGCGACTATGAATTGCGCATGGGTCAGGGATTAATTATGTGGAGCGGATTTGGTTTCGGAAAAAGTGTTTATCCTGTAGCCGTAAGAAGAGCGGGCCCTGTGCTCGATGCCTATACTTCTACTAATGAAAATAGATTTATGCGAGGCGCGGGAGCTACTTATGCATTTAAAAATGTGTATGTAACTGCCTTTGCATCCTATAAAAATTTAGATGCAAATGTATCGTTAATCGATACAACAGATGAAGAGGTTTTGCAAATTTCTAATATCGACGACAGCGGATTACACAGAACTGAAAACGAATTGGAAAATAAAAACGCCATAAAGGAAACTGTAGCAGGATTTGACGCAACTTATTATAAAGGTCAATTTAATGTTGGGATATCAGCTGTGTATTTTCATCTTTCTACGCCTTTAATAAAAACACCTGACCTATATAATGTATATGATTTTACCGGAACTAATTTATTAAACAGCAGCGTTCATTATAATTTTTTGTGGAGGAATATTTTATTATTCGGAGAGGCGGCGGTAAGCGATAATTTAAAAGGTGCAACATTAACCGGATTAATTATGCCAATTGACCCGAAAATAGATATTGCAATAGTACACCGTTATTTTTCTCCGGAATATCAAACACTTTATGCCGAAACATTCTCCGACGGACCTACGCCGCAAAATGAAAGAGGCACTTATTTCGGAACAGAAATAAAACCAGTAAGAGGTTGGAAATTTAGTGGCTATATTGATTTATATAAACACCAATGGCTTGAATTCAGAACTGATGCGCCCTCTTATGGCACTGATGTATTAACACAAATTACCTGGCAACCTTCCAGAGCATTTGAAACCTATTTGCGTTTTAAAAGAGAAGTAAGCGATAGAAATATTTCTACCGACCTACTTGAAGACAACCTTGTTTTAAATGAAATAACCCAATTAGAAAAAGCTACACTGCGCTGGCATGCCGATTATGATGTAAGTAAATCACTAACATTAAAATCGAGAATAGAAGTGAGTTTTTACAACGAACAATTAGGTTTACCGGAAAAAGGATACCTCGCATTTCAGGATTTTAATTACCATCCGCTTAGCAGTCCATTTGGTTTTGCAACGCGATTTGCCATTTTTAATACCGATAGTTATAATACAAGAATTTATACTTACGAAACTGAAGTGCTTTACGCTTATTCTATAATAGGCTTAGCAGGTCATGGAACAAGAACTTATTTATTATTAACCTATTCTCCTACTAAATGGATGGATATCTGGGCAAGGGCGAGCAATACCTGGTACTCTGAAAATGATGAAATTGGAAGTGGCGATAATACATTTCCGGGATCTACACGAAGTGATTTTAAATTGCAGGTAAGGTTGAAGTGGTGAGTTATTGAATTGACATTTGAATAATAAAAAAAGAACTGCTTTTTTATCAAAAGCAGTTCTTTTCAGTTTAGTTTATTTATACCTTCAATTATCAGAAGCACCTTTATTTAAAACTACCGTATTTGCGATCTTATCATGCAATGTTTGCCGCTTTTTGTCAAATAATGCTAAAATATACCCAAGCATAAATATCATAGTAGAAAATATTTTTCCAATAAACCGTATAAATGCATTTACAAAATTTATTTTACCTCCATCTTTTCTGCGCACTCTTATACCGGTAAATAATTTGCCAATGGTACCTCCCCACAATCCTTCAAAAAAAACAAAATAAAGCATAGGTATCAACAAAAAACCTACAAGGGCTTCCATTCGAAAACGATTTACAAAATTTTTGATGTAAATGTCGCGATGGTTATCAAGAGCAATGGGTTCAAAATAGGCAAAAAATTGATATTTATCCATCAGACTAGGCCTTCCCTCATCACCTGATTCATTAAATGATTCAGGGCTTTTACCCATGCTGATAAATAAAAATGGAATGATTACAATTGCCAATATCAAGGTATCAGCAATGAGTGCAATAAACCTCCTGGAGATTGTTGCATAAGGATTTATAATAGTCAAATTGTGTGTGTTTAAACTTATTAAATATCTCAAAAAATAAAATATAACCCTGTCAGAACGAATATTAGCCCAAAATTAACAATTCTTATGAAAACAACAAAGACTATAAAAAGTGAGCAAATAATTGATAATTCAGGAAGCCTTTAAATTCCGGTACCCTTTTTCAATACCAGTGTATTAGCTATTTTGTCGTGCAGGGCTTGGTGTTTTTTATCAAAAAGCGCTAAAACAAATCCCAAAACAAATGGTATTGTGGAAACTATTTTTCCTAAAAAACGTATAAAGGAAATCCCAAAATTGATTTTCCCCCCATCTTTTCTTCTAACGCGTATGCCTAATAATAGCTTGCCTATGGTTCCACCCCATATTCCTTCAAAAAAAACAAAATAAAGCATAGGCAACAAAAGCAGTCCTATCAAAGCATCCACGGAATAATTCTTCAAAAAACTTTCAACGTAAACTATGCGCTGAGGGTCAAAAACAATAGCTTCAGCGGTGGCTATAAACGGGTATTTATCGGTCAAACCGGGTTTTCCTTCATCGATAAAAGCATCTGAATTGGTTTTTCCCATACGCACAAACAAAAAAGCAGACACAACACCAACAATTAAAAGTGAATCGATCAGATAGGCGATGAATCTTTTAGGCATGGAGGCGGATTGATAATTATGCGTCATATTAGGTCTGTTTATGTAAAAATTTAAGCCGTTAAGTGCCGCAAATATAGAAACTAATATTTATTTGAAATGCCCCGATCTGCCTTTTATCTGCCCTTTAATTGTAAATATTAATTTAATAGGAACCTATTAATTTCAAGGTTATACGAACGCCTCTCTTTTAATTACCTTTGCAGCTGATTGAAAAAGGTAAGTCAGGAAAGATGGAGAATATACGAAATTTTTGCATAATAGCACATATTGATCACGGGAAAAGCACATTAGCCGACAGGCTTTTAGAGGTTACACATACTGTTTCTGAAAGAGATTCCAAGGCGCAGGTGTTGGATGATATGGATATTGAACGTGAAAGAGGAATCACGATTAAGAGCCACGCTATACAAATGGATTTCGAATATGAGGGTAAAGAATATGTTTTGAATCTCATTGACACTCCCGGACACGTGGATTTCAGTTATGAGGTTTCCAGAAGTATTGCGGCCTGCGAAGGTGCACTTTTGTTGGTTGATGCAACGCAGGGAATTCAGGCTCAAACCATCTCAAATCTCTATCTCGCAATCGAACACAATCTGGAAATAATTCCTATTATCAATAAAATTGATATGGATGGTGCAATGATAGAGGAAGTTAAGGATCAGGTGGTTGATCTCATCGGGTGCAGTCGTGAAAGTATTTTGGAAGCCAGTGGGAAAACAGGATTGGGAATAGAAAAGATTCTGGATGCTATTATTCATAGGGTTCCGGCGCCAAAGGGCAGCGAAACAGCTCCTCTTCAGGCCTTAATTTTTGATTCCGTTTTTAATTCATACCGTGGAGTAGTGGCATATTATAGAATATTTCAGGGTACATTAAAAAAAGGAGACCGGGTAAAATTTGTAAATACAGAAAATGATTACGAAGCAAATGAAGTAGGTATTCTTCGTTTATTGTATGAACCGAGAGATGCAGTTAAAGCCGGTGATGTTGGATATATTATTACGGGTATTAAAGAGGCTAAAGAGATCAAGGTTGGAGATACTATCACATTAAAAAATAATCCTTGTAGCAATATTGTGGAGGGATTTAAAGATGTGAAACCGATGGTATTTGCAGGAGTTTATCCGATAGACAATGATGATTATGAAGGTTTACGGGATTCAATTGAAAAATTACAATTAAATGATGCCTCCCTTGTTTTTGAACCGGAGAGTTCTGTTGCATTAGGATTTGGTTTTCGTTGCGGATTTTTAGGTTTATTACATCTCGAAATTATTACGGAAAGACTGGAACGTGAATTTGATCAGAATGTTATCATCACCGTTCCTAACGTATCGTTTGATTGTTTTACCACGGGCGGAAAAAAAATTGTGGTACACAATCCAACTGATCTTCCGGATCCTGCATATATCGATCATATTGAAGAACCATACATCAGAGCACAAGTAATTACTGCTCCGGATTATATCGGTACTATTATGAAATTATGTATGGACAAAAGAGGTATTTTATTAAACCAAATATATCTTACCACAACACGTGTTGAATTAATTTGGGAGATGCCTTTAACCGAAATTGTATTTGATTTTTACGATAAATTAAAATCTATCTCACGCGGTTATGCCAGTTTCGATTATGAATTAATTGACTACCGCGAAGGTGACCTTATAAAACTGGATATTAAATTAAACGGTGAAAATGTGGATGCATTTTCTGCTTTAATACACCGCGATAAGGCTTATGAATTCGGAAGCAGGTTATGTGCAAAATTAAAAGAACTGTTACCTAAACAACAATTCGTAATTGCAATACAAGCAGCCATTGGAGCAAAAATTATTGCGAGAGAAACAATAAGTGCAATGCGTAAAGATGTTACCGCAAAATGTTATGGTGGTGATATTTCTAGAAAACGAAAATTATTGGAAAAACAAAAGAAAGGGAAAAAACGCATGCGGCAGATAGGAACAGTGGAAGTGCCTCAAGAGGCTTTTTTAGCAGTGTTGAAGTTGAATGAGGATTGAGAAATGAGTAATGAGTAATGAGTAATGAGAAATGAGTAATGAGTAATGAGTAATGAGAAATGAGTAATGAGTAATGAGTAATGAGAAATGAGTAATGAGTAATGAGAAATGAGTAATGAGAAATGAGTAATGAGAAATGAGAAGTGAGTAATGAGTAATGAGAAATGAGTAATGAGAAATGAGAAATGAGTAATGAGAAATGAGTAATGAGTAATGAGAAATGAGTAATGAGTAATGAGAAATGAGAAATGAGTAATAAGTAATGAGAAATGAGAAATGAGTAATGAGAAATGAGAAATGAGTAATGAGTAATGAGTAATGAGCAATGCCCGCACGCATGAACCTGGACGGACGGGAGTAATGAGTTTAATCAGAGTTAACTGTTTAGTTTTATTCGGACTTAGGAATGACAAAATGAATAATGATTGATGAGTACGCTTCGAGAATGAACTGGACTCACGACTCACGTCTCACGCGCCCCGCACCAAAAAAAAATAACCAATGACATTATTACTTGACGGAAAAAAAATATCACTGGAAATTCAGTCGGAAATAAAAACTGAAATTCAAGCGCTTATAACTTCAGGAAAAAAAAATCCGCATTTAGCGGCTGTTTTAGTTGGCAATGATGGAGCAAGTACAACTTATGTTCAAAGTAAGATTCGATTGTGTAATGCAGTTGGTATGTTATCTACTTTTATTCATCTTCCGGAAACAATAAGTGAAAAGGAACTCTTAAAAGTAGTAAATGAGCTGAATGATGATAATGATATTAATGGATTTATTATTCAGCTGCCACTGCCGAAACACATAAACGAAACAAATATTATTGAAGCCATTGACCCGAATAAAGATGCTGATGGTTTTCATCCAATTAATTTAGGTCGGTTGCAATTAGGTTTGCCTGCATTTGTTTCAGCAACGCCAGCCGGAATTGTAACTTTGTTAGAGCGATACCATGTAGAAACTTCAGGAAAACATTGTGTAATAATTGGAAGAAGCAATATTGTTGGCACCCCTTTAAGTATTTTATTATCCCGAAATACAAACCCCGGAAATTGTACTGTAACGATATGCCACAGCAGATCAAAAAATTTGAAAGAAATTTGTTTGCAGGCTGATATTTTAATTGCAGCTATCGGTAAACCCGAATTTGTAACTGCAGATATGGTTAAAGAAGGTGCTGTAGTAATTGATGTTGGTATTTCGCGTGTGGATGCAGATAATGAAAAAGGTTATTTAATTAAAGGTGATGTGAAATACAATGAAGTTGCTCCAAAATGCAGTGCCATTTCTCCTGTTCCCGGTGGAGTTGGTTTAATGACCGTTATTTCTTTATTGATGAATACCATGAAGGCCTATAAAAACCAAAATAGTAAAATAAATCAATAAATTACTCAATTAACAAATTACTCAATTAACAAATTAAGAAATGCCACATCTACCTGTAATGGAACAATTTTACACAATTCAAGGGGAAGGATTTCACCAGGGAAGGGCTGCTTATTTTATTCGTTTAGGAGGATGTGATGTTGGATGTGTTTGGTGTGATGTTAAAGATAGCTGGGAGGCAGAAAAACATCCTTTAAAAAGTATTTCAACAATAGTAGACGATATTAAAAAATATCCCGCGGAAATAATTGTGATAACCGGAGGAGAGCCATTGATGTATGATCTTACAGAATTAACCACTGCGCTGCATAAAAATAATTATCAGATCAATTTAGAAACTTCAGGAGCATATCCTTTATCCGGTGCATTAGATTGGATCTGTTTTTCACCAAAAAAATTTAAGCAGCCATTGCCGGAAGTTGCAATTAAAGCCAACGAATTAAAGGTAGTGGTTTATAATAAAAGTGATTTTAAATGGGCAGAGGAAAATCAAAAAATAGTTGGCGAAGATTGCAAATTATATCTACAGCCTGAATGGAGTAAACGCGAAGAAGTGATACCACTTATAATTGAATATGTAAAACAAAATCCTGTATGGGAAATTTCATTGCAAATTCATAAATTTATTCATGTGCCATAAAAAAAAGCTGCCTCGTTTGAGACAGCCTAATCTTTTTTAAATAAAAATAAATTTGATTATTTCTGGATAACCATAGGGTAACTCAGTTTAACATCTGCATTAACCAGACTAACCTGATAAATACCTGCACTAACGTTATTCAGCGAAATGGTTTCAGTGTAATCTGAACCTGAAATAGTAATGGTTTTGTTATACACTGCATTTCCAATCGCATCAAATATATTCAATTCGAAAGTGTTTGCTTCTAAGCCATTCATCTGCAAAACAAATGCACCATTCGAAGGATTTGGGAACATCGTTACTGATGCTTCATTTTCGCCTATACGTCCAAGCGTGGTAAAATAATACCAGTCTGATGGAGCTGAAATTTCACCAAGATCATCATAACAAACAGTTTTAACCCGGAATGCATACTCTGTTAATGGAGCTAATTTATCTGTAATCTCTACCATATTGCTATAATATCCTTTTGTTTTGATAAGACCGGTTGCAACATTTTGTAGTGATACACGGTACTGATCAGCACCATCAACTGCAGACCAATGCAAAACGGCATCATTTGTTGTTATACCATCTGCATATAAACCTGATGGTACTTCACAAACTACAGGAGGCTCTCCACATGATGCGTAAGCTAAAATATTTGCTCTGAGATTTGCAGCTTCCAAAATTGGAGAATGGAAGTTATTGGTTGTCATTCCACCAAATAAAACTAAACCGGCACCCCAAGGTTTTTCACCTAAAGTGATATCAGTAGATCCGGTTTCCAATATAATATTAAAAATATCAGTTCCGGTGATGCGTGCATGACTAAAGTTTGAACCTGTAAAATCTGTTCCAACCGGTGTAAATGGTATATTGAAAACAGGATGTGCGGGATCAGCAGCAGTAACAATTGATGAACCTCCATCATAAATTAAATTTGTTCCACCAAAACCGAAACTCATACCATCACCTTCATTTGGTGCTGAATTTAATAATAATCGTCCGCCTGCAGAAACCCAATCTTCAATTAGTGTCATATTTGCACCAAGGAATGTTTCAAGTTCATTTGCATGAGAGTCGGAACCTTCGAGGAAAACAAAACCGGTAGCATCAGAGAAAACTGAAATAGGATCTAAAGTTTCATAATAAGCTGTACTCCATCCACCAACAGAAAATGCCTGATCCATTGCAACAGAATTTGATACAGTGAACCATGGCTGCCCTCCTGTTGAATTGGAATAAACATAATAAAGATTGCCAAGTGCTCCACATAAATTACAAACTGATTCTGAGTAACTGTCATTTGTTGCATCCGCATCATCAGCAAGACCGGTATAGGAAACAATTTCATAACATCCATCGGTACCAAAATCATACATGGTACTGAAAGTATAAGAACCGGTTGAAAAAGGTGCAATAGTTCCGCCATAGGTTTCAGTAACTGTGGCACCACCATCAACACTGTAACTTACAGGGAATTCAGATATAGCCTCAAAACCATAATTTTGGATGGTTACAGAAATTGATTCAAGACTTAGATC
>Ga0163149_10008409_pt1 | contig 10203 bp, 10 predicted proteins | sample OliLakLV19MP5G1_FD_148604 | JGI IMG/M metagenome (GOLD analysis project Ga0163149, IMG submission 148604) | Freshwater microbial mat bacterial communities from Lake Vanda, McMurdo Dry Valleys, Antarctica - Oligotrophic Lake LV.19.MP5.G1 | ecosystem: Environmental > Aquatic > Freshwater > Lake >...
CTCGCAGTCTACAGCCTTGCGTCTGCGCTCCGTGCCTGTGGCCATTGATGAAAAAGTCCATCTGGTGGGAACCTCCCCCGGTGGCTCCAACACTATCCAGAATATCCATACCGGCAGGGTTACCTCCCGCAGCCGTGATCGTTTCCGCTTCAAGATCCAGCCTGCCGCAGACCTGACGAACTTCAACGGGGCCCCGATCCTGGATGTCAAGGGGCTGGTTGTGGGCATCATGATTATGGGATCCGATGCAGGTCAGAAAGGCACCATGAGGTTGGAGGCAGGCGGAGAAGATGCCTTGAGTGCCCTCTCTCTGATGCAATAGTATCATAAGGCAAATAATTGGGGTTGCTGTTTGCCCCAGAAAAGCCCCAGTCAAGGCGGAACCGGATTCAGGATCCGAAGTCGGCTTAAATCCTGTATTCTCTAGTGTCCTGATATCGAAAATACCTTATCAAATCCGTGAAGGATTTTGTTCTCCGGCAGGGCAGGAGAACAGCCTATAATCTGAACGATAGAAGGTAAACGAGTAACGAAGTCCGGAAAATAAATGAATCACGGACCCAAGGGGTTGCACAGTAAAAGGCCCGGCACCTTGTTGCGTTTCGGGTCGGGTGTCCTTCAGACACGCTCCCCTATACGACGCCGCTTTCCAAGACAAGGTGGCAAATCCGACCGCAACACCCCAGCCTTCGAATGCTGGAGCCTCGGGGTCCGTGACGGCCAATCCGACCCTGCCGGATGGCGTCTTGATGATTATTTGTCGGAGAGCCGCACCCACACAGCCTGCCTTGTCCTTGATGGCAGCATCCACACTTTCGGAGGTTAGAGCGGGGACGTTCCCGCCATTATCGGATCAACAGAATTTCTCTGTAATTTTGAGACACCCCACGACGTCTGCTACAACGCGGTTTTCACCTTCAATCCCGCTACCAATGTGCAAACCGACCTGGCTCCGATTCCCTTGGCACTCTGGCACACGGTAAATTCCAGCTTTACCCTTGGCAACCAAGTCCTTAAAATGCCCCCGTGATTCTCGATACCCCTCTTGGAAAATTTCGCTGGATAGACAATTGGATTTCCATTCCTGACACGCCTTCCGGTAAAATCAGCGGCCGTACGCATGGGATCGTAGTGCTGCGGGATGGAAGTGTCGTCATCTTCCATCAGGCCGATCCGGCCCTGCTCATTTATTCGGCGGAAGGAAAACTGCTGGATTCCTGGGGAAATTATACCGGGGCCCATGGACTTACCTTGGTGCAGGAAAACAACGAAGAACTGCTTTGGCTGGTCGATCTAACCACCAAAGAAGCGGTGAAAACCACGCTGTCCGGATCCGTACGGATGAAACTACAGATACCTCCACATCCCAGCTACGTGGAAGGCAAGTATATTCCGACCTGGCTGGCCGTGGCCGAAGAAAGATTCGGGGGCAACGGCGACCTCTGGCTGGCCGACGGCTACGGTTCTTACCTCGTGCATCGTTATGACCGCACAGGGAACTATCTTGGCTCGCTCGATGGAACGGAGGGAGCGGGAAGATTTAACTGTCCGCACGCCCTGGCCATCGACACCAGGCGCGGAGTTCCGGAATTCTACGTGGCCGATCGAGGTAACGGCCGCTTTCAAGTCTATGCGATGGACGGCTCCTACCGCCGGAGCTTCGGGGGCGGCTTTTTAAACACCCCCGACATCAGCGTTCAAATGGGCCCGAACCTGCTTGTCCCGGAGCTTATCGCGGGCCTCACGGTTCTCGATGCCGATGACCGTCCTATGGCTTCTCTTGGATTTAATACTGGAGTGAACGCCAAGGAGGGATGGCCCAACGATCGCCGCTGGGTTAGCGAAGGTCTGTTCAATAGCCCCCACTCTGCCGCAGTAGACTCCCAAGGAAACATCTACGTGGTGGAGTGGATCTCTGGGGGTCGTGTGATCAAGCTGGAACGCATTCCGTCTTAACCGGATCCTGCAAAAAACCACAACTAAGAGAGTTTCAGACCATCACTCACTCACTTCATCACCCACGCCTCCGGCTGACCCTGCCACGAACAAACCCCGACTCACCAAAGAATCCGACAATACCCAGCACCAGATATGCCCAGAACCAGAGATTGTTTGAACCCATATCGATGTAGATGTAATACGCCATCAGAAAGCGGGGAAAGAACAACCATGATGCAAAATTAAGCAGCCAAGGAAGCGGATTGGAAGGGTAGGTTCCCGTTCCCAACCACGCAATAAATAGAGCCAGGCGCGGAAAAAAGAGACCAACAACCAACAGCCAGAGGGCAATATCACCTGTGGCAAGAAGCGAATTCGTCATACGCTACAATCACCGCAAAGTTCATGAATTACCATGGGGTCTTATCCTACCAAGTAACAGGTTTCTAATTTTAGGTCTCAGGTCTCAGGTCTCATCTCTTCCCTCCTTTACCTCAATCTTAGAAACTGACTGGTGTCGGCGGGTGGGATAGATTGGCCTATGCAGATTGAAGCTCAGGCTGGATTTGCTCGATCAACTGACAACGGAGGACGTGGTGGGGAAAGCCCTGGCCCATCAACTCCACAAACATCCGCCGGTCTTCGTCGTTCCCTTAGAGCGTTTGCCGCCGGTCCCCACGCGCTACGACGTGGTAGAACGCCACCTCATACTCCATCCGCGGCTGCCGAGCCATCCTCTCAGCCTGCCCTTTAACGCGAGAAGAGAAAGACAACTTTCCAAGGACCGACCCCGTGACCGTTCCTTCCAAAATACTGACTTTTTTAGCTTTGTTTGTTTGGGCAACCGCCCGTCTACAATTGGCCACGCAGACAGGAATTAAGGCAGGCAAAGAGTCTCAGGAATCACTCCCAAGAACATTACTGCCATCAAACTACCATAAATTGCTGATTGGCTCTGAGCCTCGTATCCTTTAAACTGGTTCCTTGTAAGGCTCCGAGGGATGGCAAAACTTCTCACACCGATTGAAAGTGGGTCCGCGACGGCAACGGCCGGAGAACGGCGTTTTGCAGAGCGTCTAAAAGATTTGTTGGAAGACGATTATCTCTGCTGGTTCAATGTGCCGGTCGGGACGCTCCGCCAATATCCGGACTTTGTTCTCCTCCACCCCTCCCGTGGTCTCTGGGTTTTTGAGGTCAAAGACTGGCGGGTTGAGATTATCAAAAATGTCGATAAGCATAAATTCGAAATTCACACTGGCGATGCCATCAAGTCGGTTGCCAATCCTCTGGAACAGGCCCGTCAGTATTGTATGACTATTGTCAACCGCTTGGGCACCGATCCTCAGCTCCGCCATTCTGCCGGATCCCACAAGGGGAAAATTTGCTTCCCCTATGCCTATGCGGTGGTTCTCAGCAATATCACCCGAAAACAGTTCGATGAAATATTAAGCGAGGAAGAGCAGGAACTCGTGCTGCCCGGACGACTGGTCATCTGCAAAGATGAGATGACCGAAAATACACCAGCAGATCAGTTTCAGGAGCGGCTCTGGGGAATGTTCCACTACGCCTTTGGCGAGAAGCTTTCTCTTCCCCAAATCGACCGTGTTCGCTGGCACCTTTTCCCGGAAATCCGGATCACCTCTGTCCAGCGCGATTTCTTTTCTGATCCTGAAACGGAGCAGGAAACAACTCCGGATTTTATCCAGGCCATGGATCTGGTTCAGGAACAGTTGGCCCGCAATCTAGGCAAGGGACACCGCGTCATCCACGGCGTGGCCGGCTCCGGTAAAACATTGATCCTCGGCTACCGCTGTCTGCAACTGGCCAAGGAACTGCACAAACCTATCCTTGTTCTTTGCTTCAACATCACCCTGGCTTCCCGGCTACGCTCCTTCATCGAACAACGAAACCTCCAAGACAAGGTCGTCGTTCAACATTTCCACGGCTGGTGCAAGCAGCAGCTTGAAACGTTCCATTCCGAGATCATCAACCCGCAAAAGGCCGCCTACGAGCATCAGGTGGAATCTGTGATCCATGGTGTCGAGAAAGGTTTCATTCCACGGGCCCAGTATGGCGCCATCCTAATTGACGAAGGCCACGACTTCGCCCCGGAATGGTTGAAACTTATCACCCAGATGCTTGACCCTGAAACGGATTCCCTGCTCCTGCTTTACGACGATGCCCAGTCCATTTACCGCAACAATTCCGGACTGAAATTCAGCCTGTCTGCTGTTGGCATCAAAGCCCAGGGACGGACCACCATCCTTCGGCTCAATTACCGCAACACCCGTGAGATCCTCCAATTTGCCAAGGATTTCGCAGTGGGCTTTCTGGAAGAAATGGAAGCCGATGAGGATCATATTCCCCAGATGCGGCCCGAAGCCGCCGGACCCTCAGGCCATAAACCGGCGTTCTATCAATTCCCAAGTCGTGGGGAAGAAATTCGTTACGCTTTGACCTGCGTTGAACACTGGCAGAAAGAGGGAAAGCCCCTGAACGAAATCGCCCTCATTTGTATGGCCGAAGATTATGCAGAGGATGTCCGCGACCTATTGAAAGAAACTAAAATTCCAGTTCGCTTCATGGGCAACCGTCATGGGAAAATAAACTACAACCCCAAGGAGGCCCGCGTCTCTATCATGTGGGCTCCCAGCAGCAAAGGTCTGGAATTCGATTGCGTCATCATCCTCGGAGCGGGCTCCGTCAAGACAGAAGGCATGGATCAAGTCCGCCTGACCTACGTCGCCATCACCCGCGCCCGGCAACAGCTCCTGCTTACTTCATCTACTTCCAACCCAATCACCGAACGATTGGCCGCTTTAACATCTTAAATCTTTTATGAATCAAGCTCTGATGCTGTAGAAACCAGTACACTTTTGTTCTAACATTTGCTTCAATCCCAGACCTATGGCCATGGAACTGGGGAAAGTTGGTTACAAACGCGCTCTGGAACGGCATCCGGATCTGGCGGCGAGTGTGGTCAATTTTGAGAAGTGGCTGGAAAGTGTCGAAATCTGGCTGGATTGGGTGGAGAAGAACATTCCGGATAACATCCACGCCAGCAAAGCCGAGGTCCTGGAGAACTTCCACCTGACCTCCCAAGGCCTGGATATCCTGGAAAGACTGAATCTGGACATTCATCCTGAAGGCCGGGACGAGATCGAACGCGAGGAATACGACGTCAAGAAGCTGCTCCGGGCCGTGGTCGCCCTCCCCACCATTGCGCGGCTCAGCGGGAAACGTCTCGAACGCAAAGGCCAGAACATCACCACCATCTTCAAAGAAGTTATCGACGACACCCTGAACGGCCGCCTGGATATCGACGCCATTTCGAAGTGGAAAGCGGAGAAAGCACCCAATGAATCCTAAAATCGTAGCCTTCATTAACTTCAAGGGTGGTGTCGGCAAAACCTCCAACGCTGTCAACATCGGAGCCTGTCTCGCTCGAAACCATAAGAAGAAGGTTCTCATCGTCGATCTGGATGCCCAATGCAATTCCTCCTTCTGGTTACTCAATCACAAGCAGCGGGAATTACTCCTTCAGCAGCCCAATCGGACGACTTATCAGATTTTCAAGGATAAGCTGATGGGAACCTCGAACTTCGACTTCGAGGAATCCGTGATTCGCGGCGTTCCAATCAACTTCCTTGGAAATCCTCAATTACCTTTTCTGGATCTGTTGCCAGCAGCCGTTGAGCTTTTAGAAGTAGAGGAACACATGAGCAAAAAGGTCACCCTTCCCTATTTTACATGGCTGGAAAAGGCTCTCAAGCCTCACGCCAAAGAATACGATTACGTTCTACTGGACTGTCCGCCCAACATTTATACCGTCTCCAAGAACGCGCTCTTCTTTGCCGATACCTACTTGATTCCCTATATCCCTGATTACCTGTCACTGTCAGGTTTCCGGGTCTTTTCAAGACTGGTAAGAACCTTCCAAGACGAAGTGAGTGGCTACAAACCAGCGCTGGTTAAGCCACGGGTGGGAGGAGTGATTGTCAATCGCTACCAAAACAGCGGCAATGTCTTCTCAGAAGGAATCAATACTCTCAAGCTTGAGCTCATGGACCTAAAGGCATCTAAGCTGGTTAACGCCAAAGCCATTATTCTCGATCCTCCGATTCGTTCCTGCGTCAAAGTCGCCGAATGCTCCAACCATCATCTGCCGGTCATTGTTTACAACGACAAGTGCAACGGCTCTGAAGATTACAGCGCTCTCACCGTCAATTTTATTAAACATTTAGAGGAGATCCTATGAAACACCCTTTGGCTACCACATTAAGAGAAATTGCCGACTTTCTGGAAGCTCACCCCGATATCCTTTCGGAGAAAGGCCTGAACAAGGAGCTGGATAAGTTGACCGTCAGCAGCAAGAAGGTTTTCGACATGCTGCAATCCAAAGCCTTGGGCTTTTCGCCGGAAGCCGAAAACGTTCGAAACCTTCTCCACGCTTCAGACTCTTCCAAGACGATCAAAGACCTACAGGCCTTCGCTAAGTCACTCCTGCCCAAGCCCCCTTCCAAAAAAGCAACGTCCACGCCTTCCTCTTACCTGGACGATCTGGTTTCCCTTTTGGCTCAGAAGGGTCAACTACAGGCAGCCGAATCCTTCCTGCGGAGACAGATGAGCGGACCGAAGCTCGACTTCAGCAAAACAGATTCAGACTCGCTTCTGGTGGAAATCCGCAAGCTGGGCGGGATGGATGATTACACCTACAAGAAGGAATCTGTCCGGCTCCTGGATAAACCCGATCTTCTCATCAAAATGGCGGAGTCTTCCGGACTCATCAAAATCAACCGGAAAAAAGATCCGACGAGCAAGGCCCTTTTAACCAAACTAAGGAAATTGGGTGAAACCTTCCATGAAAACAGAAGCATTTGAAGAATGGCGTAAAAGCCGATTGGAGAGTGCTTTGGAAGATCTCTATTACAATCACCCCTACCTGATCGATCTCAAGCTCAGTAATCCCAAGCGGCAGATCGCGCTGGCACCTGATTCCAGGACCGATCTCCTTTTCGAATTCCCCAGGCTCGCATGGGTTGTCGAAATCAAGAAAGGGAAAGCCGGTGTGTTGGTTGTTCGCCAAATCGAACGCTACTTAAGACTACTGGAAACGAACTTCCCAAAAGTGAAAGGAACCATAGTTGCCCTGGATTTGACTCCCGCTGGATTTGCTGCTTTAGAAACTTCAGCCTACACGATCAACTTTAAAAAATTGATCGTCGATGTGCCGATAGAAGTAAAGTTTTGCCGATCTTGCCGGAAGGCTTATGATTCACGAAAGACTGCTTGCCCTGGTGATGGTGAGAAAGCGACACTTTGAATTGTTAAACGTTAAGGCTGCCCCCCGAAATTCGAGTCTTATAAGTTCTTGTACATTGTAAGAAGCTGACCCCGTTGACCGCTACATCGGCAAAGCCCAATCCCAGACTTTGGGCCAGCGATTGAAACAATGGGAAAAGGCATCGTTCTGGCTGGAATCGACCCACCTAGGTATTCTCATCCTCAAATTTAAAAGCCAGACCACCAAGCTGGAGCGCCTGCTCATCATGCTCTACCAACCCATGCAGAACGAAAGACCCGGCGACAAAGGCGGCAACAACCCAGCCGACAAGGTCCTCGAAATGATCCATTCCGGGATTCAAGATCTTTTGGTAGCTGGATGAAGTGTTATTTGTTAACGACTGACCCCGTTGCACATGACCCCGTTGCACATGACCCCGTTGCACATGACCCCGTTGCACATGACCCCGTTGCACACCCCGTTGCACATTCCTGTTTCGCTTAGCCTTCTGTGCCGTCGGGCTGGTCGCCCAAGGGAAACTCGGCGGGAGGGGACATGGCCGGGGGGGTCATGACGCCCTTGAAAGCGTAACCGAAAAGATCCAGGCGCCGGTCCAGATGGGGGGTGACGGTGCCTTGCTGGCGGGCGGCGTGGAGATCATCCAAATCCAAATCGCAGATCAGCACGGTTTCCTCGCTAGAGTCGGCTTCGGCAGCGATGCCGTCGCGGGCGAATTCAAAGTCTGATGGGGTGAGCACGGCGGCCTGGCCGTATTGGATATCCATATTGGGCACGTCGGGCAGGTTGCCGACGTTGCCTGTCAGGGCGACATAGATTTGATTCTCTATGGCGCGAGCCTGACAACAATAACGGACGCGGAGATATCCCTGACGATTATCCGTGCAGAAGGGCACGAAGAGCATCTCCATGCCTTGATCAGCGAGGTAGCGGACCACTTCCGGGAATTCAGAATCGTAGCAGATGACGACACCGATTTTGGCCTTGGGCGTTTCGATGACTCCGAGATGGTCACCGCCACTGATCCCCCACCATTTACGTTCGTTGGGTGTGATATGGATTTTGGGTTGTTCCATAACACGGCCATCCGGCAGACAGATGAAGCAGATGTTGAGCAATTTATCGCCACGCCGGACGGGATGGCTCCCGCCGATCAGGGTGATGCCGTAACGCTTGGCCAAGCCGGAGAGAAGCTTAACCAGTTTAGGGGTGTATTCCGCCAGTTTGCTCATGCCATCCTGCGGGGTGAGGGTGGTGGTTTGGGAAAGGAGTTGCATGGTGAAGAGTTCGGGCAAGAGGACGAAGTCGGAGCGGTAATCGGCGGCAATATCAACGAAGTAACTCACTTGGTTGGCAAACTCCTGAAAGGATTTGACCTTGCGCATCTGGTATTGGATGCAGGCCACGCGGACTTTGCGCGCTCCACCGGTTGGTTTCTTATAGCTGGGATTCAGCCATTCGATCAGGCTGGCGTTGTTACGGCTACGCGGATCCCGAAGGTAGTGTCGCATGACGCCACGTACTTGGAAGCCTTCGCGGAGTTGGAAGCTGAGGACCAAATCACGGATTTCTCCATTTTGCACCCGTTCGACATATTCATAGGGAGACATCTTTTCCATGTGGTCGCAGTAGTTCCAGAGCCGCCCCCCGGCGATAATACGACGCAGATTATAGTCACGGCACAGTTGGCGACGTGCATCGTAGAGGGCGGCACCGACCCCTTTACCACGGGCTTCGGGGTGGACATAGACATCAGCGCCGTAGAGGGAGTCCCCGGAAGGGTCGTGGTTGGTGAAGTAGCCGGAATCGGTGACACCAGCCCACGTATGAGAGCGCAGGGGGTCGGTGCCCATATTTACAATCAAGGAGGCGCAGGCTCCCAGGATTTGATCATTTTCAACAGCCACGAGTTGGCCCTCCGGGAAAATACGTAAGTGGCTGCGAAGATGGCCTTCTGCCCAGACTACATTGTCCTGGGCCATTTGAGGGTAGGCGGCATGGTTCAGGGCGACCAATGCGGGAATGTCTTCCACACGGGCCTGGCGGACTTGGATGGGGGAGACATCAGTGTTTTTTGATTTGCGGTTCATAAAGTGGATCCCTTATCGATGTTTTCTGGGGTCAGTGTTTTCTGGGGTCAGTCCCGACTAATCCTGCCGGGATCACCGATCTACTACTTTACGCATTTTGTCGATTCCAAAGGAATGGTTTGCACTCACTTCGTGGACCTCAACTCACTACTCTCTTGTCCGGGATGTTTTCAGGATAAACTTAGGGGATTGAGCCGCAAGATTTTTGTTTTGGGTTGGGGGGCTGGGTTCACGGTTTGTTGTTTACGGTTATGGCATTTAGGGGGCTGAGGCTTTAGGTTTACGGTTTTAAGTTTGTTTCTGGGGTAAGTCCCGACAAGCCCTTTCGGTGCAAGGAAACGGGGTCACTCCGTGAAAAGTGATTTGACTGTGGTGGTGCCGGGAGGAGGGTGGGGTGAATGGGTAATGATCTAACCAAGCTCTTTCACGCCTCCATCAATTCAAATTTCCAGCGTTTCCCAAGAGCATGAGTAGCTTTTTCGGGGGTGTGAAGGGTAATGGAAGGATTGCGTGGATTAAGTATGCGACCCACCTACGTATTCTCATCCCCAAATTTAAAAGCCAGACCACCAAGCTGGAGCGCCTGCTCATCATGCTCTACCAACCCATGCAGAACGAAAGACCCGGCGACAAAGGCGGCAACAACCCAGCCGACAAGGTCCTCGAAATGATCCATTCCGAGATTCAGGATCTTTTGGTAGCTGGGTGAAGTGTTATTTGTTAACGACTGACCCCGCTGCATGACCCCGCTGCACCCAGCCCACGATCCCGCTGGCGATGAGGAGCCTGATGCAAAGACTAGAGGAGTCTTGACGATTTCCCTAAAGACGAATTTGCAGAGTGCGTTTTCTCGTGCTTCCGCAACGTTCCGTG
>Ga0163149_10008416_pt1 | contig 10199 bp, 8 predicted proteins | sample OliLakLV19MP5G1_FD_148604 | JGI IMG/M metagenome (GOLD analysis project Ga0163149, IMG submission 148604) | Freshwater microbial mat bacterial communities from Lake Vanda, McMurdo Dry Valleys, Antarctica - Oligotrophic Lake LV.19.MP5.G1 | ecosystem: Environmental > Aquatic > Freshwater > Lake >...
CAAGTAATCTTTCACTTCCTCGGGGACGTAGATGTTGGAGTCGCGACAGACACGTTCGGCCTCCTTGAATTGTCCGAGCATACACGACGCTTGAATGTATTTGAAGTGCACGTAGGCGTCCTCCGAAAAGTTGACAATGGCTCCAAGGAAGTAGTAGAGGCCTTCGGTGTATTTGGCGCTCTCGAAGACTTCGACCAGACTTTCCGAGCCAAGCTCCTCGTGGTACTTCTTGGCTACCTCGACGCAGACTTGGCCGTTTTGGGGTCCCCGCTGCATCATATCCTTGAGAAGAGAAATACTTTGCTCACGATTCAGCTTGCCGAAAAAGTTGACCACAAACTCGGGGTTCATTTGGTGGCTGTTCTTGAACACACGCTTGATGTCCGCAATCTCGGTGTAATGCTCGGCGGCACGTTGCCACATGTTGGCCTTTTCGCAGAGCTTGGCAACATGAGGACGATCGTAGTGAGTCAAAATACCTTGCTGCATGATGGCATCGGCAACTTGAGGAGCTCCTCCGATCAAGTTAATCTCCAACAACTTGGTCTGCAAGTACGAGTGCTCGGCCTTGTTTTCCTTCAGGGCTTCCAACAGAAAGGCGGTCGTCTCCTGAACACGATTGCTGCTCAAAAAGGCTTCCGCCGTTGCCTGAATGTCGATGAGAGGACCGCCTTCGGCATTCACAAGACCCTTGGCCAAATCCAAAGCTCCGGCAGGGTTGTTGAATAGAAGCTGGTTCAGCATTTGTGAGTAGTCCATCTTGAATCCAACGCTGCTCGAGTACGGGACAATCTTTTCGTATTCCCCACGTTGCGCAAAGCACTGGATCGCCTTGGCGTGACATTCCGCTCGCAGGTAGACGCTCAATGCCATGCCGATATCTTTTTGCATGATGAGATCACCAAGAGTTTCGGAACACTGCAGCTTGTCATCCTTCAACCACTTCTCCATAAGAGGCAAACGGCCCTGTTGCAAGACGGGCTTGGCGACTTCCACACTCTCTTGTTCGTTGAGGCGACCAGTTTCCAATAGAGTCGAGAAGTACTGCAAGAGAGGAGGAACCTGACCGGGCACAGCGGGGATCTGCTGGAATCGGGCAATGGTGGCGGGTGTGCGCAAAGCATTTCCACTAGCCGCCACAACCTTGGCGGCCTCGGCAACTTGACCCTGCGAAATCAAACGTTCAAACTCGGCCGACATCAATTGCTCGGCACCAGGCAAATTCAAACGACCAGCCAACTTCAGCGCCAAGTCGTTGTCGCGAAGCGTCTGCATGATGTAAGGAACAAGCGCTTGGCCATTCAACTGCAGACGGAAGACTTGACCCTTGCGGACAGTAATACCAAAAATGGCACCAGTAGATTCTTGAGGACAAGTGACAAAGACGGTGTCGCTGAGAAGCTTGGCACGGTAAATGGTTTTTCCAGTGTGGCAATCAAACATGTACACGTATCCCATCTTCGTCAGGAGAAAGGCAATGTCATTCTTGGAATCAACCGCCATGCTGACGGGAAAGTCTCCAGCGCCATCAGGTGGTACAGGAATTGGCGAAGGCTGGACACCAAAGGGAGCACCTTTGGAAGGATCTCGACCAACTTCACGAATGTAAATCTTGGGTGGCTCGGCAGGATTGTCGGCCTTCTTTTCGTGAAAGACGATGCAGTGAGCAGGATCGTCGCGTCCAGGGATAGTGAGCGTGGCAAAGGCTGCTGCGTGTCCTTGAAGGGGCTGTGACAAATTCTTCTCGATATTGAAGAGCTGCATGTTACCGTTGACCATTCCTCCCGCCCCTTGCGAAATTCCTCCCAGCAAACACCATTTCTGATCCGGAGAGACACGGTAGTTGATGATCTGGGTGTTTGCACCAAGAGTAGCATGACGGTCAAAGATCTTTACGGGAGCACCCTGGTCATCAAGTTTCCAGTGGTAGACAGCCGTGGCGGTGACGAGAGCCAAGTTGGTGACCGAGGTCCACTTCCAAAAGACGATAGGCTCAGGCATGTTGTGTGACTTGACCTTAGCTTTGGCATCTAGATTGAAGATTTGGAGCGTAGTTCCAGACCGCAGAGCCAAAATGTTCTGTGTAGGGTTCATGATGGCAGCTTCCGCCTGAATGGGACGACGGGTCACTTGTGCGCCATTTTGCAAATCGACCATGGACAGTTGGTTGGGTTCCACGCAGATGATCCATTTGTCGGATTCCATGGTAGTAAGACCATTTTTAATGGATGTCTCGGGAACGCCGAGGCTTTGAAGCTATTGGATTTTCGGATTCCATTTGATACGACAGCATTTGATTGTTGAGTTTAAAAGACAATAAGGGACGGTTAGAAACAATGAATAAATGAATAAATAAATAAATAAATAATAAAAAGCCGACAAAAAAGAGGAGGCAATTTCACAATGGTTGGTTGGTTGGATACAGCTGCTCGTAGATTCAGGTCAGGTCATTTGGGCCAACATGGAAGACTAATTAGCCGCGCATCCCAGTCGCTGTCGAAGAGTAACTGGAAAGAAGAACAGGTTGTTGTGTATTTGAATGTAGGAGCGTCCAAGGGATTGTTGGTGGGACTCGAGGGTGTTACGGTTGACGAAGCGTCATTTTCCAGTCTTTAGCTAGCTGGAAGTAGCCACTAGCTTTGCGTGAAGCTACCCTCGCTCAGGAGTGCGTCGTCGTGTAGCTGTACCTGCTATTGATGGATTGTCATGGTGGTCGATTAGCTAGCTCGTTGGTTGCTTCTAGCTAGGGAGGCATAGCCAGTCTACCGCGGAGTCATCGGGCTGATTGTATTTTTCGTCCGTTACGTAGAAGTCGTACTGGATCCTACGTAAAAGCCAACTGGATCCATCCAACCGACATGGCAAAAGGCAACCTATTTCAATCCAATTTAAAACTACTTACATTCAGAGCTTCACTGAAGACGAGTGGTACCGCCGCCATGGTGAAAGACTAAATAAATATAAATTAAAACTAATATAAAACAAACTGTTGGACACTAGAGAGCGGAGAGAGCAACCCTACTCTTTCGTGTTATACGCGGTGAACAGCTTAGTGATTGCTTGTTGTTAGGCCAGCTTCGCTCGGTGCGCCTTGTGTTGGCCACTGGTACGTCGTACTGGTACCAGTAGCCGTACGGCCGCTTGCAAACTTTCGAAACACCACGAAGCTGAAAGATGTCCGTTATTTACTGCTTGTTTTCCCGTGGTCGGCAGGAGAGTGGCATTGGAAGCGCGCTGACCAGCAAGATCCAACGCGCCCATCGTCCATTCATAGTTCATTTGATTGGAAGGCAGGACGCCGGCATGATGATCCTTAGCAGCGGAGATCATCCTTCAAATGAATGTGAAAGAATCTTGGAAAGATAGAAATGCTGGGAAGATACACACGCCAGGCTAACTTTGTGAGCGAAATTTTTGAAGGAGGAGATCCATCCGTTGAGTAGAAGGGGGGGTCGGACAGACGAAGATCAGGTAGCACAGTTTTCCTAAAAGTTTGGCAAGACTGCAGATTCTTAGCAAAGTGTTTTGCAGCACTAGTAGCTGCTGCAGCCATAGCCCATGGCTAGCCCACTGCTAGTTTAGTGATGGTAATGCTAGGTCTGGCCTAGTCCAGTCCAGTCTAGTTCAGTCTGGCAGTGACAGCATTGGCATGATCATTTGTGATGGCAGAAAAGTGTCAGAATTTGCATTGGCATCAACACAAACATTTCCATTGGCGGCAGCAGCAGAAACAGCAATGACAATGGCAACAGTTGTCGCAGCACCAGCAAGCTGCAAGCTGTTGGTGGCAGAAGAAGCACAAGGTTTTGGATGCAATCATGAGATGACAGGATGTTCTGTGAACAATTCATGCTTCCACATGCTTCCACAAAAGCAACACACATGATGCACCAATTTTGAGGGTCATGCAAAATTGAATGCGTTGAAACCCAAAGTGATCACCAGGAATGATTCTCTTTGTGTTTTGAATGACTCAATTAAATGCAGACTGAAACTTTTTTTTGGTTGCGTTTTGAATCACGATTTGAAAAAGCACGATTTTTGACGCATTTCTTTTTTTTAGCTCCTGTGTCTTTTGAGTGCTTATCCTTGTTTTATGTGTGACGCCAACCTGGTGTCCTCTGCAAGGGCTCATTCTTAACAGATTTGAAAATTTAATGAGAAGTCGCATGTTCCAGGGTTGACATGATGAACAGCCTCAACCTCATCTGTCATTTGGTGCATTGTGAGTCCGATTTCATCACTTTGAGAGTTGAATGAATCATCGGACATCAATGACAAAAGGGTGGCTAGAGTGACAAGTTTGGGTGTGAATGAAAGGGACAATTTGACGGAAGTGAATGCACATTGTGTTTGTTTTTCTTGTGTTGAGCAATCAGCAATTCGTGTTGCATCTCAACAAAGCTTGTCCCCCCTTGAAGAATCTCACATGCTCTTTTTTGGACACATGAAAAACTACCACATGTGTTCAGGTCATCTTGCATCATTGACATTAGCTGTCATTGGGTCCCATTTTTAGCCATCAGGGCAGGTGGATAGACACACTTCCACTCAGGACTGAAAAGGAGCAAAAGATGTGACAAAAAGGAATGAAATGAGCCACATGTCAAAACTCAGATTCTGTTGCAGCAGCACATCAGAGCAGGCCTGATCCCCAATGTGTTACAGTCTGCAACACGTTGCCAAAAAAGTGTTGCAATCATTTTGTTGTGTGACATCTGACTTTCAAAACAGTTTTGTTGCAATGCTACACCAAACTGATCCCAATCTTTCCACCATTCCTCTTGCTTGCGTGAAAGTTGTTTCCTTCTTTGTTGAACAAAGAACCAAAGGTCAAATGAAGAAAAGGTGACTTTGTTTACTAGCAGTGCACTAACTTTGAAACATTTCAACATCCTAGCAACTGAACTTTGTTGGAATCATGCCTGCATCAGAGGCAGCAGAATTGGCAGATGAATGGACAACGGTTCTCAATTGAAGGGATGCAATGTTTCTCATTTGCAGTGTGCAAAAAAGTCTAACTGACAAAGACCTAGTTTTGCTCCCTTTTGTCAGGTCCTTTGTCCAGTTGGGTAGCATTTTTGATTGTGGCATCCACCTTTCACTTCCTAATCTATGGTTCAGTGTGAAACCGCTGCACATGAGGGCCCCAAATGTCGCAACTGAAAGTGGTGGTGAATGAAAATGCTGAGGAAGCTGATGGCAGAATTGAACTGTCAGCTTCAGTTGTCACGTGAGATGCAGAAAACACAATTTTATGACCCACTGCATTGCAGCCACAATGGCATTTGATTTGTTCTGCACCATGAGAAAACACCCCATCAGCTTTGTGACATGTCATTTCTCCACTTGTTGCCCAGGATTCCTTTCACTTTTTGCAATTCCTTTGCCCTTTGAGTGCAAAGAGAGATGAAGAAAACCAAAGAACAGGATGATTTGTTGTGAGAAAAGCCAACTTTTTCTCTTCAGTTACCCACTCCATCTCCCTTTGGGGTGTTAGAAACTGAAAGAAGGAGAACATGGATAAAATTGAACAGAAAAGAAAAAGAAAAGTTGCATTAGCTTTTGCTTTGCTCAACACATTTGCTGCACCTTCACAACATTGTTCAAGATGCTATGCTATGCCACACAAAGCCAGATGACCCAAGAGGGTTTGGAAAAAGGTCACTGATCACACCCCATTCTGACATGTGCGCATGTGCATCTGCACACATGCATGCACATGCCTGCATGCACTTCATTCTTCCCCATGTTTTGCATGCTGGTAGCCAGTGCAACAAAATAAGAATGTGTTGAGTGTCAGTGTGCATGTCGGATGCTGCACTGCAGTCAATGTCTGTGGAAATGAAGGGAGGGGTGGTGGCTCAAAGCTTCAAACAACAGTTTCCACTGGTGTTCCATCAACCTGGAATGTCAATTGATTAACCTTGGAGGTCCAACACACATCATGGCCACCTTCTGCATGTTGTGTGGTAGTCTCAGGCAACATCATGTTGAGATGAATTCTGTCAGTGGAAATGTCACAAGTTGTGAAGTCATTGTTGAAAATGTTGTCATGGACATGCTCAATGATTAGCTGTGCCTTAAGTTCAAAGCCCTGACATCCCATGTGTCACCATCAGATTGATTGCAAAATGTTTCAAATCAGGTCTTTGTTATGGTTGCATTCATGCTGGTAACCCTTTGCAACCCATCAAATGCATCACAAAAAGCTTAGAAGTTGAGTGGATTAAAGATTTCGCGGTGCAGCTCTCTTTGATTGTGTCTCAATTGAAAGCCACAGACTTGTCGGGGCTAGATTGTTTCTTTGAGTGAGTCTGGCAAGGGGCTTCTACCAGTGCCATCGATGATCACAATGTTGTGCCCCAATGCAGGACATGCATTGCCATGCCCCCGAGCAATGCAGGCTAGATGCTAACAGTTGGTGCACCAATCATGTCAAAGACCCTGCTTTTGACTCAGAAGGAAAACTTCAAACTGTTCTGCTCAAAGTGAAATAGAATTTGCAACATAGGTTATGCTGCACTTTGCTTTTGTGGTGCATTTCTTTGATTGCAAAAATAAATCTGCAGTGACCAATTGAGGGTTTTGGAAATTTGTTAGAACCATCATGCACAATCAGGAAAAACTTAGTGTGTGCGTGATGCACTGGCTTGCAAAAAGAAATAGAGGAGATTGACTCGGAACTTTAAGAAAAGGTTCCTTTTCCAAACAATTTTGGTTAAAGCAAGGGATTAGAATTTGGAAGGTCATCTTGGTTGCATTGCTACAAATGCATGAATTTCAGTGGCAGAGTTGAAAGAGGAACAAACTGTCATTTTGATGCATTGACATTTTGGGAAGCATCATGAGGCATCAATTTTAACAACAATTTTGGTTTTCTAGTTGTGGTAGACATGTGCCAATAGATTTCTTATCCTACTGATGCAATGCACTCTCGCACTGACATTCATGGAATGTTGGTTCAACAGACACAAAGCAGTGCAAAAACATCTGAATTTGGCTCGGTGAACCGATTGAAATTGTCATGAAACTTAGAAATAAATTAGAATGGGGATTCAACATTTCTGCTCTTGATGGTTCCGGAAAAAATGTGTTTCAAAATCAAGGACACCATGTGTCTTGAACAAATGTGAGGCAATTTGAAAAAAGTCAGAGATGCATGGAATGAACAAAATGGATGCATGCATGTGTTTTGTTGTATTTTTTTTTAAGCATGGGAGTGATGAAAACATGCAGTAGCTTCAGTTGCTGGAACATGTGTTTGAAGCAATTGCAGGTGAGGATCATTGTGGAGCAGTTGCAACAACATGCCATCATGTGAAAATCACACAAAACATTTGAGAAGGGAGTAAACTGAAAAGTCTGATGAATGCATTTTAGAAAAACTTGTGTTTTGTATGCAACACAGCATTAAGGGAAACTGAGACACTGCCTTGTTGCAATTTCCTTCCAAGAATCCCTCCAATTCTTTCTTCCCTTCCTTTTTGAACCCTTTCATGTGATTTCCTTTCCCTCACTCTTTCCTCTTTTCCCATTTCTTCCTGATGCATGACTCAGCAACTGTCCAATAACTCTTATAGTAGTGCAGCTGAGAAAGTTTCATGGATTGGTTAAAAAAAGGATCTTCTCTTGAACTGGCGGGGTCAACCCATCCCATGGGAAGCAATAGCTAGTGCTAACCAGAAGGCACAAATCAAAGGACGTATTTCCAGTTCGTTTAAACATTATGTTCAAAATTATAATTGATATGCACAAGATCCCCGCACGTTCTAGCCCCCGTGAGGTCATCATTATTTTTTCACATAGTTTTGAAGATACCCATCTACTATCTACCTAGCTAATCTTCTTCTTGGAAGCCATGATGTCTCATCCAAGCATCGTCTCCTGGTTGCTGTTGTTGGTTTTGAGACGGAGGAGGCTGTTGCTGGTTTAGGTACTGGTTCTGCTGAAATTGTTGCATCATCCGCTCCTGCAAGGACAACTCAGGAACGAATAAGGAAGGTTGTTGTGACAAAGATGTGCGTCGCTCTTGCTGTTGCTGCTGCTGTTGTTGATAAGAGAGTTGTTCCATCATCATTTGCTGCTGTTCCAGCTGTTGCTGCAGATGTTGGTGCTGCTGCTGTTGTAGTAGAAGCTGTTGGTTTTGAAATTGCTGGGATTGATTTTGAAGTAGCTGTTGCTGTAGAAAATGCTGCGGAATGTCCTGGTCCCGTTGCAAATACCTATCGTCCTGTTGCGATTGCAGTTGTTGTTGCAACTGCTGTTGTATGTTATTGAAAGACTCAGACACTGATTTGCTTTCTTCATCTCCTTGCACCCCGTTATTGTTACCTGTTTTCAAGGGCCGTGGTTCGATGTCCCAGCCATCATTCATGGGCATCAGGCCCGCCATTTGTGACGCTGCTGCATGCTGTGCTGCTTCTAACATTTGCTGCCCATTTCCAAGAGCAAAGCTTGCTGGAGGCATGCCTGCAGCAGTAGCAGAGGCGGGATTCAGTAGTACCGAGTCATTGGCTGCTTGTGCACCCATGATGTTCGGGTCTCTCAAGTTATGCCGTTGCTGTAGCTGTTGCAACTGGCCAAGGGATGATGGGACATTCAAACCCATGGCCATCAAACTGCTAGCGTTTGGAAAAGGAAATGGGAGCATATGGGAACCGGGCGAATTGGCAAAGGGTGAAGAGAAATCTTGTACTTGTTGGTGAGCAGGCTGAGGTGAGAGTATCGGTGACGGTTCGAGTTCGGAAGCGAAGCTCTGGAATCTTGCAGACCCAGCAGCTGCAGCTGCATCAATCACAGATGTCTCGGATGGGGATTCAGTTTTGGTCTCAGCGCGTACAGCTGCACGGATGCCATCGGTGTTGGTCTTGTCGTTTCTGCTGGAAGTACTCGGGGTGGGCTTTGATGTCTCCTTTGTCTTTCTACGCCTACTCTTCCCAGAAGAATCTTGTAATGCCGATGTCGACGACCTTTTATGCGCCGTCTGTTGCTGCTTTTGAGATGTTCTGAACGCCTCAAGCTCCAATTTTGCCTTGTCGTCGAGTGGGGGTAGCACATAAAAGTCGATTTCGGAGTCTTCTGGATTGGATGGTTTCCGGATGTTGCTACCCCCTTTGACGGTCTTGACACGCTCAACAGTCCCGGCGAGTTCGGGCTGTCCTCGTAACAACTTTTCATGATAGTACGCTTTGGGGGAGGAACGAGGTAAAGGAATAGTGACGAAGAAACAAAAAGGCACGGTTCGTTGTTAGATGATTGTGTCCCATTCGCAGTCTCTATCAGCGATATGGCGGTCTCGTGCTTAGTTGCAGCTCTACTAACCTCCTTTGTCCGGGCCTGATGCAACAAAGAGATCAAAGCACAGTGAGTGATAGAGAATGGATGAGTACACTGTATGAAGGCGGTTGACTAGACTGTGCTAGACAAAGGCAAGGTAAACTCGCTGGTTGGCCGTCGACCTTGACTGACACACAGATCGATGGACGACGGACCACTCACCTTGCCCGTAGATCTTTTTGAAGCCGTATAGATTGAGCTGTCTCAAGAAACTCACATACTTCAACTGATAGAAGTATCTGAGAGCATAGCATGAATCAAAACCAAGAGAAGTTGAATGCCTGTTAGATTCTTTTCACAGACCGTGTAATATTCAAGTTCCTTTCCTTTGACAGTCCAACACGACAACATGCAGGAACCAACAAAAGCACTTACTTGGGCATGACTTGTTCAGTGAAAGCTTTCCTGTTTTTAATCAAGAAGCCTGTAGCATAGCAGAAGAAACAAAGGACAAAAGACATCAGGACAGAATCCAAGCAAACAAAGGGCTCTCTGTAAGGCTCCATCTTTCTCTCCTTAGTTGACTTCCGTTCTTTGTCACATATACAAAACAAGAACTTACATCTTCCATGAGGAGCCCAGGAAACGTATTGGTCAAAGGCATCCTCCTTGTTATTACTACTACTGCCTCCTGCAGCTGAGTGTTCTTCAATTTCAGTTAACATAGAGTGCAAACGGCGAGGAAACCGAGTAGGATCGGTCACGGCATTGGAAATTTCCATGTGCAGGGATGAACCGGGTGCTGCAGCTGCAGCAGCAGTAGGACCGACACTAGGAGGAGCTGCTGCTGCTGAAGCCGCCTCTGTGCTAGCAGCCGCACTGCTCTCATTGGCATTGTGCCTGGCCGCATCATCTAGAGG
>Ga0163149_10008418_pt1 | contig 10196 bp, 7 predicted proteins | sample OliLakLV19MP5G1_FD_148604 | JGI IMG/M metagenome (GOLD analysis project Ga0163149, IMG submission 148604) | Freshwater microbial mat bacterial communities from Lake Vanda, McMurdo Dry Valleys, Antarctica - Oligotrophic Lake LV.19.MP5.G1 | ecosystem: Environmental > Aquatic > Freshwater > Lake >...
TTTATGAATTGAAGTTGCCGCAATGATCGCGTCAGGGACTTTAATTTTAAACTCTTGCTTCAAAGAAATGGTTATTTTATTTATTTCTTCGGAGTAGGATTCCCTAACGCAAGCGGACAGCATCCCATTAATGCTTCGCAATTCCCGATTAGAAATCCCGAATTTTCCCTTGCGTTCAATTTCGCTAATAAATGAATAATGCCATTCGGACTCTAATAGTGGCTTTAAGGACGGGTGTTTATCCAGGAGAAAAATGAAGGCATTTGTGTCAGCAAGATATTTATCCCCATTCATCCCTTACTTTTTTTTGATAAGCAAGAGGATCTCCGTACGCACCCGGTAACTTTCCGTAGAAATCAGAAAGTTTCTTTTTCTTTTTTTTTCTGGCAATTGAAAGTTTCTCCAAAGCCTTTTTGGTTTCTTCTGGTTTTTGCCTGGATTTGATTCTCAAAATCATATTATAAAAATAGTGATTTTGTCGGTTTTAATAATTACAAAATCAATTTCCTCTTATTTGATTATTGGTTTTTATGTAATACCTCAAATCTATACGGCTTGTAGCTTGAAGCCTGCAACTTGTGGCTATCTTACTGATACAACAAATACTTCATTCTCTTTGCTTTAAATGCATCCAACCCGGGCTTCCAACTGACGCGGATTTGTTCTTCGCTCAATCCGTTTTTGATCTGCTGTTTCAATTGCGTAGTTCCAGCCAGTTTATCAAAGTAAGGCGTAAAGAATTTTTCCTTATCGGGATATTTCTGATAGAACAGTAACAAGTAGTGTAAGTCCACTTTTCGTGCGGGAGCTACCGATCGTAAATCCATACCATAACAAAGTTTGTTTTTCAGTGGAGGTTCAATGGAAACACCTTTTATAGGAACGGGCGTGAAGGTAAATGTCATATCTTTTAATTCCGGGCTACCCAACACCTGAAAGGGCATTGGTGTTCCCCTTCCCAATGATATTGAGGTTCCTTCGAAAAGACAAAGTGAAGGGTATAATCGTATGGCCTGATCGTTTGGCAAATTAGGTGACGGCCTTACGGGCAACGAATAATCATCTTCATGTTTCCAGTCTTTCATTTTGATCACGGTGAGGTTGCATTTTTCGCCTCCTTCCAACCAGCCCTCGCCATTGATCATTTGCGCAAGCTCGCCCACGGTCATGCCATGGGTGATGGGAATCGGATGCATGCCAACAAACGATTTTAATTCCGGTTGCATGATGGGTCCATCCACATAACTTCCGTTGGGATTGGGCCGATCGAGAATGATTAATTGCTTGCTGTTTTCTGCACAGGTTTCCATCAGGTAGTGCATCGTGCTGATGTAGGTATAAAAACGGGCACCCACATCCTGTATATCGAAAATCAGAATGTCCAGATCTTTTACCTGATCGGCAGTGGCTTTGTAGTTTTTACCATATAGAGAAACTACCGGTACACCCGTTTTGCTGTCAATTTCATCTTTCACATGTTCACCATCGGCTGCGTCACCGCGAAAGCCATGCTCCGGGCCAAAGATTCTTTTTACCTGTACTTTGAGGGCAACCAGTGTATCGGCCAAATGAGTTTTGCCAACGAGCGAAGTATTGTTTACGACCAACCCAACGCGTTTATCTTTCAGTATTGGAAGTAATTGATCTAATTGCTCAGCGCCTACCGAAGCCCTGGCTTTTGTTTTTTGTGCTTCACAGGTGGAGAGGCCCAACAAAAAAATGGATAACACCCAAATCCTGATCATTTCTTTTTATTTTGGCGAAGTATAAATCCAAAATTAAGCCATTCTTTGAACCTTTCGTATTTCATATCAAAAAGAATCCGCCAGGGGCAGGATAGTAGTTTTTCTTCGATCATACATAAGATTGCCGTGGCCAGTATTGCCATAGGGGTATCCGCTGCGATTGTGTCGTTTCTGATCATGCAGGGGTTTCAATCGGAGGTGAAGAACAAGATCTATACGTTCAGCAATCACTTGCTGATCACCAAGTACACCATGAACAATGCCGTGGAAGAGCAATCCTTTAAATACACAATGGATTTGCAACAACATCCACAGCAATTTGGATTTGTTACGCATGTGCAGGAGTATAGCCACAAGGCCGGTTTGATTAAATCCGATGACGAAGTGATGGGCATTGTGTTTAAGGGAATTGGAAAAAGTTTTAATAAGGAGCAGTTTTCAAAAAATTTAATCGAGGGTGAGTTCATTCACTTTCCGGATTCGGGGTATGCACGCGAGATCGTGTTGAGCCGCATCATTGCGGACAAGATCAATGTAAAAACCGGGGATGATATTGTTGTTCATTTTTTTCAAAACCCTCCGCGCTTTCGCAGATTGAAAATCACAGGCATCTATCAGACCAACCTTTCCGATTATTTTGATGGTAAGATAATCCTGGGAGACATTCGACTGGTGCAGCGATTAAATGATTGGCCTGAGGATGAAGCGGGCGGGTTGGAAGTAAACGTAGATTTGAATTATTTCAGCAGCTTTGATTTGTGGCGCAACGCATTGGCTCATCACATCGAGGGAATTGATGAAGGAATATTAAGCAATCCTGAATATACAGGTAACCAATTTTTAGGCAGCCTTTCTGCCTTGTGGGATTTTAAATATGATCACGACAAAGCAGCACTCGAGGCTTCGGCACGGGAGATTGGTATATCCATGGATTATGATTTGTTTATTGAAACAGTACGCGATAAATACATTCAGATTTTTGAATGGCTTGATTTGATCAAACGGCAAGTAAGAATTCTATTAGTGATTATTCTGGTGGTGGTGTGTGTGAATATGATCTCGGTAATATTGATTTTGGTGATGGAGCGCACCCAAATGGTGGGTATTCTCAAAGCGATGGGCGCACAGGACAGTCTTGTTCGCTCGGTGTTTGTGTTTAATGGCATGAGTTTAATTGCCAAAGGACTTCTGTACGGCAATGCTATCGGACTAGGACTCTGCTTTCTGCAGGATTATTTCAAATTCATTCCGCTCGACCCGCATGATTATTATATGGAGCATGTACCCATTGAGTGGAGTTGGGGCACGGTGGTGTTTTTAAACTTAATTGTGTTTGCCACAGTAACGTTGGTCTTATTACTACCTACGCGATTCATTACCCGCATTAATCCGATTCAGGCGATCCGGTTTGATTAAGGTTTAATTTCTCACCTTGAGAATCAATGAACTTTTGGCCTACGCAACAATATACTTCTTAAACCAGCTCTGTATGGTCATCTGGATCACACCCAGGAATGCTTCTTTAAAAATACCTACTGACATTTTACTTTGTCCACGAGTGCGGTCGGTGAAAATGATGGGAACCTCATTGAGGTGGAAGCCATATTTCCAGGTGAGAAATTTCATTTCGATCTGAAAAGCATAGCCGATAAATTTTATTTCGTCTAAAGGAATGGTCTCCAATACTTTTCTGCGATAGCATACAAAGCCCGCGGTGGTGTCATGCACAGGCATGCCGGTAACCAGTTGCACATACTTGCTGGCAAAGAAGGAAAGTAACACACGCCCCATGGGCCAGTTCACCACGTTCACACCACTGGCATACCGTGAGCCGATGCTAAGATCATTACCGCCTTCTGAGCAGGCGAGATATAATTTAATAAGGTCTTCCGGGTTGTGCGAAAAATCAGCGTCCATCTGCAAGACATAATCATAATTATGCCGTATGGCATACCGAAAGCCTTCAATATAAGCGGTACCTAGTCCCAGCTTTCCATGGCGGTGCATTAAATGCAGTCTGGCTTCAGTCGGTGTATTGTAATTTTTCTTTAGGTCTTTTACGATGTCAGCAGTTCCATCAGGCGAATTGTCATCCACAATGAGAATATCATAGTCTTTGCGAAGCGACATAATCGCATCAATGATCAAGGTGATATTCTCCTTTTCATTATAGGTAGGTATAATGACAATTGCGTTATTCAAATCCTTTTGGTTTATAAGGCACGTATTTAAGCAAAGGCCACATCCCTCTGGAGGATTTTGACCAATACAAAGCACCGCCTCTAACAAAACTAAAAAAAAGTGGCGGCTAAACAATCCCTGTGCCTGTAAACCACTATACAAATTCTAATACCCTGTACAGAAAGTAGGGAATGTGTATTATTGGGCTCAAATTGAATGAAAAATGAATCGTTGTGTTTTTTTAGATCGTGATGGAGTGCTCAATAAAGACAATCCTAACTACAGCTATAAGGTAGAAGAATTTGAGATTTTACCGGGTGTGGTAGAGGCTCTTGCTTTATTAAAGGCTGCCGGTTATGTGTTAGTTGTGGTCACCAATCAGTCGGGTATTGCCCAGCGCATTTACTCCGAGGCGCAAATGAAAGAATGCCATGATTATTTACAATCGGCATGCGCCCATCGCATTGATCATTTTTATTTCTGTCCACACCATCCTTCAGTTACTGCTTCTCTGGCACGCAAACCCGGCACATTGATGTTTGAAAAAGCCATTGCCAAGTTCAAGATTGATGTGAAAACTTCCTGGATGGTGGGCGATAGGGGCAGAGACATCATACCAGCCCGCCACCTGGGTATTTCTACGATACAAATCGGCCACGAGATTGAGCCCATAAACAAGGCCGACTTTGCTGTCAGCGATTTGTTGCAGGCCGCTCAACTTATTCTTTCAAAAAGTTAATATAAGGAAGGCGTCAGACCGTTCAAAGTGGTCTGACGCCTGATGCTTTTGAATTACACCGCTTCTTCTACCTTCAATTGCTTGGCAAGTTTCTGCTGAATCTCGTAAGGCACGGGTATATACTCTGCAAATTTCTGGTTGAAGCTTGCTCTGCCCTGCGACAGTGAGCGCAGCGTAGTTGAATATTTATTTAGCTCGGCCAATGGAGTTTTTGCGTTGATTACCTGGAAGGGGCCTTTCGCATCGATGCCCACAATCAATGACCTGCGCGTTTGTAAATCGCCCATCACATCGCCCATCATTTCTTCTGGCACCAGCACTTCAAGATCGCAGATCGGTTCGAGCAACTGAGGCTCGGCTCTCATGAAGGCATCTTTGAAGGCCATCATGCCGGCAATTTTGAATGAAATATCATTAGAATCTACCGGGTGCATTTTACCATCGTAAACCATCACCCGCACATCGCGTACGTAGGATCCGGTAATCGGCCCTTCTTCCATTTTTTCCATTACCCCTTTTAATATGGATGGAATAAAACGAACATCAATCACACCACCTACGATGCAATTATAAAATACGAGTTTGCCGCCCCACTCTAAATCAATCACTTCCTTGCCTCTTATTGAATATTCAGTAGGCTCAGGCATGCCTTCGTAATAGGGTTCTATTTTCAAATAAACTTCACCAAACTGGCCGGCCCCACCCGACTGTTTTTTATGACGATAGTTGGCAAGGGCTGGCTTACGAATAGTTTCGCGATAGGAAATGCGGGGAGCAACAAATTCCACATTTAATTTATAGGTGTTCTCCAGATTCCACTTGCACATCATGAGGTGCATTTCGCCTTGCGCAGAGAGGATGAGTTGTTTTAGTTCTTTGGAAAATTCTACCGTGATAGTAGGATCTTCCTGGTGAATCTTCGCCAGCACTTCTCCGATTTTTTCATCATCCGTTTTTGTTTTGGCAATCACAGCTGTGCGTATGCGTGGCTCGGGAAAAACAATCGGGTCAATGGTAACATCAAATCCTTTGGTGTGAAGCGTTTGGTTGGTGTAGGTGTCTTTTAGTTTTAGGGTAGCGCCAATATCTCCGGCCACTAACTTATCAACCGGGTTTCTGTTTTTTCCATCCATATTAAAAAGTGAATGGAATCGTTCCAACGCACCGGTTTGACTATTGATCAGTTCGGAGTTGCTGGTTACTTCTCCGGAAATCACTTTGAAGAAGGAGAGCTTGCCTAAGTTTAATTCCAATTGAGATTTGAAAACAAAAAGTGCGGTGGGCTGAGTAGTATCAAAAGGAATTTCTTTTCCATCGGTAGTAAGTTCGGGCTTCGCTTCGCGGGGTGTGGGCGCTACGTTGTCGATAAATCCCATCATACGGCCGCTGCCCATATTCCTTTTGGCCGACATGACAAATACAGGAAAGACATGGTGATGGATCATTCCCAGTTTTATTCCTTGCCGCATTTCATCTTCATCAAGCGTGCCTTGTTCAAAATATTTCTCCATCAACTTCTCATCATTCTCGGCAGCTTTCTCAACTAGCTCGTTGTGAAGTTGATTTGCTTTTTCTTTTTCAGATTCAGGTATAGGCAGTTTCTCAGGCTTTCCACCAGCAGCGGCAAATTTGTACATCACCATTTTCAACAGGTCGATGATGGCATTGAAATTTTCTCCCTGGTTAACAGGGTATTGCATTTGAGTGACTGCGTTTCCATAACTGTTTTTTAGTGAGGCCAGCGCTGAATCAAAATCAGATTTTGGATGGTCAACCTGGTTGACGGCAAAAATGATTGGTTTCTTAAACCGGTCTACATAATTCCAGATCAGCTCGGTACCTACCTCGACCCCATTTTGAGCATTGATCACCATGACGCAAGTATCTGCCACGCGTAGAGCCGAGAGCATCTCACCTACAAAGTCATCGAACCCCGGGGTGTCAATGATGTTGATTTTATAATCTTTCCATTCGGTGTGCATGATGGTGGCAAATACAGAGTTGCCACGTTCTTGTTCTATTTCGTGATAATCACTTACGGTGTTTTTTCCTTCAATGGTACCTCTCCGGTGGATGATACCCGCCTCAAATAACATGTCTTCGGCCAGCAGGGTCTTGCCGGCCTTTGGCGCTCCCAACAGAACAATGTTTTTAATGTGTTTTTCATCATAGACTTTCATGGCTGTATGGTTTTAAGGTTAGCAGTGCCGCAGAATGCGCCAGAAGGACAATCAGAAAAACAGGGCATTTCGCGCGCGTTTAATTCGTTTCGCAACCGGAACCCGGCTGCTACTTACGTCAAGCGAATTAGTAAATGAAAATACGGATATACTATGACATTAATCAACTTTGATGTTGATTAACATCACCCATTGCCATGGCTGGAAATTAACAGGGTATGAGAGGTTTTAAAGTTTTACCGGCTCCTCGCGCTCACTTTCGTAGCCTAGCAATTTCATCATGCTCTTGCTGGTTTGCTCAGACGCAAAGAGTTCGGTGGTGATTTCGCCATCTTCGTTGCGGTTGATAAGCACGTGCTTGGGTGCCGGAATGAGACAGTGTTGAATGCCGCCATATCCACCCAATGATTCCTGGTATGCACCGGTGTGAAAGAAACCGATGTACAACGGTTCTTCATCGGTGATCATGGGTAAGAACACTTCACCAGTGTGCGCCTCAGAATTGTAGTAGTCATGGCTATCACACGTGAGACCTCCAATGTTTACTTTGTGATAGGGATCATCCCACTTGTTGATGGAGAGGAGAATGTATTTTTGATTGAGGCCCCACACATCCGGCAAGTGCGTGATGAAGGAACCGTCAATCATGTACCACAACTCTTTATCGTTTTGTAATTTCTGATCTACCATGGAGTACAACACGGCACCACTTTCGCCTACCGTGAAGCTGCCAAATTCTGTGAAGATGTTTGGCACAGGTACATTATTCTTCTCACAAATCCACTTGATGTTTTCCACGATCTGTTCGATCATGTATTTGTAGTCGTATTGAAAAGTGAGGGATGTTTTGATCGGGAAACCACCTCCGATGTCAATTGAATCCAGCGTATCGCAGATTTTTTTCATCTCGCAATACTTGAAAATAAAACGGCTTAGTTCACTCCAGTAGTAGGCGGTGTCTTTGATGCCGGTGTTGATAAAGAAGTGAAGCATCTTCAAAGATGCCTTATCACTTGGCAGAATTTTTTCTTTGTACAAGGGCACAATGTCGCTGTAACGGATGCCTAAGCGTGAAGTATAAAACTCAAATTTCGGTTCTTCGTCAGCCGCCACACGAATGCCCACCTGGTAAGGGCGGTTTACATTTTTTTCGTAGGTGTCAATCTCGCTCAGGTTGTCCAAAATAGGAATGCAATTAAAACCATCGTTAAGCAATTCCGTGATGTACTGCTTATACTGTGGCATTTTAAAGCCATTGCAGAGGATATACGTTTCCTTTGAAATCTTTCCACGCTCATATAAGGAACGAGCGATTGGAATATCATAGGCCGAAGAGGTTTCGATATGCACATCGTTATTCAGTGCTTCTTCGAGAATAAAATCATAGTGCGATGACTTGGTGCAATAGCAATACGTGTACTTGCCATTGTATTTGAAGCGCTCCATGGCATTGTTAAAAGTAGCCTGGGCAAAACGAATATTCTCACTGATGCGAGGGAGGTACGTGATCTTCAATGGGGTGCCATATTGTTTGATGATGTCCATGAGAGGAACATCATTGAATAACAATTCGTGGTCTCTTACCTTGAATTCTTTTTGAGGAAATTCAAAGGTTTGTTCAATCAGCTCGCGGTAGCTCTTCATTTTTCGTTAGTGGTTGTTCGTTAATGGTTGATTGGAGGTCTGCCGAGCAACGAACAACGATCAACCAACAACCTGAAAATAGGGTGCAATATTGTGATAATTTTGCCATCTTTGCAATACGCTACATCAGTCATGGTAAATCGCTTTCCACGTTTGCTTTTTGTCCCTGTCCCCACAGGGCTTCATGCGTTGCCTGATTTCTAAGGGCGATCTAAAACCGCCTTTTTAGGCATTTTTGCGATTACCCCATTATTCTTAATAGACTTTAATTAGTAGTTCCTGTGAAAGAGATCAAAATCATAGAAGTAAAATCTGAGATAGGTGCAGGCACCAGGGGTGCCAGCCTGGGCGTGGAGGCCATGAAAATCGCCAGCCTCGACTTGAAATCTGATTTATTCAGAAGGTACGATTCCGTTGAGGTAGAAAATGTGAATGAACTCCTCTTTGATGGAGCCGAACACGCGCACGCTAAGTTTATAGATGGCGTGCTAATCATGGAAGAACGTGTTTGTCTTGAAGTATATGAGCAGATTTTTGATGACTATTTCCCGTTGATCATGGCGGGTGATCATTCAACTGCGTACGGTACTATTTCAGGAATTAAGAAGGCTTATCCTAAAAAACGAATCGGTGTGATCTGGATTGATGCTCACGCGGATATACACACTCCCTACACTACGCCATCGGGCAATATGCATGGCATGCCATTAGCGATGGCTTTTGGCTTTGATAATTACGAATGCAAGGTGAATGACCCACGAGGTGAAACCGTGGATTATTGGGAGCAGATCAAAAATGTGGGCATGCAAGGACCAAAAATTTTACCGGAAGACCTGGTGTACATTGCCGTGCGCGATCTGGAGAAACCTGAAAATTATCTTCTTAATAAATACAACATCAATTTCATTGAAGTAGAAGAGGTAAAAAAATTGGGAGCAGCAACCATGGCAAACAAGGCCTTGCAGATGCTTGATCATTGCGATGTGATCTACGTTTCTTTTGATGTGGATAGTATTGATAGTCGTTTTTCTACGGGCACGGGCACTCCTGTACCTAACGGACTTACCGTAGAAGAGGCAAAAGTCTTAAATGCCGAACTTTGCAAAGATTCGAAAGTATGCGCCTGGGAAATAGTAGAGATTAACCCAACGCTTGATACCGAAAACCGAATGGCCGAAAGTGCATTTGAGATTTTGGAAGCATCAGCAAACGCTATTGTGAGCCGTCCTGTGATGGCCGAGTGATCAGAATTTTTTATTTTTAGATCAACTTCGCACCAGTGGTCAAAGTAAATCTAAGCCATCTTTTCAGATTTTATCTTTGTTTAATACTCATCTTTCTTTCAAAGAATAGTGCGGTTGCTCAATATGAGACCGCTAACTGGATATTTAGTGATTATACGCTGAGTTTTATTAGTGACAATCCAGTAGCAACAGCTCCCGTTATTAACAATTATACCGGAGCGTTTGCATCTTACTCGTCCGATAGCGGAAAAATTCTGATATCTACCGATGGCAGCAAAGTATGGAACAGTAAAGGAGAGATCATGAAAAACGGAGAGAACATCACTCCATACCGAACTAATTCTATAATTATTCCCAAGCCTGAATCGGATAGCTTATATTATATCTTCAGTTATAGCGCATTTAATATCCCCGGAAATAACACCAATTATTATAGCTCTATTGTATATGCACTCGTTGACCT
>Ga0163149_10008422_pt1 | contig 10194 bp, 15 predicted proteins | sample OliLakLV19MP5G1_FD_148604 | JGI IMG/M metagenome (GOLD analysis project Ga0163149, IMG submission 148604) | Freshwater microbial mat bacterial communities from Lake Vanda, McMurdo Dry Valleys, Antarctica - Oligotrophic Lake LV.19.MP5.G1 | ecosystem: Environmental > Aquatic > Freshwater > Lake >...
CTGTTATTCGTTGCCCTTCGCCATCGCTCATAGGCGCGGTAGGTAATGTCCGTCAGCATCCACACAATGTACGCCTGCCGCCGTCGCAAAAAGCGGCGCCGTTGCTCCGCCATCGCTTGCCCACTCGCTAGGTTAGAATCCTCCCCCTCCCCCAAATCCAAGAGCGACGTACCAGGCCCACCCGCCACGATCATCCAGCGAATCGCCCTACCATCCTTCTCCGCGTCGGAAGCTCCGATTTTAGGAGTGACAGCCTCCCACGTCTCAGCCCCCTCCTCAGCGATGATCACCGTACCCGCTTCCGGCGGCGTGCGATACCGTTCTTCAATCGTGCTGCGCAAGCGTGCCGGCACCTTCACCACCCACACAAAGGCACGCAGCGCCGCGTTCAACCGCACTCTGTCCTCAAGCCAACGGTTATAGCGTCGCAGCCAGGGCAGGATCGGAGCTAGATCGCTCTCACCGCGCACCGCACCCGTTGGACGGTTCACCGCGAAGTGCAGCATCAGCGGCACATCAACTTCCAACGCCTGTGCGCTCCCCGGCCCCATCCACCACTTTTCACTACCAGGCACTGAACTCTCTTGGTAGCGCAACTCCCGCTCATAATCCTCTTGCCAAAAATCCACCGCACAGATCAGGCTAGCTGGCACCGCCCGCACACTCGACATGCCAGTGATCGGGTTCGTAAAGAGAACAGGAAACAATTCCCCGCTTCTGCTTAACTCATCGCTCCATTCATCTATCCGCATATCGAGCCGATTGTGCTGCCAGAACTCAGTGATAAACTTTTGCAAGTCGCGCTTCTCGCTACTAAGCGTGATACCGTTGCCCACCACATAAGAAGTGATCAGCCCCACCAGCCGCCGCGCCAGCGGATTCTTGCGCCACGCTTCGCGTGCGTCCTCAAACTCCTGGAACAACTCATACCAGGGTTTGTCAATCACCGTCCCTGCAGGACGCATCACCATGCCATCGTTGTCGCGGCCCACAGGCACCAGCGACACCGCCGCTAGTTCAGCCCCCGTACCCCCCAACCACTTTGCTATCTGCTCACGCCACGCCAATTGGGTTCCTCCTCATCTTCTTCTTCTTCTGCCGCTCCCGAATGATCCACCATCTCGGTAATCTCGGCCAACGCCTTGACGATCCACCTGTCGCCCTCCGGCAACCGCAATCTCACTTGCTCACTCACCACAGGCAACACCACCGCTTCCGGCTGATCACTCATACTCCTCCACCTCATCATCCCCAGGCCAAATCGGAATCAGTGGCGGCAACAAAGGCGGCAGCGGCGGCAGCGGCGCGGTAGGACGTGGCGGCGCAGGTACCGGGGCCAATGGCCCCTGCCCAGGCACAGGCGTCAACGGCGGGTTGCCACCCGGCCCCTCGCTCGGCCCACGCTCCGTATAGTGATAGCGCCGCTGACACCGACAGTTCACATGCAATTGCGGTTGGGGTCCCTCCCCTTGCCTAAACAACTTGCCGTGCAAGCCCCGGCACGTAATGCACGTCGCCGGTGAGAACGCCGTCACCCATACTTCCCAAATCACATTAGCCATTGCCTACCACCCCTCTGCATCAATACCCGCCAACGGATCAACAGGAGCGACCGCCGTACTCCCCTCGCCACTCGTATGCCCAAACGCCAACGCAGCGACCGCCAGCCCAAAGCTCATAGCCCGGTCATCCATCAACCCCTGTGGAGCAGACAGCGTACTCGCCTCAATGCTCGCCAACTGGCTCGCCGTTTCCGTGCTTCGCACCTTGCACACCCCATCGCGCACCGCCTCCGCCAACGCGTCATACATCATCGGCTTGCCCTTCACATTCGTCAGCCATCCCGCCTTGCCGTCGAAGCCATTCAGCACCCGCGTTTGCCCCCGCTCGCGCAGCGCACGGATCACCGTATGGCCGTGGTTGTTGCGCTCCACCATCGCATCAGCTTGGTTGTAATACCCAGCCAAAAGATCGACCATAGCAGCCAAGACAGAAGGTTCAAGCTTGCCAACAAGATTTGCCACCTCTGCCCATGTATCCGCGTCCAAAACCGTCGCCACGCTATCATCACTGTTCGGGTTCCCCTCCGCCGGATCCACCCCCATCACATAATGCCGACCTTCAACCGCCTCCATGTAGACCGTCAGCCCTGGGATCGCCGGCGCCTCATAGCTTTTGATTGGGGGTAATTCCTCAATGACTTCTTTGAGCCAGTTGAAGGGAATGCGACGGTCAAGTTCTTCGGGCGCCAACGCTTCCTCCGCTGTCGCTGGATACTCAGCATAAAAGTCGTCATCTGTCCCCCGTTGCACAAACATCTCCGCCTTCGTTCGCAAATGCCAAGCCGCATCGCGACCAGGCCGGCTGTGCCAGGGCAGAAAGATCGGGCGATAGTCCCCCACCCCCTGTAACGCCGCCCGAAATAGATTCTTGAAGGTACTCACCGGCCGCTTCTTGTCACTGGTACTCACCAAAAACAGCTTACCCCCCGCATCAATCGTTGGCTTCACCCCATTCAAAAACGATGATAAGTCAGGCACAAAGTCCGCCTCATCCACCAACGCCAGCGTGCCTGTATAACTGCGCCCGCCCTTTGTCGAGAAGGCCAACGCACGGCTGCCATTGCTCAACTCAAAAGTCGTGTCATTCTCACGCAACACACTCTTCGCTTGCATCCACGTCGGCAACCGTTCGTGCATCCCCTTCAGCCGCTTCAACAACTCAATTGCTTCAGCTTCCCGCAAACTAAAGAGCAACACCGTCGAAGGCGCACGGAACACAAGCAGCCATAAGGCGTAGGCCAAACACAGCCAACTAATCCCCAACTGCCGCGCCTTCAACACCACCAACATCCGCTCCTCGACCATACGCGCCAGAGTCGATCTCTGCGCGGGCCACAACTCAAAGCGCACCCACGCCTGATCCGTGGCGTTGTAAATACGGACATAGGCCACGACGAAGTAGCCCAAGCTCTCACCGCACTTCAACCACTCAATACGCGCCCGCTCAGTGTCCATCAGCCCCCAGCGGCCCCATCATCCACAAGTGCATCATCCCCGCCAGCCCCTCCCGCACAGGCACAGAGCCGTCATAGATGCCATTGCCCAACACAACCGCATCGACATATTGCACCTGCGACAACTCCCCTGATTCCCACATGGCCGTAGATGTCGCCACCGCAACCGTCGCCGCCAATACCCTCTGCGTACCCGGCTCGCCATTAAGAGTTCCCATACGATTTTCCTTTCTCTAGCGCACTCAATAACTCAGGACTCGCCCCATACTCGCCTCCAACCATCGCTACCAGATCATCCAGAGTACCCATATACTGCGCTTCCTCGACAATCTGATGCCACGTGTTAATTGCGCTGCCAAAACGCACACGCGCCACATCAACGCCCGCACCAACCGCCACCCGCCGCGCACTAACCTCATCTGGGTACAACCGCGCCAACGCATCCGTCAACGCCGAGGTAAAGCCATTCGCCGCCGCCCTCGACGGCATCCACGCCATCATCGGCGTCAGCATAGCAACAGGCCCAGCGCCATGACCATCCGCCGCCAACTCTCGTCGCGCCTTCGCCAACTCATCCGCAGAGAAGGGCAGCACATCCGAGCCGCCACTATCGACCAACGGTAATCCCAACTCCACCCGTTGCGCCGCCATCATGTCGCGCAGCATCAGTCTCATCATCGGCAACATCTCACGCGCCTCGGCAACACTCAACGAGGCCGGATCTGCCGTGGCGATCACCCCTTGCACCATAGCCATCATCTCGCTAATCGTCCGCAGCCGTTCCTGACGCGCATCGAACCGTCGGCGATGCTCTATACTCATCAGCCGCTCGCGCTCCGCCTCATCCCACGCTTCAGCGCGCACCTGCCACTCCCACTTCTCTGCCGCCTTATACCAAGCTTGCCCCGGCCTCGCACCACTCAGACGGTGCAAGCCACTGACGCGCCGATAGCACTCGTCAATTGAGCGCGCAGGGCCGATCAGTCGGTACGCCTCAAAACGCGCATACCACACGGCCACTTCATCGGGTAGTCTTTTCCAAATTTGTTGCACTTGTAATCCCTGGGGTGATAAGCCCGTTCCACACAGAGAAACGGGTGTTTCGTGATACGAAAAGGATATAGAAACATATAGCACAGGCGTTCGCACAACGCAATCCGACCATGCGACCCACTATGGAAAACTACAGGAGAAAAGCGATGAGCCTATCGCATTTGCGACAGGCTCATCTTGTTAAATCGAGGTTCAAGGAGGAACTACTCAATCATTCTTGCTGGCACCCCCCATCATAGCACGGCCGTTCTAGTTGTCAATATCGTCATCAATATAGACGCTATCACCTCACCATGCTATGATCGACTTGGCTTCCCAGCCACCGTGCTGCACCGGCGAGGCCGCTCAAGCTACAGCCGGTGCAGTACAACTCTTGTTCAACGCCGGCGAAAGCACCTTGTACGCCACCGCATTGCAGAACGTTTGCGACCAGGCCGCACCATTCGCCCGCAAGATCGCCCTGCTCAGACGTTCCTCCGTTGGCACCTCACACCGTCGCATAATCTCCGCCACCCAACGCTGTGCGAAGTCCTCCCACGCATCCACAGGCAGAAACGCCTTGCCCGTTTCCAAATCCACCACCAGCCCCCGCGCCTCCGCCTGTACAATGTCACCCACTGGCAAAACGAGCGGGCCGTTCCACACCTCAAACTGCATCAGGTCATTCATCACCTGTATCGCCATCATTGCCCTCCACCTTCATAATACTCATCCTCGCGTAGATAACTCACCGTTGGCACCAAATTGCCCGAACTTACACCATTCCCATTACGCCTACCATTCCACACCACACCGTCCCCATCCTCGCCCTCATCACCACCATTGCACCGCCGACAAAACCGATCCGTCGTCGTCTCACCACACTCAGTACAGGTCATCTCCAACCGCACCACACGCACGCGCCGCACAATCCTACCATCCGCATCACGCACAGGCCCCAGCCTAGACACCGCCATCATTTCACCCATAGCTTTCCCGCCTCGGCACATCGAGCAATCGCGGCTGCTCCATCTCACCCTCCATCCGCCGCTTCAACTCGTCTTTCAATTCTGTCACAATCTCAAGCAGCCGATCTATCTCGTTCAGCTTTTCGTCACGCCGTGGATCGCCCTCAACCAAGACCCGCTCCCACATACGCCGCTCACGCTCAATAATCGTGTACGCCACTCCAAACTTAGCCCGCAACTCATCTTTGGTCATCATCACCCTCGCAACCAGAACCCCCTACAACAAATAACTCTTGCGATGTTGCCGCTCATCCTCATCATGCCAGTTCGGATTGTGCCGACGATACAATGGTGTCTTACGGTCATCGTCGCAACATCCTCCGAAACCAAAACACCCACACCACGCTACCACCATCAGCATAGGCCAAGCTCGACACACAACCTCATCTAAACTTCTTAAGTTCAGCGTAGTGCGCCGATGTTGCATCGAAACGGATGCGCTTTCGCGTCCTATTGTTGACCACAAAAATACAAAACCGTCCCTGATTCTCTACAACCGTTCCAAATTGTCCGTATTGTCTATTGCGCCTATTCACCACCCAAGCCACCAGCGCACCCTCTGGAAAAGTTCGGAAAAATATCTCATTCAGTTTAGCTTCCGCCTTTACCAATTCGTCGTACGCCCGCCGTAGTTCATTCGCCATTGTCTTTCCTCCATTACTTGCCAGCTAATGCCGAATCGGAACATCGTACCCATCTGGGATATAACTCTTCCTCGCTTGCTGTTGCTCCTCCTCCCGCCAGTTGGGGACGTGTCGCCGATAGAGCGCAGTCTTGCGGTCGTCATCACTCACCATCGCCCCAAACCGCTCCTTGATCCGATGTACCAACGCCCCCGGCCCACTCACCATCCCGCCCTTAACCTGACGCCGCCAACTCATCACATGCCGCAGCAACTCATCAAACTCATACCGCCGTGCAAATCCCCACGCCGCCGACGCATCCACCCCCACCTCCGCATCCGTCAGCAACGCCACCGACCGCCGTTGCTCATCCACGCTCAATCCGGGCAGTTTCGGTGTGTTAGTTAGTTTGTTACCTTCCTCATATGGATCAAAGTGTACTGACTGACTAACTAACAACTGTGCGCGTGAGTGACCAGCGCGCCCACGCGCCGCCACTGGCGCGCCCACGCGCCGTTCAGCGCGCCCACGCGCCACCGGCGGCGCGCTAGCCTCACCAAACAACTCAATCTCATGCTCTACTACCTCATCCAATCTGCGCGCTGGCGCGCTGCTGCTAGCGCGTAGGCGCGCAGATTGGCGATCCATCGGCTCCTGCACCATCCATTCTAGCCACGTAATGTAGACAAAATCGTTGGTGGAATAGTGAACCAGATGTGCCGCGGCCAGCCTCGTCAGATGCCTTCGCGCCGCATTCACGTTGTCACACCCTGTCAGTATTGCCAGCCGGTCCCACGTTATATTTACCTGTCCTGTCACCTCATCGGCCATGCCAAGCAGCCGATGAGCAATGATCTCGGTACTCAGTGGCAATTCGGCTTGACAGATTGCCGCATGAGCCACTCTGAACCGATCCGCTTCCTGTTGGATTCCTGTCAAAACTACCGAAACCCCTTCTGTATCCCTACCTGTATCCATTTCATACCTTTCACTTTATCCATCATCATTGACATCTCTAACGTCATCTGTACAATGGAGTCACACGCGACCCGCCAAAGGACGTGTACTCCAGAAGGTGTCTATATTCCCCGATCTATCACCGAATGGAGGATGTACCCGGTATGCTGTTGGCTGAAGCTATTGAGCTATTCATCACATTCAAAAGGGCAAAAGGTTTATCAGCGCAATCTCTAGCCTGGTACCGCCATGTCCTCAGTCACTTTGATCAGTGGCTAGATGGCCGTACTCTTGAAGAAGTCAACTCACTGAACATCGCGCTATGGCTTGTCTATGAGCGCGAACGCAAGACCGCCCAGAATCGCCCATTGTCCTCTGTCACCATAGAGGGTAATTACCGCGCACTATCGGCTTTTTTCAACTGGTGTGAGTCGTCAAGTACAGTCGGTAAGTTTCCCTCGCCACTTGGTCACGGTCGGAACAAAGAGGTGGAGCGGCCCATAGCCGACGAACCCGATATGGACTATGTAACCTTTGTGGAATACACCACGCTTGTATCTGCCATCGATCTCGCATCATGGTTGGATTACAGAGATTGGTGCCTCGTCGGCGTTATGTTCTGGTGTGGATTGAGGGCTGGGGAATTACTGGCGATGGAGGTGGCGCACTTGCGTCTGCACAAGAACGAAGCAAGAATCTTGCACACTAAAACGCGCAAGCCGAGACCCGCATTTCTGGTCGATGACCTGTCATCGGGCATACGCACCTACCTAGACATGCGCCCGCAATCGGCTGGAACAGAGCTTTGGTCCGCCTACAATAAATCGCGCACAGGTATCGCGGGCGCACTCAGCAAGACAGGATTACGGCTGATGTTGAAGCGGCGTTGCCGTCGAGCGGGCATCCGCTTTGTGCATCCGCACCTATTTCGTCATGGATTTGCGATGGAGTTCCTTAACAACGAAGCAGAGATCAAGGCGGTATCGGCCATGCTCGGTCACTCGACCGTAAAAACGACCGAACGCCATTATGCACAGTGGCTAGATGGTCCGCTGCGCCGCGTCCACCAACGGATCGCCGAGCGAATCAGCCGCGCGGAATGAAACAAAAAAGCACAGCATTAGATTTATTGTCTAATGCTGTGCTAATACGTTCTATTCGTTTTGAAATGCCTATTACTCGCCAGCGCGCACCACTAAATTGTGGATTTAGATGTTGTGGGTTCGAGCCCCATCAAGCGCCCCACACCAAACCGACGCATTAACTGCATTAGAAGTATTCAGTTGGTAAGGTGCATATAGCACGAAAACGGCTTCGATCATCTTGGCGGGTGGGCGAAGCTGTTTTCTATTGGTGATAAGTTGCTGTCAGATTACTGTCGGATTGCCAGCCGAGAGAGGTATTCTTCATCCACCTGGTAACCATAGGCCCGTGCGAATTGTCTCAGAGCATCCAACTCGATCTTGAGTGCCCCACGGATGCCATGCTTGCGCGCAGGCAGGCGCCCAGCTACAACATCCAGCCGAATCGTCTCCCTCGACACTCCTATCGCAGTCCCTGCTTCCAACGTTGACAATTCCATACAACCTCTTTTGGCTAATTTGGCGAACTTGGCAAGATAATATCATGTACCTTTCCGCGCGTCAAGTGGCAAAATTAAAGTGATGATCCTTCACGTATCATCCTCACCGGCATATCCATCTTTCTACTCGTCAAAATCCGATAACGCACTTGCAGCGTCCACGGCTCATACCCCTCCGCGCTGATCACCAACCACCCCGCCACACTCCCCGGCAATCGCAAATCAACCCCCTCCGCATCCCATTGCAAATCCACGTCCATCGCTGGGCGCAATTCCTCAGCCACTATCCACACGATATTTGCCTTCATCGGTTGGCCGGTCGCATCGTCGTAAATTCGGATGTTCAGTACCATCGTCGGCACCGCTTCGGGTGTACCGGCCGCGGCGAGGGCGATGGTGATGGCACTGCCCGCAGCGAGTGAGTCCGGCAGTGTGATCGGGGTAGCCGTTTGCACGGCGATGGTGTCGAGGGTGTAGCTGTGATCGGCGGCTGCGCCGGTGCAGCCGATGAGGGATAGGGTTAGGAGCGGCAACAGTATAGCGCGCATGGGGTTACTTTCTGGTTTTGAGTTCGGGTAGTTGGAATGGCAACAACGCGTGGATTGGGATTGGTATTGTAGTGGGTTTGCGGATGGGGTGCAAGTGTTTTTCTTTTTTATGGAATAACGCGGTGCTGTGACCGCCGGTTGTGCGTTATGGCGATGTCGCGGGTTGGCGACCTTATGAGGCCAGCGTTATTCTCCTCGGCCCAGTTGGTTCGTTAAACACTACTTCGCTGGCAGGCGCCTATACCAGAACGTAGGCAACGTGGTCGGGTTACGTCAACCACGCCACCGCCCCCTTTGTGGGGGGGCCGTGGCTTCTCCGTATGACAGTGATCCGTCACATGCGCCGCACCCCCTCAGAGGGGGAGCGGCCACCGTAGGCCACCTTGTCGCCGCGCTGCCAGCGCACACGTCATCATGCGACCCTTGACAACGATCCACATAAGCTATAAACTTGCTCTAATTTGTTCGCTTTGACAAAGGAAACAGGACATGAGCTACCAAATACTCACAATAGACCATTCCGAGCAGCTAGTAATCCGAAATGCCAACCAACCAGACAACGCCATAGTAATCGCCGATCACCGCGACCTATTGCTACTGCGCGCACGGCTCAATATCTATCTCAATACGATGGAGGATGATGGCAGTATAGCCACGCCGCCCGTTGCCGAGGATGAGATGATTTCCGCTTCCGTCGCGCGTGAGGAAGCCGCAGCCAGTGGCAAGCCGATTGAAGAAGCTACACTCCGATTTGCGATGACGCGAGGTAATATTCCGGGAGCCGAAAAACGCGGCGGGAGATGGTGGGTGCCGCGACGCGCTTTTGATGCGTGGTTGAAAGGCCATCGGCCTCGCAAGTAGTGCTACTCGGTGAATTGAGTTCTTCTGCATCCAAGCCGCCTTCGGGTGGCTTTTTTGTTGCCTTTTCTTATGGAATAAAGCGGTGCTGTGACCGCCGGTTGTGCGTTATGGCGATGTCGCGGGTTGGCGACCTTATGAGGCCAGCGTTATGTCCTCGGCCAGTTTGTTCGTTTACCACTTTTTCGCCGCAGGCGCTTATGCCAGAAGGTAGGCCGCCCGGTTGGTTTATGGCAACCACGCCGCACCCCGCAGCGGGGAGCAGCTTCTTCGCATGACAGGACCGGCACTTGCGTTGCACCCCGCAGCGGGGAGCAACCACGTAGGCCACCTTGTCGCTTCCCCTCCAGCGCGTGCGTAATGGTAGGTTTTGCGGGCCTACGTCCCGGCCCGCCTTCCAGGGCGGGCGGTTCTCCTCCTGGTCCGTTCGTCTTCCGGCGCGTTCACGTATGCCCGCCTGCGGCGAGGATCGGGTATGTGCCGTTCGGCTCTGCGGGTGCGTGGCTACGCCGCCCCCGCGTCGCCTCTCTGGTGGTACCCGGCGCAGCGC
>Ga0163149_10008423_pt1 | contig 10191 bp, 8 predicted proteins | sample OliLakLV19MP5G1_FD_148604 | JGI IMG/M metagenome (GOLD analysis project Ga0163149, IMG submission 148604) | Freshwater microbial mat bacterial communities from Lake Vanda, McMurdo Dry Valleys, Antarctica - Oligotrophic Lake LV.19.MP5.G1 | ecosystem: Environmental > Aquatic > Freshwater > Lake >...
AGCCACGCCTTGTCCGCGAGTCTCGCTTGCTTGCCGAGGCGGTGCGCGGAACCGACCCCGAACTGGAGCACGACCTCCAGACTGCCCTCTCCACCGCGGCCCAGGCCGCCGGCATCGATTGAACAGGCTCACACTATGTCCAACTACGAAACCATCACCGCTCAAGACGGCGCCCCGATCAAGGCGTGGATCCACGGCGTACCGTTGGAAGACGAGGCACGCGCCCAGTTGATGAACGCTGCACGTATGCCCTTTATCCACCGCCACGTCGCGGTGATGCCGGATGTTCACAAGGGCATCGGCGCTACTGTCGGGTCGGTCATCCCGACCATCGGGGCGATCATCCCGGCCGCCGTCGGCGTCGACATCGGCTGCGGTATGTGCGCCGTGCGCACCTCGTTGACCGCCGCCGACCTCCCCGAGAGCCTGCGCGCGATGCGCGAGGCGATTGAGCGGGCGGTACCGCATGGCCGGACCGATAACGGCGGGTCGAGCGATCGCGGTGCCTGGCACGACCTGCCGCCGCGGGTGAGCAACCTGTGGAAGCAGCATCTCGCCGACGGCTATGCCGAGATCGGCGCGAAGTACCCCAAGCTCGACCGCGGCAACTCGGTCAACCACCTTGGCACCCTCGGCACCGGCAACCACTTCATTGAGGTCTGCCTCGACGAGGCCGGGCAGGTATGGTTCATGCTGCACTCGGGCTCGCGGGGGGTCGGCAACCGCTTCGGCGAGTTCTTCATCAGCATGGCCCGCGACGACTGCCGCAAGGCCGGCGTCGATTTGCCGGACCGCGATCTGGCCTACTTCACCGAAGGCACCGAACACTTTGCCGACTACACCACCGCGGTGGGCTGGGCCCAGGCCTACGCCCGCATCAATCGCCAGGTGATGCTGGAAAACGTGATCACCGCAGTCGGCAAGGCGCCGGGCATCAAGCCGTTCACCTGCACAGTTGAGGCGGTGAACTGCCATCACAACTATGTAAGCGAAGAGCAGCACTTCGGGAAGACCTGCTGGGTGACCCGCAAGGGCGCCGTGCGCGCTGGCCTCGGCGACATGGGCATCATCCCCGGCTCGATGGGCGCCCGCAGCTTCATCGTCCGCGGCAAGGGGAACCCGGAGTCGTTCTGCTCGTGCAGCCACGGCGCTGGCCGGGTGATGTCACGGACCAAGGCCAAGAAACTGTTCACGCTTGAGGACCACGCCAAAGCCACCGCCGGGGTCGAATGCCGCAAGGACGCCGATGTCATTGACGAAACGCCGATGGCCTACAAGGACATCGACGCAGTCATGGCGGCCCAGAGCGATCTCGTCGAGATCGTGCATACGCTCAAACAGGTTGTTTGCGTGAAGGGGTGAACATGTCAGACCCCCCCAATTTCATCCTGGTGGCTAACAAGGGCAACAAGAAGCCACTTCCGTCAATTCCTCGGCCCCCATGCATCGATGAATTACTGCATCTTTTCGAGACTCATTGTGTCGTTGGGTGTTGCGATTGGGACGCGCTTAATTTGAGCGACGAGTACTTTTGTCATCTTGTCAAATCAGGGCAGTCGACCGCCGACGGAATTCATCAAGTTCTGTTACGGGTCCTGGACTGGTCAAAACAACTCAAAGAACCCGGAATTATCGAAGTGGATGAGTGGTATTTTGACCCTGAGCGGGCAAAGCAGGAAATGCACCACGCAGTGCAGCGACTTGATCGAATTCGCGGGGATATCCTTGGGGACACACCATGATCACCATCGACGGTTCCCAAGGCGAAGGCGGCGGCCAGATCCTCCGCTCCTCGCTCGCCCTCGCCGCCATCACCGGTACCGCGGTGCGGATCGAGCGCATTCGTGCCAGCCGGCCCAAGCCGGGGCTGCAGCGCCAGCATCTGGTGGCGGTGCAGGCCGCAGCGCGGGTCTGCAACGGCCAGTTGGAGGGGGCCGAACTCCATAGCCGCGAGGTCACGTTCATCCCGCAGGCGCCTTGCGCGGGAACCTACGCCTTCGACATCGGCTCGGCCGGCAGCACAGCCCTCGTGCTGCAGACCGTGCTGCCGATCCTGCTGTGCGCGGATGGTCCTTCTACGGTGTCGATCCGCGGCGGCACCCACAACAGCATGGCTCCGCCGGTTGAGTTCCTGCAGGAGAGCTTCCTGCCGGTGCTGCACCGCATCGGCGTCTCGGCCACGTTGGACCTGGAACGTCATGGCTTCTACCCAGCCGGTGGAGGCGCCGTTTGTGCTGCAATCCAACCTTGGCAAGCCCAAGCGCCGCTTGACTTGATGGAGCGTGGCAAGGCCATCGGCCGCCACGCCGAGGTCCTGCTCGCCAACCTGCCTGCCCACGTCGCCAGCCGCGAGGCCCAGGCCCTCAAGCACGGTCTGCATTGGAGCCATCAGGAGGTCGACGAACGCGAGGTTAACGCCGATGGTCCAGGCAATGCCATCATCGCGCGGCTCCATCATGCTAACATCACCGCCGTGTGCACCGCCTTCGGAGAACTGCGCAAGTCAGCCGAGCAGGTCGCCCAGGACTGCGTGAAGCAGGTCCGCCGCTACACCGAGTCCGAAGCTCCGGTGTGCGAGCATCTCGCCGACCAACTCCTACTGCCCTTAGCACTCGGCGCTGGGGGCCGATTCCGAACTCTGAATCCCAGTGAGCACACCCAGACCAACGCTGCGATTATTGCTCAGTTTTTGGGAGCGGTGGTGACGATCGCTGGGGATGATGGCGGCGCTGTCATCACCGTGCGCGGACGGAACCAACCCAACTTGTGAAGCGGCAAGGTGCCTTCCCGATCTGCGGGGCTTTTTCGTTTGCCGAGGTCGCCGAGAGGAGATCGCGGTTGACTGACCGGTGCCAGAAACACCACGACCCATCCGGAAGCCGGATGGGTCGTGGTGTTCGACAGGACGACGTGAACTACTTCGAGTTCATCCAGTCGTCTTTGAACGGCTTGGACGGCTTGAGCCAGTTCACTTCAATGGTGCGGTAGTTGAACGTGACCATCTCGGTCGGCGGATCCGACATGGGGTTGAGATTGATGCTGGTGATGCGCGCGTTGTCGAACTTGATCGTCAGGTAGTGTTCGTCCTTTTCCTTCTCGGTAGCGCGGAAGAATTGGATTTCGCCACTGGACTTCTTCTGCTGGCTCATGGCCGTCAGTAGGATGGTGCTGTCCTCGTCCATCCGCTTGGCGATCGAGATCGGCGAGTACTGGACCCGTCCGTGAGCCACGCCGGCCTGGTTGTCGAAGGGAAGGTCGGCGCCGAGGTTGAAGGACAGCAGTTCAGTGCCCTTGCCAGTCTGCTGCGTGCTGCAGCCTTTGACCGTCTGGCCTTCGATCTTGAGGACGAGGTGTGGTGCGTAAGCCATGATAGGAACTCCGTAAAAGGGTAGTGTCTGCGATGAGGAGTTTATCTGTTAGGCCGGCCAATTGCCTTGTCAAGCGGGTACGGCAACTGCTTGGTAAATCGGCGAATGTGGGCCTGTGTACAGGTGTCGAGTTAGGCGTGGGCATCATGATTGCGGGTCCGTTCGCTGATTCAGCTAATGGCCTTGCAAGCTGGGTCATCACCATACGTTCCCAGCGCCAAACCCTTTCAAGGAGGAACCTATGGCTAGCGAAGGATCGATCGCACCGAAGGAACGCGTCAACATCGTCTACAAGTCCGACACCGGTGGCGCATCTGAGGAGAAAGAGCTTCCCTTTAAGATGCTGGTCCTCGGGGACTTCACCCAGCGTGCTGACAGCACCCCGCTCGAACAGCGCAAGCCGGTGAGCATCAACAAGGACAACTTCAACGACGTGCTTGCTGCTCAAAAGCTGAAGCTGCAGATGGGTGCCAAGAACACCCTGTCGGGCGACGGCGAACTGCCCGTCCAGCTGGAGTTCAAGACAATCAATGATTTCGGACCCGAGGCGGTCGCGCGTCAGGTACCTGAGATGGCGAAAATGCTCGAGCTGCGCGAGGCGCTTAATGCTCTCAAAGGACCGCTCGGCAACATCCCGGCCTTCCGCAAGAAGATCCAGGCAATCATCCAGGATGAGACCGCTCGTGCGGCCGTGCTGGCTGAACTCGGCGCCAAGCCGACCTGAACCGGCAATTAACCTACTACGATACACACGGATACACCATGAGCACTGAAGCAGCAGCAGCTGGCGGCGGGAACCTCCTCGACGCCATCATGACCGAGACCAACATGGCTCCGGCCGACGAGGGCTATGGCCTCGCCCGTCGCGGAGTAGAGGCCCTGGTCGCCGAGCTCGTTAAGGGCAAGGCCGACGCCAAGGTCGACAAGAGCATGATCGACGCGATGATCGCCCAGCTGGACGAGAAGTTGTCGACCCAGCTCGATGCGATCATGCACCACGCCGAGTTCCAGAAACTGGAAAGCTCCTGGCGTTCGCTGAAGATGCTGGTCGACCGGACCAACTTCCGCGAGAACGTGAAGATCGAGCTGGTGAATGTCTCGAAGGACGATCTGCAGGCCGACTTCGAAGATGCACCGGAACTGGTCAAGTCTGGCCTCTACAAAACCGCCTACACCGCCGAGTTCGGGCAGTTCGGTGGCGAGCCCTATGGCGCCATCGTCGGCAATTACGAATTCGGCTCGGGGCCTCAGGACATCGCCCTACTGCAGAAGTTGGCCAGCGTCGCCACCATGACGCACGCACCGTTCCTATCCTCGGCCTCGCCGAAGTTCTTCGGCGTGAAGAGCTTCACCGAGCTGCCCAAGCTCAACGACCTCAAGTCGTTGTTCGAAGGCCCCCAGTACGCCCGTTGGCGGTCGTTCCGCGAATCTGACGATGCGCGTAGCGTCGGCCTTACTGCTCCGCGCTTCCTGCTGCGGCTGCCGTACGGACCGGAGACCGTTCCGGTCAAGGCCTTCAACTACCAGGAGAGCGTCAAGGGCGACCACGACGCTTACGCCTGGGGCAACACCGCATTCGCGCTCGCCAGTCGCCTTGCCGACAGCTTCGCCAAGTACCGCTGGTGCCCGAACATCATCGGACCCCAGAGCGGCGGCGCGGTCGAGAACCTGCCGTTGCACCAGTACGAATCGATGGGTGCGATCGAGACCAAAGTACCGACCGAATGCATGATTTCTGAACGGCGCGAGTACGAGCTGTCCGAAGAGGGATTCATCAGCTTGTCGATGCGCAAGGGCAGCGACAACGCCTGCTTCTTCTCTGCCAATTCGTGCCAGAAGCCGAAGAATTTTGGCCAGAGCGCTGAAGGCAAGCAAGCTGAGACGAACTTCCGTCTTGGCACCCAGCTGCCCTACCTGTTCGTGGTCAATCGTCTTGCCCATTACATCAAGGTCCTGCAGCGCGAGCAGATCGGCTCGTGGAAGGATAAGAACCAGTTGCAGCGCGAGCTGTCGACCTGGATCAACCAGTATGTGGCCGCGCTCGACAATCCGTCCGACGATGTGCGCAATACCCACCCGCTGCGTTCCGCTGAGATTACCGTCGAGGATGTGCCCGGCGAAGCCGGCTGGTACAAAGTCGGCATGAAGGTGCAGCCGCACTTCAAGTACATGGGTGCCTCGTTCACCCTGTCGCTGGTCGGCAAACTCGACAAGAAATGACCGGTCGTTCCGGCCGCGCCGTTGTCGGATCGCATTCCGACAACGGCGTGGTCCGGATGTCCGGGTCTGCTCATGCTCAACAACGTCACCTTGTTTGAACGGTTGACCCACGCCGCCCGTGAAGGGGGGCCACGTACGATCAAGGAAGACCGCGCGGCAATCATGCGGTCGGTGATGGTGAATCTGCAGCGCGTCCTCAATTCGCACCAAGGTGACTCTGCTGCCCAGCCGGATTTGGGGATCCCATCCCCGCATGAGCTGATGCGTGGTTATCCCGCGACGACGGATGTTGCATTGCGTGCGGTCAAGACCTGCATTCAGCGATTCGAGCCGCGTTTGACCAATGTCCTGGTCAGCGTGGATAGAAGTGATGAGCATCGGCTGGCGATCGGTTTTTCGATCTCTGCCCAGCTGGCTGGTGGCGATCGCCGCGACCCAGTGAAGTTTTTCACCGTCATCACCCCCGATGGGCGCATGCGCATGCGTGATGCTTGATGGCCTTTAATACCTACTATCATGACGAGCTGACTTGGCTGCGCGACATGGGCCGGGAGTACGCCCGCGCCCATCCCGGCACAGCGGATATGCTGTCCGAAGCGGGCAGCGATCCTGACGTCGAGCGGCTCCTAGAGGGTTTCGCCTTTGTCGCCGGACGGCTTCGGCAAAAGCTGGACGACGAGCTGCCAGAGCTGACCCACGCCCTGATCGAGAGTCTCTGGCCGCACTACCTGCGTCCAGTTCCTGCGATCACCATGATCCAGTTCGAAGCCTCGCGTGCCAACGATGGCGAAGTCCGTCGTATCGCCCGTGGAACGCCGGTTGACTCAGCGCCGGTGGATGGAACCCGTTGCCGTTTCCAGACCATCTACCCGGTAGAACTCACTCCGCTGCGCATCACCGGATTGGCGCTGCGCAGCACGCAACCCGCCTTGCTGACGCTAAAGTGCCGGCTACCGGACGGGATGAAGGCGTCTCAGCTGCCAGCTCTCGGCTTACGCAGCCTGCGCCTCCACTGCGCCGGACCGATGGCGATAGCTGCTGGTCTGCACGTCTGTCTGGTGCGGCACTGCACTGCGGTCACCGCGCTCGCCCAGGGCCGTCGCGTCCACCTGCCTCCTCGCTGCGTGCGGCCGGTCGGCTTCGATCCGTTGGACGCACTTCTCGGAGCGGCTCCGGCATCATTCGCTGGATTTTCCCTGCTTCGGGAATGGTTCAGCTTTCCCAATAAATTCCTCTTCGCCGACCTGTGTGGCCTAGAGGTGCTCGGACAGCTTGGTGATGCCAACGAGTTCACTCTGGAATTCGCGCTTGATCGGGTTCCGGACCATTTGCCGCAGGTTTCAGAGACCAATCTGCTGCTGGGTTGCACTCCTGCGGTCAACCTGTTCGCCCACGAGGCGACCCCAATCACCTACGATGCTCGGCGCACCGAATTCCCGGTGATTCCGGCGGGAGATGACCCGACGCACTATGAGATCGCTGCGGTCGAGGGTGTTGTCGGACTGGTCAGCGGTGAGGACCGCCCACGGGTAGTGCCTCGGATGTTCCGAGGCGGCCGAGCGCCCGAGCCAGGGGTTATTGGTCATGTCATACGCCGTCGACCAGCCTTGGTCGGCAGCGGCACTAGGTTGGAAGTGGCCATTGCTGGTCAGCTTCCTGGCGTCGAAAGCCTCTCCTTTACCGTCACCTGTACGAATGGTCGTCTGGCTCAGGCCCTTGCGCCCGGCGATGTCCACCTGGTGACTGACCAGTGTCCTCCCGGGGTGCGACTGCGCAACCTCACCAAGCCGACCTCCAGCGTGCCGCCGCCGTTGGGTGGTCAGCTGGAGTGGCGTCTGCTTGCCCACCTCGGACTCAATTGGCGGACCTTGGCCGACATCGAGACGCTGCGTTCGGTGCTCGATCTCTACAACGTACGCTCGCTGGTCGACCAGCAGGCACGAGTCGCGCATCGCCGACTGCTGGACGGACTGGTTGCGATCAGCGCAGCGCCGGACACGACCGTATCGGACGGTGCGCTGATGCGCGGTATCCGCATCACCCTTCAGGTTAAGGAGTCTCACTTCGATGGCGAGGGCGAGGTTCATCTGTTTGCCATGCTCTTCGATGAATTCGTTGCCCAATATGCAGGCCTGAACAGCTTCAGCCGGCTACACGTAACGGGCATCGATGGTGGCCTTGATATGCGTTTCCTGCCTCGCCTGGGCAAGCGTCGGCTGATGTAACATGACAAGCGCCATGCTGCCTGACGGTCCCGAATGGAGTTTCGTGCAAGCGGTAGCCATGGCCGAAGCGGCTGGCGAGCCAATCGGTACTGCCTCGCTGCCTGCGCGCGAGACGGTCCGCCTGCGCCCATCGCTGTCCTTTGCCTTCCCGACCAGTGACGTCGCCAGCATCGAGCGGTTTCCTGCCGTCGTAGATGTGTCGCCGGAACGCTTGTACGTCGAGACGACGTTTCTCGGCCTCTATGGTCAGGCCAGCCCGCTGCCGACCTTCCTGACCGAGATGTTGTTGGCAGAGGATCCGCCGGTCCTTCGTGACTTCCTTGATATATTTAATCACCGGATGCTGTCACTGGCCTACCGGGTGATGACCAAATATCGGATCGAACGCTCGCGTGGACAGGCAGCTTACCTCAGGGCGGTGGCCGGGATGCCGCCTGACCTCCCGGCGCCGGATCTGCCCGGTGAACTGGAGATGCTGACGATCGCCGGCCTGCTTGCACAACAGCCGAGATCCACCGCAGCACTGGCCACGGCGCTGAACTGTTGGCTCGGTGGAGTGCCGGTCGAGATCGAATGCTGTGCCCCGACCTGGACAGCATTGCCGCCAGAACGCCAAGGCTTGCTTGGCAGTGCGAATTGCGGCATCGGCGCTGATTGCCTGGCAGGCGATCGGATTCTCTCGTACACGACGTCATTCCGCGTGCAAATCGGCCCGGTTGGCGCCGCAGCATTCAGGCGCTTCCTGCCCGGCGGCGATGGCATGGCCGCGGTCACTGCACTCGTCACCGAATTCAACGGCGACCTGCTCGACTGGGATGTCCAGGTCCGCCTCGCGCCCGATGCACTACCGCCAGCAGCCCTGGGCAACGGCGCACGCATGGGCTGGGACGCCAGGCTTGACGGCGCTGCTCCAGACGACGCATCCATCACCCTCTCCCCCTAAACCTCCACGAGTACCTGGACCATGTCAGACAACCTCAAGACCCTGATCTCGCGCCTTTCCCCCACCATGAAGAAGGCCATGGAGGCGGCGGCAGCGCTGTGCGTCAACCGCGGCCACTACGAAGTGACGGTCGAGCATCTGCTGAGCGTCCTGCTTGAGGATCCCCAGGGTGACATGCGGTTGATCCTGAAGGCCTATGGCGTCGATCACGGTCGACTGACGCGCGCATTGCAGGGAACTCTCGACATGGCCCGCGGTGGGAACCCTGGCCGCCCGGTATTCTCGCCCATTCTGATCGAATGGTTGAACGAAGGCTGGATCATCGCTTCGCTGGAACTCGGCCACGCCGACCTGCGCTCTGGCGTTCTGCTTGCCGCTTTGATCAAGAAGGATGCCCGCCTGTGCGCCGGCGATTATGCCCAGCTGTGGGCGATCATCCCAGCGGACGAAGTGGTGCGCAAGTTGGATACGCTGGTCGTCAGTTCGCAGGAACCCACCCAGATGACCGAGGGTAAGGCTGCTCCCGGATCGGCTAAGCCTGGCGAAAGCGCGATCGCCAAATTCTGCACCGATTTCACAGCCAAGGCCAAGGAAGGTAAGGTTGATCCAGTCTTCGGCCGCGATCAAGAAATCCGTCAGATCATCGACATCCTCGCCCGTCGCCGGAAGAACAACCCTATCTGCGTCGGTGAACCCGGTGTCGGCAAGACGGCCGTCGTTGAAGGACTCGCCTTACGCGTCATCGAAGGCGACGTGCCCGATGTGCTGAAGGGTGTCAAGATCATCGGTCTCGACCTCGGCCTGCTGCAGGCCGGCGCCAGTGTGAAGGGCGAGTTCGAGAACCGCCTCAAGGGCGTGTTGGAAGAGGTCAAGTCCTCGCCGACGCCGATCGTCCTGTTCATCGACGAGGCGCACACCCTGATCGGCGCCGGTGGCGCCGCTGGAACTGCCGATGCGGCCAACCTGCTGAAACCTGCGCTGGCCCGTGGCGAGATGAAGACGATCGCCGCCACCACCTGGGCCGAGTACAAGAAGTACTTCGAGAAAGACGCCGCTCTCGCCCGTCGCTTCCAGCTGGTCAAACTCGATGAGCCGTCGGTCGCTACGACCCACACCATGTTGCGCGGCCTGCGTGCCACCTATGAGAAGGCGCATGGCGTGGTCATCCGCGACGACGCACTCTACGCCGCGGCGTGGATGGGCGCCCGTTACATCAACGGCCGCCAGCATCCCGACAAGGGTATCGACTTGGTCGATACCGCCGCCGCTCGCGTGAAGGTCGCCCTGGCGACCAAGCCAGGCGAGCTGGAGACCGTCGAACGCCGCATCCAGGACCGCGAACGCGCGGTGTCCTCGCTCAAGCGCGATCGCGACACTGGTGGCAATTTTGACGCCGAGGCGATGGCCGAATTGGAAGCCGCACTTGCCGCCGACC
>Ga0163149_10008424_pt1 | contig 10190 bp, 5 predicted proteins | sample OliLakLV19MP5G1_FD_148604 | JGI IMG/M metagenome (GOLD analysis project Ga0163149, IMG submission 148604) | Freshwater microbial mat bacterial communities from Lake Vanda, McMurdo Dry Valleys, Antarctica - Oligotrophic Lake LV.19.MP5.G1 | ecosystem: Environmental > Aquatic > Freshwater > Lake >...
CATAATAGGAAATACCACAGTGCGCACAGCTTTATTCAACGGTAGATAGAATAATAGAGCAGCGAGCTGATAGAACACCACGTCCGTGAGCAGGTGCTGGTTGAGGAAGACTTAGTGCAGGCTGCTGGACAGAGCCAATTAAAGAGCTGCAGCAGGACTGGCTACAAGGTGCTCTACAGATGTCAATTACCCTAACCTTACCATGGCCGAACCCATATTTTTGTGACAGACAGACACACAATTAACAGAGCAGCGAGCTGATAGAACACCAGGTCCGTGAGCAGGTGCTCGTTGAGGAAGACTTAGTAGGGGCTACTGGACAGAGCTAATTAAATAGCTGTAGTAGGACTGGCTACAAGGTGCTCTACAGCTGTCAATGACCCTAACCTTACCATCGCCGAACCCATGTTTTTGCGACACACACACACACAATTGAAGCATGTGAGAGACACTGGCCAACAAGTTGGATCTGGTGTTGAAGCATGTGAGAGACACTGGCCAACAAGTTGGACCTGGGTCAACACCGAAAAAGTCTATTTTTCATTCGCGATTAACCAACATAACGTCTTTTACCGACAAAACTGACATGCTTAGACGAACAGAAAAATTATTCAGACGTTTAAAGACTTTTTCTGACATTGTAAGACGTTTCAGACATGCTGCAGAAGTTTTTCGACATTAACTGACGTTTTCCGACATAGAAAAGTCTTTCATTTAGTTAATTGTAGATCAGCCATTTCAAACCAACATTCATGTGTTAATGTTTAGGTCGAAATCGCCTTTCTTCTAATTTCTGACGTTTTCTATTTAACGTCTTCAGACATTGCAGACATTTGCAGACATTAAAAGACGTTTTCTGACATTGCAGAATGTCTGCGGATGTCAGAAGACGTTTTCTGACATTAACAGATTGTCTGCTGACAAAACAGGCATTCACAGACAATAAGTACAAACCGTCATACTAGAATATTGCTCAATTAGCGAAATCAGAATTTTTCGGTAGTGACCCTGTGTTAATAAATTATTACGCCAACAATCGCGTTGTGCATCATGAAGCCATCCTGAAATAAAGTTTTTTGGGAATGCTTTCATAACCCACATTTGGCAGGCAAAAAAAAAATCTGTTTCAAGTTATCCGGCAAGAGAAAAGCAACTAGCTAGGAATAATGTCGCCAAAGGAAAACCGAACTCGTTCCAGGACCTCGCATGTCCTTCGACTTCTGTGGGCGGCATCCACCCTCGGACGATTGTTCGCCTCAGCCGGTGCAGCTGCTTTTTTATCTGCGCGGCCCGTCGGCAGAGTCCGCTTTTTAAAGACCTCCGATGCAATGCACCAACATCATCAAGAGAATCTAGTTCCTCGCCAGCCACCCACCATTCATAGAAGAAACGCCCCATTTTTATCAACACTTTCGCTGAGCGGCAATGAGAACACCAACACGGACGAAGACAACGGACAAGAAGATGACGATGACAACGAGAATAGCCCAAGTAGCCCGGGTCGTCTGCGACGAAAGCGAGATATAATTAAGAAATTGTTGCGGTCGCCTTCCTCTCCCATGGTGCGCCCCATTCGAATTGAAGACGGTAGTATCGTAGATGATGCTTCACAACTACCATCCCCGCGGTTCAAGCCCAACTTTAGTGATCTATTCTACGGTATGCCTTCCATTAAAGATATATTAGGAGACGATGTCAATAGCCAAAGTGGCAGTAATGGTCCTATTGACACTTCGTTTGCGAAAGCTGGCGGGCGCAAACAGAAAAACAGACAACAAAATGGTGAATCCTGGTTTGAAGAAGAAAAGAAGCAAGTAGAAGCCGACTATGATGATATTCTCAAGAACATGCTAGCAAAGTTAGAAGAACTTAGGCTGCAAGACCGGGAAGGAGTTCCCAGCAATGCAGAAGCCATGATTAAGGATGTCTTGAGGCAAGAAATGAAAATGGAAATTGCCACCAGGAAAGAGGCACGGGCCAAAGGTAATTTAGTTGACTATGCCAATCGACAAAAGGAAGAGATAGAATTAAAGAATATGACTGGCGTGTCTAGTCCGGTGGTGGATGATTTGATGCAACGAGATCAAGCTGCGCGAGAGAAGGCCGAAGTGGCACAAGAAAGAGTTGACGATTACAGACGTTATGAGTTGGAAACCTTCCAACGAACGCCCGACCAAGACGACAATGTACCTCTTCCTGATGCGTCTGCTGATTTGGATCAATGGGCTCTCGAACGTCTTCAAGATATGGTTGACAGTCGCCAGGCAGTAGATGATGAATTTATTGTCACCGACATTCTTGAAGACAATATGGAGGATCTTCGACTTCGAATGGAAAGAGAAGCAAGTCGTAGCTCAGGTATGCCAGAAACTATGAAGGAGTGGCAAATGTATAGGGCAATAGCATCAAGGCTTGGAATGCAAAGAGATTCAGAGGGTTTTCTTACGCAGCTCGACGATGAATCCGTATCCGAAGAACAAATCGCAGCTCAATTGACGTCCTGGAAGGAATACCTCGCTAAGGAAGATGAGATCAGGAAAAGGTCAGGCCTGGCCAGAGGGCCGAAGCTACCGTTTCAGTGGCAAGAGAGTGATTATGATAAGGCAAAAGAAGACGCTCAAGTAAAAGCATGCTTGGAAAGCCAAGGAGAAAAGACAATAGTCGAGATACGAAAAGAAGTGAACCGAAAGTCGGTTGAAGCTCTTAGGGAATTGTCGGAGACCAGTGCTCCAGTACACAGGGAACGTTTGAGGAAAGACCTTGAATTACTCAAACAGGAACTGGAAGCGAAGGACTACCTGGATATTGACGCGTCGTTATTAGAAGAACAAGAGGAGGTACCTACTGGTCCAGTGGACATTAAGGACATGTTTACTTCTACTGATGACCGAGAAATATCAATGCCATTCGACAAAAGTCCTGGCGTCTCTAGGCCATCACCGCCGCCTCCTCCCAGGGCACCGTTGTTCGATGGCAAGGATAAAGAAAGCAGGTCGTCATTTCTTTCATCTGAGGACGGTGACTTCGAGACAAAGCCCCCTCCACCTTCCACCCCTTTCTTTCAGGCAGATGATGACACCAGCGCTACAGCTGAGCCACCGGGCACCCCATTCTTTTCATTCGATGTAGTGACAGAATGCGACGATGAAGAGAACCTGCAGTATCGATTGGGCAGCGCCGCAGAACAGAAGTTGCGGGCGATGTATCAACGGGCTGGAGCACGGACGGATGAGGAGAAGGCAACGATCCGTGCTCAGTGGGAAGAATTCCAGCAATTTGAAAAGTCAAGGAGAGACGAATCCGGGCTGACCGATGGCGATGATTCGCAATTACTTAGTAAAGCTGACATCAAATACGACATGTCCGAAGTAACGAAGCATGGTGGTGATTTTGACGCTGAAAAAATCCTGGCATCTATAGGTCCTAGGCCATCGAGTAATAAGAAAAGTGGCGCTCCTGTAAAGCAAAGTGATTCATCATCTAAGAATACCGCCAAGGATATTTACGAGTCTAAGTTGGACCCCATGGAACTGTCAGATTCGCTGTACCGAGCTGTATCTGCAGTCGGGGGTGGACGAACCAAGGGCGATCCTGCGTCGACAACGAAAGCAAAAGCTGCCTTTACCGAGTTCATTGAGAAGGAAAACGAGCTTCGACAGTCGCTAGATAAATTAGACGAAGCGATTGCTGAAGAGGTCTCGAACAACGAAGGCACGTTCGATGATTTACGCTATGCTGAAAATGCTATTGCTTCCCTCGGACCTAGACCGAAACCAAAACGTCGAAAACTTAGCGAAGCTGAGCACTCGGACAAGGGAATAGCGCTATCGGATACAGAAGATGATAACACATACCGTGATGATGACACGAATGAAACGCAGACAGCCTCACGAGAGCCCACTCCAATTGACAAGATTAGAAGTGAGGATGATTATTTGCCAGCCTGGCTTGTGAAAGAGCGTGCCCGTGGTGAATCATCTGGTGGTCGAGATACTTTCCTTGGAAGTGATATCGATGATGTTTTCGACGATGATGGGTATGAACACAACATGCGACAACTTGCAGAATACGAACGCTGTCGTGCAGGTGGTAAGAAGCAAATGGGGATTGATATCAGCGAAGCACTCGGAAGGAGTTCTGATGATTACGCCGAATATAACGTTGATGATGACTATTTCAGAGCCAAGAAAAGCGGATGGGGTGCTGCCGGTTTCGAGACAAGAAAAGCGACCTTGGAGGAATACACTGAGCTGGATGTCATGGAATTGAATTCCCTTATGGACCACAAGGACTCGGTCGTTTCGACAGGAGTTTCGCAGTACCTTCCTCGAATAAACAAACCATTTACAGAGTTCGGCGCCATTTTTCGTCTCGAGGGAGTGCTGATCGACACAACGGGCTTTCAATACAGGGCTTGGTCCTTCGTTGCCGCGGAAATGGATTTCAAGTCTCCAAGCATTGATGATGTTCGCCGAGCCGCCGTTCTTCGCCCTGCTGTCGCTGTCCGAGATGTGTTTTACTGGACCGATGACATCCTTTTGTGCCAAGAGGTTGCTACCGCTCACAAGAAAGCGTTACAAGAAGTCTTCAACAACTGGATGAAGGAGGCAGGAGTATCACTGCCGGTGCCTGTACGGGATACAGGTGTTGGTCGTGTTAGTCTTCCGATTGGAGACGACACAAATATTCCGTCACGGTTGCCCGAAATGGATCCTTGGCAAGGAGTCACTGAGAAGGAAAAAATTAAGCGTCTAGCGGATGCTTGGTCCCGAACAGCTGTTGAGCACCGCCTTAACACTCCGTCGCGCGAACAAGTCGAAATGGCTTCAGTACTTTCCCCTGATATCGCAGTGAATAAAGTATTCCGTTGGTCAGTGGATGAAGGTGAGATCGACAAGTTCGTCACCACCTACCGTTCGATCATGAAAAACTTGATGGGCAGCCCAGAGAAGGACGCATCGAATGGTGGAAGAGAGCCAGCTGCGCCCAGGGTAGAGGTAGCAGCACCTTCACCGACCCAGCAAAGCAAAGTTTTAGACTCTAATTCAATGATGGAGCTACAGTTCAAGGCGTGGACGAAATTAGCAGAGAGCAATGGATTTGAGTTTCCTGAATCTGAAGAAGTCTTAGCTGCTATCACCATCAATGACCTCGAGATAGCGATACGGGATGGCTTCCGATGGACCGAAGATTCATCACTTATCTCAGTGATGATCTCTTCATACAAAGAGTCCTTGGAAGCCTTCATCAAAGAGTGGAAAGGAGAGGCTACCAATCCTTCCGGAAGCTCCCTTCGTGACCCGCATGAGGAAATGAATGAATCACAAGAACAACGCGTGGCGATCAGAAATGACCGAAGTTTGCCGGCGGAGGAGGAAATGCTAGAGATGCAACAGCATGCATGGAAATCAGCCGCTTTGAACCATGGATTTCAAGCGCCTTTGGCCGATCAAATGCAACTTGCCATGATGATGACCCCAAGTGAGGCAGTCACCCGCTTGTTCAGGTGGAGCTCGGACGAACTTGTGGTAAAAGCCGTTTGCGCGACGTATTCATCCGCGCTGAAAGATATTTCTCACAAGTACATAAGAAAGTACCGTCTTCAGCCTGACGTAGTTTTGTTTCCACTTCAATCCGATTTGCCCGCCCCCGCCAACCCTTTCAACGACGCCTCAGATGATGCTGATATTTTCCAAATATCCATGAACGCATGGACTGCCGTTGCCAAGAAGAAGGGATTTGAGTTACCCGATGAAGACCAGATACTATTTGCTATGTCGGTTGGCCCCGAGGAAGCTGTTATCAGTGGTTTTGAATGGGTCCGCGAATCAGGGGATGTGCAAGAAATTGTCGACAGCTTCAAAGCTGAATTTCGAGATTTGCTCGTCAAGGAGGGTTTCCCAAACGGGGAAACACAGGAATCTGCAGCTGGGGAATCAGTTGGTTCGGACTCGCTTCCCTTATATTCAGTAGTTTGTGGAGCTGAGAAATGGTTAACATCACTCTTCGACGTCGATATGCGATGTTCCGTAATTTCCTACCTGACTCGCGAGCAGCTGGATGTTTTGTTGGGTGTTACGGGACTGTCCCATCTATTTGCTCCTGACAGACGAGTCTCTGCTGACAACAACTACGCTCGGGATGTAGACCAGCTCTTGGGAGCAGCTCTACGAAACGAACGAAGACCAGACCATTGCGTTGTCTTTGATTCCAGCCCTCATGCATCTGTGGCGGCGCACTATGTAGGTATGAGGAGTGTTGGAGTCATCGGTGCCTTTCCTCGGTATGATTTGTTGTCTGCCGACAGCACGGCTAGCTCCTTCGACGAACTAACTGCCATGAATATCCGAAGACTATTTGGTGAAAGAGTTTTCGATCAACCAATGGTGGATATGCAACAGGCCGACCCCGAAGGAAGTACAAGAACAAAGACCAACTACTTCTGGGACGATGATTGAGCCTTTAAAAATAACACTGCCGCACAGCGGTGTGTTTGATATCGTACCAGCTTTAGAATAGGCAAAAGTGTGAGCCCACGGAGAAGTTTCTTCCCGAGGAACACTGCGCACTTTAGGACTAATGATACATGTTTAAGCAAATGCATTATGAATCTACTTGGCTGTTGGTGTTCAAGGCAGGGCTTTGTGTGGGTTCCAAAGTAGACTTCTGTCTTGGCATTTTTCATGAAAGCTGGGCACTTCACTCGTGATTCGACCTGAGTGAGGGGTAGCATTAAGCCACAACAACCCTTGTGTCATTGTTCTGCTACTGTACAAGGCCTGTGCATGCAATCGATCTCTGATGTGGGATTCTACGACCGCTGGCACTGGCTAGTACTGGTACGGGTGGTGTCTTTGAGGACCTTCATAGCATCCTGCGTGCTTTGGTAGCAAAGGCTTCGGCTCCATTTGCTTGTGATGAGCTCTTTCAGCACTTGGTCAAAGTGTCATAGTTTACTTGCATATCCGATTATCATTGTGCACAGGTAGACTTGTTGCATTTCATATCTCAGACTCATTTCCATTGTCACCTTAGCTGAGCTCTAGGTTTAGCACCTTGCACTATGCTAAAAGCTACATGCCTTTTGAGTTGTTTGTAAATGAAAATTATAAGCTTTAGAATGAAGCTAAAATGAATGTAATGTTTGAGAGAGGTTCGGCTCAAGATCCCTCGGCATAGTCCTTTCTCTACTGAGATGAACTATGCTTCTATGTGAAGAATCAGCGTGCCAGTCGTGTAGTTTGTTATGACTTTGTTTACAACGATAGCTCGTGTTAAACGATCCAGAACAAAATGTGTTCTAATCGTGCGTAACGGTCTAAAAGAGATAGCCGTTACACTACATAGCCAGCGTCTGCTGACAATGGTTCGTTGCTCTTCTGAGCAATGTTCTTGACTGCGTGTGAAGGATAAGGCTAGTAGCAACCGGTCCCTTACGCTGAGAAGCGTATCTTCCTTGAATGAATCCCGGATGAATGAGTCCCGCATGAGGATACTCTATTTTATACCCAATTTGGGGTATTGCATCCTCCCCCATGACAACGGTCAATAGGTAAGTTGAGAAATGCATGTAGAAGGCTTGGAACGATAAAACTTGTAGCCGCTCTAGAGCTTTTGAATCACGTGGTCACAGTCTTGCGATGCCACGAGATAGTAACACATGGGTGATCAGGCCATACGCGGTTCAATATTCCGGATGTTCCAGGTCTGAGAGACCGCTCCGCCATTGTTATTGGCAACCTTGATGAGCTTGACAGTGCCGTTGTCATTTACTTGTGTAATCCTCATGGGATCCAAGTATGGATTAGAGCCATTCTTGCGCCCTGCGCCAGCTTTGACTGCTACCACATCGCCTACGTTGTACATATGTGGCGTTCGCTTAGCGTTTTCACACTTGTTGTTTTGAATGATAAGCCGCTGCTTTCGTTCTTTGATGAATGGCCAATCCGCTTGGAAGGAGGCATTCAACATTGCGTCATGGCCGAACACTACCTGTGTAGGGGACTAGGCGTTGCGCATGCAGTAGTGTGCACTGCAGAATTCATGGCTTTCCGACATGCCGCCAGAACACCTTTGAAATGAAGGAAAGAATCTAAGTCCCATTTATCCTTGATTTGTGCACTACGAATTATGTTGTGAAGTGTCTTGTGACATCTTTCAATCATGGAGTTCGCTTGTGGATTACGACTGGTAATAATCTTCCGTTTAATACCATATTCGTTTTTGAGAGTTTCCTGACTTGAGAGTTTCGCTGACTTCTCTAGCAAATTCTTTTCCTTTGTCCATATTTATTTTTGTAGGCCATGTATATCGAGTGAGCCAATGGATTTCCAACCAGTTGGCTATTATGTCGGCAGTCTTTTCACCGATCTCTGCTATTTCGAAGAATCCTCTCGCAGGATCTACCATAGTCACACAGTGAAGTTCAATGTATGTTTCGGGCTTTTCTGGGTTGCCGAATTTGTATGGGCCTACTAGGTCAATACATAGTGTGTGCCAAGGAGTGATTTTCGGATTGGGCTTAGGTGGAAGCAGACCAATCTTTGAGTCTCGCTTCTTGCTTGCTGCGCAATTTTCACAGCGTTTGCATGCACGTATATAGGTAGACTTGAGTCCAATCCATGCATAGTGTTACGCTATGGTGAGTTCAAGTCTTTGTTCACCAGGATGCATTAACGTTAAGTGATACCATTCGGCACATTTATGTTGCAAATACCTGGGAACGTAAATCTTGTCGTTCTTAGTAATGAGCTCGTATGTGCTATCCAAGAAGATGTACGGCTTCTTAACATACAGTTCGGGCTGCGTCCTGAACTTGTTTTGTAGCGCTCTGTCTTTTGTTTGACGAAAAGCTATTTCTTTATAGGAGAGAGGATATCCCGTTGGAAACTCTTCTTCCTCATTCACTAGTTCATTTGCGAATGCTTCGGCAGAGAATTTTTCTTCTGCTATTTCTAGTCTACTGAGAGCATCAGCAACAATGTTGTTCACGCCCTTGATGTACGTCAACTTAGGACCGAACTCTTCTAGGAGGAGTCGCCAGAGCATAACTCGCTCCGTGTTTGTACACTAGATTCTTGTGATCAGTGAACACTTCAATTTGCTGTCCAAGGAGTATGTTCCAATATTTCTTGAGAGTTTCTACTATGCTTAGTAGTTCTCTTTCCATAGTCGTGTACCGCATTTGTGCTGGGTTCAACTTGCGGCTATAGAAAGCTATTGGCTTTCCTTCCTGTGTCCTGTGACACTACAGCCCCTAACTGATAGTGGCTGGCATCGGTATGAATTTGAAAGGGATTATTGAAGTTAGGATATGCTGACAGCGTTTCCTTAGCAATGACTCTTTTAGCCATAGCGAATACCTTCTGGTGTTGTGGTTCCCATTTCCACTTGGTTGTTTTGGACGTCAGTGCAGCCAAAGGTGCTAGAACATGGGACCGTCTGACCCACATGCCTCTGTAGTATTTTACCACGCCAATAAAAGATCAAAGTTCTTTTCATGTCTTGGGTTCAGCAATCTTTATGACCTACCAGAGGAAGATCAAATCTGTTGAATCTATAGTCCATATCACTACTAGATCCTTGCTGTGCTCTTAAAACAACAGCTAGCTAGAGTAATTAGACTAAGAGGCTGTAGTATGTACACAAACCAAATGTTACAACTAGAATGACCATTAGCTAGTCTAATTGCTGTTTGTTGTCTGTCCTCCAACAGGGGTCATCCAGTCATGTTTCTGGGTCAGTCCCCAACACACTCCTGTGGTCTAGGTGTTGCTGTCGACACTGCAGACCATGCTCATCCATTATCGTTGATTGTAGGAAGGTTCATAATGCGCCCTCTGAACTTACGGAACAGGCTTCCTTGTAGTGGCTTTGTGAAGAAGTCACCAGTCGAGATAAAATCGCAAGCAATTTTATCTCGAAGGAGTTCACCGCTCCGCGGTGAACTCCTATTAGACTACAATGTCATTGATATGACTGCTAGAAGGTTGGGTGTTTAGGGAGGCTTACGTAAAGATCTGTCGTTATGTCAGACTACAAATCTAGGCTGGTCATGGTCGAGTAGTAGACGAGGTGTGATGCAATAAAGACTAATCTAATCAGACTACGTATAGTATGAAATATCGAAAGAGTGAGCTCTTGTTGAGCGATCGACTTGAGATCATCCCAATGCCGTTGCATCGTCCGCG
>Ga0163149_10008440_pt1 | contig 10176 bp, 8 predicted proteins | sample OliLakLV19MP5G1_FD_148604 | JGI IMG/M metagenome (GOLD analysis project Ga0163149, IMG submission 148604) | Freshwater microbial mat bacterial communities from Lake Vanda, McMurdo Dry Valleys, Antarctica - Oligotrophic Lake LV.19.MP5.G1 | ecosystem: Environmental > Aquatic > Freshwater > Lake >...
AGCAGTGCGAAAGGTCTGAGAAGTATGCGAGCCTTTATTGACAATGTCCATTAGTTCCGATACTTCTCCCTTTGTTAGTTTAATTGTATAGCGTATCATTTGTAATAGTTTTAACAAAGATACAAACATATTTTAATTATACGTCATATTATACTTAACTTAACACTTGCATCAAACAAAAGGAAACGACAAGATTTAAAAAGGGGGCTTTGTTCGTAATCCAAACTATGATGCTTCTGACTCCCCTTTTTATAACCTGCATATATCCATAAGCGGTAGCAGTAAAAATCACCATCAACACCGCACTTTCACCTTCAACATCGCCATCAACGACCCAAACCTTTCCCGATTTGACGCACCGCAACTCTGCAGCGGAATAAATGCAGTAATTGATCTGGATACAAAGTTTGTCCTATCAGTAGCTGCGGCAGATATTGGCAAGCTGGAGGAATTGTGGTGATGCTGGTGAAGGTTGGGTTGGGATAGTTTGTTTTGTACAAGCCGGATTTTGAGAAGTTGTTTGGCAAAAGAGCCTGTTTTTAGTGACAAGCTATTTCAGGACAAGACACTGTTTGACTGGAATTTCCACTTTAATGAACAAACAAATGATTATAATAAAAGCCGAAACCACTTTTTAAAAGACGGCAAAGACATGGCTACATTCGAAACCGCTTATAGCAGCAAAACCAATGAATGCACTCCCCAACAAATTGAAGAGGTTAATATTGCTCAGGATAAAATAAGGGCAATAAAAGAATCAGAGCCTAATCAAGCTAGAATACTCAACGACATAATAGGAAAAAAAATGGGACAATGGACATTCAGATATTCATCTGAAATTCAAAATGCTACCATAACGAATACTTACAGAAGTGATAACTCAAACGAATATGCAATGGAGTTTTTACTGCAAGATTATAATACACAAAATATGTTTCATGCAAAAGCCATAATTATTTATACAAATGACTTAAATACTGGATGGAATTATACGTCGATACGAAACACCTTATACGAATCTTATGTGAATGCAGAACAAAATTTTAATGGTAGCGAATTAGTTGTAATCTCAAAGTATGCATATTTGTATGAACTACCAGATGCTAACGCTAAAATAAATTTAGGGTTTAACAAGGGTAGTAAAACACCTTGTTTTGAGATAGTCAATGGTTTTGTTAAAACAACTTATAAGTACAAGAAAGCATCACATGTAGGTGGGATATTATTAAGCGATCTGGATTATTCAGATTTTATTTCTCCACCAGTGACAAATAGTCAAATTAAATAACTATTAATTATACTTTAACCCACATTGCTGGATATTCCAACCAAACAGACTCCACTTCTGCAATCTAAATTGACCCCTCCAAGTTGACTGTCATCTTTGATTTATTAATAGTTGTTTTTTGCAACGTTTGGCTAAGTTAGTTTTAATTTTTCAAATCAAATATTTCTTCATTTTCCAGGTGCCTTTTTTTTCTTAATGATTCACCCTTCATTTCAACCCGATGTCCATCATGTACAATACGGTCTAAAATTGCATCTGCAATGGTTTTTTCTCCAATCTAATTGAACTCATGTAATTTCATGAATGAATATCTCACAAATCAAATTCAAATCTTCAAAACTTTATTCAAAGGGAGAGAAGATGTATTTGTAATTCGTTGGGAGAAAGCGAATAAGAGTGGTTACATGCCTGCATACTTTTATGACCCGTATATGTATCGGGCACACAAAATGAAAGGTGGCACTTTTCAGAATTATAATGACAAAAGTTATTTAAAACTCACAGACCAAACAATTGCCAAACACTTAAACGGAGAACAACACATTGGTATTTATCCTTTGCTGCCAGACAACACCTCATGCTGGAGGGGTTAAGTTATTTCCCCCCCATTTTACCATACTTTATATGTAGAATTTGGCACAAGTATTGCACTCATTAAAATTAATGTATTAGATGATTTGCTAATTACATGAAATAATTTTGTATATTTGAAACCCTGTAAGCCCACAACTTGCTGGATTGTTTTCTTTGACCCAATACACAATTGAATACCTGATTTGCAGCGCTCCGGATAATTAAATTAAAATTTGATTGGTTTAAAGTTGAAGTCAATATTTTAAAGAAGTATAGTTTAAATTTTAATATATGGCTGTAATTGACCTGGTTAAATGGGATCCACAAGGACCTGTTACTTTATTTGCTTACAAATTTCCGGCAAATAATCTGAGTACTTATACGCAACTCATCGTACAAGAGACGCAAGAAGCGGTATTATTCTCAAAGGGTCGAATGGTGGGAAAGTTTGGTCCCGGTAAATATACTTTAAACACTGAAAATCTACCAGTTCTTCGTAATTTATTTGGTTTGCCATTTGGTCAAAAAAATCCATTTACAGCTGAAGTTTGGTTTGTAAATAAAGTGTGGACATTTAATATTGATTGGAATATTGATAGAATGGATATTCATGATGCAGATTATAATACTGGTATTCCGCTTGTAGCAAAGGGGACTTATGGTCTTAAAATTGAAGATGCAGAGCGGTTTTTATTAAAAATTGTAGGGACAAAAAATGTTTTCGATCAACATGATCTAACAGATCAATTTTATGGTGAATTTTCCTCTAAAACGAAATCTATATTAATGCAAGAAATGATGGCAAATAAAATTGGCATAAAACAAATTTCTGCATTCTTAGATTACCTATCAGAAAAACTGCGGTCAAACATGGCAACTTTTTGGCAAAATATTGGTTTTGACTTAACTAAATTTTATATAACAAGTATTGAGGTAGATGGGACTACGGTTGAAGGTAAGCGCATACTAGAAGCTATTTCAAGGCAAAGTGCACAGTCTATTGGAGGCTACACATGGCAACAATCCCAAGTATTTGAGGTTGCCAAAGATGCCTTTACCGGGTTAAACAATGATTCAGGTTTATTGGGTGTAATAATAGCATCCAATATGATGAATGGATTAGGAAACGGCATAATGCAAACACCGGAAATTAAGCAAACATTTTCGAAAAATAATGATGATGGAAACGTTAACCAAAATTTAAATAGTGGAAAGGAAATTTATTGTTCAAATTGTTCAAACAAGTTTTCAAACAATTTAAGATTTTGCCCGGGCTGTGGAGATGAATATAACCCCTGTCCCAAATGTGGTACTGATAATGACAAATCTGCAAAACGATGTGTCAGTTGTGGAAATGCATTGTCCTCGTCTCAACAAATGTGTTTAAATTGTAATAGCGTATTAGACTCTAGTGATGAATTTTGTGGAAATTGCGGAAAATCGGTAAATGAAGATAAATGCACCCGTTGCGGCTCTGTATTAACTACTCAAAGTAAGTTTTGCCCAAAATGCGGCCAAAAAAATTCTTAATGCAAAATAACATACTCGATGATAAAAAATAAAATACTTTCAAGTTTATTGCTGACAGTTGGCGAGGCAATCATAATTCTTTGCTTTTTATATTTTGGGCGAAACAGCGATATATCAATTTTATCACTTAATATAGTTGTTACTTCAATAGTCTATCTCATTTTATTTATTGATACAGTCTCGCCTCTAGTAATATTTAAAGATAAATCACAACTGCCTGCGGGATCTATTGGAATAAGATGGTTCTTTACTTTTTTTTATATCCTGTTTGCATTAATTGTAATGGTGGTATTCAATCTAATATTCAATATTAATATTGTTAGCCAACTTTTAATTCATGGCATTTTGTTTTTTATGTTACTACTTGGTTTTTATTTTGGATTTTCATCCTCACAAAATGTCGATTCAGTAATGGCAGAAGAGAACAAAACGCGTGTTCAGCTTGGGGAAATGCAAATATCTACAAAAGAGGTCGTTGCCAAATTAGAGCAGATGAAAAACATGCCTCCTGAATTTCTTTTAAGAATGAAAGTCCTTTTGGAAAATTTGCGTTTTATCTCCCCTTCAAATACTTTAGAAGCATCGAATTTGGAAGAAAGTTATTTAATGGAAATTGTAAAATTAAAGGATTGCCTAATCGATTTCTCCCCTAATATTTCTGATGTAATTACCTGTATAGAAAATTGCGAATCGCGGTACAAAGATAGAAAACTGGTTTATTCTAACTAATTTAAAATAACACACATGAAAGGAAAAATATTTTCAGAATCTTCAAATATATACCAGGATCAAGCAAAGATATTATTTAATTATTATCAGCAAGTTGCAGATAGGATTGTCGAGGAGGAAGAAAGAATTGAAAAAGAGATTTCTGTTCTGGAGGAAGAGCATACTGCATTAATGCATGATCTTGCAAATGCAAAAATGTGGAAATGGATTTTATGTATACTAATCATACCATTTATTATTTTTCAGATTAGGGAAAATAATTTAAAAAAGCAAATTCTTGTTTTGGATGGAAGAATTGAAGAATTTCAAAATATGCATAAAGAAATTTTCCGCGACTATAAGGTTACTAAATTAGGTATTGCATATGTACCTATTGCTGAACAAATAAAATATGAGAATAAAAGTTTTATTGTTGATCATACTGGAATGGTTGGCCAATCAGAAGTGAAATTGCAATTGTCAAAACAAAACGATTTATTAATTGACAACATTGCAAAATTGGAAAAATTGACAGCAGAGGCACCTTTGGTGGAAACTTCCATTGATACTGAAGAGGTCAATACGCAACAATATTCCCGTTCGATTCAACAAATAAATCAACATGATTATTTTGGTAAACTTGATCGAACCCTTCGTACAATTTCATTTTGTATGGACGACCTGGATATAACCTCGGTTTCGCTACCATTAGTTACAGCAAACAGCAGCTTTCTGCAATTTATAAAAGAATTTGCAACATTTGATATTCCAAAAGGTGCCCCTTCTTTTGAAATATTTGATACAAATAAAAATACAATTGATATCGCAAAATTCGAGAAATTAAATAAGTTAAAAGATTCATTATCGAGGGATACGGCAAAATTTGAGGATGTTTTAAAAAGTCTTATGATTACTATGGCTAATTCAGTTCAGGCAATTACTGCCCTGAAAATTGCATCAAGTAATAAAATAGTGATGGAATCTAATAAGATACTTTATAAAATATTAAAATCACCCTATAACCATTATTCGCCTGTATTAGAAGCAATGGAAATTGAAAGAATTAGAAATGAAAGTTTTAACTATGGTGAAACTGTTCAGGATTATATCCCTTTTCAATTAAAACCTAGTTCCCGTGTTAAATATAATTTACTTTCAGATACTTGGGTAGCTGAGGATGGAAGTACTACAAATTTTCCATTTGGAGTGCATCAGATCATGGAGGAGATAGTTAGTCCTATGGTTCAAAATTTAATGCAGGAAACAAGAATCGAACGGCTTAAAATATATAATCACATAAAGGATCAAAAAGTTAGCTATTTGAATAAATGGCATCAAGATACGGAAGATTTTTATGGCAGGAACAGAGCTGAAAGTGCTGATTTGATTAATCTTATGCGGGAAAGTTTGAGAGATTATGTGGCGGCATATAATACGATGATGTCACTAAAGAATACAGAAGGAAGTATGCAAAAATCCGGTGGATCACTTGATTCAACTGTCGTTTCTGCAAATAACAATTCAGCGGAGGTTTTTGCAGTTTTTGAAGCACAATCAAAAGATTTTCATAATGTTCAAATGGAATTCGAAAATTACATGGACCGCCTTAAGGAAGACATTGATCAAAAAGCTGAAAAATTTGAGCATATAGATTATTACGATGCTTTATTAAGGGATGGGAATTCTAGGGATACGGCTGTAGCTTCAAATTCTCTGTATGAACTTGAAGAAAGACGCAAGCCACTAATTTCTGTAAACCCACTATTTGCAAAGGTTTCCGTAATGCCTCCTGAACCAAATGTGGAAGCGTTAACATTTGAACACATTTCCATTAATCTTCCTAAAATTGCGCGAAATACTCTAAAAGGACTAAACAAAGATTTAAATATTCAAATGGAAAACGAAGTGGAGGAGAAAGAAAGAATGTCAAATTTGGAAACAAAAAATATTGTTTTTAAACATGATAATGAAACAATTATTCCTGAAAGTAATAAGACTATAAAATCTGAATTGACTGATGACAAAAACAAAGTTGAGGAATTCGACAAAAAAGACGCCGAAAATTTTAATAATATATCATTAAAGGAAATTGCAACTGACGAAATTGTTAAAAAAACAGAATTAGAAATGAATGAGGAACAGGACACACCAAAAATTAGTAGTGAGAAATTAGAATGTCCTTCCTGTTCAAACACTATTCAAGTAGATGACTTTTTTTGTGAGAATTGTGGTTATAAACTTAAAAAATAAAGAATGGCAACTTTTAATTATACTGTTGATACTGGTCCTATGGCCGAAGAAATTGCAAATGTATCCAATCATGTGAATGGAACTACGGGTGCAGTAGTTGCAATGCGCACAGCCGTAATAATTGCTGAAGAGAGAGCGTCTGAGTTAATATGCGATAATGTGAACAAAGGGTTTTATTCATTAATTCGTTCGCAAATTTCACAAAAAGTTGCTAAACTTCAGAGTGAAGTTGATTCACATTTAATGCAATTAGTGCAACAGAAAAATGCATTGCTGAATATTCAAAACCGCATGCAGCGAGATTATAATATGATTGCGGGAAGATACATTAAACTTTTTAATGGTCTCAATACAAGTTTAAAAAATCGAATATTTGCATTAGATAAACCTACAATTGATTTTGCTTGTAATGAAATTGATAAAATTTCAAACAGGTCCAAATACCTTACTGCAACAATACCTGTTTCTCAAATGGAATCAATCTCTTTAAGCCAGAAAATAATTGCTTCAAATGCAAAACAAAGGGCGTTGTATGTTTTAAACTCTATGAAATGGTTTATTCATGAAATGAATTTGCAAAAACTTTTAAATGAGCAGATCCTTATTTCAGATATGGAACTCAAATCAATTGGAAGTGTTTTTATACCTATTGCAATTATGGAGAGTAACAGAGACTCATCAGCTCAAAAAAATGTTGACATTATTGTTACAACAAAGGAGTTAAATATTAATGTGCAATCTGAAATTTTAAATCGATTGTATTCAGAATTTAATAAATTTAACTGGTCTCAAAAAAAACCGATTTCAAATGAAATTAGCATTGAGTATAATAAATTGGTTGCAGCATCTATAAAGTCAACGAGAACCAAAGAGTTGGCTTCAAAATTATTTCAATCTAACAATTTTCAGACTTTTTAAGATCAACTTATGAGTTATAATAGAAGTTATCAGGAAGTAGTATCTAAAGTTGTTTCAAAAACGGTTTCAGTGTCCTACCCACCATCCCAAAATGGAGGATCAACATCAGTTAGTGTTGATATCCTTGCTGAGATACCCGTTGAAGTAAATATATATGTAGATACTGATCCATTCGATGCCAGCATTAGCAATTGTGGGTCAAATATTGATTTGCTTACCGGCGCAGTGGTTGCAACCGAGGCGGCACAAATTTATTCAAAACAACAGCAATCTATTAAAATCGCCGATACGATAATAGGTGGTTTCTTTAGTTATATTAGTTCTGAGATCAGCCAACAAATAGCACAACTTGCTCAAAATGTTGAAGCACAGTTAATGCATATCAGAGAATTGGTAAAATCTTGTCTGGCAAAGAAAAGTCAAATGGAAAGTGATTATAATAGAATTACTGGACGTTATTTAAATATTTTCAAGGACCTTAACAATGAATTGACAAATCGGATAGTTGAGCTGGACAGACCTGTTTTTGTTTTTAAAAAGGAATCTGACAAATTGGATCTAAATTCTACCAATTCAGAGTTGGTAAATATCGTATCTGTTTTTTCCAAAGAAAATAGTATCCTGCAATCTAAAATTCATGCTTCTGTTACAAAAATGAATGCATTGGAAACTCTAAATAAAGCTAAATTATTTTTGGAGCAGCAAAATAAACTTGAAGCAACCATTCAACTTTGTATGTTAAATGAAAGTGACTCAAGTATTATAGCTGTTCCAGTATGTTTTATTGAAACTAATAATATTAATAGTGTGATAAACAGATCAATATCCTTTTCACCAGCTCTAAGTGTTTTAGATGGAAGAAATATGATTACTGACCTTTTAGATGGATTTCTATCGAAATCTGTAAATTGGGCAACTGCAAACTCGGAATTCCAACAAAATATATCATTGTTTTTATATTCAGAACTTAATAGTAAATTGAATGCAAACGATAATCATACTGTACGAGTTAGAAATACAATTTTGCAAATGGCTGATATCACAAAAATAAATTCGATTAATTTTCAAAGTAAATAAATTTAACAATTATGCAGGAATTAACGGAAATCCACTTTAATGATAATAATATTCAACTAAAGGATAACCTGGTTAAAGGTCCAATATTGCCAGAAAAAATTAATGAACTTGAAAGAACAATTACAATTCAGGGTAATGCCATTATTGAAGGGGCAGTTTATGCACATAAACTTGAAATCCAAAATGGTGATCTTGAAATACAGGGGGCTGTATTTACCCAACTTGAAATGTATATAAATAGCGAAGCCAGCGGTAAAATTAGTTTTAATAAAAGCGTGGCGTCGGCAAATTCTATTGTTTCAAGAGCTAATAAATGTAATTTACTATTCTGCTCTGACATAAATGCCAAAACGGTAACCTTGTATAATGCTTTTGTGTCAGGTAGCATTTATGCCGATGAAATTATACTTCAGAATTGTGTTGTAATTGGTGGAGTCTTCGCAACACAAAGTATTGACATCACTAATTCAATTGTTGGAACATTTAATAGTCAGACAGTCAAAGCATCAGAGAATATATGGCTATTGTTGCCTAGTGCATTTACAATTGAAAAGATAAATTTCATACCCGGCACAAAATTATTTAACCTTAGTTTGGCTGACTTGGGGGCACTTTATAAAGGAAACAAAGAGTCGCCTGAATCAGGCAAAATCGAAATGGATTTCAAGGTAGATGAACTGAAAAGTACCTTGATGCATGAGGATACCCAAAGAACTATTAGAAGTTACAGTGTAGTTGGTAAGGTTTTAGCTGCCGATCTGTTAGACATGGATAAATTTCAAAATCATTTTTTATTAATAGCAGCTAGTTTGGGTTCGCAATTAAATATGGAGTACAATATTGGAGTTAATTCTAAAGATGAGGCGGTGCCTATATCGTTTGAAAAAATCAAGAATTTCTTTTTTAATATATTAAATGGAAAAATTTTGATTCAGGACGTAAGCGGGAAGTTTAACATTTCAGACATAACTGGGAAATTTAATTAATTTTATTTGGTAGTGTAATAAAAGTAATAATTGTATTTTAATATAATAAGGTTGTAAAATTTTATTCCATTTTAAATGATAAATTTTATTCAATAATATGAAGTATTGCTCTAAATGTGGACATCAATGTCCTGATGAGACTAAATTTTGCAAAAGCTGTGGACACCCTTTTATTATTGAAGGTATTAAGGACGTGGAAAACCCAGAACCCGAATTGCTTGTTACTGAGTTTCCTGTGTCGGAAATTCCTAATACCGAAATGCCGGTTGAACAGCCAATGGAGAAGGAAATATTAGGAAATCTTGTTCTGAATACAGATTTTCCTATTGAAGAGTTACCTGAGTTAGAAGATTTAAAGGATGAAATTGCGGAATTAGAAGAAAAGCATATTCCAGCATCAAAAGCATTTACCACTAAAACTCAATTAAAAACTGAAAAAATTTCAAACGTAAAAACTTTTAGGGTAGTTATTGGTATTGCTGTTTTTATACTATTGTTGGTAAGTATATTATTTATTTTTAGAAATAATATCAAACAAAGGTTCGATAGAACTTCTGAATTAAGCAAAAATGATATGGGAATTCCAAAAATCAATGCCGATAGCATTAAAGCAGCCAGCTCCCCTTCCGAGGAAATGGAAATACATTCTGATTTAGAAAAAGAAGTAATACCTTCGAAAAATATACCTAACAAAGATCAAGTTGTAACTCCTGTAAATCCAAAAAATAAATATCCAACAACGTCGAATGTGAAATTTGACCTCGTTGGACATTCGTTAGGAAGTGATTGGAAATTCAGTGATGCATCTGAAATAAAATCGTTGGAAATAATTGGTAAAAACTCAAG
>Ga0163149_10008442_pt1 | contig 10172 bp, 7 predicted proteins | sample OliLakLV19MP5G1_FD_148604 | JGI IMG/M metagenome (GOLD analysis project Ga0163149, IMG submission 148604) | Freshwater microbial mat bacterial communities from Lake Vanda, McMurdo Dry Valleys, Antarctica - Oligotrophic Lake LV.19.MP5.G1 | ecosystem: Environmental > Aquatic > Freshwater > Lake >...
AAAGCCTCGTGCTGCTTGTGTTTTACTTGATTTCATTCTGCAAATAGAAATAAAATAATTCCATAATTTAAATGCTTAGATACGATTTTATTAGATTGTTTTTAACATTCTATTTTTAGAACTCCCCTTAACAATGGGCTTCCCGGTAAGAGAGTCTCTAAATATGGCTTGGTAGTTTATACCCTTTGGAGGAGCAAAGTTTTGTGAGATTACACAACAGTGAAAAACGAAAACGAAGAAAAACAAAAAAGGTAATCGTTTCATGTTAAACTAATCACGTGTTACCAATAAATATAAATAAAAATTAGGAATAAAAAAAATCAGATCTTAACGCCCCAAACAAGTATATCGTCTACCTGTTCTAAGGTACCTTTCCATGTCTCAATTGTTTTGTCCAAAAACAATTTTTGATCATTGATGGTCATGTTATGTATTTTTAAAAGCACATCCCTGAAATTACGTGCCATAAATTTTTTTCCATTCGGTCCGCCAAACTGATCGGCATATCCATCAGAAAACACATACAACATATCTCCTTTTTGAAGTTTTATATTGTGATTGGTAAATTTTCTTTCGCCCTCTCCAACAAAAAATCCGACAGGAAATTTATCACCCTTTATTTCCTGCAGTGCACCATCCCTGAGTAAGTACAATGGGTTGTATGCGCCTGAATATTCAAGCTCAAGCTTATCAAAATTAATGGAACACAATGAGACATCCATTCCATCTTTTGCAGCAACCTCATCGCCTGAACTATGCAAGGTGTCGCTTACTCCTTTATTGAGCGCATCGAGTATCAATGCCGGCTCCACCAGGCTTGTATTAGTCACTACATGCTTCAATAAGTTATGACCTACTATTGACATAAAAGCACCAGGAACACCGTGACCCGTACAATCCACAGTAGCAAAAAGAACCTTATCCTGTTTTTTTTGAATCCAGTAAAAGTCCCCGCTTACAATATCTTTTGGTTTGTACAGAACGAATGAATCGGGCAATAATTTTTTTACAACATTGTCAGGAGGTAAAATTGCCTCTTGTATCCTTTTCGCGTATTTGATACTATCAGTTACATGTTTATAAAGAACTTCCAGCCTTTCGTTTTGATTTTCAATTTCTCTTTTCTGCATCATCACCTGTTCAGTTCTCTCGATAACTTTTTGCTCCAACATCCGCTCATTTTCTGCAAGCTCCGAACGCATTTTTAGTAATGCATGACCAAGGGTATCTTCTTCACTTAAAGGAGTATATGCCGATTGAAAATTTGCCGAACCAACCTCATGCGCAAAATCCGTTGTACTACGCATTCCTTTTATCAAGCCATCTAAAGCAACTGACATCTCTCCGATCTCGTCATTTCTATTCCGGATCGTTTCTGTTGGAAGAACGCCACGGCCCATTGACTGCAGAATTTTTTTAAGCTTTCTTATTGGTGAAACAATAGAACGAACAGTGAGCAAGGCAATTATAATACCTCCAATAACAAGTGCAATACCCAGGATACGAACTACTCTCTCTAATAAATTAAACGACTCTATCATTCGTCTATTTACTCCGGTCGCATTTGCTTGTTGAATAATAATAAGGTCGTTCAATTCCGATAATATACTTTCCGTTTTAGTATATAAATCACCTGTTGCATCCATAACGGAGTTTTGTGCTCCTAAAACAATCGACCCCTCTTCGTAACTTGAAAAACTGTTCAGGTTATCCATAATTTCTTTATGCAATAAAAAAAGATCATCTACAGATTGAAAAATGTGATGTAATTGTTCCTTATCTTCTTCTTTCCAGTTCAGAGAAACATCTTCCGTTTTTTGTTTTAATGCAGGATACTCCTTTTTAATTAAATCCTTTAACTCTTTCTTGCTGGGTTCATCTTCAATAGGAATATTTACCCAGTTAATTATTAACACCTTTGATCTGAGCACGACCGAATTGATCTCTTTTAGGTTAGCTACCGATGGTATAAAAATTTCTGTTACTTCTTTTGTTTTTTGCCGACTATCTATTAAAGTCAATAAAGTAAAGATGAAAGCCAATAGAGTTAAAACAATAAAAGCACCAAAGCCGGCACCTATTCTTCTTCCTATTGTAAATCTTAATTTAGACAATGCTGTTGGAATTAATGTTGAGGAATTATTTACCTTGTTCTGCTTTCTTTCTTTCCTCCGAGAATTTTTCGTACTTCTCCTTATCCTGAAGACTGTAATAAATCCCTGATAAACCTTCAAGGGTATTTACGTTTTTAGGATCTAACTCATGCGCTTTTTCCATATATGGCAATGAAATTTTAAACAACTCAACCGATTCATCAACAATATTATCAAATGCTATCAACTCCATATCATAATCCGTTTGTTTTATTATATTAAGAGCTTTATTATAATATAATTTTGCCAAATGGTAATTTGCACTTGCATCATTCGGGTTAAGGACAAGAGCTTTTTCATACATTTTTTTTGACAATTCAAAAAACTCTTTATTCTTCTCCATGTCCTTCTCAAATATACTTCCATAAACATCTCCCAACACAACATTAAATTCCACGTCCTGTTGATTAAAATTCATACTTGGGTCTACGTATGAAAATGCTTTTTTATACATTTCATAATTATAAATTCCTGTTTCATAATCACCCGAACTATTCAACGCGCCTGCCGCATCATTTTTGTAACGCGAAGCCAAGTATTTTAGCGTTTGAATTGTATTCATTCTTATTTCTGAACCTTTATCTAATTCAAGCGACTTCACGCACGATTTAAAAGATTCTTCCCTAAGTTTTGAACGAGGGTCTGAATTCTCTTTTGCCTTGTACAACTCTTTTAAAATAAAACCTCTCAAGTACCAGGTAAATAATTCTTTGGAAGTTTCCTCATTTATAGCGGCTAACTCAACAAACACCAACGCGCTGTCATATTTTGCAGCTTGCGTTAATTCCTGTGCTTTCATTAAGTTAATGCTCTGCGAATATGAGTTTACACTCATAACAAATAACATAACCGTAAGCAAAAAAGGTAAAAGGTTTTTCATTTCAACTAATGTTAAAATTTATTATTCAATTAATATCGCCAGTGTATTTAAGCTTGAGCTAACTTTTAAATTATATTTCTCAGCATTCTTTCTGTTCAATTCAAATTTTTGCCTGTTATTCTGAACAATAAAATTAATAGCTGCGTTTTGTTTTGCCAGCCCTGGTTTTTCGGTGACAAGCAAGGTGTTTTTTCCTTTAATAAAATTTTCAATATCGCTAATTGACGTTTCAAATTCAGGGCTTACAAACAGCATATGAAATTTGATATTCTTATCCAGGGAAAGTAAATTTTTTATTTCAAATGATTGAGAGCCTGCTTTCTTCTTTGTAGCCATTTCATTAAGCTCGCTAACAAGGTATGGATTTGGCCCTAAAACACCGATTACAAAACTTCCGGTCTTGTAATTTTTGGGCCAGTCGATATATTTTGTGAAGTTGTAAAGAAAAACGGTTTTTACTTTTGCGCTTGTAGATTCAGGACTTGTAGTATCTACTTTTCCAGAGAGAAAAAATGCACCAAATAGTACAAAAATCAATTGCTTCATGAGTACCGCAAGACAAATGTCAGACCAAAATAATGGTTTCCGAATTTAACCCTAAAATAGGGTTTTTTTTGGATTATTCTATAAAAAAGGGAGTTTGTGTTTACTAATCAGGCCTTTAACAAACCAGAAAGAATAGCATCCGTGGAAAGGCCTTCGGCCTCGGCTTTATAATTTCTCGAAACACGGTGCCTCAAGATCGCCATCGCAACAGCATTTACATCTTCTATATCTGGAGAATATTTACCATTAATTGCAGCATGGCACTTTGCACCTAACACTAAATACTGTGATGCTCTTGGCCCTGCCCCCCAAGAGATATATTTATTGATCACCTCAGCCGCACTAGGTGTCCCAACCCGTGTTTTGGCTGTAAGACTCACTGCATACTCAAGTACATTATCTGCAATCGGAATTTTCCTTACAAGGTTCTGGAAAAAAATTATTTCTTCAGCAGTAAGAATTTTATTCAATGAAACTGATCTATCAGATGTGGTTGCTTTCACTATTTCTAACTCTTCATTGTATGAAGGGTAGTCCACCCAGATATTAAACATAAACCGATCAAGCTGGGCTTCGGGCAGTGGATATGTAGCTTCTTGTTCAATAGGATTTTGAGTTGCCAGGACAAAGAACGGAGCCTCTAATGCATACCTTTTTCCTCCTACCGTTACAGCCCTTTCCTGCATGGCCTCCAATAAAGCCGCTTGTGTTTTCGGAGGAGTACGGTTTATCTCATCGGCTAAAACAATGTTCGCAAACAAAGGGCCCTTAATAAATTTAAACTGTCTTGATTCATCTAATATTTCTGAACCGGTAATATCAGAAGGCATAAGGTCAGGCGTAAACTGTATTCTGTTGTATGAAAGACCTAATGATTGGGCAATAGTATTTACAAGTAAGGTTTTTGCCAGACCGGGTACTCCAACCAGCAAACAATGCCCGCGGCAAAAAATTGAAATAAGTACATCCTTCACAACAGTATCCTGCCCTACAATAACTTTCCCTATCTCTTTTTTAAGCTCTTTATATTTTACTACAAAAGCATCTACCGCTTCAACATCCGATTGATATTTCATACGCGTATTATTTTAATTTTTTGTCGTATGCCCGCCTGCCATCGGGCATGGAATACGCTACAAATTTTAATTGATCCATTTATTATCAAACTTACACGTTTTAAAATCGTCTTCCAATTTTACGTAAGTAGATTGCAATTTTTTATTTACCCAGTCAGCAATTATTTTTTGCTTTTTTTCTTCGAGAGCTGCATTTTGAATTTTCTGATAGTCGTCTCTCAGGTTCGCCCTGTGTGGTTCAGTACGGCTTTTTAAATATAAAATACGGTACGACTGCTTTGCATCTTTAGTCATCGCAAGCGCGGGCTTAGCCAATTCACCGACCTTTAATTTATCAATGGTAAATACCAGCGAAGGATCAAGCTGTCCCAACTCATCCATTTCAAATTTGGTTGAACCTGTAGAAGGATTAACAATAAGTCCATTCACGTTCTTACTCTCATCATTATCTGAATATTTTGCCGCTGCCTGTTCAAACGAAAGAGAATCTTTCTGTATAAGATCGTAAATACTGTCCAATTTTATTTTTGAAGCTACCATGTCCATATCCGAAATTTTCGGAGTGATCAATATATGTTTCAGGTCAACAAACTCTCCTCTCCTTGCGATCAATTGCATAAAGTGATATCCATAATCTGTCTCAAACACTTCCGAAAACTGGTTCTCTTTCATAGAAAATGAAATAGCATCGAACTCCGGAACAAACTGCCCTCTTTGAATGTTTTTATATTCCCCTCCATTTTTTGCCGAACCCGGATCTTCAGAATATAAAACAGCCAACGATGAAAAATTTTCTCCCTTTAACACCCGCTCCCTGAGTTTGGAAATTTTATTCTTCGCTTCCAATTTTGCCTCTGTAGTAATTGGAGGTTTTTTAACGATCTCTCCAATTTCAATTTCGGCATTTATAAACGGAAGACTGTCAGATGGAATGTTGTTAAAATATTTTTTTACTTCTGCAGGAGTGACATTAACATTGCTAGTGACTTTTGACTGCATTGTTTGAGCGAGCAACAGATCCTTCACATCGTCCCTGAGTTCTGCCTTGTAATCCTCAACTGTTTTACCATAAAATGCCGTAAAACTTTCTTCAGAGCCAAATTGTGCAATATAATAGCGCAGCCTTCTATCTAATTCAGAATCTACCTGCGTATCGGTAACCTCCACAGAATCCCTTTCAGCCTGGGCAACCAATAATTTTTGATAAAGAATATCTTCCAGCATTTTGCAACGCGTATTCTCAGTTACACTTTCAGAATGCGCAACAAATTGTAAATATTCCGATTCGAGTTCCGATTGCTTTATAATATTATCACCCACAATTGCAATTATTCTGTCAACAACCACTTCCTTTTGCTGTGCACGAACAAGTAACGATGTGACACAAAAAGAGAAAATCACCGCAACACCTTTAATTCTATTCATTTGTTTTTATTATTTCTACTTCGTTATTTTTAACTGCTTCTTCGTATATATCCTTATTCATACGGTTAACCAACTCTAATTTTCGTTTGTTCAGTATAATATTACGGATATTTTCCTTCTCAAACGCTAACGGTGAAATGCTGTTCTTTATTTTAAAGCCTTTAATATTAAGGAGGTATAAACTTGAGGAGTCTTCTACCTGTACTAAACGATTATTCTTCAAAAAAAGTTCTTTGTTATAGGTTTCTATAGGTATCTCTTTTAAAATATCATCGAACAACAACCATGTATTATCATCGAGGTAAAAATTCTGAGCATACTGGTGACAATAGGTCTCTAATGATGCCCTGTCTTTTGGAATATCTGACCCATACCATCTTTTAATTTTATCGAGATCAGGTGCTTTTTTACTCACTTTTACGTACAATACTTTTATGATATTATCTCTTAATTCGAAACTGTTTTTGTTCGATTCATAATAGCCAGCTATTTCATCGGCTGCAACTGTTGTATCTAACTGCTGGCCTATTAATTCCTTTTCATATGAGTAAATGATCAGTGAATTGCGATAAGTCTCCAATTGTTTTTCCACATTTTTTTGCTCATCAGTGAGATTACTTTCTGCTTTTTTTATCAGCAATTTTTCCCTGATCCAGCTATTGATAAATTTATCCACCAGCTTTATACTATCATCTTCAGGTGTTCCTTTAGGGACAACACCCTTGAGATCATCAGCATAGAGGTGCTGATCATAAACCCTTGCAACAGGGCCTGTTTTTTTTTCTTCACCGCTATTACACGATAAGAACAAAGTCACAATTATTAAATAAAAAAATCTCATCTGCCCCTGATCATTAAGATCAAATATAATTTTAGTATCATGTCCTAAACTAAAAAAGTTTATGGTGAATGCCATAAACTTTTTTGAAGATCATTTTAAATCGATTGAATCACCGTCTTACTTAACGGTCGAGAGCACATCTCTATTAATCTCAACTTTATATTTCGCTTTTAAAGAATCTATCCATTCCTTTTCCAAATGATTCTGGTAATCGGATGTTATCAGCCCTTTTGCCTCATTAAATGCTTTTGGAGTTGGCGCAAGCAGCTTTTTTACCACTACAACGATCACTTTTCCATCGGCATTAATATCAGGTGAAACTCCAGGGCTCCAATTGGAATCTACCATTTTGTTTTCGCCCTTATTAAAAAATTTAGAATCGACCTGAACATTTAACTGTGAAGTTTTATTCAATTCGTCAGTTATAGCTTTTTCAGATTTGTTTTTCTTTATCAGTTTCCGAAGCATTGCAGCGGTGGCTGCATCTTTACAAGTATAAATAGATGCGTCTGCTCTTTCTTCCCACATATAACGTGTTTTATTCTTTTCATAAAACTCCTTTAACCCAACTGTATCTTTCACCGCTTTAGACCATACTTTTTTATCAGTTAATTCAAACAACAAAATCCCTTCTTTGTATTCCTGCATCAAGGCTTTAAATTCAGGATATTTCATTTCTAATCTTGATTCTTCAAATGCCACACAGGTTTCATCCACAAAATCTTTATACATAGCATCAACAACAGCATTCACCTTCACTTTAGGACGCTTTGATTGATGTGAGGTTATATACCCGGCAAAATCAGTTTGAGTAAATTTCTGATCACCCAAATTAAACATGACCTTATTAAGCTTTACGGCTTTATCTTTTGACCAGGATCCTTCAAAAAAAGTAGAATCAATAACTTTATAAAACTCATTGCGGGTTTTTAGGTCTTCTGTAAAATTATTTTCTTTCTTAATTTTTGCAATTAGCGATGTACGGCCAGCTTGTGAACGGCTGTCTTTGGTGACTTTTGCTTTAAGCTCCCCCTTCATCTCATCATAAGTAGTTGGCTCCTTTTTGCTGAGACGTTTAACAATGTGCCAACCGTATTTTGTAACGAAGGGCATGGAAACATCACCATTAGTTTGTAATGCGAATGAAGCCTGTTCAAACTCAATTGGCATGCGGCCCGGACCAAACATTGGAAGTTCGCCTCCTTTTGCACCCGAACTTTTATCGTCTGAATATGTTTTGGCTAATTGTGCAAAATCTTCACCGGCTTTAACTTTCGCATACAACTCATCCACCTTTGTTTTTGCTTTCAGGGAATCATCAGCTGTCATTTTTTCAGCCGTCTTCACCATGATATGTGCGACAGTTACTTCTCCTTTTGCCTTTCTTTTATCAACACTCTTAATAATATGATATCCATAACGTGTTCTTACAGGCATGGAAACATCGCCGGGTTTGGTATTGTATGCAGCAGACTCAAAGGGATAAACCATTTGCATGACTGTAAAATAACCTAAGTCGCCACCATTTTCTTTTGCTGATGGATCATCAGAAAGGACTTTCTCCTTTTCACCTTTAGCAAGTGATACAAGATCTTTATTAGAAACCATTAACGATGCGATGTATTTAAACTTATCGCTGCCATTGTATTTCTGTTTAGCAGCTAATGTTTTAATTGCATCCAGCTTTGCTTTGTAAATAACACTGTCGCTATGTGATGAAGCCTTTGTAAGGTTGATTGATTTTTTAAGTATTGCGTCGTAAGCATTAACCTGCGCAGTTGAAATATCCTTACCCATCACAACATCTCTGATAAGCATTACACATGTATATGCTTCCAGTGTATCTTTAGGTAAAGCACCTTCATCAACCCTAACAAGTATATGGCTCGCCTTTACATCACTTTTCATTCTTTCAAAAGCTTCCATCAATAATTTTTCATTTACATCTTTATCGGTAAGATACGGCTGCGCCAATTGCTTACGGTACGTTCCCAATTCATAGATGAAGGAAGAGACTGTATCCATTTTCAATTCAAGAGCCTCGCTTACTTTCAATTTAAAATTCACAAATAGATCGAGGTATTTATCCAAGGACTCTTTTGTATTCTCTTCCCTGGTATTATTTTTATGATACACGGAAGTGAATTCCGAAACGGTAATTTTTGAATTTCCTACGGTCATTAAAACCGGGTCCTGTGTTTGAGCAACTGCTAACTGTACAGAAAGAAACAACAAAGCGGATAATATATTTTTCATATTTATTTATTTTTTAATGTAACATGCCCGCCTGCCATCGGGCAGGGAATACGCCCATATTCATTTTCGGTTTTGATGCCGACAGCTTATGGCTATTTCATATTTTGATTGAGATTGAATTAAAATTTATATAATGAAATCCATTTTTTAACGGGTAACAAATGTAAGTATTCTTTGATGTAAATAAAAAACGTAATATTCCTATAATAGTATAGAAAACAGCCTATTTAACATTTTTTAACAGGAACTTACCGGCTATAATTCGGCGCCTCTCTGGTAATGAAAACATCATGGGGATGACTTTCCTTCATACCTGCCGAAGTAATACGAATAAACTTCGCTTTTTGTAACTGAGAAATGTCAGCCGCCCCGCAATAACCCATCCCGGCACGCAAGCCGCCAATAAGCTGGTACATTACTTCATATAATTTTCCTTTAAAGGGCACCCTGCCGGAAATACCTTCCGGAACTAGTTTTTTAATGTCGTCCTCTACATCCTGAAAATAACGGTCTTTTGACCCCTTTTGCATGGCTTCGATAGAACCCATACCGCGATATTCTTTAAATCTGCGGCTTTCAAATAAAATCGTTTCTCCCGGCGATTCCTCTACGCCGGCAAACAAAGAACCTATCATTACCGTACTTGCTCCCGCAGCAAGGGCCTTAACTATATCTCCCGAAAACCTGATACCTCCGTCTGCGATCAAAGGAACACCCTTGCCCTTCAATGCTTTTGCTACATCTTGTATCGCGTATAATTGCGGAACACCCACACCTGCTATTACTCTCGTTGTACAAATTGATCCGGGACCAATACCAACCTTAACCGCATCAGCACCTGCTTTAACTAAGGCCAAAGCAGCCTCGCCGGTAGCAATGTTTCCAACAATAATTTGAAGTGAAGGATATGTTTTTTTTACTCTTTTAAGCGTTTCGATAACTCCTTTTGAATGGCCATGCGCAGTATCAATAACCACGGCGTCAACACCGGCATT
>Ga0163149_10008444_pt1 | contig 10168 bp, 8 predicted proteins | sample OliLakLV19MP5G1_FD_148604 | JGI IMG/M metagenome (GOLD analysis project Ga0163149, IMG submission 148604) | Freshwater microbial mat bacterial communities from Lake Vanda, McMurdo Dry Valleys, Antarctica - Oligotrophic Lake LV.19.MP5.G1 | ecosystem: Environmental > Aquatic > Freshwater > Lake >...
CAAATTTTTGAAGGAAGTACTTGACCCAGAGCATTTTGCCGTCCTAGAAGCTGCGGGGATCAAAACAGCAGTTGAACTTTTCTCCGCGCAAAAGAAAAATGGATCTCCGCTCGCTCTGGCTGTTTCCAAGATGCTACCCGATCCATCTGCTTTCGAATTGGTCATCTTTGACTGGTGTCAAATTGTCCGAAAAAGGTTAAGCGGCTTACGACGAGTAAACTCGAAGCGAAAGAAGGACGCCCCAGAGAAGGCTGCTGCCCCACCTTCTAAGAAGCAGCAATTATCGAAATCAAAAGAGAAGTCACCCGAAAGGAAGGAAGTCGCCCCCCGCCCAAGCAAACAAGATCTCTTGGAGAAAGATCCCTTCTTTTCACTTAGCACCGTGACTCAAACTTTTCTCAAAACGCAGAACGTATTAACAGCGGAGGCTTTCCTCTCTTCTCGCACGACAGATCTCTCCAGTGCGTTCGTGGAATGGCGGGAGAAAAACAACATGCCAATATTGAAAGGGTTGGGGGCAATCGCTTCTGTCAGCGGATGGAAGGCTCAAATCAGGAAAATGGCAAAGGAGAGAGGACTGGACGATCTCGCGCAAATGGCACCGGGCGGCCCGGCCTCAAGCTTATCACCCGATCCCAAAGCAGTGGCTGAGGCAAACAATAATAAAGATCTGAAAGCCAAGCCTAGCCCTGAACCAAAAGATGACAAAAAGATTGAAAATTGCGCTTCCCCCAAAGCAGAGTCAGCTGGAACTTTGAAAATTGTCTCTCATCCAGGAGTACTGTTTGGGCGTCCTATTCAGAAAATTGTGGTTGAAAGCGCGCTAGGTAATAAAAGCTGCTTATGTTGTGCAATCACTCTCGTTATCTCTTCGCTGAAAGATTGATATTGGCTCGTTGTTACAGACCCCAAGCTTCGCTTTTTCTTTGAGTTGTCTATTCGGCAAACGCCATCTGGCCTCGGGTTGTTTATTACATTCCAGGTACGCCAGAAGGGTTGCGAACTAAAAATTGACAGGGTTCTTCTTCTGTGTTGGTCTCACCTTCTATCCATTCAATTTCCTGTATTTTCCAGGGCGCCCGAAGATTTCGAACGATAGGCGACCATTCGCTTTGCTCTCCGCTCAATGTAGAGGTTTTGGACGACGAAAACAAGCCCTTATCGTTGCCTGTTTTGAAAGACATTTCCAAAAAGTTTAAAAAGAACAAGAGTTTTTTGGCGGGGCAAGAGGTCCGTGCTGTCTTCTCCAGTCTCAAAGACGGCTGTGGATTAATTGAACTCTGCAAATTTGACGTGTGGCCATTGCCATGCAAAGGTACGTCCATGCGAATAGTTGTTTTGAATTCATGTCCTGCAACCCTGCACTAAGCTGATGATCTTTGCAGGGGAAGTGGAAAGCATACTTCCAACCATTGAGCGATTCATCAGGGGCAGTAGGCAACACTGCGGGGAAAGTGGGGTAGGTCAGTACTCCACGAATATTGCTGTCGGCAAAGACGAAGGTGGGAGAACCCAGTATTTTATGTACATTAAAGAGCCTTTGGAAAAGGGCCAAGTCGTTGGACTGAGTTTTTGCACCCCGTCGAGGATGAAAACGGAGGGTGGAGATTGTTTACCAGTTGGTAACATGCGGCTGTTTTTGAAAGGCAGTATGTCGCGGCTATCGAGTGAAGGGCTTCAGTCTCTACTGGTTCGAGTCAGTCAGTTTGTTACTGACAGTATAGATAGCAAGCTGGGGGGTTTTGGGACCAGTGAGGAGGGGGGCAATGCCGATCAGTCTTTGTTTGACAATCTTGTCATTGGGAAGAGAAGGGCTCATTGGGTTGCATCTATGATTATGTGCAGTCTGAAAAAACTGGAGATGAAGCATAAATCCTTCAAAGTGAAAAGAATTGATAGCAACATTTTTTGGACTTCGCAGCTGGTAGCCAAGCTCAAGATGCACCCCGCGTGGAATGATTCAAATGAGGATGCAATCAAAAGCCAAGTACGCGAGGAGCTTGCGAGTGCTTTCGAGAGCCACGAATACCTCAACTCGGCAAACAGAGAACGTTGGTGTAGATTGGCGATGGAACTTTTCAGGGAAGCTTCGCTGCGAGTTGAACGTTTTAGCACTTCGCCTGAAGAATACTCCCAGGACCAATTGATCATTGATATCAGCGCTTTGGTAACTGAGATGTCGAAGTGGCTGATGGAAGTGCAAGGCAGCGACGAACAACAAGATCTGGAAAAACTTGTCGTGACTTTCGAACACGATAGCGACAACTTGCAAAGTGCTTCACCATCCTTCAGACATGCGTTTCATACGTCGATAGCTCAAAGTTACGAGGATGCACTCACAATATGTAACATGTCCCCGTTTCGTCTTCCTGTTCCAAATGTATTGAAGGTTGTTGCAACTTCCACGGAGAAAGATGAAAAAGCAAACGAAAAAAGTTCTGTTGATGCCGTATTCCGAACCCTAGAAGATGCACGGCGATGCAGTCAAAACATTCATGGCGTCTGGTATGTACGGCATCAGGTCCTTCGGGTTTTGAGCTCTCTCCTGTCATGCTCCACCGCCGTGCTGGAGAATGATTCATCTTTGAAGGACGTCGTAATGCCGAAGGTCGAAGCTACACTAAACGAATCGGGCATTGCAACAGTGGTAGGAGAATCCAAAAAGTCCTCGCTCGGGTAAGTCCATTCAGAAGCAAATTCTCGGTGCATCATGATAAACGTATTGAATCGAACCCTGCTGGATCTTGTAACGTCGAATTGCTTTGATGAATTATTTTGAAATTGGTATAAGAAAGAGGAAAGCTGTTTGATCAACTGTTTCTCAAAAGTGGCCCCTTTGCTTATTCGTTCCACCGGATTTGGCAGTGGGACAACCATAACATATCCATGCATCGTCAGCTCCTCTGCATATTACCCAAATTCGCAGCCGTTGTTCCTCAACTTTGTCTGGCCAGTATTAAGGAGCGCCCATTGGCGACTGGAGGCTGGCGACCATCCTTCGTCTGTTACGTTCCTCCCCCCTGGACAGGGGAGTCGAAGGAAAGAAGCAGATAAACGGGGCAAGCATGACCGAGTTCTGTCTCGTGCCAAGCTTGCTAGAGCAACGAACGAGGTTGGGCTTGGTTTCGTACCGAAGCTAACAAAACGGGTATTTGCAAATGCGGTCGGGATGGAGCCTGTTGAATTAAAATCTAGTTGCGAGAAAGATGGGCCGCTTACTGTGAACCATGCACTAAGAAAGTTTTACGATAAGATAGTCGGCGAGATGACGAGCGGCGACGGCGACCAGAATAACGAAGAAAGCGTGAAGCGGCTAAAGATGATTATAGGGCATATCAGGTAGGTCCGGAAAATGATTTGTGATGAATGGTGATGCATCCAGTTGGCTGAGGTGAAAGCAGAATTTGACGAATCACATTGGGCTGTGATGGACCATGACGAGTTGAATCAACCTTGTTTCATCAAATTTCCTTTTTCCTGCTTGCCTGGTTTTGCAGGGTTTCCTTTAACGAGTTATTTCCTTCGCTTCAGTCTGGGCACGAGCAAGTGCCCGCTGGTACGAGCCCAAGCGAAGTTGCTGGTTGTGAATATCTTGCTAAGTTTCTCATTGTTTTGCCGAGCATTTTGAGCCAAGCATGTCTGTCGATGCAAGTAGTCGAAGACACCACAATCGTCCTCAAAGAACTCTCGAACTTCCTAGCTCTGCACCACAAGGAACTCTTTCATGCACGTTTCCATCCTCCAAGGGAAGAATATCTCTCTGAAAGGACGGTGCCTCCTCTCTTGGCGTCTAGGCTTCAGAATCTTCGTCCCGCGGTCGATGACTCATCTCTCGAGATGACCGAGATGACCGAAGCGATTTTACCAGAGGACGACGAGCTCACAACGGACTTCGTAAAATGCTCAATGGGTCAGGTAGTGCCCTGCCGCGCTTCCCACGATGATGTGAGCAAGAAGAACCGGAGAATAAATCTGGGGTTCAAAGGTTTGATGTGTCGCCATTGCATGGGAAGCAGGGGAGAAGGGCGTTATTTCTTCACGTCTATCGAGAGTATGACTACAGCGGCAACTGTGATAGAGAAGCACTTGGAGAAATGCCCATCGGTGCCTGTTGAAGTGAAGAAACGATTGAGAGAGAGCCGAACTCGCCACGCTGAACAGAGGAGAGAATTGGCTCAAGGTGCTCAGGCAAGGTACTTCCTGCGGCTGTGGGAGCGACTTCGGTCGTCCGTGGTTAGGGATACTGTTGCTTCCTTGCAGGTTTTGGAATTACAACATGATTTTGAGGATGAAGAAGAATCTACGACAGTGGAGTTTCACAATCACGTTGATGTCCTCCGATACATTTCAAATACCCCGCCATGGTGCGAAAAGCCAAACATTTTAGAGGAGATGGCTCGATATTCTGAATGTCTAGAATCCGGCGGGCGCGCATACAATACAGAAGCGATGCCTAGAAGGTTCACTGGAGAGTTGTGGATGTCAAAGTTTTTACATTCAAATCCTTCTCCTCACTCGGCGTAGATGCAGCGTTTAACAATAACAATTTTGTTTAGCCCTTTGAGATGTCTTTTATGTATGATAGTAGAGGGAAATTCTGATTTAGATACTGGTTGCCGCGGTTTTGAATCAGGCCTTGGTTTGGCTTTAAAAGAGTGCAAACAAAGGTCGATTTTAGAATCAGTCATTTTCTTCCGCGGCAAATCTGGGACAAACTAGATTCGGGCACGTACCTTCTCACCGTAGCCAGCGTAAATTTGATCTGCGCAAGTCAGAAATATGTGTTAGTTTTTGCCAAATTCTCCTCAAAGCCAGTCAAGAGCATCCCATGACTCACCCACTATATCCATCCCTGTGATTACCTCGCCTATCGGGGCGAAACCCTGTAAGATCGGATAGAAGGAAAACATTAGTTGACAAGCAAGGATGAATCGACTGCCTTTTCAATCATGATCCATCACAATTCAATTCGATTCATGGCATCATATCGAATCAACATTAAGCCAATAGACCATCGCCATTCCTGTAAGCTAAACCTACTTGTTTATCCAGAAATTTGTTCCCCTTTTGATTTGTATTGATGAACAGCTGCGTAGTTCTGGTGTTTGGGCCAGAGGTGGCAAAGGTCAGGGTTCCTCGTGCATTTGTTGTTTTTACTGGATCATCTTTAATTGGTGGTCCCTTGGGAAACTTTTTGGGATCACCATTGATTCCAACCTACAAGGAAAAGGAAAATGAACACTGGATGAGCAAGGACTACCTCAACACCACTGAGAAAACCCACCACACTTAATCGCACTCCGTCATGATCTCAGCGCCAGGACTCATCACAATTCACAAGGATGCACCATGGCTCATTACAAGCGCTATATACATGTACTGAACATACCTGCACAACAAAATTTGGGACTACCCTGAAAAACCGGCAATCCTTGTAAAATCCCTGGTCCATCAGCTTGTGAAATTGAGCAACTCCCAGGGGCGCCCATTCTTGCATGTGATTAATATTCGGCACGGACGTTTTCAGTGTGATGAGCCAAGCCTACTAGGTACGTTTTTAAAATGAAAAAATAGCCGCTGCCAATTCAACTTTACCTGGGTGGGTCTGGATCACAATACTTCCACTTTTGCCGTCAGCCAAACCTGATAGTTGTAGAGTGAACGTTCTGCTGGCTGGTTCTTGGTTTGAGCGAGATGATGAATCATCGTGTTGGGGTGGTGGTGCTTCTTTGTTGTGAGAGGTTTTTTTCAAGTTGTGATCCTTTACAAGGACTTGGGATGTGTAGGGATCGTGTTTGAACAGCAGAAAGGCTACACCAAGAACAGCTACCAATAGTAGGATAACGCGCACCACTGAGATTCCCTCTGGCTTTTCATTTGGTGGCTTCACTTCGACCATCGTATCTTAAAGCCGTTTCCGAAAAAAAATCTTCAGCAGGAGGGACTCGAACTTTTTTGCTCTCCCATTCAATGAATATAAAACGCTAGAGCACCAACACTATTTCTCGTCGAGGTATCTTTCGGTTGTCGTCGTCCTTGGCAGTCTATTTTTATCAGCTACCTAGTAGTATGCGGGCCTGTAGTCTGTCTCTGTCTTTTAAGTCTGTTGTGCAAAGTGTGTTGGCCATGTAACCATCGTTTCTTATCATTCCGAAAAGAAAAAATAATAATACGAGCGGCGCCAACTAAAACTCGCACACCTGATCCTCTGACTACCCAGCTATGCCAGGCCAATTCTACCAGCACTACTGTATTTGGCTGGGCTATTGGCTGCTACTAGTCTACTACGAGCTAGCTAGCCAAGCCAAGCACTGTCTGGGGTCTAATAGAGGGTTGCGGGAGAGCGGTTGTGCGGTACCGGTAGCAATCAGCCTGCGGTCGCAGTAGCCACCTCAATTGAATAGCTACCTGTACTCATAAAGTCTACCATTTGTACTGTCATGCGATTCGCTGTATTAATGAATAAGCCTATCTCTACTAGATAGCAGAGAAAAGGTTTTCTGGAAGACACAAACGTCCAACTAATTTTCGTTTCCATTTGCACGCGATGGAGCCCCAACGAAGGATGGCGTATATATTTTAAATAAGCACGATCAGGGGCTATTACCTCCATCCTGTTCTGTGTCCTCCCCCGATTCTTGCAAAGATTTAGTATTCGAAACATAAGACAGCCGAGGAAAGTGCTTCTCAAGATAAGCATTGCCTTCATGCTCGATGTTGGGCTGACTTGGATCCTCACCGTACTCGGAGTTGATCTGGTCTGTAGGAACAGGAAAGAAGAAAAAAATGCAATCAGTGAATATCAAAGCAGCAAGAAATCGAAGAAACGGGTGATGAACTCCTGCGCATTACGTTTGAAGGGTTTGGAGATGAACTCACCAATAAACTCCATACCACTGGAAATCATGCGGTAACGCAAGATAGACAAGGGTGAGAATAGACGTCATGGATGCCTATTATTTGGACATCAGCTACTGTCCTTAATATTTTCCAAAATGAAACGAATAGACATACCTGATGACTTCTCCAAAGGGAGAGAACCCTTGCTTATCTAAGAAAGCATTTCCTCGAGTGTTTGTATTGATGAATAGTTGAGTCGTTCTGGTGTCGGGGCCTGCCGTAGCAAATGTAATGGTTCCCCGTGCATTGGTTGTTTTCACAGGGTCGTCCTTGATGGCATCTTTCCACTTTGCTTGCACATTTGGGTCGCCACTGATTCCAAACTGGACCATAAAATTAGGAATCACACGGAAGAAGCGACACTCTTTGTAGAAACTCTCATCCATCAACTTGTGGAATTGAGCAGCACCAATGGGCGACCACTTGGGGTGGGTCTGTATCACAACTTCACCCGCCGCGCCATCTTTAAGTTTTGACAGATCAAAGACGAAAGTCCTGCCGCCAGCTCCCGATCCTTCCTCTACTAGCACCTTTCGTTGACCTAAACGGAGAGAAGTTTCGGATCCAGTGTCCTTGACTTTGGTACTGCTAGCAGCTCCGTCGTTGACGACGTGCGCAGAGCTTGTTCCTGTGGCGTTCTTTGCGATCAAGAGTACCGCTCCTGCGGCTCCCGTTAGAAGCAACAACAATCTCATAGGATTCCAGGTATTATTCGAGGAACGCTTTACAGTCGCCATTGTCTGGATAGGTCACACTTAAAGTAGCTGAAAGAATATTAGAATACTGTATGCGCTCGACTTCTAGCGAGCTGAAACTGGGGGCTTTGATGCTGTCAAGACTGCCACAATAATAGGTGCTGGTTTTCTTTGTTACTATTAGCTCCTATTAGCTACTAGCTAGCTACTAGCTAGCTAGTACCAGTAGTACAGTTAAGTAATAGTACTCAGACCCGGTCCGCGCACGTACTGTGCGCCGTACAAATTGCCGTACAAAATCACTGTACAGCTAAATTTTTTTCCAAAATACACCGACTTGGTAATCTGTACGCCGAAATATCGAATGGGAAATGGCGAAGGCATTTACTGCTGTCTTGTTCGTGTATTTTTGGAATTTCCTACTAGCCTGTCAGCACCTATTCTGACTCATCCCTACTGTGTTTCAACACAGAGAATACCTTTTCTAGACGTTTTGACTAATAAAATAATCTATATGTTAACAACATTATCTCATGTCAACATTAGAAGATACTACTGATGATGAAGAATTGCTGTTGTTGCTTATACTTTTTAGTGAACAGCTATCTGCAGAGCTGGAGGAGAGAATAGACCAGCACATTCGCGAGCAGCGTAGAAGGAACAGAAGATTACCAAAGCGCAAGGATAGGCCGACATGGAGGTCGTTCGTCCAACGAGTGTCAAGAGATCACTTCCGACGCATGTTTCGCATGGCCCTCCCTTCGTTTGAGCGTCTTTGTGATGACATCTGCACCGTGGTGTCGGAAGAAGTGTTTCGGCCCGAGGCGTTTCTTTTAAATGGTGGGTTTGCTGGCAAACCAGGCTATGCTGCTTTGCAACACCAAGGAGGTCATATTCCTGGTGAAATCCGTGCTGCGACATCTCTTCGTTTGCTAGCGGGTGGCTCGTACTTGGATTTGGTTCCTCTGTTCGACGTTGCCAAGTCACAGGTGTATGATTCTTTTGACATCTTCCTGAAATGGGTTATCAGGACCTACACATTTCCTTTAACTGATTGGTTGAGAACTGAGAACTGGTTGAAGTTGCATGAGCTCGCCCGTGCCTTCGCCGAAAAGACTGGCGGCCTCATGTATGGGGGCTTCGGTTCCCTTGATGGTTTGGCACTTCGCACAATGTGTCCCAGCAAGAAGGATGTGCCTGATGGTGGTAACTGTTGCTGTCGGAAGGGGTTTTATGCCCTTAACGTGCAAGCGACATGCGACAAAAAGAAACGATTCCTATGGGTGAACCCATCCAATAAGGGTTCCACGCATGACTCTACGGCTTTTGGTTGTTCCAAACTCTTTGATCTCCTATGCGAAAAGAGTAACGATTTGAAGCGAGAAGGCCTTTACTTACATGGTGATTCGGCCTATCCGTTGACACCTTTTCTTCAAGTGCCTTACGAACTTCCAGAGCTGCAGAATGATCCTACGGGTGCAAAAGATGCTTTTAATTACTTCCACTCTAGCAATCGCATCTATATAGAATGTGCCTTTGGTGAGTTTGTCATGCGTTGGGGCATCTTCTGGCGATCTCTTCGGTTCGATCTCCGTAAGTGTGGCTTGATCATTCAAGCCGCTATGTTGTTACACAATTTCATTATTGATGAGCGACACGGTTATGATGAATTCGATCGGTCCTATTTTGAGAACTTCAGCATTAACAGACAACTTGAATCACAGAGGCGTCAAACCCAGTCAACAGGAGAACAGCCTCGTGCTTTGGTAAGTGACAACAATGAGCCTCGTCCAGCCGGCAGACGGTCTGATGAAGAACGACAGCGTCGGGATGATGGCGAACGCATTAGAAATGGCAACGTCTTGCTCCTCGCCACTCACAGCTTTAGAAGACCAATGCATAGCAACATGAGAATGAATGCTGAGGGACACATTTACATGGATTATTAAAGCATTGATCATTAAAAGAATTACTTGTCTACTCTTCTGCATCTGTAGTCTTTTGACGTTTCAATTCTGCTTCCTCAGCCAGTTTGTAAAGACGCTTCTTTTTGTTGCCCAACATTCGTAGTGTTGTGCCTTTAGCATCAGGCGTCAAACTAGGATCTGACGCCACATTCTTAATCTCTTCTCGGTAGCAAGCTGCACGTTCCATGCAGAAGTGAAAGCTGGGGTGATCGGGTGTGTCTGGACACTTGGTGGGTGGTTCTTTTCTAGACTGCACAAGTTGGCCGATCAATTGATTGAGATCCGACAAAGACTTTCGCGATTGTTCCAATCTGTCATCACTGGAACTCAACGACTTGCCTTTCGACGTGCTGCTGGAACGTGTAGCTTCATCGTCGAATCCAAGCTCCGACATTGCCTCCTCGGCGTAGCCCGACTCCATCTGTAAGTGTCTTGGCATCATGCCACACGTGCTCGCTGCTAAAAGAAAAGAAGCTTCGTAGTCAAGCGAGAAGACCCAGCCCAACCAACGATCGTGATTGCAGTAATTAATGAACTCGGAAACGTCCCCATCTCCACCACCGGTTTCTTTATTCCACTTGTTAAGGGCTTGTCGGTACTTTGGCT
>Ga0163149_10008448_pt1 | contig 10165 bp, 4 predicted proteins | sample OliLakLV19MP5G1_FD_148604 | JGI IMG/M metagenome (GOLD analysis project Ga0163149, IMG submission 148604) | Freshwater microbial mat bacterial communities from Lake Vanda, McMurdo Dry Valleys, Antarctica - Oligotrophic Lake LV.19.MP5.G1 | ecosystem: Environmental > Aquatic > Freshwater > Lake >...
CTGACGCATCTTGGTCTTTACGGTGATTTGACTGGCACCATTCCCACTGAGATTGGACGGATGTCCAGCTTGACAGTTCTTGGTCTTTCCGGTGATGCTCTGACTGGCACCATTCCCACTGAGATTGGGCGGATGTCCAGCCTGACAAATCTTGGTCTTTCCGGTGCTGCTCTAACTGGCACCATTTCCACTGAGATTGGACGGATGTCCAGCCTGACAAATCTTGGTCTTTCCGGTGATGCTCTGACTGGCACCATTCCCACTGAGATTGGGCGGATGTCCAGCTTGACGGATCTTGGTCTTTACGGTGATGCTCTGACTGGCACCATTCCCACTGAGATTGGGCGGATGTCGAGCCTGGCCTATCTTGTTCTCTATGGTGCTGCTCTGACTGGCACCATTCCCACCGAGATTTGGCGATTGTCCAGCTTGACCTTTGTTGGTCTTTTCGGTGCTGCTCTGACTGGCACCATTCCCACTGAGATTGGGCGGATGTCCAGCTTGACGCATCTTGATCTTTGCGGTGATGCTCTCACTGGCACCATTCCCACTGAGATTGAACGGATGTCCAGCTTGACCTTTATTGGTCTTTCCGGCGATGCTCTGGCTGGCACCATTCCCACTGAGATTGGACGGATGTCCAGCTTGACAGATCTTGGTCTTTCCGGTGATGCATTGACTGGCACCATTCCCACTGAGATTCGTCGGCTGTCCAGCTTGACGGTTCTTGGTCTCCACGCTGCTGCTCTGACTGGCACCATTCCCAATGAGATTGGACGGATGTCCAGCTTGACGCATCTTGATCTTTCCGGTGATGCTCTGACTGGCACCATTCCCACTGAGATTGGTCGGATGTCCAGCCTGACAAATCTTGGTCTTTCCGGTGCTGCTCTAACTGGCACCATTCCCACTGAGATTGGACGGATGTCCAGCCTGACAAATCTTGGTCTTTCCGGTGATGCTCTCACTGGCACCATTCCCACTGAGATTGGGCGGATGTCCAGCTTGACAGATCTTGGTCTTTCCGGTTATGCATTGACTGGCACCATTCCCATTGAGATTCGTCGGCTGTCCAGCCTGACAGATCTTTGTCTTTCTTGTGATGCTCTGACTGGCACCATTCCCAATGAGATTGGGCGGATGTCCAGCTTGACAGATCTTTATCTTTGCGGTGCTGCTCTGACTGGCACAATTCCCACTGAGACTGGGCGGATCTCCAGCTTGACGGGTCTTAGTCTTTCCGGTGATGCTCTGACTGGCACCATTCCCACTGAGATTGGACGGATGTCCAGCCTGACGCATCTTGGTCTTTCCGGTGCTGCTCTAACTGGCACCATTCCCACTGAGATTGGACGGATGTCCAGCCTGACAAATCTTGGTCTTTCCGGTGATGCTCTGACTGGCACCATTCCCACTGAGATTGGACGGATGTCCAGCCTGACGTGTCTTGGTCTTTCCGGTGCTGCTCTGACTGGCACCATTCCCACTGAGATTGGACGGATGTCCAGCCTGACGCATCTTGGTCTTTCCGGTGCTGCTCTGACTGGCACCATTCCCACTGAGATTGGACGGATGTCCAGCTTGACAGATCTTGGTCTCTCCGGTGATGCTCTGACTGGCACCATTCCCACTGAGATTTGGCGGATGTCCAGCCTGACGTGTCTTGGTCTTTACGGTGCTGCTCTGACTGGCACCATTCCCACTGAGATTGGGCGGATGTCTAGCCTGACGTGTCTTGGTCTTTCCGGTGATGCTCTGACTGGCACCATTCCCACTGAGATTGGACGGATGTCCAGCCTGACGCATCTTGGTCTTTCCGGTGTTGCTCTGACTGGCACCATTCCCACTGAGATTTGGCGGATGTCCAGCCTGACGCATCTTGGTCTTTCCGGTGCTGCTCTGACTGGCACCATTCCCACTGAGATTGGACGGATGTCCAGCCTGACGCATCTTGGTCTTTCCGGTGCTGCTCTGACTGGCACCATTCCCACTGAGATTGGACGGATGTCCAGCTTGACAGATCTTGGTCTTTCCGGTTATGCATTGACTGGCACCATTCCCATTGAGATTCGTCGGCTGTCCAGCCTGACAGATCTTTATCTTTCTTGTGATGCTCTGACTGGCACCATTCCCACTGAGATTGGACGGATGTCCAGCCTGACGTGTCTTGGTCTTTCCGGTGTTGCTCTGACTGGCACCATTCCCACTGAGATTTGGCGGATGTCCAGCCTGGCGCATCTTGGTCTTTCCGGTGCTGCTCTGACTGGCACCATTCCCACTGAGATTGGACGGATGTCCAGCTTGACGCATCTTGATCTTTGCGGTGATGCTCTCACTGGCACCATTCCCAAAGAGATTGGACGGATGTCCAGCCTGACGCATCTTGGTCTTTACGGTGATTTGACTGGCACCATTCCCACTGAGATTGGACGGATGTCCAGCTTGACAGTTCTTGGTCTTTCCGGTGATGCTCTGACTGGCACCATTCCCACTGAGATTTGGCGGATGTCCAGCCTGACAGATCTTTATCTTTACGGTGCTGCTCTGACTGGCACCATTCCCACTGAGATGTCTCGGATGCATGGCTTGATTTATCTTTACGTTGAAAATTTTTATTATATCCAATCATGGTAGATGACATTGGAAAAGCCAGCCATCACATCACACCAAGGCAGAAAACGGCGGAGGGGCATGATGGGAAGATGAATCGTTGCTGCTTCATTTGCAAAAAAAGGCAGCCCACCATCCAATGGTTGAGGAACCTTATCTCCTGATTCTGTTCCGAATTGGATAAATGAAGTAAAAGGAAATGAAGTAAAAGGATTAAAAATGGACCGTTCTGGTGCCAGAGTAAAAAACTTCCTTAGTCTCGTGTTTAATCTTTCTTTCTGGTAAAGTCAGATCAGGATGCTTTCCTGTCAAGACATAACGAATAAACAGTTTATATTTATCCATGGTAAATTATATGAGCCTCAATGTGCCAAACAAGCGACAACAGCACAAATCTAATTGTCCTTGCGGTTGACGTCCTCATCATCACAACGGGTGTCTAAATAATCAAGGCCTTAGAGCCACCCACTGCCCCCGCGTCAGTCGCAATGACTACAAGGCCCCAAAGAAGGTATGGGTTGGGAGCGCTGGATAGAAAAGAAGAAAGGCGGATACATCCACATGCTAAAGGTGAACAACGAAGTTTTTTTCTGAAGATAATGGTTACTTTGTTATGGATAGCATCTGACGAAGGTTGTTTTGGTTTGAAAGTGTCAAAATTATTTAGCAATTTCGATAACAATCTATAAACAGTTGCTTTCCCTTCAATGTCATGATGTCTTGTGGATCATCAAATCCCAATAATTTTCCCGATGGTACATGGTGCAATGGATTATGTAGGACGGTAGCATTGACGTAAACTTCAAAATTGGAGGGCACCAAACTTGTGTTCAAAAAAAGTCGCGCTTAAAGGGGACTGTTACGACTCGGCCCGCATTGGCAATGCCCGCCCACAAGGCCCAGGACGATCCGGCCGAAGGAATCAGTAGATTGGGAGCGAAGACCATGCGTCCAAAATCAATAGAACTGTCCTTACTCTGATCTAAGTCGACCATGGTAACGTTGGGATTATGTTGTTGAATGTACTTTTTTTTCGTATTTCATGTACCACGTCACAAAGGATCCTTTCCAATCCTTCCCGTCGTCCCAGGATGGTGTAGACGGTGTAGGCCGTGTTCTGGGGAAGTGCATCCGTAAGAGGATGAAGAGTAGCAAATCCATGGAGTGGATGATCCAACATTTGACATCGATCATAAATCAGCCAATCATCTGGCCCGTAAAATTCACCTAGCAATTGTTGTTTTTCGGGCAATTGGTGTGTTCGATGGTATCTTGCCTTGCCATAATCGACCAGAGCTTGCCTTGTTTCGTGTCTTATCGTGTCAACAAAACGCCATGGTGCAAACTGCTATTCAAATCTTCACCTGCCTAAAACATATGTTCTCGTCCATGCCTTTTCTCTTAACACTCTAAATGAACAATGCAACATCTCGTCAAAAAAACCGAAGTTCGTCATCAAAAAACCAAGCAAGGGACGCGCCACTGCACGGATGCCGCGATATTAATCGAATGAGTCATTCGGCTGTAAAACATTAACAGACGTGTCAAATCAATAGCCTTTATGACACCACACCGCAAAGCCTATAACCTAGCAAGACTAATTACTTAACAGTCGCACCAAATCAATTGCCTTATGTCATCACTGTCAACACCATCACAACGCTACAATAAATAAATTGGTCCAAGGGCCTCCATAAAGATAAAAATGGGTCTATGCAAGACATTGGCATCCAGTAAACTGGCCCACTAATGAATTCACGTGAAAGATTACGAATCTCCAAGCAAATAAAGTAAATTGGAATTAAAAAACACACACAAAGAAACGGCAAACTCTTTCCTTCCTCACAATCTGAATTGGTGTCAAATGGCGCCCCTCTCACTCGTCAAGGCCCTGCATTTTCTGCGCCCAAATCCAGCAACTAGGAGAGCCAATTCCCAAGAAGAAGCTGAAGTTCCGCATCCCCCCTTAGCCACCGAAACAGGCATCACAACATGCCAAAGCAATAGGGACATAGGAGATGAAGAAAAAACGGAAGAAGAGAATAATTACCCCGGGGCCTATTCCGGGACACCCCTTGGATTCTTTCAACGGGCCAACAAAGGAACCCTTACTTTGATTGATGGGGCCTCCGCTGCTGCTGCTACTCCAGCTGCTGTCGCCCCCCCCGAGTTGCAAGACTCGGTGGTCTCGCCCAGTCGCGGCAATGATGAGGACCATCCACGATTAGCTGTGGCCAACCCAGTGGAAGATGATGTTCATGATTTGCAAGTCGCAACTCCTGCCGATCACTTACAGACACCACCACCACAACGTCAATGGAATCGACGGTTGGCAGCACCAATCGCGGTCATTGTCCTGCTATTGGGGATTGGATCTATGACATCCCTCACATCGCTCGCCCTGTCATTCAATCCACTTATGAGGATTCCAACTGAAATTGGTTCTATGACATCCCTCACATCGCTCGCCCTGTCAACTGGCACCATTCCCACTGAGATTGGGCGGATGTCCAGCTTGACATCTCTTTATCTTTACGGTGATGCTCTGACTGGCACCATTCCCACTGAGATTGGGCGGATGTCCAGCTTGACGGATCTTGGTCTTTACGGTGATGCTCTGACTGGCACCATTCCCACTGAGATTGGGCGGATGTCCAGCTTGACGTGGCTTGGTCTTGAAGGTGATGCTCTGACTGGCACCATTCCCACTGAGATTGGGTGGATGTCCAGCTTGACGGGTCTTGGTCTTGAAGGTGGTGCTCTGACTGGCACCATTCCCACTGAGATTGGGCGGATGTCCAGTTTGACGCTTCTTGGTCTTGACGGTGATGCTCTGACTTGCACCATTCCCACTGAGATTGGGCGGATGTCCAGCTTGACGAGTCTTGGTCTTTGCGGTGATGCTCTGACTGGCACCATTCCCACTGAGATTGGGCGGATGTCCAGCTTGACATCTCTTTATCTTTGCGGTGCTGCTCTGACTGGCACCATTCCCACTGAGATTGGGCGGATGTCCAGCTTGACGGATCTTGGTCTTTACAGTGATGCTCTGACTGGTACCTGTTGCAGCTGAAATGCTTGAGGCCGGAAATGTAGAAAAACTCAAATAGTGTGCGCAGCTGCTCAAAAAAATCAGTCTCCTTTTGCCAAAGGTTAATCCAAACTTGGCATGTGCTACATGTGCACTGGTACCCCAAGATTCAAATCCGGGAATTTAGAAACTATAACGCCACGGTGCGAACCGTTATTCAAAGTCTTAATTGTACCTCTAAAACATATGTTCTCAGTGAAATGAAATGTGAGAGAACCGGGGATGATATTTCGGCTTGCTTTCTAACCGACGTTTAACTTCTTTCTTTTGCTAGGTTGTCACGTTCCTTTTCCGTGAACCTACTTCCGAATGACTCATTCGATTAAGACGAAGGATATAGCGGGTGCGCGGCATCCGTGCAGTGGCGCGTCCATTGCTTATTGTTATTGTTTTTGAGGACTGCAGAACTTGAGTTTTGAGACATTGCATTATTTATTTAGAGTATGAAGAGAAAAAGTATGGACGCCGCCCAGGATCCAGCAAACTGCAAGTTACATTTCTCCCCGAATCCGCGCCCTTTTCATGTCGCTGCTCTTGCTTGTTTTTTTTAGTTCATAACGAAAGAAAGAAGCATAGAAGCCCCGAACAGGAATGGGATCTGCCAGTGGGGATGGCAACTGCGCGGACTTGAAACAGATGTCGCATCTACGGTGCCACCTCCGGACGCTCCCCCGCCTCCTCCATTGGAGGCAGTAGACGTGTCGCCACCATTGGATGTAGTAGTAGTTCCGCTGCTGCCACCGCCATCAGATCCTCCAACGCTGGATCCTCCGTTTGTGGAGACCGCTCCACTGCTACCGCCAACGCCGCCGCCACCACCACCAGCTCCGTCCTCCGTGACGGGACATTCGGTTCCTGTTTGAGTAACTTGACAAGCCAGAGTAGGATCGTCACAGTCACTATTGACCAATGAACAAAAGTCTCCCATGGGAAAGCAACTACAGTCGAGTCCTCCTCCAGGACTCAGGCATGAAAATTCCGCCATCCAATTGGGGACCGCCGTCGTCAAATCCCAACATAGATCGGTAGTGAACCAATCGGCATTGTAAAAGACGGCTTCCATATCTTGGACCAATGCCGTGTTCCAATTGTTGAGCAAAGTACCACCGGCACCGGCACCGGCAAACCGTTTGGAATTCCAAAAGGCTCCTTCCAGCGACGTTACTTTGGAGGTGTCCCATCCCGAGACGTCGGACGAAAAGTCCTCGGATTGGGCAAAGGCAAATTCCAAGTTTGCCAAAGCCGAGGTTTGCCACTTGGAGACATCGGCATTCACGTTTGTGGCCTTGCTAAAGATGCTCTGCATGGACGTCACGCGCGTGACATCCCAATTGGAAAGGTCCTCCGCAAAATTGGAAGTGCTCCAAAACGCCAAATTTAAACTGGTAACGTTGGAGGTGTCCCATGTTCCAATGTTGCCATACATGGGAAGGGCAATCGAGTTGTTGTTGATCCACAAATCAATGGCCGTTCGGATATTCTCATTGTTTAGAATCTGACCTTGAACAAATTGCCATGGAGTGCTGAACAGCAAGAAGAGAAGGAAGGAACTGATACTAATAGTGGTGGGAGTCTTCATTGTCGTGTCTGTTGGTTGATTGGATTGTTTTTTTATGCTGTGGATTATTGTAAGATTCAGATTCAAAGCTTGGAAACGAAAACGTGAAGGAGATACTGGAGTGGTGTTCATCAGCTAACGCTTGAGCTTGAGCTGATGAAGTAATTGTTCATGGCCTAGCCTGCGGTGGTAATAGCACTATGTTGTACAGTACAAACAGCACTGCTTGTCTCGGTTGCCACTTTCCCAGAGAGGGTTCTGAACTTCTTATGGTTTGACAAGTGACGCTACCCCAGTAAGACCGATCACTTAACAGTCGCACCAAAGAAGAGTCTTTCTGACACCGTCAGCGTGACAACACAACCTAGTAGCAAACCAGCAAAACTATCTACTTAACAATCGCACCAGCTACGACATTCTTTGTGGTGCCTTTCTGACACCTGGCAAGACTACCTACTTAACAGCACCAAATAGAACAGCCTTTCTAACACCACTCCGCGACATCATCAAACCGGCAAGACTGTCTACTTAACAGTCGTGCATAATAAGAGTCTTTCTGTAATGGCCTTTCTGGCATCACTCCGCAAGCTTATAACCCAGCAACAACAAACACACGAACGGTCTAACCACAAGGTCTAACCATCACAGGTCTTGCTGGTTAGCTAACTTCCGTATTCTCGTCCATGCCTTCTCTCTTCATGCTCTAAATGAACAATGCAACATCTCGTCAAAAAAACTTAAGTTCGTCATCAAAAAACCAATAAGCAAGGGACGCGCCACTGCACGGATGCCGCGATGTCCTTCATCTTAATCGAATGAGTCATTCGGAAGTTGGGAACGTGACAACCTAGCAAAAGAAAGGAGTTAAACGCCGGTTAGAAAGCAAGCCGAATGTCATCCCCGGTCCTCTCACATTTCATTTCACTTGCCGCCCAGGATCCAGCAAACAGCAAGTTACATTCCTGTACTGAGGGAGGTACCACGAGTACAGTAAATGAACTTGTGCTACTAGCATGTCGTACCAGGTTAGCAGTACAATTGTAACGAGTTTCTGCACTGGGTTCGGGGTTGGTAAATGGTTCCTTAAACCAGTAAGTAGTCCAGTACTCTACCACTCATTCGACGATGGAAAGAAGACTCCTCACGTAGAATATATATCAACATGTACGCCCCAGCTAAAAAGAACCCACTGCTTCCGATTTTTTCTTCTGACTTTTTGTCGACGTGGGGTAGTTGACCATTGTGATACTACTAAGAATTAACAGGTCGTCTTTTTTCGTCGTTGGTGAGTAAAAAAAGCTTGTGAGTGAACGAGAGAAGAAAAACTTGCATGGATGGATGAAACACACTGTGTTCAATCCATGACTCCTGATTCCAGTCCTGGATCGATCACACTGTGACTCCCTGGATGCTCCACTACGCCGAATTACTACTACTACTAAGTAGCTAGCTACGAGAGTACCATGAGAAGGACAGAACAGGAAGATTGAACTACCTCACCTGATCGGAGAAAATCAATATGCTTATGGCAGTTAGACGGAGTTTACAAGTGAGTGGTTATATCTAAGAGGAACACAAATGCCTAGAAAGATCTGTGGTCTCCGAGACTTGTAGCTGTCCTCTCTCCAAACGGCCAACTTCAGCTCCAGTTAGGTAGCTAGATGGGGCTAGTACCACTGGCAGTAGCACCTTGAATAGATGTGGTAGGTAACCTACTATCTCACTGCCAATTTCTTTCCCACCTCCGCTGTCTCTGCAGCCGCATCCACCGACCGCCAGCGCTACGAGCTACAATCGGTCTTGCCAAACCTTTTCCTTTCACACTTGAAAGGAGTAGGCCGGCAAGCTTTGATTCACTAGAGACTGGCTGAATGAGGGTGCGATGAGACTTGGATGGACCCAAACCATGAATCACTTCCTAAAGCAGCTACAATCGGTCTTGCCAAACATGCCACTTGGTTTCTTTTTCTAACACACGTTCTCGTCGTATGAACACTCAGCCAGTCTCCATTTCTAGTCTAGAATAAACAAACTACCCCCTCCCCTGCCTCTTCCTTTCACCTTTCCAAGCCTCCGCGTGACCTAGTAAAACCAGCTCCCGCTTGCTCTGCGGTTCACACTTGCACTAAAGCCAGGCCATACTACTAGCTAGCACACCTTTTCTAAACCCATTTTGAATCCTCGTTTCTTCAGTTGCCGTTTTCTCCCGACTCGCGTCGAAGATGCCTTCCTTGTTCTACTGCTGCTGGCTAGAGACTAGCTTAGCTAGAATTAGTGTAATGATAAGATCCGCCGCAACAACCCGAATTCAGACAAAGTGTGCACTGCTTGAGACGCTCTAGCTGGTTTCTGGATGAAAATGACAGGCAAAAGGCGTTGCCAAAGTTCTTGTGTCTGTACGAAAACGAAGACCTGACCCTGGAACCTGGGAGCTGAGAACATAGCTTTTCATGTGGATCGGGTGGGAGTCGGTTAGCATAGCCAGCTGACAGGGAAGTGAAAAACGGAAAGAGAAGCAATCTTCAGATCCTAAAAGATCTACCTACTGGGTCAGGTCTAGTCGTCGAGAAGGCGAGAGGTCGTAAGTTTCAGTATGTATCTTCCAAAAACGAGAAGACTACTAAGTAGCTAGTAGCAGGTTCTTCAGCATTATGATTCCTTGGAAGAGAACAAGCGAGAGGAACAAGGTTCAGGCAGGGAAGAGAACAAGCGCTACTCGCGTCGTCCGACGACACCTGCGACAGAAACATGTTGGCAGACGAAGAAGTGCGCGTCTCAACCACCCCAACGAACTGAAGTCTTCCAATACTCTACTAGCTAGTGGCAGAACCGTCCATTGATTTTTGTATTGCTACTACTAGCTAGGATGCATGAAAGGCGACGGCCAGGAAAACTATGAGTTTATG
>Ga0163149_10008454_pt1 | contig 10163 bp, 6 predicted proteins | sample OliLakLV19MP5G1_FD_148604 | JGI IMG/M metagenome (GOLD analysis project Ga0163149, IMG submission 148604) | Freshwater microbial mat bacterial communities from Lake Vanda, McMurdo Dry Valleys, Antarctica - Oligotrophic Lake LV.19.MP5.G1 | ecosystem: Environmental > Aquatic > Freshwater > Lake >...
GGTAGAACTGAGTCATCCGATTAAAGTAGACCTTGTGCCATTGCTGGTGAGGCAGTTATTGGTGGTCAAATCTATTCAACAGGTGGATACCAGCAAATTGCAGATGTCGGTTGAGCAGATTATTCCCTTACCCCCAAATGACACGTTACCCCAAAAGGTGGCTACGGGGGAGCATCCGCAATTTGTAGATGATAATCTGCTCAGAGACCTCAATGAGCCAGACGAAAAAAATGGCAATTCTCACCCAAAGCCTTAGCTTCTACGATACATAAAATCTTTGAGATATTGCACCTCTGTGGCATCGGCATGACGATATTCCCCCGCCTTGAGTCCATCCAATGTGAGAACACCAATAGAATAGCGGATGATTCGCAAGGTGGGGTGTCCCACATGGGCGGTCATGCGCCGTATCTGCCGATTTTTGCCCTCTGTGAGGGTCAGTTTGAGCCATGTCGTGGGGATATTTGCCCGATAGCGCACAGGCACAGGGCGGTCTGCGATATTTGGCGGAGAGATAATTTCGGCTTGGACAGGACGTGTGAGTCCATCGCGTAATTCGACCCCTTTTCGCAATTTGTCGAGTGTTTCTTTATCTGGCGCACCATCCACCTGCACCCAATAGGCGCGTGGGTGGGCATATTCTGGGTCTGTGAGCCGATAGCTGAGTTTTCCCCAATCGGTGAGCAACAATAAGCCTTCAGAATCCATATCCAACCGACCCGCCGCATAGACCCCTTCATTGGGGATATAATCGGTTAGGGTGGGGCGATTTTCTTCATCGGTGAATTTCGTCAAGACGTTATATGGCTTGTGAAAAAGTAAAATTTTGGGATGATGTTCGCGGCGTTCTGCCATGAGATAATTTGCCCTTAATAATGATAAAAGGGCATGAATTGTCATGCCCCTAAAGGTCGAAATGATTCGGATGTGGAGACACACTATATCGTGTCCCGATGGTGACTATGCCCTCATCACGGCGGTGCTAATGTGGGTGTAGGCAGGTTATCGAATGGCAACGGCGTAAATTCAATCGGTGGTGCCACGGGAATAAACGGTGTGGCTGTGGGTGGTGGGATGGGTGTCGGCGCAGGATTATTCACCGTCACAGGAGTGGTATAGGTGAAAAATCCATTGTAGGCGTTATTGGCAAACACGGTGAGGCGCAAGTTATAACTGCCATTGGGGACACCGCGTGTATCCCATTGGGTGAGTGTTGAATTGGCATTTGGTTGGCTATTCGTCACTGGTGAGCCGATAATCTGGTACGATTCGCTCCCCGCAGGCGCAAATTCAACTTGATAGCGACCAAAATCGGGTGCATTGACTTGTCCTAATATTGCTACCATCCCCTGAATACTTACACCACCCGCAGGGCTTGTGATTGCGCCCACTGGAATCGGTGTATTGGCATCGCACGAGATAGTTGGTGGTGGTGCAATGGGGAGTATGAGACCGACACGTTGGGCATAAGCATTGCCCTGTGAGGTGTTATTAATCCAGTTAATCGCAGACTCATCGCTAATATTGGCAAAGGTCGCCTCTATGCGATGAGTGGGGCAGAAATCGTTGGCAATTAGACCAGACCAGCTATCCACCGTCAGCCGTTGGACGAGTGTTTGGTCGGGTGGGAGAAGGCTACCCGCAAAATATTCGTTACGGATATTGGCGCAATTTGTCAAATTACGTGAGCCTGTATCGGCACACACTTGCGAATTGACCACATTGGTAGGCGGATTAAATCTGGCGGCGGGGTTATCTTCGAGCGATGCCCGCAAAATCTGATTCCACAATGGGGCGGCACCATTAAACCCAACCACATTATTTAAGATAGGTTCATCATCGAATGTACCCAACCACACACCCACCACACGGTTATGTGTGAAGCCGACTGTCCACAAATCGCTTTGGGTGAGGCTTGTGCCGTGCATGGCAGAGACCACATCTAAGGTGGGTAATCCTGTGATATTTAGTTGTGAATTGAGCGGATAAACGGGCGCACGCGACGCATCATCACTGAGGATATTTTGCATTAGGAACGCGACTTCTTGGCGCAATGCTTGTACAGGCTCTTCTCTACCTGGGATGGGAATGGCGTTGCCGTTACTATCTACAATGCTGTCTATGGCATAGGGGCGCATCCGCATCCCGCCATTCGCAATTGTGCCATAGGCGACTGCCATATCTATTAGACGGACATCAATCGCGCCTGCGCCTGTATCCACACCAAAAGTCTGGTCGCCTCTAAAGCGAATACCCATCGCCTCGCTGGTATTGCGGAAAGCCGTCTCGCCAAAGATTTGATAAGTCTTGACGGCGGGTATGGTCAGGGCATTTTGAACAGAACGGCGCAAGGCATACGCCCCATTGGTGACATTGCCGATATTGGTGGGGCGGTATCCACCGATTTCGGTGGGGACATCCCACAAAATGCTGGCTGGGGTATAAAATTCGTTAGCTTCGATAGTGCCACTGCCATTGACATCATAGCCATTGAGTGCAGTGGCATACACGAGTGGTTTGAGAATATCACCCGCTTGTTGATAGACCCGTGTGCCGTCTACTTGCCCGTTAATTTCGGCATTGCGGACATCGGGACTGCCGATAAGCACCAAAATTGCGCCATTGCGTGGGTCTATGACGATAACAGACCCCGTATCAACATTATTTGTCCGCAGATTATTGACCTGTGTCACGAGGGCTTGTTGTGCCATATCTTGCAGACTGCGGTCTAGGGTGGTGGTGACAGTATAGCCACCGCGATAAATTTCATTTGCGCCAAAGGTTGTTTCGAGTTGCTCGCGCACGAGTTCAATAAAATGCGGATAGCGTGAGGCACTCGCTTGGCGTGATTCAAAGATTTTGACCAGTACGGTAGATTTATCCACTGCCACCTGTGGCGATTGTACCAGTGGCACATCCACACAGAAGCGCGAATTCCCAAATGATGGGGTATGGGTAAAATCTAAACACCCGACTTGTGCCATCGCATCCATGAGGAGGCTCATCTCGTCCACCGCCGATTGGCGGTTATTCACAGGCTCAATAGTCGCTGGCGACTGTGTAATAGACGCGAGTAGGGCGGCTTCTGGAAAGTTGAGTTCACTAGCTCTTTTATTAAAGTAAAATTGAGCGGCGGCTTCGATACCATAGGTCTGATTGCCAAAAAACAGCAAATCGTTGATATAAATCTCTAAAATTTGCTCTTTGGTATAAGTCCGCGCCATTTCTGCGGCGACAGATGTCTCATCGGCGCTATTTTCTGGCAACCCGCCATTGGGGGTAATCACCAGCGTGCGTGCCACAAGGCGCGTGATGTTGTCTACATTTTGGCTAATGGTGCCACTGGTGGTATTTTGGGTGAATGCACCGATAATCTCGCCTGTTCCCCATGCGCCTGTGGTATAAAAATCTGGCTCATAGAGTGATAAAATGGCATGGATGAAATAGGGCGATACTTGGTCTATGGTAACGCGCACTTTTTGGTCACCATCACGCGATAGAGTGGCGATGCGGTTGCCCTCATTATCCAAAACAGAAACAGTTTGGAAGGTGGTCTCTTGCACAGTAGCAAGGCTGGCGATGGGGTCTTTCCATGTATCGGTAAGTCCCTGATACCACAGCAACGCCGCCGCGACCAAACCCGCCCCGCCCAAGAAAACGAGTCCCAAAAAGCCTGTACCCGCCAATGTGCCGACCAAAACCATACGACGGCGTTGGTTGGTTTTTGCCTCTTCATAGATGCTCTCTGGGTCGTCATCGAGGTCATAGTCATCGCCCAAATCTTCTTCATCATAGGGCGCTTCGATTGTGCCATAATTAACCGGTTGCGCCATGACGGTGGGTTGTGTATAGACGCTACTGGGCTGTGTCACATCCAAATTGGTGGGGCTAGGGATGGTGGTGGCGGCGTGGGGTTGTGTCCCCATATTAAAGGCACTTGCCCCTGCCACAGTCGCTTGAGGGTCTATTTGCTCCACTTGTCTGGGGAGGGGCATATTATATTCATCAAGCGGAATATCTTGTGGGTTTGAATATTCAGTGTTGCCCATGCGGGTATTGGCGGTATCCAGATAGGGGAGTGAATCTTCGACCACTTGTGTGAGCCTGCCACTATCCGATTTTTTGACCCTGTTATACGCAGTGAGTGCATCTGGTATGGCTTCTATCCAGTTACTACCCTGCGCTTTATACCACACATCCACATCGCCATCCATGACCCACCAAATTTGGTCATAGTCGAGAACCATTGTCTCGCGCAATTGTGCCTCAAAATCGTCCCATGTAATTTGACCCATATCGCGTTGTTGCCGTAATAAACGCACTTTATTTTGTGATTCAATAAATTTTTTGGCGAGAACTTCATCACGCGGGTCTATAAAATTGAGGGGTTGTGTGCCTGTGGGAATGGGTGTGGCATCTTCTGACACAATGCCCAATTGCGCCAGTTGTCCACGGGCATAATCGGTGGGGCTTTGTGTGAGTGGGGCAGATGCGCCTGTTTTTTCGAGTTGATTAATTTGTTGGGTGGCATATTGGGCAGAATCAACATTGAGATTTGCATCATTGTCTCCCGCCAGCAATGCTTCGATTTGCTGGCGAGCGATTATGGCAGGATCGTTGGAATCTTCGTCCATGACTTCACTCGTCAAAATTTCGGTGGAATTGCCCTCGGTGGGATGTTGCTCACCAAATAGACGCTCTGCGGGAGAGAGTTTGTTGGTGGGAACAAGCGACAATTCAGAAGTCAGCGTGGCTTTATTGGGCGGTGTGGCTGTGCTTTCTGCCAAAGATGCCAATGCGACCAATTCGCTCATGCCAATACCGTCACTATCGTCATCTTCAGAGGTGGTGGTTTGCTCCAATAACGCCATCAAATCTTCTGGTGCGAGGATGGGTTGTGGGGCAGGTGTTGGAATTACCTCTGTGATATCAGATGACGATGCCAATAAATTGGCGAGTTCATCTTCTGGCGAGACGGGTTCGATGAGGATGACATCATCCTTTTTATAGGGAGTATCCTCTGGGCTTGGCAGATGCCAATCACCCGTATCTTGGGGCGTATCGTCTAATTGTGGGGGTAGCGCATTCACTTCAACAGGTTGGGCAGATTTCCAGCCTTCTGATTCAGATTGTGACGATTCAACAGGTCGCCACACATTGGATGATTGTGGAAGTTGCCATCCGCCTTTTGGTGATGTATTGGTTGGTGGATTATCCGACATGGACAGTACCCTCTGGTTATTATTCGGTTATGCCATCGTATTTTCATTATACACGAATCGCAAAATTAACACGAATTTTAGTGAAGAAATAGATAGGAAATAGGTAAGTATATTTGTAAGGGGACAAAACAACATGAATTAAGGTTTAGTCCGATGGGGCAATGGGACGCACTTGGGTGAATATCACCTGTAGGGTGGTTGCCCCATTTTGAATGGTGGCTTGGTCTAATACGTATAATTCATACCCAGCACGCGCCAAAATCGCATTGCCCTCAGCCAGTATTTCTTCGGGAGATTGGTCGGTTGTGAGCAAGATAACCTCTTGGGTCAGATATAAATTAGCATCCCACCGCCGATATTGCGTTTCACTGCCCATCGCCAAAATACGCCGTCCCCATTGATGCAAATACACCGATGTAAGCGAGTGAATGGTACGCTTATTGGGATCGTCTTTATGATACCAAAACCGAAAGGTATCTCTGCTAAGGTCATCATAACGGGCATTGATAATCGTTGCCGCTTCTGTCACCACTTCGTAGGTTGTTTGGTTGTAATAACGACTCGCGGTATAGATGCCGATATAATTTCTGTCTAATCCAGATACAAGACTGAGCAGGACAAGCGCGACAATGAGGTTGATAATGCTGGCATGTTTTTTGACTGTGAAACTGATAATGAAGAAAAATATCCCTAAAAACAGGGCAAGAAGCCATATCAAAAATAGCTGAATGGGTGACAGTAGGGTATAGAGGGCAAAGAATACGACTGGGGTGATGGTGGCAAAAATAGCCACCGTCCGAAATTGTGTATCTGACAACCGATAAACACGTCCTGCAAATGTTGCGCCCAATACCATAAATAGGCTAGGGATGATGGCGCTACTATAAAATGCTAACCGGTAAAGATGATAGTTGTATAGCAATAACCATAACCCCAATACCCCATAACAGCCTATAAAAAAGACCCATGTCGCTTGTAGGTATGGGCGAAAATTAGGTGTATTTTCTTGATAAATTGTACGGAAATATCGTGGCGATACAATCACCCATGTCGTAATGACTAAGGTCAACAAATATAAAATATGCCAGCTAGACAGGCTAAATGAATGATGGGATTGGATAACCTCTCGCCAGCCATTAGAAGATAATCCTTCACCAGAGACAGTTAACGAGTTTTGCCAAAGGAACCATTTGCCAGTTAATTGATAATAAATGAAGGTCTGAATGGCAAACAAAACACCTGCCCCTGCGCCACCAAACAAAAATGCCGCCCCAATATGATGACGTTTTTCGCGGTGATTGAGCATCAAGTAATAAATGCCTAGTGCGGGAAAATAGAAGATATTAAATAGTTGTGCCACACCCATGATGCTGGCAACCGCACCCGCGCCGATTAAATACCAGCGAGGCGTTTTGGCGGTGGCGGCGTATGTTACCAACATGGCACATAACGAGAGGAGCGCCAGCGAATAGCCATCCACATAATCCCAACCGACAGCCCGTAAAAAGAGCGAGAACTGTCCCATCATCAAACAGGTGATAAGGGCGATGCGTTGATTAAAGAGCCGATTGAGGATGCCATACACCGAAAAAATTGCCAGATAATATACACTTAAATGAATGACAAAATTGGCGACCAATGGCGAAAATAGCTGGCGCACATAATAGGTGGGCAAAAGCCAACTGATGCGTTCTATAAAATAATGGGAATCGGACGGATACCAGCCCACATAGGCGGGCAATTTCATTTGATAGCCTAAATTGATATAGTCATCAATGATGTAGTTGTTAAAAATCCAATTAGGATTGATAAACGCCAAAATAATGGGAAATATGACCAACAGGGCAATATGTCCAAAATTTAGTTTTTGGATAAATAAGCGCAATATCCCCCTCATTTCGTCATGATAATTGGGTTGCTATTGCTCATGATAAACCGATTTTTTATGTTCCTGTTTGGGGAAATTAGACGACTCCGATGAATCGAATCCAAAACCCAAATCGCCAACGGTGAATGGGGTGGTCTCAAAATCACGGTCTAGGGCATCGGCATCATCAATGAGGCTGGTCTCGTTTTGCTCGACTTTTATCACCAACACACTCACGTTGTCGCGTCCGCCTCGTTGATTGGCGAGGGCGATGAGTGCCTCTGCGATGATATCGGGGTCATCTTTGGTGAGGGCAATCTGGGCGATTTCGCTCGGTTTGACGTGTAGGGTGAGTCCATCGGAACATAAGACCAATCTATCGCTCACATGCAATTGCTCATAATACACATCCACCTCAACATCACGCGATTGACCGAGTGCGCGATAGAGGACATTTCGCATGGGGTGTTCTTCTGCTTCATCTTCTGTGATATGCCCTGCATTGACCAATGCCTGCACAAAACTGTGGTCAGATGTGACTTGCATGATATGACCATCACTACCATCTACCAGATAGGCACGGCTATCGCCCACATGCCCAATAATGGCGTGTGTATTACGAATAAACGCGAGGGTGATAGTTGTCCCCATACCTTTTAGCTCTGGACGTTTTTGGGCTTGGTCTATGATATTGTTATTGGCGTTGCGGATGGTGGTCTTAAGTTGCTTGATGAGGGTGTCTTCATCCATCACATGATACCCATCGGGGTGCATGAGTTCGTTGGTGGTTAACCCTGCTGTGATGGTCTCTACCGCGATACGGCTGGCTTCTTCACCTGCCACTGCACCACCCATGCCATCAGCAACAACAGCAAGCGCCATGTGTTCGCCATGTGACCATAAGTGAATACTATCTTCATTGTTATCTCGCATTTGCCCTGTGTCGCTGCGACCACTACACCGCAGGCGAATTCCACGACCCGGCTTAAACATGGAGAATCTCCTTGTTGTATTGCAAATTGTGTAAATACACCCGTTGTAATTGCATTTTTCTTGTATATCCTAAGTGTCGAATTGCAATCTCTCATCTCATTATAGTAGAATTTGCCACTTAGAGACAAGCGATTAACGGAAGAATCCATATTCACATGACAAACCTTTCAGAATTGTATCATGTTCAAAATTTGATAGACACCTTTGCACTAGGGCATTATGCGCGTGTCTTAGAGGCACAAGACCGCAAAACGGGTAAATCGGTGGCATTTAAGGTCATGCGCCCCGAACATCTATCCGATGATGGCGACATTAAGTGGGAATATCGTGCTTTTCCTCATGAAGCCGAATTGCTCACCAAACTGGCAGAAAGCCCGCATGTGGTGAGTTTGCTGGATTGTGGCTATGTCCAAAACGCCGATGAGACCCCCACCAGTGGCGAAATGGTCTCATTTGGACTAGATGTTAGTGCATATTCTAAGCACATGGCGGAATATGCCGAAAAAGGTTGGCGACCCTATTTGGTCATGCCCAATTTGCCACGCCACCACAATCTGTTTTATCAGATGAAGCCCAATCAGCCCAATACCCGTTGGCGCTTGCCATCGGAAGAAGGTCTGGCGTTGGCAGTGCAATTTGCCCACTTTTTGCAAACGGCACATAGTCACTATATCGCCTATTTAGACCACAAGTTGGAGCATGTCTATTGGGATGGAAGCAAACTGACCATCATTGACCTCAATAGTTCACGCTTCATCGAAAATCGTGCCAATGCGGGCGGACTTTTTCGGATGGATGTGCATAATTTGTGCGTGGGCATTTTATACTCGACATTCACAGGCTTATCGCCTTATAAGACCACCCTCAAACCACAACCGAGTAACCTCACGGATGTGGAAAAGCGGTATCAAGACGTGACTACGCTCGATTTTGGTGTAGAACCAACGTTGAGCGCCGATTTACAAGCGGTGCTTCAGCGCGGGGCGGCGTTGCAAATTGGTACAGCCGAAGAATTTTTGGCAGATTTGCAAAATGTCGCTGCGTTGCATGGCTGGGATTTTCCAAATTATCCCGCCACACCTATTAACCGCGAGGCACGCGATAAATTGCGACAAGGGCTACGGCGCTTGCGGATGGGGCAGGATAATCTGCGTGAGGCACGCGACCTCTTTCGGGATGCGGCGATTTTGGATGGCATCACCCCCGATATTGAGGATGAATTGCGCCGTTTGGTCAAAGCCGCCAATGATATGCTCAATCATCGGGTGATTCCATAGGATTTATGCGATAGTCGCTAACACATTTGCATTTTAGAACCACATCGTAACCAAACCTTTGTTGTGATATGGGTGTTAATATCTTAAAATAAAGTATGTGTTGGCTATATAGTAGATAAAAGGGTCACAATGTCAGAGAAAACCCTAACCCTTCATGTTGAAGATGATTTGGGCATAGCTAAGTTGGTACAAATTGGGTTGCGTAGGATGCCTGTTGAATTGCATCACGTTTCCAATGGCGATGTCGCGATGGAATGGCTTGATGAAAATAAACCAGAACTGATTTTGCTAGATATTAATTTGCCGGGGGCAGATGGTTGGGAAGTGCTAGATTATGCCAAGCGCAAATATGGGTCGCGTGGGTTTAAGGTGATTGTCACCACTGCCCGCCGTGATGCGATTAGCCGTGCAACAGGTGATATGCACTTCGTGGATAAATACCTGATAAAGCCTTATACCATCCCACAATTAGAAGCCGCCATCACCGAGATGACGACCCCCGCACCCGATGAAGATGAAGAAGCCTATGCTTCGATGGATTATGACACAGAATAAATCGTGTTCATTGTGATGAGATAAAAAAAGGGCGCATACAGTATTTGTATACGCCCTTTTTTGATGATTGATTTATGGGGTAAGCGCGTTATCGGATGGGTAAATTGCCATATTCACCCGCCACAATACGGACAAATGGCGCATATATCCAACCAACTGTCCCTTTCCACACAATTTGCACCCAATTGCCATCAGCTGTGCGTCCCACAATTGGGAATTGGTCGCCCCATGTGACGCGCCCGATTTGCT
>Ga0163149_10008457_pt1 | contig 10157 bp, 11 predicted proteins | sample OliLakLV19MP5G1_FD_148604 | JGI IMG/M metagenome (GOLD analysis project Ga0163149, IMG submission 148604) | Freshwater microbial mat bacterial communities from Lake Vanda, McMurdo Dry Valleys, Antarctica - Oligotrophic Lake LV.19.MP5.G1 | ecosystem: Environmental > Aquatic > Freshwater > Lake >...
GAGAGTCAGCCCTGCCAACACCAAAAACATATTCGCCGTTATCAGCTAGAAGCTTTGGTTTTACCCCAGCAGCCCTAACCAAGTCAGGCAGTATGCGTTTTGGATCATCTTTGTCCAGCTTAGTAAAACCGTTTCCTTTCAAAGTACCATCAGGGTTAAGTTCTACCAGCCAATGAAGTTTTACATTCCCGTAACTTTCGATCGGGAGTTTGTCTCGGATGCGCCGGGAGTGCTCGTAAAGCTGAGTCAGAATCATGACGGTTGGCTCCTGCGATATAGGTCAGCAGAAACAGTTAGAACGCCCTGCTGTAGCTGAGCATGAAAGAACTTGGGTTTTGCGTTTCCTTTGATGACTTTGACCCCATCGGCATTGTGGTTGAGATATGTCATTGATCCGTTAGTTGCTTCAGCTATTTCCATGTCAAACAGCATTAATCCAAAGTCAATAGGTTCTGGATAGGGAAAAAATTTGAGCCGTTGTTCGTCTTCAGTTCCATCGGGATCACCGAAAAAGGCACTGAATTCGCGTGTCCCAAAGTAAGGCTGATGGTGACATTGCCCCTTGGTGACGCGACGACGAAACTGATCGCGGTATTTGATAATGTTCGTTTCGTGAGGCTTGAGTTTGATGCTGGCTTTGATGAGGTAAGCTACATCTCGCAAACAGAGTGAATGACGTTGGGCGCGATCGGTATCAGCGTAATAACCACCCACTCCGGTTTTTTGCCAGGTTGCCACTGCGCGATCGCTCTGGTGACTGTTGACCTCATTCCGCAAAATTGAGAAGTGCCGAATGGGTTTCAGCACATGGATTTCATGCACCTGCCAAGCCATCTCTGGCTTCCAGAAAATCGCCTCTAACACCCCACGGGCAGCGCTAGGAGTCATCACCTGATAGCTCACCCGCTCGGCAGAAAATTCTGGTCGTGTAAACAGGGCAAAGTCGCCCCACACTTTAACCGTCAACAGTGAATCAGTAGTCATGAGCAATCAATCGTCCTCTTCCATTAAAAAATTGCATCGGGCACTTCCATAGGTAGACAGGTCATCCTGGGAACACTCCAACTCAAAAATTCTGTCGTTCAGGTCGCTAACCACCAAGCGGACAATATCTCGCATCTCGTTGACCGTTGTTTCTACTTCACCTAGCCGAGCAACCAAATCACTCAGGAGAAGAGGGTTGAATTTTTCTCGGTGCATAGCCGTCCTGCGTAAGTTCATTACAGTTAAAGATAGCACGCACTTTTAGAAATATGATCATGGAATTTACATTTTCTTGATTGTTGACCTGGGCATTATTGAAATGCCCAGACCTGTTAGTGGCAATTGAGGCTATAGAAATATGGTCATGGTTCCAATCCTCATCTAGTAAACAGACTAGATGCTGTCTATCTATTGTCATTGATTTGTACTCATGGAATAAGAATAGTAGGGTCATAGAGTCCATCGCCAGGGTCGTGTCCCATTGGAATGCCGCGAATTGGGTCATAAGTGCCATCCCAAACCCAAAGGTCAGGAACGAGTTCTATGCGCGTGGTGGTTTTTTGAAACTCGTAGCGGGGCAGGTTGACGATGTAAGGTTGAAGCTTACGGCGATCGCTCGACCATAATCCCCGCCGACTAATTTCTGCCAAAATAGCCGTTACTTCGGCGTTGTAGCGAATCACGACGGGTATGGTGTTGTCTTTAATGAGCCGAAAAAACTCTGCCACCTTTGGATAGTTGTGCTGCTCCCGTAGTGCTTGAATGCCATGTTTATCGCGGCTTTCGATTTGGTAAAGGCTCTGGAAATAGTCCTCAAAAATGCTGGGGTTATGCAGGTCTAGCTCACACTCTTGCAGCAGTTGCTGAGTTGCTTTCACTGCCTTGCCATACTCCCCTTCAGGCGTTTTGCCATCGATTAGCTCAAAGATTACTACCCGTCCTTTTCCTGCCATCTTGCCTTCCCGGTTACAGCGTCCGGCTGCTTGGACAATGCGATCAAGCGGTCCCATTGCTCGATAGACCACGGGAAAATCCACATCCACACCTGCTTCCACAACTTGCGTTGAAATTAGCAAGCAGGGTTCTTTCGCTTTCAGCCGCCGCCGGACTTCCGCCAACACAGCGCGACGGTGGGCACCACAAAGCAGCGTAGACAGGTGCAACACCTGACTTTCAGCAAGTGCAGCTTGAACCTCTGCCTCGTAGCCAGAAATAGAGAGAGATTCCGCCGTTCCAACACCCAAGGCATCCAACACACTCAACGCATTCTTGCGAGTATTTAGCACTACTAACGCCTGCTGATTACTCTGCACATCTGCTGCTAACTGCTCCCAAGACCAAGCTATTGGCGGTTGTTCATACTCCACTCGTTTAAGCGCATCGAAATGCTGCTTGGCTTGCTCCGGCTCAATCATGTCTCTGACTAGCTCAGGTTTGAAACCATCAAAATAAGGGTTTTTGCCTGCGATCGGGGGTTGGGTGGCAGTGCAATAAACGACGCTAACTTTGTATCGCTCAACCAGCTCCTCCAAAACGCTTCTAATTGGTGTGAGTAGCGCGATCGGCAGGGTTTGCACTTCATCTAACACAATCACGCTGCCAATTAGGTTATGCAACTTGCGGCAACGGCTGGGACGATTGGCAAATAAGCTTTCAAACAGTTGAACTGTTGTGGTCACGATTAGGGGAGCGTCCCAATTTTGGGTTGCCAGTCGCGCTTGGGCTTGCGCTCTCATTGCTCCTTCCTGAGACTGAAACTGCTCATCCTGACTGCCCTGACCTCCCTCATCTTTAACGGCGCTGTGATGCTCTAAAACGGCTTCAGCCCCAAAAATATCTCGATAAACTTTGACCGTCTGCTCAATGATGCTGGTGTAAGGAACCGCAAAAATAACCCGCTCAAACTGGTTCAGGACTGCATGACGCAACGCAAAGGCTAGCCCACTCAAGGTTTTTCCGCCGCCCGTGGGAACAGATAGCCGAAAAATGCCAGGTTGCAGGGTTGCAGCATCGAAACAGGCTTGATACACCTGGTCACGTACTTGATTGACTGGGGATGTGCGATCTCTAACCGTTACTAGAAACTCCTGCCGCTGATGCTCAAAGGTGTTCCACAAGTCTGCAAGATTAATTCCTGTTCTCCCCCTCTGCTTACCCTCAAAATGCTCCTCAGTGTCCAGATAGTCTGCATCGACCAGGCAGGAAAACAGCATTCGCAATAACAGTTCTGTGCTGAGTTTGTCAGTAGGAAGATGCTTAAGCGTGGAACGCAGATCAATGGATGGTTTTAGTTCACCTAAATCTTGACGAGCAAGTTGCAAAGCTGCCTGGTAGCTCTCTCGCCAAGTCGGGTTTTGCGGCGAGACTTCATTTTTGAGGTCAGCATAATTTGGTAACCCTGCATGATGTCCATAAATAATTGCAGCTAGCGGTGGACAAAGTTCAGCCGCTAAAATAGCTCCGTGAATCGCATGGCGAGGACCCCGAAATTTTTTCTGGCTGCTTGTTGTAGAGGCTAGATGGCATTGTTCAAGATAGGTTTGAAACTCTGGATTGTATTTTCCCAAGTCATGCCATAAACCAGCGTAGTAACCTAACTCACCTGCTTCAAACTTGGCTGCATACTTCTTGGCTTCAGCAGCTACATCCTGAAGATGCTCTTTTAATTCGTGCCATTGGTCAGAGTCTTTTGGGGGAGTGTGAGCAACAAATTTGGGCTTCATACTTGCCGGGATACCGTTTGAAGTTATGAGTACAATTGACCCATAGTTCCCCCGAACTTACCTTCGATTACTGCGCTACTGCAAAACTGTAAACTTTCGTAACAATGTGTTTTATGCAGATTATGCCGTTGTATTGTCCTGCATGTCTTTTAATAATTGTGCGATCGCAAATCGCACAAGCTCTACTTTAGTCTTGCGCTGCTTCACTGCCAATAAGGATAGGTCATGGTGCATCGACTCTGACATATCAACCGTGAAACGAACGATCGCTCCTGGCTCAGTTGCTTGTACCTCAGTCTCCAACTCGTGGCTTTTGTGCTTCATCAGAACCACCTTTCAATCAAACAGTTTAAGTTTAGACTTAGTGTGCCTTCTTGGATGTTTGCTTAGATTGCTGGTTTTCTACCCGTGAGTAATGCGATCGCCCTGAAAGATACAATGTGAAAGTGAAAGCAGGCTAGGTTTCCCATGACAGCATCCGATATCCGACAACGAGCCAGAGAACTGGTAGAGCAGCTACCGGGCAGTTCCCTGACCAAAGCGGTTGCATTCATGGAAACGCTGCATGATGACAGTGGAGCCGAGTTAGAGCCAGAACAACGGCTGCTCAACCAAATTCAGCAGCAGCTATCGCCCGAAGACCAGACCCGACTAACCTATCTGCGGCAACAGAAAGAAGCTGAAATCATCACTGACTCTGAATATCAGGAGCTACTAGCGTTTGTGGAGCGGGTCGAGCAACAGGATGCCGAACGAGCAGAGGCACTGATTCAACTGGCTGCACTTCGCAAGGTGGATTTGAACGTTGTTGTGGGGGAGTTTTTGCCCAATCGACGGTTGCCGAATGCCTGCTGAAAAAGTGCCGATTGGACTGCGACGGGTGGTTGCAGCTAGGGCTGATGGGTATTGTGAGTATTGCCGCTCCCTAGAAAGATTCGCCACTGAGAGCTTCACCGTAGATCATGTTATTCCTCGTGCCGCAGGCGGGGAGAACACACTGGAGAATCTTGCCTGGAGTTGCTTTGGTTGCAACAGCTTTAAGCATACCAAAACCCAAGGAGCCGATCAGGAGACTGGGGAAACTGTTGCCCTGTACAACCCGCGTCAGCAGGTGTGGGAGGAGCATTTTGGCTGGAGTGAGGATTTGCGGGAAGTGGTGGGTTTAACGGCGTGTGGTCGAATTACGGTGGAGGCGCTGAGATTTAATCGGATGGGGCTGATGAATTTGCGCGGGGTGTTGGCAAAGGCGGGATTACATCCACCGGGTTGACGGGTTAACGGATTTGAGATGGTTCTGCCGGGATTGGGCTTAAAGGTAGAACTGGTAGTGTTTCAAAGATGTTGCTGAAGCGTCTAGACACCTGACCAACTGGGACTTCTACAGACCCCCAACAACATGTCTAGAACACTACCTCCCCGCCGAAGCGAGACGAATTCAGGGTAAAATTCAGTTCCATTACACGCCAAAGCATGGAAGTTGGTTAAATATGGCTGAAATTGAATTGAGTGTCTTAAACAGACAATGCCTTGACCGACGAATTGCTCACAAAGACCTTTTAAAACAGGAAATCGCTGCCTGGGAAAAACGCAGAAATGAACTCTCCTGCAAAGTAGATTGGCAATTTACTACTGAAGATGCCCGTATTAAGTTGAAGCGCCTTTACCCGTCAATTATCTCTTGAGAGAGTACTAGTCCTAAACTATGCACTTTCAGTGCAAGACTTTAGTTGCTACACACTTCTGTGTTAGATAGCTTGTCGGATTAGAGTTCACCATTTACAGATCTCACACCTAGTGATGCATTCAACGAAGCCCCAGAATTGGGCTTTAGCCCTTAAGGAACCTATGCACTTTCAGTGCATAGTGGTTCAGTTTAATGGGCTTTGGGGCAAGACAATCCTATGCGATCGCGTTGCCCAGATTGCTTAATTGCCGCGAGTACAGCGTTGGAGTGCTTCATAAAAACCAAAATCATCTGGAGTCAATCGTCCCACAAAAGCCGCACAGTAAGCGGGATAAACATCACTCTCATCTGAGCGAGGTGTATTTATTCCGTCGACCATTATTTTAGGCGTAGCACTTTTAGGCAGCGCGAGAACTGTAGGTACATTATTAAGTGGTGGCGGGTTTGAATCACACTGGGCGATCGCGACCAATTGTTGTCGAGCCGCCCCTCCTGTTGTAGCTGAACTTGAACTAGATAAGCAGGAGCGATCCGCTGCGTAAGCGCGAGAAGTAGTAGATGTAATCAGTGCGATCGAAATAGAAGTTACACAAGCCAATGTAAACGTTGATGTGAAAATTAGAGTTTTCATTAAAATTCTCCTTGAAAAATGTGTGTCAATAAAACTCTGTTTGATCGATCAGAAAAGCTGAAAAGGTGGTAGGAATGAGTGCTTTTCTACATCTAGTCATTAGTTTGAACCACCTTTCTAAGCTAGGCGTGATCGCAAGCTGAAAAAATGCTGAATTTAAGCTGATAGGACTTACGCATTGACAGAAAATCAGAACGTGCGTCCGCTGTATTTGGTATTACGGAATACATTAACTCGCAAATCTGAAGGCAGTTTTGAACAGAAGCTTCAAGTTGAACTTAGTTCTTGAAGCCCTTCAAATAAAGCAATTTCGTTGACGCATACCTGACTTGATTTGGACAGTGCGTAACTTCTATAAATCTTTCTGAGGACGCGCGCCGTGCGGCTCCGCACGCGGGATGCTGTGGAGACTGGAGGAGAAAATCCCCTGGTTACCCGATTATGCAGCGTTTCTGCAAAAGTCTAAGCTCATGATCAAAGAATTTCTTCAGCCAAAATCTGATCCTTAACTCGTTCATATTCATCTTCAAGAAGCCATTCTTGGGCTGCTTGATAGTTCGAGTGAGCAACTACAAGTTCATAGTCGGATGCAAGATTAAAAATACGACAAGTGCCATCTTGGTCACCCACTAGCATGAGAATCTTAGGTGGAAAAAGAACTGGATCAACCCAGATTTCCAGGAATTTCCAGGTTTTTAGCTTGTTTTTCCAGGGCTGGTGCGTGGGATTACATGATACTCACGTGTGGTTTTCACAATTTTGATCTCACCGTAGTAAAGAGGAGTTTGGCTTCCATCTGTCCCAATTATGTAGCCGATCGCGGCGGCAGTTCCCAACTCCTCCTAATTCTTGAATTTGGAATTGCTGGACTATTAGGATAAAAGTCGATCGCCGATCGCCATATTTAAGGTCTTCACCAAAAAAGCCCAGCGATCGCTGGCTTCTTCAATGATTTTTGTGGTGGGTTTTCCGGCTCCATGTCCGGCTTTGGTTTCAATCCGAATTAATACCGGAGCAGCACCTTTGTGAGCAGCTTGCAGGGCAGCGGCAAATTTGAAACTGTGGGCAGGCACTACGCGATCGTCGTGGTCGGCAGTGGTAATTAGCGTCGCTGGATAGGCAATGCCCGGTTTGAGATTGTGCAGCGGCGAGTAAGCATAGAGCGCTTTGAACTCCTCTGGATTATCAGGAGAGCCATATTCCGCAATCCACGCCCAGCCGATTGTAAATTTGTGAAAGCGCAGCATATCCATCACGCCCACAGCGGGTAGCGCTGCCCCAAATAGCTCTGGGCGTTGAGTCATACAGGCACCCACGAGCAGACCGCCGTTACTGCCACCCGCGATCGCCAGCTTAGGTGAACTGGTGTATTGATTGGCAATCAGCCACTCCGCCGCCGCAATAAAATCATCAAACACGGTTTGCTTTTTCAGCTTCATGCCCGCCTGGTGCCAGTCTTCGCCATATTCACCGCCGCCGCGCAAATTGGGAACCGCATACACTCCCCCCAGCTCCATCCACGTCAGCAGACTCACGGAAAAGCTCGGCGTGAGAGAGATGCCAAAGCCGCCGTAGCCATATAGATAGGTGGGATTGCTACCATCCAGCTTTAGTCCTTTTTTGTGGACGATAAACATCGGCACTGGGGTGCCATCCTTACTGGGATAGAACACTTGGCGGGTTTCGTAGTCTTGGGGCTTGAAATCGACGGTGGGTTGGCGAAAGGGAGTGCTTTCACCCGTGACCATGTTGTAGCGATAGATGGTGGGCGGAGTAGTGAAGCTGGTGAAGCTATAAAAAGTTTCCGTGTCGTGTCGTTTGCCGCCAAAGCCGCCAGCGGAGCCAATTCCCGGCAAGTCTACCTCTCGCACTAGCTGACCCTGCAAATCGTAGAGGCGAATTTGACTGCGGGCATCTTTTAGGTAAGAGGCGACGAATTGATTGTTCAACAAGCCTACGATTCTGAGGGTTTCCGCCGATTCGGGAATGATTTCTTGCCAGCCCTCTTTGGCAGGATTGCTCAAGTCGATCGCAATCACCCGACCGCGAGGCGCATTTAAATCTGTGCGAAACCAAAACGTGCTGCCGTCATTATCCACCAGGGAATATTCGGCTTCAAAGGTGTTGATCAGTTCTACCACAGGCGCATTGGGAACCATGAGATCTTTGTAAAATACCAAATTACGCGGATCGGTGCCCAGCCACACAGAGATCAGCAAATAGCGCCCGTCTTCAGTCACGCCGCCGCTAAAACCCCATTCTTTGTGATCGGGGCGATCGTAAATCAGCAGATCTTCTGACTGGGCTGTTCCCAAGCGGTGGTAGTACAGCTTTTGGAAGTAGTTCACAGCTTCCAGTTGAGTTTTGCTGTTGGGTTCGTCATAGCGGGAGTAGAAAAAGCCCGTGTGGTCGTGGCTCCAGGATGCGCCAGAAAATTTGACCCAGTTGATTTGGTCGGGCAGATCTTGACCTGTTTCTACGTCACGCACTTTCCAGGTTTGCCAGTCAGAGCCAGAGGTAGATAAGCCATAGGCAAGCAGTTTGCCGTTTTCGCTGACAGATAAGCCCCCAAGTGCCACGGTGCCATCGGCAGAAAGGGTATTGGGATCAAGCAGCATGGTTGGCTCGTCGGTTAAAGCTTTGAGCGTGTAGAGAACGCTTTGGTTCTGTAAGCCGTCGTTTTTGAAGTAAAAATAGCGTTGGGCGGAGTCGTTTTGCTGCTCGTCGCCCTGCTTAAACGGAATGCTGTATTTTTCGTAGTTCCACAGTTTGGTCAGGCGCTCTTTGAGGCGATCGCGTGCCGGAATATCTGCCAAAAAGCCCATCGTCAGCTTATTTTGCGCCTCAATCCAGGCACGGCTTTCAGGCGAGTCAGGGTTTTCGAGCCAGCGGTATGGGTCGGCAACCTGGGTGCCGTGGTAGTCATCCACCTGGTTGATTTGGGCGCTGTTGGGATAAGCAAATGGCTGTGCGATCGTCATAGCTTGCGACATGGGAGGATATCCCCCACTATGCCAGATGAATGCTAAAAGCAGCGCGACACCCATCAGAATAATTCGGTTTTTCATGCAGTGAAGCGGGTTTCAGGTTTCGGGTGAAAAGAATTTTTGCAGGCAGTAAAAAGCGCAATGACTGCTTTTAATTGACATCAATTAGCGAGGGATTGAGGTAAGCAGTAAGTGCGCTAACTGCCAAGATCACTATCAACATTCCCGCTGTGATCCAGAGTAGCGGCACTCCATTCCAAGGACGAACTTGTAGCTTACCTGACGGTAAAAAGGTGACATCAAACTGTGCCAAGGGTGGGGCAATACCGCTTTCTGGGTTCAACACCTCAGGAATGACTAATTTGGGTAGCGGAGTTTGCTGCACCTGGTCAATCGCAGCCTGATTGATCGGTTTGTAGGTTGCGATCGCGCCTGTTTCGGTCACTGCCACCGAATAATTGAGGGCATCTTGATTCAAATGTTCACTCGTCCAAGCATCGTTTAAGTGCTGGTGCAGTCGTTTTCCTAAACGGTTTACCTGGTTATAATTCACAATTTCTGGAGCGGTTATGAAGGTTGTAGGTAGAGAGCTAGCGCTGTTGCTACGACGATGCAAAGCACAGAGCGCGATCGCTTGGGTCGTGCCCAAAATTCCTGCCCCCAACACGTTCACATCTAACGGAAAATTGACCTTTAGCAACAGCAATACCAGTCCGGCACCAAAGAATAACGCCGAAAAAATCACCGCGATCGACGGAACCCATATCCACCAGCGGCTTGAGCGAGTATATTGCCGCAGCAGTAGCCATTGCGCGACCCCCAACCAAATTGAGCAAACCGCCGCCAAAAAGGTGCGAATCAGCCCCGCTAACACCACAATGGTCTGCGGGGATGCTTTTTCGGCAAGGGCAATCACCTCTGGCAAAATCATCGCCTGCCCGATCCAGCCCCACCAAGATTCTAGAGTGGTTGTCAGTAAGACATACCCGGTCGCCCCAGCTAAAATCCACAGCCAGTCGGGTAGATACCGCCGCAGCACTAACCACTGCATTGCGCTCACCACTAGCCCTGAAACCAAGCCAGTGACCAACGCCGACAGCAATCCTTTGCCTTCTAGATAATTGCCCAAGGCTGGATAGTTGACCAAG
>Ga0163149_10008458_pt1 | contig 10157 bp, 8 predicted proteins | sample OliLakLV19MP5G1_FD_148604 | JGI IMG/M metagenome (GOLD analysis project Ga0163149, IMG submission 148604) | Freshwater microbial mat bacterial communities from Lake Vanda, McMurdo Dry Valleys, Antarctica - Oligotrophic Lake LV.19.MP5.G1 | ecosystem: Environmental > Aquatic > Freshwater > Lake >...
AAGCAAAATCTTTCTGAGCATGTTGCCCGGAATATCCGGCAAAGTCACCATGACAAAGGGAAGCAGGAGCAGCGGCAATTTGATGCGCAGGTCATTTAACCCCGCTGGAAAATCAACGGTGTACAGCAACCCGATGAGATGCAAACAATAAAACACGATGAACAAAAGAGCAGATTTGTTATCAAGTAAGCGCGAAAAGCCGCTATTGTAATTTCCGTGCAGGAGCCACGCTGCAACAAGAACAAACTGCGCAACGCTCATCAGAAAATTTGAAAACGGCAGCGCAACGGCAAGCAACAGCAATCCCGTGAGGTAAATTTTTTCAGAGAGATCGCTTTGCGCAGGAAAAATCAATTGGAGATGCTTTTGTTTCACTTCCGCTTGTTGTTCACCGGATACCACGTTCTGTCAGCAAGTAATTTCACAGAGCCGGTAAAATTTTTAAACGGAATTTTTTTCCATTCCCAGGGCGCAACCAACGATAAAATATAAGTACCGTCATTCTTTTCATACATGTGATAGGTTTCGCCTACCACAGGAACGAAATTGATATCCGCTTCATAAACCCGCTGGGAAAATGCCACGCGATCTTTAATTTCTTTTGCGCGTCTCAGCAGCGTTTCCAACTGCTCGCGCACCTGATTGAGTTGCATCTCCGCTTGCTCTTCCACCGCAGCAAGCGAACTGCCGACCATGCCTTTTTTATCAACAGGCTTAATCACCGCACCGCCCACCGTATGCGCATAAGGCAGCGTGTGCGGATTTTCCGTCACCTTGTCTTTGTCAATCGGATTATGCGTGATGGTTGGATTTTTCTTCTTTGCCACGATGAGATTTTCCTGAAGGGTTGAACAAAAATAAGTGCTTTGGTTACTATAATTTTAGCGCGAACAGAATCAAAAAACGCAAGAACGCTCATGTCAAAAATGTATTATTCCACTTACCTGCAACTTGATAAAATTCTGAACGCGCAGTTTCCTGAAAGCGCAAAACAAGAAACGCCCGCGCATGATGAAATGCTTTTTATCATCATCCACCAAACGTATGAACTGTGGTTTAAACAAATCATGCACGAATTAGATTCAGTGCGCGAAATTTTCCGCAACCCTATCAATGATAATTCGCCCGGAATGCAAATTGCGGTGCATCGGATGAAGCGCGTGGTCGCCATCCTGCGCATCGCAGTTGACCAAATCACCGTGATGGAAACGATGACTCCGCTTGATTTTCTTGATTTCAGAAACATGCTGCGTCCCGCTTCGGGCTTTCAGAGCATTCAATTTAAAATGCTCGAAGCATTACTGGGATTGAAAATGCAAAACCGTCATGCAGGCAACTATTATGTTTCGCAATTGAAACCGGAAGACATGGATAAAATTGTGCAGGCGGAGAAAGAGCGTTCGCTGTTGGATTTCATCAATGAATGGCTGGAACGGATGCCATTTTTTGATGACGCAATTTTTTGGGAAGAGGAAAATGATTTAAAAAATTCGGAGCACCATTTTTTCTGGGAAGATTATCGCGCAATCTATAAAAGCAGTTTAGTGAAAGAAGAGGGCGATAACCTCAACGCTTTCGATGAAGTTTTTCTCAGCAAGCAGCGTGACGCTTCACGCAAACTAAGCGCAAAGGCAAGCAGGTCTGCTCTGTTCATCATGCTTTATCGCGACTATCCTTTGCTGCAACAGCCGTATCAACTTTTAACAACGCTGCTTGATATTGACGAACTGCTTGCAGCATGGCGCTACCGCCACATGAACATGGTGCATCGCATCATAGGCACGCGCATCGGCACGGGCGGCAGCAGCGGCAAAGAATATCTGAAAGGCGCGCTCGACCGCCATTATGTGTTTGGCGAAATCGCTGAACTCAGCACGTTTTTGATTGAGCGAAATAAACTTCCAAAACTTCCGCAATCGCTGGAAGAACGGTTGGGCTTTGTGCGCAAGTGAACTTAGATTTGCTGCTAAATTTGAAATCTATGCGCGGAAAAATATTTTCATTGTTCCTGTTTTTGAACATTGTACTTATTAATTCAGAAACTTCCGCTCAAGCACATTAAAAAGGTGATATTGCGCTTAGCCCGGGAATCAGCTTTGGGAATTACGGATACTATCCTAATTCATGCGACCAATTCAGTATTCCCCTTGTATTTTATGCAGATTTTTCTCCTCATGATTATGCAAGTGTAGGTCCCTACTTTGGTGTTTTCATTGGCGATGGCGCTGCATTTAATTTTGGTGCCAGAGGGAATTTTCATTGGTGGCAACTCACCGATGATAAAGTAAGCAAAGATTTGAAGGCAGACATCCTTGACCTCTATTTCTCACTTTATGTTGGCGGTGAAATTTCAACGCATGCCTGCTACCAAAAAAACGGGCACAACGGCAGGGGACGGGCAGGAGCAATCATGGGACTCAGATGGTATTTTGTTGAGCCTGTAGCGCTGATGTTTGAATTTGGAGCACCCCCGATGGGATTCACCACGATAGGCGTATCGTTTAAGCTGTAATCGGAAATTCGTCAATCTAACCTTCCGAAAAGTCCATACACCCAAGGGTTATCTTCCCATACGCGTATTTCAAAATTTTTCAGGAATATTTTCTCCTTCCCTTTATTCCAGTAATAAATTTTCACGCGCATGTTTTCCAATTCTTTCTTTGAATGGATAAAATCTGCAAGGCGAACAGGAAAATATACCTTCTGCCATACAGCAGAATCTGTCTCAGAAAAAGCAGATACACCGTGCGCCCGCCATTCGTAAAGTTCTCCGTCTTTGCTGCCCTCAAATACAAGCATGCCTTCGCTCTGCGCAAATTCGCGCTTTACTGAAAACGACATATCCACGATATGCATCCTGTTGTTGTTGGGAAAAAGATTTTCAAGTTGTGCGCTGAAAGTTGGACCCCACTCTTTGCCTGCATCAAGTTGTAGTACGCCCCCTGATTGCAGCGCGTCTCCTTCAAAACTCCAGCAGCAGGCATCGTCAGCTCCATAAGTTGTTTTAAATAAAACTGCATCAGAAAACAGAAGGGGCGACTCTTGTTTTGAAAGATGGTAAAGGGAATAGGTGTAACCGAAATCGCGATGCAGTTGATAGGGAAAATATTGAGCGGCAATATTTAACTGTTCCAATGATGCGCCTCCAAGTAAAACAGAGTTTGTATTTAAAGAAGATAACAACGTATTGAACTCACTAAGCGTAGGCTTTTTGTGATAGCTGTTGTAGTAAGCCGGTTTGAAATGATGTTTCCTGAAATAATAATTCAGGTAGTTGCTGTCTGTGTTTAAAATAATTGTAGTGGAATCTGTGTCAATTTCACTTTTTGCGACAGCAATGGATTGAAGGGCAAATTGCTCAACAGGTTGCTTGCTGAAGACCTGGTAATGCTGCCTGCTGAAAATCAAAGTCGCGGTATTGATTCCAAGCAACACAAGAATTAAACACGTTTTAAAAGCAGCCGATGATTTTTCATAAAAGGAGAAAAGAAACAGCAGCAGAAAGGGTAGTGAAAAAATTAACACAGAAAATTGAAGCACCGGCTTCACGTTCACAGAATAATAAAAGCCGACAAAAAATGGCAGCAAAAACCAAAACAGACAAAGCGCTCTGAATTTATTTTTTTCAAGGAGCGCTTGTCTGCCCTGTATCATGCCCAGCAAAAAAAACAGCGTTACAGCGGTAATCACAAGCGGTGAGTAATGAAAAATATATGCAAGAAACTCCGTGGGGAAATTATTCTTGGGTTTCCCCAGCCAGTCTAATCCGCCTGTTTCATATTGAAATAGAAATAAGCCAAGATGCGGCAAGAAAAGCAGAATAGAAAAAGCGCACCCCAACAGGTAGGCATTTCGCTTTTCTTTTGTCAAAAAAAGAAATCCGCTGGCGCCAACAATCGCTGCAAAGAACAAGCTGAAATAATGATTGTATGCGCAAAGAGCAGCGCATACTGCAAAGCCAGCGAGGTTCAACAGTTTTCTTTTTTCAGCAAATAAATAATTTGTCCAGCATAATGCCATTACAATTGAGAAAAACATTCCGCTCATATAAGGGCGGGCAATGTCGCTGTACAGAACAGGAAATTGCAGCGTTGCAAGGCAGGCTGCTGCCAGTAACCCTGTTGTGCCGCTGAACCATTTTTTTCCAAGAAGATAGATAAGCGGGATGCTTGCTATCCCGCAAAAAATAAACGGCAGCTTTATCGCTGCCTCCGATATGCCAAACAATTTTGACCAATAAAAAAGAAATACCTGCACGCCTGCCGGGTGTCCGTCTTTTTTCACGCCTTTTTCCAGCAACTCGCTTAACGAATCAAAGGATAGCCGGTTCACAGCGCTCAACTCATCAAACATAAACGGGATGTCGGGAAATTGCACCAGCCGCAAAATACTTCCCACAAGAATGATGAATGCGAGCAGGGCAAAGTCTGCCGTCAACAATTTTTTCAAAGCCGGAAATGTTGTTTAGAAAATATTTTGACGGACAATTTCAATAATCAAAAAAATAGTGAGCGTAATTGATACTGCGAGTTTCGCAGAAGTAGCAAGGAGAAATCCAACGAACGAACCAATTCCCGCCTTTAATGCGCTTTCAAATTGCTTTCCTGCAACAAGGTCGCCAATCACCGCGCCCACAAGTGGTCCAATCAAAATTCCCCATGGTGGAATAAACATTCCTATCACCAAACCGATGATGCCGCCCCATACGCCTTGCTTAGTGCCCCCGAATTTTTTTGTGGTATAAATCGGGAGAAAATAATCCATTGCGGCTGCGGCTGTTACGAAGAATAACGCCACAAATAAAAAGGTGAGACTAAACACCTCGCCTCCTTTTGCAAAATGATAAATCAAAAGCGCAACGTAAGAAACCGGTGGTCCGGGCAACGCTGGCGCAATGCAGCCGATTATTCCCAACCCGCTTATTGCGAGTACGGATAGAATCAAAACAATTTCAATCGTGATTTCCATGATGGAATAAAATTAATGAATGAAAGCGCAGCAATGAAATTTGTGCTTTGTTTCAGTTTCGTCATGCTGAGTGCAACGAAGCATCTCAATACTAAAGAAATGAGATTCTTCGCTGCGTATGACTCCGCTCAGAATGACGCTTATTCAAACTGAGACTCAATCGAAATTTGTAAATTCGATGCTCAAAAATTTCTTTGATTATGAAACAACAACTTCTCCTCACCGCTATTCTTATGACATACTTACTTACATCAGCGCAGCAAAAGCCAAGTTGCCATTCAACAGAAGCATTTGCATCATTCGCAAAGGAAGAAAGCTTCCGCAACGAACATCAGGAGCCATCGGCATACACTTATACCGGAGCAGGCGAAATGGTTTCCTTTCAGACTTATGACGGGAAGGAGGCAAAAGCATTTTTAATCAAAGCAGAAAAGCCGACAAACAATTATTTGTTTGTGTTTCATGAATGGTGGGGCTTGAATGATTTGGTGAAAAAACAAGCAGCGCAATTTCAAACGGATTTGAAAAATATAAACGTACTCGTCATTGATTTATATGACGGCAAAGTGACCGACAACCGCGAGGAAGCCGGAAAACTCATGGGCGCATTGGACACGAAACGCGCTGAAGCGATTATCAGTGGCGCAGTAAAATATGCGGGCAAAACTGCGCGCATTTTCACAGTAGGCTGGTGCCTGGGCGGTGGCTGGTCGTTGCAGGCTTCGCTAATCGGTGACGAGCAAACAGCAGGCTGCATCGTGTATTACGGAATGCCGGAAACGAGTGTGCCGAAACTAAAAACACTTCATGCCGATGTGCTGGGCATCTTTGCCTCAAAAGACGCATGGATTACACAAGACATCGTGAAAGAATTTGCCGCAAACATGAAAGCGGCTGGCAAACGCCTTGACATCGTTTCCTTTGATGCCGACCACGCTTTTGCCAACCCCAGCAACTCGCAGTTTGATAAAGAAGCAACTGAAAAAGCTTATAAATATTCGGTTGATTTTATCAAGGAGCGGCTTTGAGTTGAAACTTTGTCCGGTTCGATTTGTTTCTTCTGCAAATCGTCATCATGGAATTTCTATTCACGCTTAAGTTTCTGAAGATTGCCGCAATCTCTGCCGTGTTGTTTATCCTGCTGGACATGTTGTGGATTGGTTTTCTTGCCTCCAAAATGTACTCGGAGCAACTTGGCTACCTTGCCGAATTGAGAAGCGGGAAAGTGATATTCAACCTCCCTGTCGGGTTGCTTGTGCAAGCCGTCATCTCACTCGGCTTATCCGTCATCATCCTGCTTGCTTTGCAATTAGACGACCGCCTTGTTATCTCACTTGCAATCGGGGCATTCACAGGTTTCGTGATTTACTTCACCTACGATTTCACGAACTACTCGTTTGTAAAAGGATGGTCACTCTATGTTTCCGTTATTGATGTCGCTTGGGGTACGTTGCAAGGTCTGCTTGCGGGCGCATACGTTTATTTTTTGAACGACAAGCTGTAATGCTGTCACTACTTCATCACAACAATTTTTCTGCATACAGAATAATTGCCTGTGTTCTTCAACTGAATCAGATAGGCGCCCGGCTCAACTGCTGACAAATCTATCGTTACGGTATTTGTAGCTTGAATAGAAGAAACAGGTTTGATAACGTCTCTTCTTGCCAAATCAAGCAAGCGATATTCAGCTATGGAAAAATCTGCAACAACATACAACTGATTTGCTGCAGGGTTTGGAAAAATCCTTACATCGTTGCGTTGATTGATTTGCCACAGGCTGCTGATTTCATCTTTCACATACAGCGTATCACCATTTGCAGAAAGGCTCACCGCAGCTTCGTCTTTATCAATCGCTAATACATTTTCAAACTGAATCTCAAGAGGCAGCACGAAATAATCTTTGCCGTCAATGTTGTCTTGAATCACGAAACTCACGTCAGCGATTTTTCCTGCGCCTGAAATATTCGTGTGGTCAATGCGCGAAATGCCTGCGTCCATTTTCGATGCGAGAAATAAATCTTTGGTGAGTGAAATCCTGTTTGCGTTTGGCGTAAACCATGAATCGGTGAAATCAATGCGCAGGCTGCCGCTGTCAATAATGTTGGAATTGTAGAGAAGAGAAAACGCAATGCAGTAAATATTCGTGATTGGATTCGTAGAAGTGCCAAGATAGATGGAGCCGACAATCGTATCGCCTGTGTTGGCAGAGTCTTGCGGAAATGCAAAATACAAATCAGGGTCAATCGCGTGGTTGGGGTCACCGCCTTTTTGATGGGTGAGTCCGTAGTTTAATCCGATAACTCCGACATCAGAAGAATCAATGAGCGCATTGCCATTACAATCTGCATGTTTCAGATTTACTCCGCTTATGAATTGTAGCTGCCAGTCAGTTGCAGGCTGACCAACCCAGTTAGTTGTCGCATTTGGTCTTGCAGAACTGGAAATGCCATAACCAATACCAATTGCAAGCACATCCCACACGTTGGCGATACCATCAGCGTTGGCGTCACCGGGCCAAACGAGGTTTTGGTTGCTTGCTGCTGTGACAATAGTGCACGTGGTATCACTGCAACCCGATGTTGTAATAATCAGACAAACATTATAGATGCCGCTGGCATACGGATGCACCGGATTTTGCAAGGTAGAACTGATGCCATCTCCAAAAAGCCACAAATAAGAAAGGTTGCTTCCAGTTGAGGTGTTTTGGAAAGTGAAGTTGGTCTGTGAGTTGGTGTAAGTGAAGGAGGCGCTGCACGAGCCAGTCGGTAAAACCGTGACCACAGAGCAAGTCGTATCGCTGCAACCAGAGGTGTGAGTAATAGCAAGACAAACATTGTAAGTGCCGGGGATGGTGTATGTGTGTGTTGGATTCTGCTGCGAGGAAGTGTTGCCGTCTCCGAATGTCCAGAAGTAGTTCAGCATGTTTCCGGTGGAAGTACTTTGGAAAGTATAAACGTTTTGCTGGTTGGTGTAGGCGAAGGAAGCGTTGCATGAAGCAGAACATTGGGCAGCAGGAATCACTGTCAGTTCAGTTGTTAAAATTGAATCGCATCCGTTAGAGGTGGTAAATGTGTCGCTGTAGATGCCTACTTGAGTTTGAAAAGCGCCTCCTGCATAGATGCTGTCGCTTTCGCATATTGAAATTTGGACAGAATCAGTTTTGAGAGGAACGTAGGTTGTTTGTGTTATTACAACGCTGTCGCAACCGTTGGCTGCCAGAAGAGTATCGGTCGAGAAAGTGCCGGAAGATCCGCTGCCATCCCAATTATAGGTAATAAATATTTTGTAAGATTCCCAATAATCGGTATCGCCACCATGATTAATTGCATGTATAAACCAATTCAGATTTGCAGGGTCCGTGCCATACCAAGAATTGATGCTGAATATCCATTTTGAATACCATCCCCCGTCAGCGTTCCACAATGAAATGAGGGGTGGATTAACCGATACCGGTGGATTATTACTCAGCTTTGCATCCGGAACATTGACCGTTCCCATGTATTGATTTCTCAAATAGATATCCGCATATATGGGGAATGCCTCAAAGTCGAAAAATGTCGCTTCCACGCGAACGTTTGTAATTTTTCTGCATTGGCCGGGAAACACGCCAGTATTATTAGGATAGGTTGGGGAATTATCGCTAAAAAATAGAACCCGCCCCATAGTCTTGCTGTAGGTTTCGCTTGCATGATTTAGTGGAAGACAATTATCCGGCAGGTTTAGCAAAACGGTGTCATCGGTGCATTGCTGCTGTTGTATCAATGTTGTTTGGGTGCACGGAGTGAAGATTATTGTACATGTAGTATCGCTGCATCCGGTAGTGTCGGAAATAAAAAGGCAGGTATTGTAGATTCCGCTGGTTGGATAGGAATAAACAGGATTCCAATCCGTTGAAGTGGCGCCATTCCCGAAATTCCATAAATAAGAGAAGTTGTAGCCGGTGGAATGGTTTTGAAAAAAGTATGTCAAATCATCGCTGGTATAACTGATTGAAGCATTGCACCCGGGCAGAGGTACGGTAATAGAGGAATTAGCAGTATCGCTACAGCCGAACGTATTGGAAATAATTAACCTTACTGGATAAGATGCATTTGGCATGTAAACATGACTTGGCTTTTCCGATGTGGAAGAATCGCCATCTCCGAAATCCCAGTGATAGGTTAAAGAATTGCCGGTGGAATTATTTTGAAAATAATATTGGTTCGGTCTCTGCTGGTTGATGGAGTATTGAAATGATGCCGTGCAAAATGAGGCGGTATTGACAGAATCACAATGAGTTTGATTGCACACTAAAGTGCCGTTAGTATAAATCAACATCGTCATACAGACATTGTATCTTCCGGGAGAACTGTAAGCATGTCCGCTTCCATTATAGCGCCAGGCATCGGGGGGAATATAATTATTGGAATCGGGAGAAATCGTGATGGTGTCAAGTGTGGAACCATCACCATAATCAAACAATAATTTTATCGTATTGCCATACAAGCCATTCCCGCTAAACGCGTTCGCGTTTAAATAAAACGAATCCACATTGCTGTAAGCATAATGATTGAAATTCACCAAAGTGGGACAGTTCTCCGTAATTGAAAAAGTGTTGCAGCTATCATCATAGCATCCTGAACTGTTCTGAATATGAAGGCAAACCGTATGGCTTCCCGGAATGAAAACATGACTTACTGCAACGGCAGAACTTGTCAGAAGGTCAACTACGGTTCCGTCACCCAAATCCCAATGCTGGGCGAGATTGCTTCCGGCTGAATTACTCACAAAGCGCGATGGACCATACGTTGGTGAATTATAAAATGAGGCGTTACACGAATTTGAATTTGGAACATTAATGATTGCGTAAGTCGTATCACGGCAACCGGAAGTATCGGAAATGAGCAGGCTAACGGTATAAGAGCCTGTGCCTGTTGTAACGTAAGTGTGACCCGGGTTTTGTTGGGAAGAGAACGCACCATCACCGAAAATCCATAAGGAAGTGAAACTGCTGCCCACAGAGTTGTTTTGAAAAGTAAATACGTTTTGCTGGTTGGTGAACGTGAAGGAGGCATTGCAGGGTTGCCCAATAACATCAATTACAAAACAATGTGTACCGAGTGCCAGCAAGACGCTTTTAAGGATGTTTGAAGTTTTCATGACTTATGTTTTAGGTCTTTGACCCTACAAAGATGTAAGCACTTTAAGCG
>Ga0163149_10008462_pt1 | contig 10153 bp, 3 predicted proteins | sample OliLakLV19MP5G1_FD_148604 | JGI IMG/M metagenome (GOLD analysis project Ga0163149, IMG submission 148604) | Freshwater microbial mat bacterial communities from Lake Vanda, McMurdo Dry Valleys, Antarctica - Oligotrophic Lake LV.19.MP5.G1 | ecosystem: Environmental > Aquatic > Freshwater > Lake >...
TTGTGGTTCTTCAACGATCTGGATCAAACGGTGCCGGCAGTTCAGGATGAACTGACCGATTGGACGTCCTGGCTGTGGGATAATGCCAACATTCGCGGTTACCGGCTCGACGCCGTTAAGCATTTCCCCAATTGGTTTACTGGTCTTGTCATGAACAGGCTGCACGATCAAGGCAAAAACCCGGAAATGGTTGTCGGAGAGTTTTTTGACGGCAACGCTTTCACCCTGAAAAGCTGGACGGACCAGGCCAATGCGGGCATGGATCCCGACACCCGGGCGGACATTCAAATCCGGGCTTTTGATTTTGCCTTGCGCGAATCGCTCAAACAGGCCTGCGACGCCTTTGGTTATGATGCGCGCAACGTTTTTCAAAGCGGTATGGTGGACGCAGCGGGCAGCACGGGTTTCGACGCCGTTACGTTTGTGAACAACCACGACTTTCGCTATCCCGGGCAGGAAGTGGCCAGCGATCCAGACCTGGCTTACGCCTACATCCTGACCAACAACCGCGTGGGTTTGCCCTGCGTGTTTTATCCAGATTACTTTCAAAGCGGCGAGCAGCGCTTTCGCCTCAACGGCCTGATGGACGTGCAGCGCAAGTACATCTCCGGATCGCCGTTTGTGGACTACCTCAACCGCTTTAGCAGCTTTTACTCGGGCAATTACCTGAGTGGTTTTGCCAACACCTCGCTGATTTACCAGCTTCACGGCGGGCCTTCCGGACGCAGCGTAGTGGTGGTCATCAATTTTGCCGGCGAGACGCTTCGCGTGGACCACACGCTCAACACCAGCGCGGTGCCCATTGGCGATACCCTGACCGACATTTTTGCCGTATCGTCCAATGCCTATGCCATCGTAAACGGGGCCAGCCAGGCGTACTTTGAAGTGCCGGCGCGCTCTTTCGGCGTTTGGGTGCAGGGCGATCTGACCGATGAGCTGATCCCCCTCGTGGATACTGCTACCTCTGGTACGGGCGAAGGGCTGGCGTTCTCCGGGCAAGGGCTCGGCCTGACCCTGGCTCCGAATCCTACAAGCGGAAACCTGACGCTCAACTGGCCAACGGCCGGGCTACCCGTCGGGGATGCCCGTTTGCGCTTAATCGGCATGGACGGCCGAGTGCACGCGCAGCAATTCGTAACTTCCCAATCAGGCTCGCTAACCATAGAGGTTCCTTCTACCTGTCCAGCAGGGTTGTACCTGGCGGAATGGACCCTTGGAAGTCAGCGCTTTCATAAACGATTTGTGTATTCCCCTATTCATTAATCCTCGAACCAGCATCCAAAAGCGGGCTTCCAATTCCATGCTTACGATACCATGTTTCCGATACCATGTTTCCGGTAACATGTTTCCGGCAACATGCTGAGCCGCTGCCCTTGCACATGACCATTTATAACTTGTTCAAACCCCTTGCCACAACACCTAACCACGCAGACGGGCAAACGAAACGCTCCCCTGCAAGGCTCCAAGTCGCTGTGTGCAGGCAGGAAGCTGCGGCGACACAGCGCTGCCGTGGGCTCTGGGGAATGATTGTTCTGTTGGGGCTACTGCTGTTGCCAGGTTTTGCCACCTCGCTCAACGCGCAAGGCTTAAAACCTGCCGCAGGCGTTGTGTTTGACGACGGGGCCCTTCCCCGGATTGATATTTCGTTGGATCCGGATTCATTGGAAGCCCTCTATGAGGACCCCTGGAGCGATGATCATTACCGGGCTTCTTTTGTTTTTACACGCGGGGCTTACCGGGATTCTGTGGCCAATATTGGATTTCGGTGCCGCGGCAATTTCTCGCGGGGAGCGGCCAAAAAGAATTTCAAGGTTTCGTTTAACACGTTTGAGGTGGGCCGCAAGTGGAATGGGCTGGAAAAGCTAAACCTCAACGGGCAGGCCAATGACCCGTCGGTGATTCGCGCCAAACTGGCCAGCGACCTGATTCCGCAATTGGGCGTTGAGGCTACCCGGGCTAACCACTGCGAGGTGTACATCAACGGGGATTTCTACGGCTTGTACATCAATGTCGAACACATTGACGAGCGTTTTTCGAAGGCGCATTTTGGCAGCCAGCAGGGCAATATGTACAAGTGCATCTATCCAGTTGATCTGGTGTGGCAGGGAAGCGACCCTTTAAACTACGACTATTGCGAGTGGACCCAGGGCGGGGATCGTCCGCCCTTTTCGGATCTGGTCAATTTCATTGATGTGTTGAACAACAGTTCAGAGGAAGACCTGCCATGTGCGCTGGAAGAAGTGATCAACGCAGATGATTACCTGCGGCAGGCAGCCATTGATGTGATGATCGGAAATTGGGACGGATATATTTATAATACAAATAATTTGTATTTGTTTCACAATCCTATTTCGGACCGCTTCGAATACGTGATTTACGACACAGACAACACCTACGGAATAGACTGGGTTGACCGCGATTGGGGCACCAGGGACATCTATGAATGGGCACGCACAGGCGATGACCGGCCTTTGTACGAGCGTTTGGTGGCCAATCCGCTTTATCGGGACCGGTTCAGTTGGTACATTGACCGGCTGGCCACGTCGCTCATGGCTGACCCCGCGTACTCTGCCCGGACAGACGTGTTAAAAGACCGCATCACGCCCGCAGCAGAGGCCGATCCCTATCGGACTTTCGATCACGGTTTTTCTATCGATGATTTTCACGATTCGTACACCGAGTCTTTGGGTGGGCATGTGGACTACGGGTTAAAGGAGTTTGTGCAGGTCCGCATTAGCAATGCTTTGGCGCAGTTGGAGGCTTACACGGTAAGCCCCGTGCTCAATCACGTGCGGCACAATTATCCCGTTCTTGGACAGGAGCCGGTGGTGACGGTCTTTGCCGAAGACGACGCACCAGGGATGGACGTCTGGCTGGTCTACGAGGTAGACGGCGTGGCGGATTCCGTGCAAATGCGCGACGATGGGTTGCACGGGGACGGACTGGCCGGCGACCGGATTTACGGAGCGGTGTTGGATCCGCTAACCATAGCGGGGGAATGGGCCTTTCGCGTCCACGCCTTCGACGCGGATGATCAGACCGCGAAGCTTCCCTGCGATGCCGTGTCCTGGCGCATTGACGAGACCGCCCTTCCCCTGTATTTGAATGAGTTTATGACGGCCAACAACAGCTACATGGCCGATGAAAGCGGCGCGTATTCCGATTGGCTGGAAATCTACAACGGCAGCAACTCGCCGATTTACCTTGGTGACAAATACCTAAGCGACGATGCGCGCTATCCGTCGCAATGGCGAATGCCGGACATGACCTTAGGCCCCGGGGAGTTTGCCTGGTTTTGGGCGGATGACCGGGAGGACTCGGGTCCGAACCACACCAATTTTAAACTGGACGCCTCAGGGGGCACGGTGGGTGTTTACGCGTCTGAAACGGATCGGCTGCGGCCGATTCACGTGCTGGCTTATGGTCCGCAGACTCCGGATGTTTCTTCGGGCTTGTTGCCGGATGGGGCGGGGGAACTCGAAGCCCTGGTTGAACCCACGCCCGGCTGGTCAAACGTGCTGACAGGCTTGGAGCTGGCCCACGCAGAGTCTTTGCTGGTCTTTCCAAATCCGGCCCGCGATCGTGTTTATTTAGGCCCCAATCTCTGCACAACCTGGGTTATCCGGGGAATGGATGGCAGGCTATGGCGCGAGTTTCCGTCGGTTTTATCCGACGGTGGTTGGCTTGAGCTAGGGGGCATTCCCACTGGCGTTTATTTGCTTAGCGGCCGCTGCGGCACCGGAGTGACGTCTGTAAAACTGGTGCTGAAGTAGCTGTTTGCGCGAGGTTACTGAACGACCACGCGGTTCACCGTTCGCTCACCCCCGGCTTCGAGTTCTACCAGGTAGATACCAGGCACAGCCGGCATTCGGAGCGTTTGACCGCGGCGTCCGGCAGGCAGTTGGCCAAAGCGCTCAACGCTGTGCAGTCTGCCGTTCAAATCGGTGATTCGCGCGGTAACATCGGCGGCTGTTCCCAATTCAAACAACACGGCAATTTGCGAGCCGGCGGCTGCGGGGTTGGGGAAGAGTTCGGTCCAGCCAAGAGGACCGGGCACTTCATCCACACCGGCAATAATGTCTGGTGTAGCCAGACGCACATCGGTGTACAACCGGTATTCGCCAGCTTCCAACGAAATGCTGGCCCCCAGGTCGGTAACGTTGAGGGAATCGCCCGTGAAGTATTCGTACCACCAGCCGGTGTTTCCAAACCCTGGGACAGCGTCACGGCTAATTACAGCGACGTTGCCCAACGAGATCACATTCATGTCCGGGTGGCGCAGTCGAATGATTTTGACAATGCCGGAAACCGATGCTGTGAAGTCCGTGGTGCGGAACACTTCGGGGAAATTGCGGCGAAGGTTGATCAGCGCGCTGTATACCTGGTAAAGGCGAAGGCGTGGGCCTTCGTTGTAATAGTCCCAACGGACAGGCTTGTTGCCCACGCGACCGTTGAAGTCAATGGAATAGTCGTAGCCGAGTTCGCCGAACTGCCAGATCATTTTAGGTCCGGGAATGGGGAAGAACACGGCGGCAGCTAACTCGCTGCGAAACAGCGCCGTGTTAAAGTCGCGGACGTTGTACTCGGGGGATTCGCTGGTGTTTCCTTCTTTTAGCGTGGTGTACATCATTCGCTCTTCGTCATGGCTCTCCATGTAGCTCAGCAGGTTGGGGTCATCCCAACCGCGAGAGGTGTATACGCCCCAACTGATGTTGCTGCTGCCGGTTCCCTTGGCCAGGTTGCGGTAATCGTGGTTGATGTTGCCCCAGAACATCATGCCGTAGTTAGCCAATTCGCGCTCTTCGGTGTTGTCTGCGAAGTGCTCCAGAATCAGGTAGGCGTCGTCGTCAACAGACCAGAGGTAATCGGCGTATTCTTTCCAGATGGCCACGCGGCTGGCATCGTAAGCGCCCCAGGCAGCAATATTGCCCAGCGTGTTGTTTTGCGTAAAGCCTTTGGATAGGTCCATGCGGTAACCATCGAATTTGTACTCTTCAATCCAGCGGCGCAGGATGTCTTTGGTGTACTTTCTGGTGGCCTGGCTTTCGTGGTTGTAATCATAGCCCACGTTGAAATCGTGCTTAGCGATTGGGTTTAACCAAGGGCTGCTCAGCGCCGGCCCATCCCCTTCGAAATACATACGCACCATCGGGCTTTGGCCAAAGGCGTGGTTGAGCACCATGTCCAGGATCACTGCGATACCGCGGGCGTGGCAGGTGTCAATGAGTTCTTTGAGCGCATTTTTGGTGCCGTAGAATTTGTCCAAGGCGCCGTGGAACGAGGGGTTGTAGCCCCAGCTTTCGTTGCCTTCAAATTCGCCCAGGGGCATGAATTCGATGGCGTTAATACCGAGACGCTGCAGGTAGGGCAGGGTGTCAAGCAGGGTTTGGTAGTTGCGCGTGCTTAAAAAGTCGCGAACCAGGAGTTCATAAACCACTAGGTCGGAGATGGCCGGTTTTGCGAAGTCGGTGACCGTCCAGATGTAGGGAGTTTCCCGAATGCGGAAGGCGGAAACGTAACCACTTCCCCCGTCAGGATAGGCGGGCTTGTCAGGGAAAGTTTCGGCTGAAACGCTTCCGTCGTTGCCCGGGTCTAACACTAATTCCGACATATAGTCCGCTACCTGAATACTGCCATCAATAAAGTATTGGTAGGTATGCCAGGCGTCCGGGTCCAGACCGGTGGCGGTGATCCACCAGGTTTCGCCATCGGGGTCCAGGTTCATGTAGCCGTCCGGGCCAGGGAGCCAGTCGTTCCAATCGCCAAGGGTGAAAACGTAGTCTTTATCAGGAGCAAACAGAACAAATGTTACGGTGCTGTCATCAATAATGTTTAGTCCGTGGTCCACTCCGGCGGGCACAGACGCCACAGTTAAGGGCGGGCGCACAAAGTAGCTTTTGATTTGCTCAACCTGAGCGGTCCCGGATTTGGCGACTGCACGCAACTCATGCAAGCCCGTGGAGGCAGGCGTGATAGTGGTGCTGAAGTCAAGGTCTGCGGTAGCCACCTGGAGCACACCGTTGTCGTATAGAAAGAGCGAGTCAGCCAGCAGGCCTGCGACACGGACATTCAGATCAGTAGCTGGTTCCAGGATGGTCAGCTCGCCACTTGGGTCAACGATGCTCACGCTGAGTTCGTTTCTGAAAACGGGGGTGTACAAATCACCGCCATCGGCGTCGCGGCCCACAGTGGAGCCGTCTGAATTGCGGAACACAAATGACAACAGGAAAACGGTATCGGTGGCTGGTACGCCATAGAAAGTGTTGATGTTGTACGTTAAGCTGTACAGGTTGCCCCCCAGCGAGGTCATCGCTACTTCGGGATCCGCTGTGCCCCACGTTCCCTGAACAAACTTCCAGTCAGCCAGGCTGGTGGATTTGTCGGTAATGACCCCCGTATGTGCGTAGACAGTGCCGCTGGTACCGGCCAATGCCGCGTTGCCTTGGCTGGCGTCGTAGTACACCGTAACGGTTGAAGTTTGCGTGGGCAGGAGAGGATCGGTCCAGACCACCTGAGCGGTGGCAGTTACAGCCAACAGCATCATCCAGGCAAGGGGCGAAAAACGGTTCATGGGTAGGTGGGGGTTTGAGAACAGCAACCGGAAGAAGATCGTGCAAAGGTGCGTTTACTTAGTGTTAAAACTACACTAATCAGAACTCTAATATAGCGTTTACAGGTTACTTGAGCTAAGGGGGTGCAGTTTTTTGCACACTGTTTGGCCATAAAGTAACCGTTGTGTTACCGGGGCGGGGGGGGACGATGGTTCTTGTTAAAGGAAAGAGGCTTGAATGGATAAAAGAGGTAGCCACAACCGATTGGTGCGACTTCCCGGTGCCTGTAATCAGGCAAAATCTACTGATGGGTATAGAAACTTCAGCTCTGACTTCTGTTAATCGGTTCATTTGTAGTATTCTATACGGTGTAATTATCTGCTATGTCATTCCCTTAGCTTGATGATGGCTTACATACCATAAAGTATTGTTTTGTGTTCTGACCTTATTGCCTGGTTGTCAGGAACTTGCCAAGGCAAGCTCTGCCCGTGTTTACTACCCGCTTCTTGGATGCTTTGTGACGGCACAATTTAGAATGGGGTTTGGAGCCCACGGTAAAGCTGCAGCTCAAATTACCTGATTTTACTTAAAGATAGTGCTCATTTATCATTCTTAAAGAGTTGACAATCAATACGTAAACTTTTTTTTTAACGTTTTCTTGCCCCTGCTCTTGCGCTTCCTGACCAGACGACGGAACTTGAGGTAAGAACGGTTTTTGCGACGGATGTTTCGGCAAATCGGGTGAATCAGGAACCCACCGAAAAAACGTTTAAAAACTGGTCGGATTTTTGAAAAAGTGACAGGGTTATTTAATTTAGATTTTGGTTTTGACCGGGAATTTTCCCGATTCACCCCCAAAAAACAAAGTTAGCAAGGGAGGATTACGCAGGAAATTTTAACAATCAGCCAGAGAGAGACGGCCAGAGAGAGACGGCCAGAGGGAGACTGCCAGAGAGAATCAGTTAGAGAGAGACGGCCAGAGACAATCAGGGAAAGGAGATTTGCAACCATTTCCACAGCATAGAGAGCAAGCTTAGGGAGGGCAAACTCAACATGCAACAACCGCGTAACCGAAGCAATTTTCCAACAATGAGTTCCATTTTTACCCGGCAGATCAGGAATCGCCTGTTGCCTTTGATCTTAATCTGCTCCCTTGCCATTCCGGCAACTGCCCAATCCCCGGTCGGCTTCGGGGTCAGCAATTTGTCTGGCGCCAGTTCTTATCTGGCAACCTCCCTTCAATTTGGCCTGGATAACCGTCTGTATGTCGCCCAACAGGACGGCATCATTAAAGCGTACACCATTGTGCGCCTCGCGGCCAACAGCTACATCGTCACTTCAGTGGAGACGATTTTGGAGGTTAACAACATTCCCAACCACAACGACAATGGAACACCGAATCCTTCGGTGAACTACCGCCAGATTACGGGCATCATGTTGGGTGGAACTGCCAGCAATCCAGTGATCTGGGTTACCTCCAGCGATCCGCGCATTGGTGCCGGCCCGCTCGGTACCGATACGGACCTGGACACCAACTCCGGCATTATCTCCACGCTCACCTGGAACGGTAGTTCGTGGGTTCGCCAGGACCTTGTGCGCGGACTGCCCCGTTCTGAAGAAAACCATTCGTTGAATGGTCTGGTTCTGGACACCGTTGCCAACATCCTGTACGTCTGTGCCGGCGGAAACACCAACATGGGAGCCCGTTCCAACAACTTCGCGTTGGCACCGGAATACGCCTATTCCGCTGCAATTCTCTCCGTGGACTTAAACGCTATTTCCAGCTTCCCTTACGACCTGCCTACACTGAACGATGAAGATCGCGCCGGTGCTGCTGATTTCAACGACCCCTTTGGCGGGAACGATGGCAAAAACCAGGCGAAGCTGGAAGTGGGTGGTCCTGTGCAGGTGTATGCTTCAGGGTTCCGCAACCCTTACGACATTTTAATCAACCAGCAGGGACGCCTGTATTCCTGGGACAACGGTCCCAACGCCAATTGGGGCGGACCTCCAGCAACATGTGCGGATGTTCAGGTTGAAGGGGGCCCTACGTATACCGACGGGTTGCACTTTATCCCTTCGGCTGGTTACTACGGTGGTCACCCCAACCTGACCCGCGCCAACCGCAGCAACACCTTCAACGCCAGCAACCCACAGAGCCCGGTGCCGGTAAGCTTGGAGAATCCGATTGAATGTACCTACCTTATCCCTAAAGTGGAGAACGATGCTATTGTGCTTCACGCTGCGTCCACCAACGGTATCAGCGAATACACGGCCTCCAACTTTGAAGGGGCAATGACCGGATTTATTCTGGCAGCAACCTTTGATGGAAAAATCATTCAGGTGGAATTGAACGAGACGGGCGACGGGCTCGGTGCCTTGGGCAAAAGCACGTTGTTTTCCGGTTTTGGTTCCGTGCCGCTGGACGTAATTGCCATCGGTGATGATGGATTGTTCCCCGGCACCATCTGGTCAGCCAACATCTTTGGTGCAGCCCCAGTGACGGTTTTTGAACCCAGCGATTACGATGGCGGCTCCGGCTCTCCTTGTGAATTCGGCAATCCGCTTTTAGATGCGGACAGTGATGGTTATACCAACGGCGACGAACTGGACAACCTGACCAATCCCTGCTCCGCAGCGGACAAGCCCAGCGACTGGGATGGCGACTTTGTATCGGATTTGAATGACCCGGACGATGACAACGATGGCATTCTGGACATCGCGGACAAGTTTGCCCTGGATGCTACCAACGGCGCAAGCACCTTTCTGCCTGTGGACTACGAATGGGAACCTGGCGACCCAAGCCGCGGTGGTTTCTTCGACCTGGGCTTTACCGGGATGATGAACAACGGCAATTCCGATTACATCAACCAATACGATCCTGTTGACATCACCGCTGGTGGAACGGCTGGTTTGTTCACCATCGATGCCATGACGGAAGGCACGGCTTTTAGCACACTGAACACGCAGGACAACGCCTTTCAGTTTGGTGTGAATGTGGATACGGTTACTCGTCCCTTTGTCATTCAGACCAGAATTCGCAGTCCTTTCGGCGGCGCTTCCCCCGTTGACTTCCAAAACATGGGCATGTTCTTCGGAACCGGCGACATGGACAATTACATCAAACTGGTGGTTCATTCCAAGGGCGGCGCTGGCGGCATTGAATACCTCCAGGAAGAAGCAGCATCTGTTACCAACAACCTTTATGCCGCTTCTGTGATTGGCGCCACCTATGTGGACCTTTTCCTGAACGTGGATCCAATTGCCGGCACCGTGCAGCCATTTTACTCCGTCAATGGAGGCTTCCCCACCGCTGTGGGGGGCGCGCGCAACTTCCCGTTGAGCTGGATTAACAGCATCATGGCCGTCGGTATCATTGGCACCAGCAATGGTCCCGGTCCTGAATTCCCGGCCACCTGGGATTACATCATCGTTGAACCGCTTGGGCCCAAACCCAGTGCAACGCTAAACGTTTTCGCCGGCAATTTCCTGACCAGCGACGCCAGCAACAATGGCTCCTATACGCTGACCAATACCTCCATCAACGGGGGCAAAATTGACCAGGTAACCGTAGATCTTTCTACGTTGATTCAGCCTGACAT
>Ga0163149_10008463_pt1 | contig 10152 bp, 8 predicted proteins | sample OliLakLV19MP5G1_FD_148604 | JGI IMG/M metagenome (GOLD analysis project Ga0163149, IMG submission 148604) | Freshwater microbial mat bacterial communities from Lake Vanda, McMurdo Dry Valleys, Antarctica - Oligotrophic Lake LV.19.MP5.G1 | ecosystem: Environmental > Aquatic > Freshwater > Lake >...
AGTACGCATCGTCGCCGCACAAAAACGCCCGCCGCACGCAGCGCGAGACACAGTGATAAGTGCCGGCAACGTCGGGAACAACCAAGAGTTGGCGCGGATAGCCCATGGACAGAGCGTGACGCGACAGGGCGTTGTCGGCTATCGGCAGAAGGCGGTCTGGCGTGTAGGATTTTTCCTCGTCGTTGTGGGTGTCCGCGTTCGGGTGGTCCGCGTTCGGGTGCTGCCGAGTCTCCACATAACTGATGCGCTGCAGAGTGATGTCCAGCACTACCAAGCACGCAACGTGCGATGACGCACGCGCGTGATTGCGACTGCCGTTGTTTGCGCTTTGAATGCCCTCAGCAGTCCAACGGTTCGCCTTGGGAGTCTGTGCAAGTGCGGGTGTGGTTGACGCCTTGACCTTGCTGGGCGCTGGTCTCACCTTGGTAGGTGTTGCCGGCGGCGCCGGTTGCCGACGTGTTGTGTTGTGCGCCTTGGCCGGTGGCGTAGCTGGTATCGGAATTAAAGCGCCCACCGGAGGCACCGGTGGCGTTGGTGCTGCGGCCACCGGCGATCGAACCGTCGGCGCCGCGGGTGAAGCCGCCACTGGTCGAACCGCTGCCCTTAGCGGTACTGGCGGCCGCGCCGGACTGCTGGCTGACACTGCCATCTGCATTGGTGGTGGTCTGCCCTGCACGACCACCGAAGCCGCCATTAGGACCACGGACCGCGGCTCCGCTGGTTGTGCTGGCATTGCCTTGGCCGTCGGTTTGAGTCAGTCGGCCGCGAGCCGCCGCTCCGCCGCCGGCACCCGCAGCGGCGCTGCCTTGTACTGCGGTGACGCCGCCATCAGCGTTCTTCTTGCCTCCTTTGAGCTTGGCTCGACCTTGCGCATCGGCGCTGCTGCTGGCGATTAACAGCAAGGCGACTGCGGCGACGGCGATGAACTGCTTGTAGATGCTCATGATGTTGCTCCTTGGACTGGGACGTTGCGAGAAAGGGATGGAACGGGACGATGGGCCGGTCATTCCGGCCGGCACTTGATCAAGGCGCTTGCAATGCTCGGGCAACGGCGATCAGTCGCTCGATGCCGCGCACCGCGTCGACCAGCCAGGCCCGCATCAGGGCTTGCTGGTCAGGTGCCAACGACTCATAAAACTCGAGACGACGCTGACGGATCGATTGCGACTTCCAAAGCGCGAACAGCACTTGGCTTTGCACGTGTTGGCTGAGCAGGCCGAGGTCGGCCTCGGGTTCGGCCAGCGCCGCTTCGAGTTCGGGCATGCTGGCCTCGAGGTCGGCCAGCAGCTGGCGGCGCAGGGCGCGGGCGTCGGTTTGCAGCGCCTCCCATTCCAGTTGCTGGGCAGGACTGAGATTGAGCTGCCCCGCGCTGGGTGGTTGCATGAGGCGCAGTGGTCCGGCTTCAGCCGGCACCGGATTGATAGTAAGGACGGCGCCGAGAATGGCGGCGCGAAGGATGATTCGTTTCATGGATCTACCTCGCATTGAGCGGCATTTCTGCCGGTTAGAGCAGACTAGGGACATGGCTCGCGGGATTCCGTAGCAGTGAGTCAACGGATGTAAGGCGGGGCCGCCTCAGCAACATCCGCTTACATATCCGACGTGATCCGGCTTGTTGCGCACTTCGTCGGCGGGTAGCGTGAGGCACATCGTTCAAGCAGCTGGGAGCCCACCATCCACCACCCGCCCACCGAATTCTCAGCGATTGAGAACACGCAGCGTCCGGAGTCTTTGCTGCTGGTTGACGACGACCAGCGGTTGCGCCAGCTGTTGGCTGAATATCTGCGTGGCGAAGGCTTCGAGATAAGCGAGGCCGCCGACGGTCGCCAGCTGACGGCGGCGTTAAATCGTGGTCACTTCGACTTGATCGTGCTCGACTTGATGTTGCCCGGTGAGGACGGGCTCAACCTGTGTCGGCGCCTGCGCGGGGAGGGCCTGCAAACGCCGATCGTGATGCTCACCGCCAAGGGCGATGAGATCGACCGTATCGTTGGACTTGAGCTGGGTGCCGACGACTACCTTGCTAAACCCTGCAACCCGCGCGAACTACTGGCGCGAGTGCGCGCGGTGCTGCGTCGACATCGCGCACTGCCCACAGCGGCACCCCAGGCCGAAGCAGGCCTGGTTGTGTTTGGCGATTGCGCGTTCGACTTGCAGGCAAGGCTGCTGACTCGCGACAGCCGTCGGCTGCGCCTGACCAGCGGCGAGTTCGCCTTGCTGGCAGTGTTTGTCCGCCATCCGCGGGTGCCACTCACGCGCGACCGCCTCGCCAGCCTGGTCCACGGCCGTGCGCACGAGCCATTCGAACGCAGCCTCGACGTCACCGTGTCCAAGCTGCGACGAATGATCGAGCCCGATCCGCAGCAACCCCGCTACCTGCAGACGGTGTGGGGCGTCGGTTACGTGTTCGTGCCCGACCGTGCTTGAGTGATCGCGTGATCGGCTTGCTGCCGCGCAGCTTCACCGGTCAGCTTCTGGTGTTCAGCAGTGCTCTGCTGCTGGCGATGCTGCTGCTGACGGCGGTCCTTAGCAGCGCCCTCGCCCTGCATCCCAGCGCCGAACAGATGGCGCGTTCGTTGATGGTGCTGGCCGATGCCGCCGGTCGCGAGCTCACTGTGCAAACGCGCAGCGCGCCCCACCTGTCGCCGATGCTGGTTGATGCCGGCGTGTTTCCGGTGCTGCCCGTGGGCAGTCGGCCAGTAGGCTCTTTGCGGCCTTTTCCATTGGCCTTGCGCGACCGCCTGCGCCAGCGCCTGCAACGCCCAGTCGAGCTGGTCAGCCTCCCCGATGGCGAGATCGCGCTGTGGCTGCCCAGCAGCGCGCCGACTCAGATGCCATTCGGACTGCGTTTCGAATCGGCACGGCGACCGATTGCGCAGGTCGGCCTGTGGCTCGCCGTCATCGGCGGCATCGCTCTGCTGCTCGCTGCGGTCTGGTTGGCGCGTTGGTTGAGCCGGCCACTTCGACGGCTCAGCGAGTCCCTGCCAGCGCTGGCTGCCGGTGCCGCGCTGCCTGATCTTGGACGCCACGCACCCCAGGAGCTGCGCGCGCTCGCGGACACCCTGGCCGATGCGATCAATCGACTACGGGAACAAGCACAGGCGCGCGAGCAGACGTTGGCTGGCATCTCTCACGATTTGCGCACGCCCTTGATGCGGATTGCTTTGGCCGCCCAGCTGCTGCCCGAGCATCCGCATGTCGCCGCCATTCAGGCCGACGTTGCCGAGATGGACAGGATGATCGGCGAGGCGCTGGAGTTGGCGCGCGCCGGCCGTCAGGAGCCGGCTGAGTTGATTCCACTCGCCGCACTGGTCGAGCGCCTGCTTGGCGAGCAGCGCGAGCAATGGGCTCTGGACATTGATCCGAGCATCACCCTGCGCGCGCCGCCAATTGCCCTGCGACGGGCGATCGACAACCTGGTCCAGAACGCGCAGCGACACGGCGCGCCACCGTTCGCGCTACGCGCGGTGCGCACATTGGAAGGATTGGAATTGAGCGTAGCCGACAGCGGAAACGGTCTTGGCGAGCTCAGCGCCGAGGACGCCCGCCAACCATTCCGGCAGGGCGCCGGCTCGAGTAGCGGCAGTGGTCTTGGGCTCGCCATCGTCGACCGCCTCGCCGCCTCGTTCGACGCGACGCTGCAACTGGAGCAAGAGGACAGCGGCTTCCGCGCCGCGCTGCGCATTGCCGCGAGCCGACTGGTCGAACCGGTGCCGAACAAACGCGCGGCTGACGATTGAGGTTGCCACGCAACGTTCGTGCACACAGAGCAGGCACTTTAGGGTTGCGGCACGTCGAGCCCGTGGCTCATTTATGCTGACCAACGGTGCTGGCGGCCCGAGAGTCGGGATTAATCCATCCACCCCCAGGCGATCGCCGGCTGGCCGCAGCATCTAGGACGCGTGTGTTTGGATGCATTGTTCTTCGGCGGATACATTGCATTGATTCTTGTTTGGCCCTATCCGGAAGAGTTAGCCCGGCCTTTTCATGAATGCGCACGATGATCGCGCAGGACTCTGATCGCACAGGGGATTCTCTGAAGGAGCGACGTATCGGGCCATACGGCCGACTGAAGAGAATTCCCTGTGCGGTCAAGAGGCAAGCGAGGGCGTGCGCATTCATGAAAAGGCCGGGCTAGGAAGGATGCTCGCAAAGCACTTGCAGTAGAACTGCTACGTCGGCAGCCCTCGCAAATGTGAGAGCCATGCAGAACCTTGCCTAAGCCTTGCCCCGTTCCACCAAGGTCTGCGCCACCTTGTCCCGCAAATATGCAGGCTCGAGTTGATCCGCAGTGATTGTCTCTCCGCGCGCCATGGCGGCAAGACCCAATCGAGCGACTGCACGGGCGTGCGGCAGCGCTTCGGGGTCGCAGCTCAACAAGCGACTCGCTAATTTGATTCGAAGCGCGCCATCCACGGCGGCAAACCCGCTGCCGACGGCTAGCCAGTCGTCGCCGGCAGGCAAGGTCAGAGATTGCGAGGGAATGTGCAGCCGTTCGCTGTTGAGCGCAGTTGGCAGGCCATCTGCGTCAATGCGAAAAGCACCCGCATACACCTCGCCCATGCGCGCATCGATGGCAGCCAGCACCTTTTGGTCGGGCGTGGCCTTGGCCTCGACGGCCAACGCAGCCAGGGTGGAGATCGACACTACCGGTCTATCCAAGGCCATCGCGATTCCCTGTCCTACCGCCACCGCGAGTCGTACGCCGGTAAATGCACCGGGTCCACGCCCTACTGCGATTGCATCGATCTGGCGCTTGTTGATACCGGCGGTGGCGAGCAGTTCGTCGATCCAAGGCAGCACCAGTTCGGCGTGCCGGCGCGGGGCGATCTCGAAGCGTTCGATGAGGCGTCCGTCGATGCTGAGTGCGACGCTGCAGGCTTCGGTGGCGGTTTCAATGGCGAGCAGGTTCACGGCTGGATTTCGCCTTGCATTGGCATCGATGCGTCGCTTGGCGCATGCAGAAATGCGACGACCTCGCTCAACTCGCGGGTACGCTTGAACGGCGGCAGGCTGTCGATGAAAACTCGGCCATAGGGCTTGCTGACCAGCCGCGTATCACAAAGCACCAGCACGCCGCGGTCAGCATGAGTGCGGATCAAGCGCCCTGCCCCTTGCTTGAGCGCAATCACTGCACTCGGCAACTGCCAATCAAAAAATGGATTGCCGCCGCGCCGCCTTAGGGCATCCAAGCGCGCCTCTAATACCGGATCGTCCGGCGCGGCGAATGGCAGCTTGTCGATGGCCACCACCGTGAGTGCTTCACCGGCGACGTCCACGCCTTCCCAAAAACTGGCCGCGCCAAGCAGCACGCCGTTGCCCGATTGCCGAAACGCATCCAGCAGGGCCGAGCGTGGCAGGGTGCCTTGCACAAACAATGGAAACGGCGTGCGGCCGGCGAGATCGGCGGCGGCTTGGCGCAAGGCGCGATGCGAGGTGAACAACAAAAACGCACGGCCGGCCGAGGCTTCCAGCACCGGCAATAACACGTCGATGAGTGCTTGGCCGAAGTCGCGACTGGCCGGCTCGGGCAGGCCTTTAGGCAGATAGGCCAGGGCCTGATGCGGGAAGTCGAAGGGACTGGGTTCCAGCACCGTGGCCGGATCAGTCAGCCCCATTTGCTCGGCAAAGTGATCGAAGCGGCCGCCAACCGCCAAAGTCGCCGAAGTAAATATCCAGGCCGCACCAGACTGCTCGCGGTAGGCACGCAACTGGGTGGCGACGTCGAGTGGGGTTTCACTCAAGACGAAGCCGCGACCACTTAGCTCATACCAACGAACGGCCGCCATGTCGTCGCGACTGTCGTCATTCAAACCGGCGGGCTTGGCGTCATCGGCAAATTGGCGCAAGCGCCGCAGCGATTCGGTAGCACGCTCTGCACACGCCTTGAAGCCAGGACTGCGCTCGGCATTGGCCGCCAATACGCGGCCGAGCTCGGCCAGTGCTTCTACCAATGGACCCAGCGCGGTGGCGGCATCGGCATTGGCTAATAGCCGACTCAGCGCGGCGCGACCGGGCAAATTATCCATTGCCAAACGGAACTCGCGCAGACGTTGCTCAAGCATCTGCGCGGGCGCTTGTACAGAGGCCAACGCACCGGCCACCCCAGCGCATTCGGAAAGTGCATCGCGTCCCAAATCACTAAGTTGCCGGCCCGACACGCTGACGCTGAAAAACTGCGAGGCCAACTCGGGCAATTGATGCGCTTCGTCCAACACGAAGGCATGCGCGCCCGGCAGGATTTCGCCAAAACCTTCCTGCCGCAGCGCCATGTCGGCGAAAAGCAGGTGATGGTTGACGATGACCACGTCTGCTTCTTGCGCGGCTTGCCGAGCACGCACGACAAAGCAGTCGGCGTACATCGGGCAATCGCTGCCCAAGCAATTCTCAGCGGTGGAAGTGACGTGTGGCCACAGCATGGAATCTTCAGCAATCGCGTCCAATTCGCTGATGTCGCCGCGCTCTGATCGCCCTGCCCAAGCGCGAATCCGGGTCAATTCGGCCAGGTGATAGCGGGCAGTGAAGCGGCCCTCTGCAATCGTCTGCTCCAGCCGATAGCGGCACAGATAATTGGAGCGCCCTTTCAACAAGGCGGTGGAGAGACGCGCGCCGAGGGCTTCGCGAACGCGCGGCAGATCGCGGTGAAACAGCTGATCCTGCAGCGCGCGCGTGCCGGTTGACAGGATCACGCGCTGTCCCGACAACAACGCGGGGACCAAATAAGCATAGGTCTTGCCGGTGCCAGTGCCGGCCTCGGCGATCAGATGTTCATTGGAACTCATCGCGGTCGCGACTGCCGCCGCCATGCGCGACTGCGCCGGCCGTGGCGCGAAGCCGCTGATCGACTGTGCCAAGGCACCGGCGTCCGCCAAGGCGGCGGTACTTTTGCTGGCTAATGACATGCGGGCGAGCGCGTTGAACGGGCGATGGCTTCAGTTGGCCATCGCACAAGCACCCATCACATCCGCACCGGCGGCGGCGTGGCGCAGCGCTGCGCTTGCTCGTTCGCGGTGGTGGCCGCAGACGCATTACCCCGCAACTCGCGCGCCAAACGCACGGTCGCCCAACTGCGTCGGCACAGTGGCCCCAGCTTTGGCCCCAATTCGTAGGCGCGCGCGGCGTTGCTTTCGGCGCTGTCCAACTTACCCAACACCAGCAACATTTCGGCATGCGCTTGCAGCAATCCTGGCGATTCTGGCAACAGGCCGAGTGCCTTCGAATACGCAAGCTCAGCCGCGGCAAAGTCGCCGCGTGCTTCGGCCATTTCGGCTTGCACTCGCAGGTCAGCGACTGCGGAATCGTCCAGCGGCTGCACTTCCAAGGCATCGTTGCCTTCGAGTTCAGCCGTACGGATTTCGAACAGCAAATCGGTAGCCGATTTCTTGGCAACGCGCGGCGACTCAGTCAGTTCAGGCGCGCCGGCACAGGCCGCTAATAGCAAAGATGACAAGCAAAGCAGTAGTAATCGATGAGTCATTGGGTAGGTCCTTCTTGCAGCCAATCGACAAAGCGGTCCAGCGTACAGCCTCTAAACTCCTGCGGCGCGAAGCCGGCCACAAATGCCAACTCACGCGCGCCCTCGCAGGCGGGATCAGTGCGGGTGGTGCCAGACCGATCCACCGTCGCCCACTCCAAGCCGCCCGGATCAACTTGCAGAGGTAAACTGGGCATACGTTTGAAGAGTGCTGACCACACCCGCATTGCGCCGGTCGCGCCCAGCAAGCCAGTCGGCTGATTGTCGTCATTGCCGACCCACACCACCGCCAGATGGCGACCCGTCCAGCCGGCAAACCAGCTGTCGCGACCATCATTGCTGGTGCCGGTTTTGCCGGCCGGTGCCAAGCGGCCGAGGCCATCCCTGTTGAGTTGGCGAGCGGTGCCGTTGACCGCCGCCTCCTGCAGCGCAAGTGTAATCAAACGAGTGGCAATGGCGTCGCCCGGCTCCGCACGCGGCACCTCGACGTCATAACGATGCAGGCGATTGCCATTGGCATCGAGTACGCCGCGCACGCTGCGCAGCCGCTGCAACTGACCACCAGAAGCAAGAAACTGGTAAAGGCTGGTCATCTGCAACGGGCTCAAGTCGACCGCGCCCAACAGCAGCGAGGGATGCGCGGGAGGCTCGACGCCGCCTAGCACTCCCAGCAATCGGCTGAGCCGATCCACGCCGACCTCGATGCCCAGACGCACAGTGGCCTGATTGTAGGAGCGCGCCAAGGCATCAATCAGGGCGACCCAGCCGTGGCTTTGTTTGTCGGCATTGTCGGGTGACCAGCTTTGGCTTCCACTGATGCGGACGGTAATCGGCGCATCTTCGATCTCTGATGCCAACGACCAGCGCCCCGGCTGCGCCAAGGCCAGCAAGTACACAAAAGGCTTGATCAGCGAGCCCACCGGTCGTTGCGCCTCAAGCGCACGATTGAAGCCCAGTTGGCGGCTGTCGCGCCCGCCCACCATCGCCACCACTTCGCCGTTGCTGGTGTCGCTCACTACCATTCCAGCTTGCAGCGGCGCATCCGGCTTGGCCTTGATCGCCGCCAATTGCTCGGACACGGCACGCTCAGCGTCGGCTTGGACAGCCGGCGCCAACGTCGTCAGCACCAACAAGCCGGCCCCGCGCAGGCGCTCGGGCGGATAGTCGCTGGCCAACTGCTCGCGCACCAGATCAACAAATGCGGGATAGCGATTGGCGGCCAGACTGCCAGCGGCAGTCACTCCCAACGGTCGCGCCTTGGCGCGTGTGCGCTCGGCTTCATCGATCACACCGGTATCCACCATGGCTTGCAGAACCAAGCCACGGCGAGCCAAGGCGCGCTCTGGAAAGCGGCGCGGATCGTGATAGGACGGGCCCTGGATCATGCCCACCAGCAAGGCGATGTCGGCGCTGTCCAATTGCTGCAGATCGCGCCCGAACCAGAAGCGCGAAGCTGCCGCAAAACCATGCACCGCTTGCCCGCCCTGTTGGCCGAGGTAGATCTGATTGAGGTAAGCCTCCAAGATCCGCCGCTTGTCGAAACGCATTTCGATGACGACCGCATACAAGGCTTCACGCAGCTTGCGAGTGAGCGTCTGTTGGCGGTTCAAGTACAAACTGCGCACCAGCTGCTGGGTCAAGGTGCTGCCGCCTTGAGTGACTTCGCCCGCGCGCGCATTTGCCCACGAGGCGCGCGCGATGCCCTTCCAGTCGATCCCGACGTGATGGAGGAAATTGCGATCCTCCACGGCTTGCAGGGTCATGATCAGCAACGCCGGCACTTCGTCGACGCGGACCAGCTGGCGTTCTTCTTGGGCGGCTCCGTACAAGCTGGCGATTCGCGCCGGGTCGAGCTGCGCGCGCGTGAGGCGCTCGCCGTTTGCGTCGAGCAGGCGCGCTAGATTTTGCCCGGCGATGCTGAGTTCCAGCCGCTGCGCAGTCACCTGACCGTCGACATCCCGAAAGCCGCGGCTGGAAATCCGAAACCGCGCACCGTCGCGCTGGTAGCTGCCAGCCGCACGACCTTCGCCATCGTCGCGATAATTGGCTGCGGCGAGTTCGGCAAGCAGGCTGTCGATGCTGATCGGCTCGCCGACGGCCAAAAGCAGCGGCCGAGCCATCACCCGCGTCGGGATTTGCCACGCCAGCCGGCCGAACTCGTGTTGCAGGTAACGATCCACCACCCACCACGTGGGCAGTAAAAATCCCACTCCGAGAGCAAACCCGAAAAGCACCGCAAGCAGCATCCAATGCCGCCATCGAGGTGGGCTGGCGACGGCTTTATTTGCGGCGGGTTTGGGCACGATTGAGAACGCGTTGGCGGAATGGTGAGGCCGGACAAAAGCCAGCATGAATGCGGTACAGATCGCCCCACCTGCGCGCAACGCCCTTAGACGATGCGAAAACGCAAACTGAGCTGCCCCAAAGGCGCAGCGGAGCAAGCTCCGCTCTACGAAGCAATGCATGTTCCACTTGCTCGACTTAAGCCGAGCTTGCTCGGCTGTGCTTTTTTGAGCACGCCGCCGAGCTTGCTCGGCTGTGCTTTTTTGAGCACGCCGCCGAGCTTGTTCGGCTGTGTTTTTTTTGAGCACGCCGCCGAGCTTGCTCGGCTGTGCTTTTTTGAGCACGCCGCCGCGCTTGCTCGGCGGTTTTTGTGGAGGTGGAGCGCACCGACATCT
>Ga0163149_10008464_pt1 | contig 10150 bp, 11 predicted proteins | sample OliLakLV19MP5G1_FD_148604 | JGI IMG/M metagenome (GOLD analysis project Ga0163149, IMG submission 148604) | Freshwater microbial mat bacterial communities from Lake Vanda, McMurdo Dry Valleys, Antarctica - Oligotrophic Lake LV.19.MP5.G1 | ecosystem: Environmental > Aquatic > Freshwater > Lake >...
TTGATCCTCTTGAATTGGGTTCTGGTGTTGCAACCGAAACCATACCAGGCTAGTCCTGGAGGGGATCACCAAACTTTTCAACTAAACTCGGGACAAGGCCCTTATCAGCAACATAAACGGTAAATCGCGCAGAATCTCAGGTAGAAACACCAATCAATGTCCGACCAGCTCAAAAATCAGGCGGCGTCGCCGAAAACGGACTCTAGCGAGGTTCGCAAACTGCGCGTTCACGAGGATCCGCTCGATTCACTTCAGGGGGCGGCATTTTCTGATGCCGGCGCTCCTGCGAATTCGTTGGATTTGATTTGCCCTGGAGTCGATGAGATGCCGGGACAAATCGTCGGACAGCACTACGAAATTCTGTCGCTGATCGGAACCGGCGGATTGGGCGCGGTTTATAAAGCCCATCACAAGCTGCTAAAAAAAACAGTGGCGATAAAATTTTTGCGACCGGGACGACAGCTCGAATCAAATGCGCTCATGCGGTTTCAGCGCGAAGCACAAGCAGCAGTCGGCTTGACGCACCAAAACATCGCCGGCGTTCAAGAATTCGGAATCCATAATGAGATGCCATTTTTGGTTATGGAATTAGTCGAGGGCGAATCACTAGCTCAAATTCTCAAACGCGAAGGCGCTCTACGACCAGTTCGCGCTATGAAGTTGTTAAAACAGTTACTGCAAGCACTCGGTTACGCTCACAAAAAAGGCGTCATTCACCGCGATGTGAAACCTGAAAATATAATCGTTATAAAGCCTAATTCAGACAATGAAGAAGTGAAACTGATCGATTTCGGCATCGCCAAGATGATCGAATCAGAAGAGTTGCTGGACATCACGAAGACTGGTGAAGTCTTCGGAACGCCTTACTATATGAGCCCCGAGCAGTGTCGCGGAATGAACGTCACGCCTCGAACCGATATCTATTCTGCCGGATGCGTTGCCTATGAGATGCTCAGCGGTGCGCCACCATTCACCGGAGACGCGCCTATCAAAGTGATCTTGAAGCACGTCAATGATAGTCCCCAAGTTTTATCCACACCGGAGAATGCCGCCGGTTTAGAACGCGTCATAGATCGAGCTCTGGCCAAGGAGGCAAATAACCGCTATTCATCAGCTGTTGAGATGCTCTCTGAATTAGCATTGATTGAAACGGGCAAGGCACCGCGAAAGACATTTCACCTCAATACGAAATCACTCAACAAGATTATCTTCGGCTCCATCATTTCGGTTCTGGCTCTAGCGTGCAGTTATGCGTTGCTTGTCGCTACTCTCGGTCAGGAAAAAACGATTCAATCTGTCAGTAAGGATATTCGAGAACATCCTGATAGGTTTTCGAATTATATCGACCGCTCGGATCTCTACGCGGCAGAAAAAAATTATCCAGCCGCTATCGCTGATCTCGCTACTGCCGCAAAATTGAAACCTCATGCTCCTATCGCTTATGAATTGAAGTCTAAGTGGGAAACCGAAGCCGGATTCTTCGAAGACGCAAAGAAGGATGCGGACAAGGCGATCCTCCTAAGTCCCAATACTCATTTTCCTTATGTTCACCGGGCACGAGCAAACTTCAACCTGAAAAATTACCAGGCAGTTATTGCCGACTCTGCTAAGGCAATAGAGCTGGATCCGGGAAATCGTGCGGGCTGGTTTTACAGCTGCTACCTCAACAGCGCTCACGCTCAGCTGATGTTAGGAGAGTATGAAAAAGCGATCGCTGATGCGGATAACGCTCTGAAGTACGCACCGAAAGTGGTATCAAAACCCGGAACCTCGGCAATCGATCATAATGCCATCGATGCGTACAACGTAAAAGCTCGTGCCAATCTTCGATGGGAGAAATTTCCGGAAGCCGCGGCCGACGCAGACAAAGCCTTGGCGATCGATCCCAATGCTTACTATCCATTAGCCATGAAAGCGAATGCTTACCGCGGGATGAAGCGATACGATGAGGCACTGTTGTTAATTGATGAAGCAATCAAACTGGCAACGGAAACCAAGCACTTACGGCAAGACCGCAAAAAAATAGAAGAGGCCAAGCTTAAAGACTTAGCGCCTTCCACCCAATCCAGCAGCGGCAGGTAATATCAGAGTGCACGACGAAAACGACTCGAAATTCAAGGCACCGCCCGCGAAGCTGGTTGAAATTGACACCGCTAATCCGGCTGATCTTGAGGCTCCCGGAAAAGATGATGCCACCTCTAAAGATCTATCATCACAAATTTCAACAACTAAAGAAAGTTTTTCCACATCTCCAAACCTGTTGATCGGACAAATCATTGGAGGTCATTACGAAATTCAGTCAGTGCTCGGCGAAGGCGGCATTAGTATCGTGTACAAAGCTCTGCACGTCATCCTGGGAACACCGGTAGCGATCAAGTTCTTGCTGCCGGGTACCGAGTTAGACGCCAAAGCTTTGATGCGATTTCAGCGCGAAGCCCAGGCAACAGCCGAACTAAACCATCCCTCGATTGCAGGCATACGAGAATTCGGAATTCACCGGGCGATACCATATTTGGTGCTCGAATTTGTGGAAGGCCAAAGTCTGGCCGAAATCATCAAAAGTGAAAATAAGCTAGAACCGCAGCGAGCCTTGTCCCTGCTCGAACAAATTACCGAAGCGTTGTCGTTTGCCCACAATCGCAAGGTCGTGCACCGAGACATCAAGCCGTCCAACATCATGGTTTTTAATTCGAAGGATGGTCGGGAAGAAATTAAAATCATCGACTTTGGTGTAGCCAAAGTTCTCGAAGGTGAAGGACAAAACAACCTGACCAGAACCGGAGATGTCTTTGGCACGCCAAGTTACATGAGCCCTGAACAATGCCAGGGTATCAACATTGATTATCGAACTGACATTTATGCAGTCGGATGCATGGCATACGAAATGTTTTCCGGAGCGCCACCATTTACCGGCAGCCGCCCGATCGAAGTAATCGTCAAACATACTACTGAAAAGCACAAAAAACTGAAGCCCGTCAAAGGTATGAAAGGTTTAAATCGCGTTATTGATTCGGCGCTTGCAAAAGATCCGGTTCATCGATATCAATCATGCGACGAACTATTGCTCGACCTGAATTTGCTTGAGAAAAACGAAACTCCACTCGGCAAGCCGCTTCCGCCAAGCAAGTTTAATTTCAAAGGTGCGCTTAAAGCGATGACGATAGCACTGGCGTGCTTTCTTGTTTTTTACTGCTGGCTAATCTACACGTTTCAACCCAGCGGGACAATCAGCTCCTTCACGACTGCGCTCGCCAAAGAACCTTCATCAGAAAATTATTTAGCACGCGCTAAACTTTATAAAAATGATGGGCGATATCGCGAGGCGCTTTCGGACGCCGCTAAGGCACTCGCGATCGAACCGAATAATTTTTGGGCATTCAAATTTCGCGGCGACGTTTTCAACGAACTCGGCGAGTGGGCGAATGCGCGCGCCGAGGCAGACAAGGCGATCGCGATTGCACCAAAAGAGTATCGCGGTTATTTGTTGCGCGGAACCGCCCTGTATGGACTTGGTTCATACGACGAGGCAATTAAGGATCTCGACAAATCTCTCGAGCTCAACCACGACACCTACATCGCCAACATGTTTAATAACCGCACGCTTTCCTACTACTACAGAGGCTGCGCGTTAAACGAACTTGAACAATACGACAAGGCGTTGGCGGACATCGAGCTGGCTATAAAAAACAACCCGGGAAGTCTTTCTATAGTCGAGACCGGTGACTCGTACAAGATAATGCTTCTCACAGCCAGAGCCAAAGCCTATTTTGGACTGAATCGCATTGATGCCGCGCTTGCAGACGCAAAAGCGGCGCTCGACGTCGACCCAGCCAATGAAGAGGCTAAGCAAGTATTCGAGAAAGCTTCGAAGCCAAAGCAACCGAATGACGGCGCCACGAGCCCGCCGGCTGAATCGAGTGACGGCGCGGCAAGCACGCCGACTAAATCTACTGAATGACAGCAAATCTTCGGCTGCCAAAGGATTCTACCGCCGGCAACTCACTCTAACCGAGGTCCGTTGAAATATGCCGCAGATCGCTATTACTGGCGACTGCAAACTAACCGACACTCTATGGAGTGCCGACTAAATCACTGCAACAGCATAAGTCGCTGTGTGCCGGCTAAACGCTGTTGAGCGCCAGCTGGATCCACCGACCATGAGCTTTCCTCTATCGACCGCAAGCGACGTTTGTTGACTGCCAGTATCTCTAATGACCGCCACCGCCGCCTTCGCCACCAATAAAGGCGCCGCCGTATTCACCAAGTTGTCCAAAGCCGCTGAACTCGCCGTAATCGCCAAACGTGTCCAACCCGCCGAACTCCGTTCCAACATCGTGGAGGAAGTCCTTGTCTGAGTCGGGGTAATACACGTCCGTACGAGGCTGTTGGTCCGGATAATAACCCCACGGAAAGTGCTTGGAGAGCTGCTTTCGTCGCAAGAAACGCGGCATTTTAATGAAGCCGAGCCCGATCAGCACAAGGGCTGCAAAGCTCAGTTCAGTAAAAAGTACGTTCGTGAAGTTCATCTCTTAGATGCCTCTTATCCCACAGGCTGTGCCTTCGGTAGAGTCATCCTACGGAGCATGCAACAATAAGTCAACGGATTAAGTGGGAATATTACTCAGCGTCGGTGAATAAAGCCACGTGTTGGTTGCCTATGGTGCTTACCGACATGTGCGGAGTCTGCGTGCGTTTGAAAGTTTCGATGTAGCGGCGAAGTGCCTCTCTAATCAAATCCGATCTAGTTCTGTGCTCTACTTGCGCAACAAAATCGATCTGTTCCAACAGACCTGGTGGCAGAGCAACGAGTACTTTCTTTGGCATACTAGGTCCCTTTTTGATTCACTATTTAGAATGGTATAACAGCAAAAAATAAACGAAGCCTTACACGCGCTGACGTTCGCAAGTAAGCGTCGAGCACGAATAATTGAATGGCTTCCGATTTAAATTTACACGTATCCGGGTATTTTTTGAAGAGCTGAAACGCCCATAAATAGACAATATGGGTGAAACTAATCTAAAAGGATTTTTTAGAAACGCAAAACCCCGTCTTCTCAAGACCTGCTCATTAAGCGGTTTTTGGCAAGTACCATCCTGTGCGGGTTTATCCGTTTTGTCATCGATCGCATATAGACTTGCAATTTTCAAACAGCCCGAAAACATGTAATAATGCGGGTCTTATATACATATATGGTTTACCTTATCGTATGTCCGACAAAGATAAAATTCCAAAGAATAAACTGACAGCAAACGTGAAAGCCGCTGGCTGCGCGGCAAAGCTCGGAGCGGCAGAACTGGCGAGAATCCTGGCAAGAGTGCCTTCCAAGACTACGCCAGAGCTTATTGCCGGTATCGGTAACTTTGAAGATGCTGCTGTTTACAAAATTTCAGATGATATTGCAATCGTAGAGACTCTCGATTTCTTTCCACCGATGGTTGACGATCCTTATATGTTCGGTCAGATAGCCGCTGCTAATGCGCTTTCCGACATATACGCGATGGGCGCACGTCCTATATTTGCATTGAATATAGTAGGCTTTCCAACTTGCGATTTCGATGACGATGTGCTCGTCGACATCCTTCGTGGTGGCGCTTCGCAGGTTGAAGCGGCGGGCGCCGTAATTGCAGGTGGTCACTCAATTCAGCTTGACGAGCCAGTCTACGGGCTTGCCGTTACCGGACTGATTAAGCCGTCAGACATGCTCACCAATGGTGGTGCCAAACCTTTTGACAAGTTGGTGCTGTCAAAACCAATCGGCACAGGTGTTGGTTTACTCGGATCAAAAGCAGAGATGCTCTCGTCTGCCGCTCAAGATGCGCTTTTCGGCAGTCTAACAAAACTCAATGCCACTGGACTTGACGCTGGTCGCGCATATAGCATTCACGCGCTGACAGATATAACTGGTTTTGGTCTGGCAGGACATTTGCACGAGATGTCCAAAGGCAGCGGTCTCAAAGCACGGCTCAACATCCGCGCAGTGAGGCTTTTACCAGAGGTGCTGGAGCTGGCACGACAAGGTCTGGTGCCGGCTGGGGCCTATGGCAACCGCGAGTCATACAAGGAAGCCGTTCATTATATAGATAAGGTAGAACTGGAATTCGAAGACTTGATTTTCGATCCCCAAACTTCCGGTGGATTACTATTCGCTGTCGGCGCCGATGACGCCGATGCTCTCGCTAATGACCTTCTAAGGATAGGTTTTGACGCTTCCGTGATTGGTCAGATGCTGGCCCTGGAAGGCAGTGATAAAGCCGGTCTTGTGGAAATCGTTTTCAAATAGAATTCATTGGTTCGGATGCTTCACGCAACGCAACGATCGCTTGCATGACAGAAAGAATCCAATTGATATACACTATGACCTCACTTCGATAGCAGACGAAACACGGTTAGGAATTGACATGGAAAAAGAAATAGACCTGCGCGGCCTGGTTTGTCCGGAACCTGTAATCAGGACAAAAAAACTTCTGGACGACAAAAGCATAAGCAAACTGGAAGCGCTGGTCGAATCCGAAATCAACGTCAAAAATCTGGCTCGCCTGGCGCGTTCGCAAAACATATCGATGAGCTGCTCAAACGAAGGAACGTTTTATCGCATCGTCTTCACACGCGGCGAAGTTCAACCGTTGAACTTCCTGGAAGACTTGGCCATCAAAGAAGCGCAAAAGGAAACCAACAAACAACGAGTGGGCACGGTCGTCTTCATCTCCAAAGATACTTTTGGTGAAGGTGACCGAGATTTCAGCGTTAGCCTATTGAATGTTTTTCTGCAAACCATGTTTGACTCAGGACATAAACCCAGAGCGATTCTGATGGCTAACAGCGGCGTCAAATTGATGGATCCGGAAGGATCTGTGTTGCCGGTTTTAAATAGCTTCTTGGAAGCCGGTTGCGAAGTTATGGCTTGTGGACTGTGTCTTGATTACTACAAACTTAAAGACAGCGTGCCTTCGGATCAAGTCACCAACATGTTCACGATTTGCGAATACATGATGACCGCCGACAAGGTGATCACTCCGTAGCACCGTCTGTGGTGTCACCAGTTCCAAGTAATTTCACAAGCAACACAGGATTGAAAGAATCCTGACGAATGCGTACTTGCACTCTATCGATTTTGAACGCAATCGATTTACCGCTTCTTTGCACGTCGGTAATGGCGCTCCATGGGATTTGAGCAGGTTTAAAACCTTGAGCTGGAATTCCGAACGCGAAATATACGAAGCGATCGTCGGCGCCGACGTTAATGCAGTCCGGAAGGAAAAAACCATTCATATAGCCGGATTGTTTTTTCCGCCAGTCGCCTGCGTACTCCTGCGTGACCGGGAATGACTCCGCGACCGCAGACCAGCCGAAACTACCAGCCAGCCATTTTGAGCCGACCAGAATGACAATCGCGATGAAGCCGCCGAACACGGCAAGAGCGATAGCGGCAATTAAGATAGTATTTTGATCGTCCATGACCCAGATTAAACTCACCACATGCGGTATCACTCAGCTGTGCTGCCACCTAATTCAACATCCGCCCAATTGCTGAAGCATCGAAAGAGCTCCTTGTGAGGCGAACCGGCAAACCGTCAATGTTCAAGAAAAGCCAGTTACCATCTGGCTTTACGTCGGTGATTGCTTCCCAGGGAATTTGCAATTTATCGAAATCGAAAAACGGAAGTCCAATAGCTATGTACAAAAACCTGTCATTGCTGCCGATTTCCAAACAATCATTAATCGAAAGGCCTCTAGCATATGCGGATTGGCGCGTGAGCCACTCGCCCTGATACGGCTCGGTCACGGGAAACTTTTCTGCCAGCGCAGTCCAACCGCTCAGCTTAGATATGCCTTTCGGGAGCACAAACACAAGCACACCAAAAGCTGTCAAAAGGGAAGCGCCTAAGATAAGAGCAATAGTCGAATCCATAAATGCTCCCCGGTAATTGAACTGTTCAAAAGGTGCGTAGAAGAATTTTTAAAACTGGAGAACTTTTAAACCACTAACCGTTGGCATGCGCATGAAACATAATCTTTTCGCGTGCATTGTCCGGCATGGCATCATACTTGATGATAAGTGGCTTTCCATCGATTCTCATCGATAGCCAAAGACCTTTCTTCTGAGCTTCCTGAATCTCGTTCAACGGGATTTGCAAAGGTTCGAAGTTCTTAAATGGCGGTCCGACTGTGATGTAGAGGTGTTCTGTAGTGACACCGATATCCAGGCAGTCGTTAAACGTCAGATTCTTGAAGGTTGCAGACTGGTTCTCGCGCCACACCCCATCAAACTCTGTCGTCACCGGATACTTATCCGCAAGCGTTTTCCAGCCGGACACATTAGAGAGTCCTTTCCCTGACGATTGAAAGATGATCCATGCAAACACGCCCGCAACGGCAATAATGACGGCCGACAAGATCGGAGTTATCGAGTCATCCATTGTCTGCCAAAACGCCTCATCGAAGAACAAGTCAAATTTGAAAGTACAACTATACTTCCAAACGAGCCTCCGAGACACTCCTCGGTTTACATTCTCAGCTAAATCGTTTCTGAAGATACTCAGAGCGAACGCTGCCACGAAAACGCTCGATCCATCGAAACTGCCACAGGCATAGGACTTTAGAGGTTTCTATCGTAATTGCTGAAGAAATCTGAATTGAACAAAATTTTGTACAAGAAGTAGCTCATGCCAATCGTGCAGACGATTATAAGCAAAATGAACATATTGCTGGCTGCGTGAAAAATATTCACGGCTTGGGCGATCATTTCCATGACTAGAATCCCGCAATCTACAGGGTGGGCGAGATCAAGTGTAACCCTTAAATGAGAAAATGCAAAACATTTGTTTGCGTTGTCATGGGAGTATCACCATTTATAGCGCCGCCAGGTGGGCGCTTTAAGAAGATCAGTCGCAAGTCGATTATTTAAACCGTTTAATAATCGAACCTTTCAGAAGCCAGACGCAAATGCACAGGGATGCGTCATCTCATACGAACACCGCATCTGGTGGCATGCAAAAATACCAATCATACCAAACGAAGTGAAACTCATCAGACAATCTAAACCTAGTTCGAATCCACAATGACTTTGAGAGAAAAATGATCAAGCTGATGAAACCAGTTGTTGCTATCCACTTTTAATAACTTCGACGTGACGTGGTTCGATTTCATCACTCGGCGGTACGTTCTTATACAATTGAGACTTCCAATTTAAGGTTACCGACATCAGCTGCGATTTTAGAGAAACCAAATTTTTGTGACACGATCATTTTTGATAATTGCAATGACAATCGCAGGCAGTATCATCTGCTTGCTGATCACATTGCAATTGCCGAACCTGGGAGTCAGCATCAGCTCATCTTCTCTTGTAGTGGCTGCCGTCGCAATTTGTTCAGGCATCACATATCTCGGTTGGTACCTTCACTCGCGACAGTCCAATAAGCGGATCAAAATATTGTTGGATAACGTAGGGCGAATTCGCGCGGGGCAAAGTCTCAATCCGCAGATCGCCGGAAAAGATATGATTGCCCGGCTGGACAAGGCAATCTTCAGCGTCAGCACTTTATTCCTCGAGCACCGCCGCTCACTTGAGTCCAGCGATCAGAAAACACGCAGCCTTGTTGAGACCGTTACTATCGGCATCATCATCACGGACGAAAATGGCACAGTGCTCGGAATCAATCCGCGGACCCAGACTCTCCTCGAGATGTCTTCAGAACAAATCGTCGGCAAAAACATCCGCACTTTGATTTCAGATTTAGAAACAGAATTACCGTTCGAGCCAGAGAAGTTTAAAGAGAGCGTCGAATTTGAGTACAGCATTGCCGATGATAAGCGAGTTTTTCTCGAGGTCTCCTTAAATCCATTTGGAAAAGCTTCCGATAAAACTTGGCTCATTTCATTAATCGATATCTCCGAAAGAAAACAGTTGGAAAAACTGAAACAAGAATTCATGCAAATGATCGGCCTTGTCCCGAGTTTAGTTGAAAAGTTTGGTGATCCCCTCCAGGACTAGCCTGGTATGGTTTCGGTTGCAACACCAGAACCCAATTCAAGAGGATCAACCAATGAACAAATCATCGAACGTAAAGAGCATCCATGTCAATGAAGAGAAGTCCAAGAAAACTCCGGCAATAGATTTCGATTTGAAGACCGTAAACCTGCAAGAGATAA
>Ga0163149_10008466_pt1 | contig 10148 bp, 10 predicted proteins | sample OliLakLV19MP5G1_FD_148604 | JGI IMG/M metagenome (GOLD analysis project Ga0163149, IMG submission 148604) | Freshwater microbial mat bacterial communities from Lake Vanda, McMurdo Dry Valleys, Antarctica - Oligotrophic Lake LV.19.MP5.G1 | ecosystem: Environmental > Aquatic > Freshwater > Lake >...
TTGGTATGGTGCTGATTGCCGAAGTAACCGTCTTTGCCTGAACATACAAACACGATTGAACCTTTAGCAGGCACTATAATATTAGCTGGAATTAAAAACTTGTTTGGCTTTGCAGGATTATCGCTCAAAGTATAACCTTGCAGCGAAACACTGTTGTTTGCTGGATTGTAGATTTCAACCCAATCTTCAAAATGTGCTTTACTAATATTGTTGCCTCTGTCCACAACCTGCTCGGTTGAAGTTTGGAAAGCATCTTTATTAGCAGCACTGTATTCATTGATGACCATTTGGGCATTACTATCCATAGCAAATAGTGCTATGACGATGGTGGCGTAGAAACGCGCACCGTGGGGATTGGGTACTTGGTTCAGCATTGTTCAGACTTTTAAGTTTTCAGACTTAAAGACAAAATAGCACCTCGCAAAGGGTTTGTCAAGAGCTTAACAAATATTTATTTTCAATGGGTTAAAAATAGCGCTGTGTTTAACTATAGGCTGTTCATCATCTTTCTAAACTCACATATCAGAAACAAAAAAGCCCGTTCATCTTTCGATAAACGGGCTTTGAATTTTTTTATAAAGAACTATACTCTTCTGCGTTTTGGAGGGCGGCAACCATTGTGAGGGATTGGTGTAGTATCGTTGATGATAGTAACTTCAATACCACTTGCGTAAATAGAACGGATTGCACTTTCGCGACCTGCACCCGGACCTTTTACAAATACTTCTACTTTGCGCAAACCTGCTTCGTAAGCAACTTTACCTGCTTCAGTTGCTGCCAACTGAGCTGCATAAGGAGTATTCTTTTTAGAACCACGGAAGCCCACCTTTCCGGCACTGCTCCAACTAATTGCTTGACCATTCAGGTTAGCAAAAGTGATAATGATATTATTAAAAGTAGCGTTGATGAATACTTTACCTTCTGAATCAACTTTAACTACACGTTTTTTAGCTTTTGCCTTAGCGGTTGCTGAGGGCGCTTGTTGTTTTGCCATGCTTTCTAATTATTATTTAGTAACCTTTTTCTTGTTAGCAACTGTTTTACGCTTTCCTTTACGGGTACGTGAATTATTTTTGGTTCTTTGTCCGCGCAGTGGCAAACCTTTACGATGGCGAATACCACGGTAGCAGCCAATATCTTGCAAACGTTTGATGTTTCCTTGCACCTCTCCACGCAATTCACCTTCAACTTTGATGTTGTCGGCTATAAAGTTTAGGATACCGTTTATTTGCTCGTCAGTCCATTCTTTCACTTTCGTGTTTGGTGCTACTTTTGCAAATTCTAAGATTCGTTTTGCGGTTGTATAACCGATGCCGAATACGTAGGTGAGTGCAATTTCACCACGTTTGTTTTTTGGAAGGTCAATACCTGAGATACGTGCCATGCTTTATCCTTGACGTTGTTTGAATTTTGGATTCTTCTTGTTAATAATAAATAATACGCCTTTTCGTCTCACGATTTTGCAATCAACGCTGCGTTTTTTTACTGATGCTCTAACTTTCATTTGCTGTTAGTTTTTTAATTTTAAACCCGCTTTTATTTATAGCGGAATGTTATTCTTCCTTTATTTAAGTCATAAGGACTCATTTCTAACTGAACCTTATCTCCTGGCAAAATTTTAATATAGTGCATTCTCATTTTTCCTGAAATATGCGCTACCACTTCATGTCCATTTTCTAACCTCACACGAAACATTGCATTACTCAATGCCTCTGTTATAACCCCATCTAGAACAATCAAATCCTGTTTTGCCATGCAAATTTCCGTTTGAAACAAATGTTTTTACACTTATTCCTTTAAAACGGGCTGCAAATATAGCAGCATAGTTCAAAGTATAAAATAATTGACGGAAAAATGTTCACTCCCCCTGCCCTATTATTAAAATAACTACCATTGTTCCCCGTCATACACACAGTTTTTAAATCACAACACTCGCTTTGAGCAACGCACTCTCGTTCCAAATTTTTGATACTGCCAACCAAATACCTATAGAAATATGGCAAAAGGCTATTCCTCCACACAATCTGCTGCATCATTTTAGCTACCTCCATTTGCAAGAAAGCAATCAGCAAGATAAAATGCAATTTTTTTATGCCCTGATTAAAGAAAACAACGAAACTATTGGCGTAGCCTACTTTCAGGTAGTTCATTTTACAGGCGAACAACTAAAAGATTATACCAAGAACTCCGGTAAAGTGTTAGCCATTATTCAAAACACCATCTTAAAGTTGGTAAGTGTAAGGCTGCTTATTGGTGCCAACCTATTTATGAGTGGTGAAAAAGGAATGTATTGGTTAAAAGATTTACCGCAGCAAACAAAAGCCGATTACTATCAAACATTGGTGATGCACCTGTTGCAAACCAAAAAATCCCTCAATGCCTTTTTAATGACCGATATTTATGATGAAGACACCTGTCTCACAAACGCTTTTGAGCAAAATAAATTTAACCGCATTTACGAAGAACCCGACATGATAATGCAAATGAATCCAAAGTGGAATTCATTTGACGATTACCTCAATGCCTTCTCATCCAAATATCGCGTGCGTACCAAGCGATGTTTTGTTCAAAGCAAAGATTTAGAGCGCAAAAATCTTTCTGTTCAAGAAGTTCAAAATTTGGATGCCCAACTCTATCAACTATACGAAAACACCATGAGTCAAGCATCCTTCTCACTTGCTAAACTTCAGCCCGGATACTTTGCAGCACAAAAGGAACTTATGCCCGAGGCTTACCAAGTTTTCGGATACTTTCTGGAAGGTAAATTAGTAGGTTTCAATTCGCTGTTTTGCCTCAACGGAAAAGGTGAAGTGCATTACGTAGGTTTAAATTATGAGGTAAATAAAGAAACACATATCTATCAACGCATGTTATACGATATTGTAAGTTGCGGAATTGAAAACAAACTAAGCACGCTTCACTTTGGCAGAACAGCTTCTGAAATTAAGAGCACTATTGGTGCAACTCCAATCAATGTTCATGGATACATCCTTCATAAAAATTCACTTATCAATAACTACATCATTAAGCCAATGGCTAAGGCTATCAAACCCAAAGAGTTTGTTTTCCGCAATCCTTTTAAATAAACTTTTGTTCAAAGAAGTATAATTTGCTTCTATCAACGCAACGTCCGCAAGCGAAACGATTGCTGTAAAGGAAAGTGTTTGGTGATACACCAAACACGGCTGAAAATATATATGGATACCATCACCGAGGCTCGGTTGCCCTATCATTGGCTTTGCCAGTATTTTATCAGCCTGCCGTTGATATAGTATCTCCTTCGTCCCAATGTCTACTCCAATAAAGTCCAAACCTCCCCGCCCAATTCCTTCACAGCAACCGTCTCGCTTTGCAGACGTTGCGTCAACAGAAACATTAGCAAATAATTCCATGGGGATTTCATGTTTATAGAGACAATATGCTAAAGTGCTTCGACCCCGATGGGGGTCGTTTATTAAGGGTGTTTGTGGCTTGCTATAAACATTGCACCCCCTGCGGGGTGGTGGTTTGTGAATTTACCAGTACTATATCAGCCTACTGTTTGTTATTAGCCCCAGTAGTGATTGAGGTAGATAGTCCTTCAAGATACTCAGTTACGAAGAAAAAAGTGGATATTGGGTGAGTAAGACATAATTTCCAATTTTGGAAATATGACAATACGTCCGTACAGGAGCATTTCCAATTTTGGAAATAGGACTATACGTCCGTACGGGAGCATTTCCAATTTTGGAAATAGGACTATACGTCCGTACGGGAGCATTTCCGATTTTGGAAATATGACTATACGTCCGTATGGGAGCATTTCCGATTTTGGAAATAGGACTATACGTACGTACGGGAGCATTTCCCCCGCTGGCGCACGCGTGTCACGTGTGCCATTATCAAAGTTTCTTTTGAAGCAGGCGCGACACGCGCGCGCCAGCAGGGGGTGTTTGTGGCTTGCTATAAACATTGCACCCCTGCGGGGTGGTGGTTGGTGAATTTACCAGTATTATATCAGCATGCTGTTTGTTTTTAGGCGCAGGAAGCATCTATAATTAAGTGTGCAAACCTCCGTTTACATTTATCACTTCTCCGGTGATGTAAGATGCGCCTTTGGAGGATAGAAAAGAAACCACTTCGGCTACTTCATCGGCTTCGCCAAAACGCTGCATGGGTATGATGTTTCGGAACTGACTTTCTTCAATGCCTACTGTCATTTCGGTTTTAATAAAGCCGGGCGCAACGCAATTAACCGTAACGCCTCTTCTGCCAACTTCCTGCGCCAGGGCTTTGGTGGCGCCTATCACGCCAGCCTTTGATGCCGAATAGTTTGTTTGCCCAGGCAAGCCTTTGATACCCGATAGCGACACCACATTTACGATTCTGCCGTAGCGTTTGAACAGCATAGACGGCAACACCAATTTGGTAATGTAATAGAATGAATTGAGGTTGGTGTTCAACACCTGATGCCAGTCTGTTTCGGGCATCATCATCATCAAACTATCTTTGCGAATGCCCGCATTGTTCACTAATATCTGAATGGGTTTGGTGTTCTTATTGGCTTCAATCCAAGTGCCGAGGGTTTGCTCTATTTGAGTTTTGTCTGCCACATCAAATTGCAGCAATTCGCCATCGCCTCCCGCAGCTTTAATCTGCGCAAGCGTATTCTGCGCTTCGGTTTCGTTGCTTCTATAATTGATGATTACATAATATCCTTCGGCAGCTAATTTTAAACTTACCGCCTTTCCGATTCCCCGCGAACCACCTGTTACTAAAGCGTACATTTTTGATTGATTATTAATGGTTAATATAAATGGTTAGTGGTTTACTAAACAAGCACTTCGGGTGAGCTGCCTTTGAGGTAAACGCAGACGTCTTTTAATGCTTTGAATTTGGCTTCGTCAATATGTATGCGTTCTGTAAGGTTTCTGATGCCTTTGTAAAACTCTTTAGGTTTGGCTGAAAGCTTTTCGCTCATATCCAAACTGTCAATAGCTTCGGCAATGGCAAGCGCATGCACACTTAGCACTTCAAAAGAATTATCAATCACGCGCGCTGTCATCAAAGCGGCATTGCTGCCCATGCTTACAATATCTTGATTGTCATTATTGCTCGGAATGCTGTGAACATAAACCGGCATTGACAGCGATTGGTTTTCGGCAACAGTAGAGGTGGCAGTGTATTGAATGCCTTGCATACCAAAGTTCAATCCTTTAGTGGCATTGTTGATGAAAGGCGGCAACTTGCCATTCAGTTTATCATTCAGCAAATAATTTAATTGTCTATCGGCAAGCATAGAAAGTTTGGTGATGGCAATCTTCAACTTATCCATTTCTAATGCCACATAATCGCCATGAAAATTGCCACCATGAAACACATTGCCAATTACATCATCCACAATTGGGTTGTCGCTTACAGAGTTGAATTCATCCACCACAATCTTTTGTGCATGAAGAATGGTTTCATAAATCGGTCCGAGGATTTGCGGTGTACAACGCAGCGAATAATATTCTTGCACTTTCTCTTTAAAATGCGTTTCTACCGTATCATTATAAAGATGTTCTTGTCTGTTGCGCATCAGCTTGCTATCGCTAAGTATGTTGCGCATGGCTTCGGCAATTTTCACCTGCCCAATGTGTAGTTTGGCTTCGTTTAATGGTGCCGAAATGTGGTCGTTGTATGCCTCAAATATTTCGTTGATGGTGGCAGAGAAAAGAATGCTCCAGTTTAGCAATCGCTGCGCAAAGTAGATGTTTGCAATGCCAATGCCCGTCATACACGAAGTGCCATTCATTAAAGCCAAACCTTCGCGCAGGCGAATGGCAAAAGGAGTAAGATTATGGCTACGCAAAACATCACCAGCAGGTTTTATTTCACCGTTTTGCCACAGTTCGCCTTCGCCAATAATAGCCAAGCCCATGTGTGCCAATTGCACTAAGTCGCCACTGGCACCCACGCCACCATGCTCATATATCACCGGAATCAAATCGGCATTCAACATGTCTGCAATAAGTGAAAGTAAATCTGGATGAATGCCGCTTTTGCATTGTGCCAAAGTGTTCAATCGGTCGAGCAGCATTGCTTTGGCATACAGTATGTTTATGGGATTGCCGCTGCCGCCTGCATGGCTACGAATAAGGTTGTATTGCAGCATCAATCTATCGGAATAAGGAATCTTATATTGTGCCATGGGACCGAAACCCGTGTTGATGCCGTAAATGACCTTGTCGGAAGAGAAGTTGCGCAGGAAGTAGAAGTTCTTCTCTGCCTTTTTCAATATCGTTTCACTCAACACGACCTTTTGTCCTTCAAATAGAACTTGAAAAATATCTTGTTGCGATAATGGCTGAGTGCCTATTTGTATCATCGGGCTATGTTAACTGAAATTCTTAATAAAGAGCGCAAATGTAAACTTTGCAGGCTGATAATTAAGCAGCATTTAATATCTGTAAACCCTTACAACCGTTTCGTAGGGTTCAATGTTTACGGGAATATTATCAACTTGCTTTAAGTTGATTGGGTCGAAGCCTTTCTTTCCATCAAAATCGTAGTGATACAAGCCAACTTTTTCATAATCGGGCAATGGTTTCTTTTTGTTGGTAGTATTTAAAAAGGCTACAGCAAAGCCTTCATCCTTTAGTTCTTTCTTATACACCCTAATGCCTTTCTTGTTGTAAACAAGTGTAGCTTGATTGCCCATTACATCTTGATTCAAATCGGTTAGTGCGGCATTGAGCAAGATGTTTTTGGTTGCTGTGTTCATGCTCCGCAAATCGCAACTGCTTAATAAAGGCGCATTCAACAAACACCATACGGCAAAGTGGCTTTGATATTGCGTATCGGTCATGCCATTGTATTTTCCTTTGGCAGAAGTAGCCTTGCCTGTGCCATAATTGCCCACTGTGAGCATATCAGGGTCGTTCCACCTGCCGGGTGCTGCATACTTTTCTAAACCTTTCTGAAATTTAAGGATGCTCATGAAACTTTTTTGCCAAGGATGCCATCCTTTCCAATAATCAAATATATCGGGAGTGGTGCGCCAGTATTGTCCGTGTGCCTTTTGTGCTGCCCACTTCCAAGGTTTGCGCAAACCCCATTCGCATACACTGAATACAATGGAACGACCACTCTTTTCTAAGGCAAGTCCCATTGTTTGGTATCTGTTGATGGCTTCTTTTTGCCCCAATGGAGCATAGCAGTAATCATATTTCAGCAAGTCAATGCCCCATTCTGCATAAGTTTTGGCATCTATTGCTTCATAAGTATAGCCGCCAAACTTTTCGCCACAAGTAAGTTTACCTGCACAAGAATATATACCCAATTTCAAGCCCTTGCTATGCACATAATCTGAAAGTGCTTTCATGCCGCTTGGAAATTTCTTTGGGTCCACCACAGGTTTTCCGTCTTTATCGCGGCTTTCATCATGCCAAAAGTCATCAATGTTGATGTATTGATAACCAATGTCGCGCATGCCAGTGCTTACCATTGCATCGGCAATTTCTCTAATTGTTTTTTCATCAATATCCCAAGCAAAAACGTTCCAACTATTCCAACCCATGGGCGGAGTGAGGGCGAGTTTGCCACCAATGTGCAAGGTAATATTGGTAGAAGTTGTGCCTGCATTGTTGGATGCAGTAATACTTACTTCATAAACACCTTTTGTAGGTGCAGTTCCAGTGATAATACCTGTGGATGCATTCAATAAAAGCCCTTGTGGCAGTCCTTTTGCCGAAAATGTAATTGGTCGCTCGCCAGTTGCAGGAACTGTATGCAGAAAAAAGGTGTTTGGATAATTACCTACCCTCTCGGCACCATGAAAAACAGGCTTGCCCAAATAAAGTGGATATTGAGCGAATAGAAAATGAGTAAAGAGAATTGCAAATGCAACGGAGAGTGTTGTCTTCATATATATAGAAGGCAAAAGAATGATTTAATTTTTAGCAAGGCTGCTTACTTCCACTAAAAATATGTTGTCCAACACCTGCAATTGCTGCGCAAGTTTTTTAGACACTTTCATTGATACGTTGTTTGTATTTTCTGTAGTTGAAATACCGCCCATTACTTTTACATAAGCAGATTGTTTGCTCATTAAGTTAGTTACTTTAATGATGCTTCCGGGTTCTGCGGCATTGCAATACACCAAGTATTCGTTGCCAGTAATTGCATCTGTGTATTCAGCCACTCCTCTTGTTTTTTGGATCTTATAGTTGTTGCTACCCGACAGTTTATTGTAGCTGTTTCCATACTCTTCTGAAAAACTTAAAACAGGTTTTGCAGAGAGCGTGAGTGCTGGTTTTGGAACTTCATTTGCTACTACATCAGCTTGTTTTACTTCCATTGGTTTTGCTTCAACTACTGCCTCAGGTTGTTTTACTTCTGTTGGTTTTGCTTCAACTAATACCTCAGCTTGTTTTACCTCTGTTGGTTTTGCTTCAACTACTATCTCAGCTTGTTTTACCTCCGTTACTTTTGCTTCAACCACTACCTCAGGTTGTTTTACTTCTATTGGTTTTGCTTCAACTACTACATCAGTTTTCTTTACCTCTAAAGGTTTTGATTCAACTACTACCTCAGGTTGTTTTACCTCTTTTTCAGCAATTGCTAGCTCTTCCTTAATTACAACAGGTTGTTCGGGCTTAGTTTTTACAGCTTTTTGTTTGGCGGGTGTAGGTTCTTTTTTCTTTGAAACACTAGCTTCGATAATTGCAGGCTCGGCTAATTTTGCAGCTTCTCTCTTTGCTACCTCTTTAGAAATATCAATGATGTGTGCATTGGCAGGAATTCCTTCTTCTTCTTGCTGCTTTGTGGCAACATTTGGATTGGCAATAAGGATTGTTTGCCCAAGTTTTAAATCGGTTGAAGCGAGCTTATTGAATGTTTTTATGTCATCTGATTTTAACCCATACTTAATAGTGATGCTATAATAAGTTTCTCCTTTTTGAACAGTGTGTGTGTTTCCTTTTATGGTTGATGGTGAGGTTATAGGCTTTACTTCATCAGTAACTTTTGGTGCATCAATTGGTTTTGCCTCCTTCTTTTTGTCTTCGGGTTTAATTGGGGTATTGTTTACCACATCTTTTTTGGTTTTAGGTGCTTCAGGTTTTTTAATTGTTGTTTTTATTTCGGCTGAAGCTGTGTTTGTCATTTCAACTAACGCGGAAACTTCTGGTTTTGTGCTTGTTGCTTGATTAGGAATGATAGCAGTAGGTGGCAGTAGCAACTTTTGATTTTCGCCAAGGATAGTATTTGGCAAGTTATTGGTAGCTATCATATCATAAGCCAACACCTGATAGAGTTTGCAAATGCCATAGAACGTTTCGCTCTTATGAACTGTATGTATCCAAAGGTCGCCCTGTTTAGTTAGATTGCCCTGATTTGATGTTGTTTTAGTCGGGTGCAGTTTTTCGTATTGTAAAATCTTACTAGCTTCTAAAACCTGTTCGGGAGGAATCACAGAATGGCTTTTAGGGATGCATAATTTTTGACCAACCTTAATTTGCATTTCTTTCCCTATTTCAGTATTTACAGACATGATGTGTGCTGGCTTGGTAGTATATAAACGTGATAATGAATAAATACCCTCGCCCGGTTGAACGGTATGAAGATGGCAGTCTTTTTGTTGTGCATTCAATAGAAGCATACTAAACAAAAAAGCCATAAAAAACAATTGCTTCATCTGCATAAAATTTATTCTTTTACAAACAATAAAGGAGGGGTGTCAAATCAACATTATAACTTTTACGTTGCAATGTGTATTGATGTTCAAATCCTGAATTTATACAAATGTACTTTTAAGAAAATATACCATGCAACGTTTCTTTTCATTCTTAGCAACTACTTTTATTTTGCTGTGTATTTCACTACACACCAATGCTGCAAACATTGTTTACCGCATCAACATCAAGTCAGAGATTTCTCCGTCTGTAACCCGCTTGGTTGAAAGCGGAATTGCACAGGCAGAAGCCCGAAAGGCAAAGTATTTATTGATTGACATGGACACTTATGGTGGCTTGGTGGATGATGCAGATAAAATCCGCACGGCTTTATTAAAAACTAAGATTACAACGGTGGTATTTATTCGCAACAATGCAGCAAGCGCAGGGGCTTTGATTTCAATTGCCTGCGATAGTATTTACATGGCTTCGGGGGCAACCATAGGCGCGGCA
>Ga0163149_10008467_pt1 | contig 10144 bp, 10 predicted proteins | sample OliLakLV19MP5G1_FD_148604 | JGI IMG/M metagenome (GOLD analysis project Ga0163149, IMG submission 148604) | Freshwater microbial mat bacterial communities from Lake Vanda, McMurdo Dry Valleys, Antarctica - Oligotrophic Lake LV.19.MP5.G1 | ecosystem: Environmental > Aquatic > Freshwater > Lake >...
AAACTATTGTGGTAAAGTGATCTACCTTCTGGAATGCTTCTGGTGTTGTTTAAGGGACACATTCAGATTGTGCGCATCCCATGCCAAGACAATGAGCATAAGTGGCCTCGAAGAGCTAGCTAGCTAGCTAGCTACCTCTACTAGTAGAACCGGGAGTATTGGGGCTTCAAAATTTTGCTATGTGAGAAACCAGCTCTCATGTTGTCACTGCAAAGGCAGTAACACACAGGACCTCACTGACTGGTTTGAGTCGTTCCAGTCGAGGTGGACCATCCCTGACCTAAACACAACCACCTACTAGAGCTACGGGAACCAACTTCTGGAATGGAGTTCTGGTTGTCAAGAGCCGCTTGGTAATCAAATCAACTCATAAGAAGAGATTAGGATAAGCTCATTACACACTGTAATAAAAACATAGTGTTTCTCTTTGTGATCTTGCCAGTCCCAACAAACTCGATCTCGGAGAAAGATCCAAACAAGCACGAGTCAAAAAAATAAGAGCAAAGTGAAAGTGAATCATCTTACTTGTGATTTTCCCGAACCCTTCCCACGCTACTTACTACTAGCTACATAGCTAGCTAGCTAGAGTAGGTGCGAAAGCAAATCACAAGGGGCATCGCTCACCCGTGCAGCATTCTTGTGCCCATTGTCAACAATAGCTGTTAGCAGCTACTTAACTAGCTAGCTAGCTAGTAGTCGAGCGTAGTTTGTGGAAACGATCACAACTACGTGTATAACAAAAGTATGACAACCGGCACGAAAAAACTAATAATAGATTGAGATGGTCATCCACGATATTTATCAGGATCTAAAGATTGACAAGCCGTACGGTGCATGGAGACACCCCCATACAACCTGGAAAGATGCCGTGTTCACAAATATCTTGGTGGGCACCATTTTTCCCGTCGTCAAGGCTAAATTCCATCAATATCATCCCGTGGAAGAACGAGAAAAGGCTGTAGCCTGCATTCAAGAATTTCGCGAAGGTGGTTCGAAAAACAACACTCAAGTTGTGGCACGAGGAATCCGAGCATGGGAAAAGCAAGCCGGATGTCTCATTGGAGAAATGGATTACAAGGTCCCTCGGCCCAAAAATCTGATTCGGGAATGGGGAATTGCAGATGTCGATCCTCACAAATATGCGCCAAAACAAGATATTACAGTGAAGCTCAATTTCCCATTGTCCATTCTACAGGAGGGGGATATGCCTTCATCCAACAACAACAACAATGAACGTCTACCAAATAGATGCGTACCGATTCGATTCGACAACATTGCCACGCAGCTTCCTCAAGATATCCCACTCCTCATTTGGTTTCATGGCGGTGGAATGACATTGGGGCATGCTCAAATGGATATCGAATCAGCGGTTGCTGTAGCAGGAAACAAACCTTGCGTGGTTGCTTTTGTAGAGTATTCACTCGCTCCAGAAGTACCCTTCCCTACGCCAATCGAAGAAGCGCTCGCTACCATAAGTCATTTCATTGAGTTGTTTCCCAATCATCCAAGCATTCATCTAGGAGGGATTTCTGCAGGAGGGTACATTGGTTCGGTTTGCACTATGGAGATTCATCGTCGATACCCTGGACGACTCAAGAGCTCACTTCTCGCAGTACCATGTACGGACCCTTGCTGTGATAGTCCAAGCTATCGTGCCAATGCCAACCAGTTTCCATGTTTCGATTGGATCAAATGGTGCTGGCAGAGTTGGCTGGAGCTGCCTTCGCTACCCCCAAAGGACTCCTCCTCCTCCCAGGATGATGAGGAGGATCAAACAAATCGCTCAGCTTGGAATGCGTCGCCCTACAAGGGTACAAGCTTGGAACGCCTCATCAATCCCATGGTCGATCCTCCCACGGGGTTGAATGGTCTGGACGCTCCCACTATCCTCGTGACAACGAATCGAGCTGATATGCTCTACTCCGAAGGTATTACATTTGTTGACGCTTTGGAGAAAGCGAATGCCAAAGTTACTCATTTAGATCACAATGGAAGTCATTGGTTTGGAACCTTTACCGATCGAGCCGCTCATGCCGAGTTGATGGATCATTGGCACAAAATGCTCTTTCTGTAAGAAGCGTGATGGAGAATGATTGGAAGTAGGAATGATTTGCAGCCAACGCAACCCCTTGACCAGCTAGAATGTGCAATGCTTGCAGGAATGAATGGGAATCAGCATTCAACCGGGGCTTCGCATCTACGCAACTATAAGCTGGTACTAATCTGTCCTCGAAATGAAACATATACATGTAATCCTATGGAACAGACAAAGTAATCCTAGCATGATATATAAAATATGGCCTTTTGCCGTCAATAGAAGAAGAGACTATTGGCGGGTAACCTTTGTTTGGGCCGGTTTCTATGGACCGAATTTGGGTCTGGGGTCTACTGTACAGTACGGAATTTGTTCCTTGGTTGGCCCCGAGCTAGAACACAAACTTCCAACCACATCCCTTTTGACCAACTCTAGCTCTGCCTATCTCCTATGGCCGCCAGTGGGAGCCACCCAACGGCCTTTGGGGTTACGTGCGAGTAATAGAGTCATGGGTTCGTACCAAGAGGAAGAAACCACTGGACGACAAGGAATCATCTGCTCTCAGGGTATTGCATTGCCAGCAGACAAAGCCATCGACCCTTTTGCATACTAGTAGCAAAGGGGCCCTGAGAGTAAAAAGCTAGATTGGAGACTCTCTGGGAGTACGGCAGTACATGTAGGCGAGACTGAGTGTGCTTGGATGTATCGTTTCTATATGTAATTATGATTTATGATTGTATCTATGTGAGGTTGTACGAGCCGTAGTTGCGCTGTTACTAGCCACTTCCTTTTTATTATGCTTGTCTTGCTTGCATCATACGCCCCCCCGGTGCCATGGGCATGTTGTGCTGCTGCGGATTCCCCGTTGGTGTTACTGCTGCCTTGAATGGTTGTTGTGGTGGGTGCCGTTGTGGTCGACGTTGTTGTTGTTGTTGTTGTTGCTCATTCTTCTGGATGAGATTCTGATTGTCTCGTCGTTCTTGTTGCAAATGAATCAAGTAGTCGACCAACATGAGCGCATCGTGTGGATTTTTCATTTCTCCCTTGCGGGCGACAATCTCGTCGGCTCGACCGAGACGTCGTGCAAAAATGGCCGCATCGCGACTCAATTGCTGTGAAAATTGAGCGACGTACGAGGCCTGTTCGTCGGGACTCAGGGCATCGCTGGCATTTTGACGCAGGGTCCGATATTGGGCGACAATTTCACGAATGGCCGATCGTTTGCGCGTGGTCCGTTCTTCATCATGTTGGCGTGACAAGTGCCTCTCGATGCCACGATTGTAGAGTTCATCTGGCAATTGACAAAAGGTGACCAATTGCTTTTGACAAAGTTTGGAACTGGTCATGGCCGAGGGAGAAGAGGGAGTTGTGCTTTGACTAGAATTGCTATCAAAATGAAAGGTGTCGGCCAAGAGCACACCCAGACCTGTCTTGCGCCATTCTTGAGCTCGTGCTCTTAAGGCCTGTTTGCAAGTGTGCATTTCCCATGGTTGATGCCACAGAGACTCCAAGAGTTGTTGGTCGGTGTAATCAATCATCGAGTCAAATTCATGGATTTGATTGTTCGAGGCCACAAACATGACCTTGGCTTTCACAGGATATTGAGGCGTCTTTGTGCCGGCTTTCTTGAGCGCAGAACGAGGTTGGGTCGTCATGGTGTACTGTAGTTGGCACTGGATGGATGGTAAATCTTCGTGCGGAGTATAAAGAAAGTTTTTGAGGTAGTTGGCTTTGTCAAAAGCGAAGGTCGAATGGAAGGATGAGTGGGGTTACAAAAAAGTGTGAAATCACCCCGGTTTACCACGCGAGAGAACCACAAGAGTCTTTTCGATCCGCTAGATTCCTCTACAACGCGTAACAAAAGTGGCACTTTCAATGTGCTTCACTCGTTCGCTGGTTCGCAAAATCTTCTAAATTGGTGGGTGCAGTAGACTATTGGTGGTTTGTGCGTGGTAAGTACACTTAATGCCAATCGTTTCGATCTTGGCCGTTATCCAAAGTGGAGTAATTACTCAGTGGTGAAAATTAATGGTATTGTACATTCCATACAGTACGGCAATTTGACAAAGTCACTTGATAAAGCGAAGAGTGAATTGCACTTGTTATATCATGCATAAGTAATGACTTCTATTCGTTAAGAATGATAGTCACAGTCATTCGAAAGGCCACACTAGGTAATTCCAATTCACACTGTTTACTAAAACGAAAAAGATTTGGTGCTTTTGAGGCATTCGGCAGCTGTACTTAGCACGGTTGTCAAAACTACCCATACCAGTATCTGTGCCAGCCCAATACGTACCAGACTACCAGTACCAGTAATTGCCACCAGGTGCTCCTGGTTGGTACTGGTACGTCGTACTGGTACTAACTGGTACTAGTACCACCAGTGCCTGTAATGTACGTGCAGGGAATCCCAGATAGAGGAAGTGTGCCTTCCAATCCCAAATCAGATTCTGACATTCCCATCGCGCACTCTTGCATAATCGTATTTCTTTCAAGGAGAAGGTCGGTTGGTGTGCTTACTAGCTACAGTAGTGCTTACAAGTGCATCAACCTCACGTTTGATTACGCCGTGATCGATAACTACTGGTACAACCCTTTTTCTTCTATTTGTTAATACGATCTACCTGATAAAGAGTTAGGAATCCCGGCGGGGGCATCAACCAGTCTTGCTCCGATTACAATTCGAATGCCGCATTCCTTGCTGGGAGTGTGGGAAACCAATGAGACAGGCAAGATAGTCTGTACGACCTGTACTGGTAACGCTTGCTTGAAGTGTGGCAAACCAAGACAGTGAGGGCAGAACAGCCATCCATCACTTCAACACAGTGTATTATTGCTACTCTACTAGCTATTACTGGGCACTAAAGCCGGCCGCATTGACTTTGCTTCTTGCTTGACGGAGGTGTGGAAAGCAGGCAAGACAGAATCGAACAGCCGGCAGTTCAACGACGCTACTGCCACTTCTACTAGCTAGATAGATAGGTCTATTGGCTAGAAGCAGTGAATTTGTCTAGCCGAGGTTTCTTTTTTATTTAGTTGGCACACCAAGTGCAGGCGGGTTCTACTGGTAGCCGGGAGCCAGTTAGCTAGGAGTTTTCTGGCTTTTTAGTTGAAGTCCACGCCGCCCAGGATAGATTTGCCCTTCTTTGGTTGGTGGGTACTAGTACACCGAACACAGGGGCTAACAAGCGGCCATTACTACCAGGTCTAACTTGTAGAAGAAAAGGAATTGGAGCTGTTCGTTCTGGCTGTTGAGTTCTTTCCTCCTCAGCCCAACTCGCCGTGTTGCTTTTCTGCTGGCTTTCAGCTGCCAGTAATACGTGTTCTGGTCGGTTTGTCTAGTGTATCCACGGATGCAGGTCTCAGGCTTCCACCTCCTGTAGCATTCGCCGATGCGGTCATGAGTGATCGTGCGCAGTATGTTGGCCTTCAGTAGTACGTTCTCCACTACTAGCTCACTACCACACCAGCACTGATAGCTGGGATAGACGTAAGCGGGTGGTAGCCGGCTAACCAGTTGGTGCCCGAAGTTGGTTAAAGTGTGACCAAGTTTACCCCGCCCACCTCTCCGACGAAATAGACATAACCCAAAGCATTTCGTAATTTTTGGTTCACTCTCCAGATCGTCTTTGGCACTTTCATTTTTGTACACTAATTTGATGGTAAACCTTTTTGGTCGCGGATTTTTGGGCTTGAAAGCGGACCGCTCAAACTGTCTTGTCTAGCTAGATCCTTCCTCACCACGTTACAACATTCCTTCACAATGCAATACTTACGACATGTCGTCTCGAAGAATCAATACTAGTAGTACTACTAATGGCAATAGCAATGGCACCACCAACAGCAATGGCAATAAGAATAGCAAACATGATGCTTCTACAGGTCCACCAATAGTACGCCAAAATAATGGTCGCAATGGCATGTTGGCAGCGGCCGTACTCTTTGGTTTTGTGATGTTATTGACCATGGAAACCTTTCGAAGGAGTATTTCTGTGTACGGCGCGTACAATGATGATCCAAGTCTTCTCGATACTTCTACGGCTAATACTGATTTGGGTGGGGGAGAAAGAGGTTTATCACGAGAACAACAACAAGCACCGCCGCCACCACCAAGTCAAGAAGAACAAGACCAATATCGTGCCAAAGCGTTGGAAATATTAAAACTGGAACACGAAGAAATGGCCCTACTTCCGGAGGATTATCACCCCTACCTTCCTACCACTTCTGCGACACACATCAATGAGACTACGACCACCTTGGATCCCAATTTTCAACCTCCCGAAGATCAATTGGAAATTACCCACATACAAACGTTGGGACAACGAACACAACCTTTGAAACTCAGTTATTGTGTTCCATGGACAACCAACAGTGATGAATGGTGGGCCCATCATCCAACATGGGAACAAGGACTGGAAAATCAAACCCATTATTGTTTCAATGTCATTACCGATACGTCTTTGCGGCAATTGTATCAACAACTTTATCATATACAATTTCGAACGGATTGCAGCAACGTTCATACCAAAGTAAGTCCAACACTTCCATTTCATTTCTATTTAGTATGGAAGGAGAAGAAATAAATATCCCTCGTCCATGAAATGGAGTTGCAACCTCTTGATTTTGAAATTAAGAAAACCGGGCAGAAAACTCATCCAGTTTGTAATTTACTTGCTTGGCCCTTTGCTTGTAGCGAATGTGGAACAGTGGTTGGAATGCCAATTTGTTCAATGTCATTGATGGACTCCATTCTGCCTTGAGAAAAGGACGACCCGTGCAAATCGTGGAATCGCGATGGAACTATGCCGATCCCTCCGTCAAACCGACGCCGGAAAACAAAGGTGTTCCAGCGGCTTGTCCTCGGAAAAACATGTTTTGTTTTTTCCTTCCCATTTCCAATTGTGTTCCCGGTGAGACCGGTGCCAAGGGATCCTTTTTGGAAGGAAAATTGGATGCGATCAAACGACAAGCCTTGTACACGTACGCGACACGACCCCAAACATGGTTACGAAAATCCATTTACGAATTCATGCACAAGCAAGAAACGACCATTCCCATTGTTACACCGTGTGCCGTCATTCATTGTCGACGAGGAGATGTCATGAGTGATACGGGAAATCATGTGCGTCGCTATCATCGGATTGCGGAATATATTGACATGGCCAAATCCGTCTTGCACAAGAATATATTATTGTTGACCGATGATCAAAATGCCATTACCGAAGCCAAAACGGAATTTCCAGATTACAATTGGATGTACATGGACCGTCCTCGGTATCGAGGAAATGAGGGTGGGTGGGAACGACTCATTCCTTCCAATGATGCTTCCTTTGAAGTGACCGTCTTATTGTCGACCTTTAAATTGGCCGCCAAGCATTGCAATCAATTTGTCTTTTCCAATAGTGGTTTTGCGGGTTTATTATCACAACACATGGGTCGCTCCACCAAGTTCTTTGATTTGGACGCTGGAAAGGCTAAAAGTCAAGTCTTTTCCGCAAAGAATCGCGTGACCATGAACATTAGCTTGGCCTACCAAGATCCAAAAGAACTGGAGGCGCAAGAAGCCCTCGTACAGGAAAAAATGGCCGAGGAAAAGAGAAAGGCAGAAGCGAAAATGGAGAGAATAAGGAAACGAAATGAAAAGAAAAAGAAGTAGAGAAATCTTCCGGATAGCAGCGGTCATGCTGTGACTGATTGATCGATTGATGTATGTCGCCTTACGAGGTAGCAGGGATATAGAGAGGCCAGGACAATTAGACCAAACAGCCTCGTCCCGTTTTCCGATGAAATGAAACTGAGTTTACTCCTCTTTTTGAGGGCAAGAAAATTGCCCTCTTTTCTAATCTTACTATTCTTCTACTAGCTAGCTAGCTCCCATTCAACAATACCGAGGACTACAAGACTGTGGCGTGCATCCATTGGCGCCAATTCAAAGAAATGCTTTTTTTTAGTTTAATCTCCTTGGCGAGTGTCGAGGTCGTCTAAAATTAATGACACAGAGCGCTTCTTAGCGTCGTGTCGTAGACAGTATGTTTGCTAAATTTTCTCTCTCTATCTCTCTTTCTCTCGGATGAATGAGGCAATAAAATTCCGAATTAATTGCGTTTGTGTATGCCAGGGATCGTCGGGTGCGTCTGATGCAGATTGTGCGTTTGTGGGAGTGCGAATATGTACATGATGAGGTTCTCTTAGAAATTTCTGCGTCTCCGCCACTTTCCCTCGACAACGTTGCACCACCAATCCTTCGGTAGGTCTTCCATGCCGTGCATAGCTTCAATATCCTTCCCTACCAGCTCAAAATACTTTTGTGGTGACGTTGTAGCCTGCAACTGTTGCAGCACAAGATTTCCAACTTGCCCAGAACTTCTGCATTTATGGAATATCTTTTCCACGATTTGATCGCGACTGCTACACTCGGGCAATTGATTGGCGCACACCTTCAAAAAGGTACCATAGGTGACTTGATCTGGGCCACTGCCCCATTCTCCAGATTCCAAGTTTTTCAAGATTTTGTGTGCGATTTCCATCGCCCGATTTCGTTCTGGACCATCTCCCGATGTGTAAGCGCAGGCGTTCATAACAGAGTTGGCAACCACTACGTTTGGCCTTAGATTCTTGTTTCCCTCTTTGTTTAGCTTTATCATCTCTTTTAGCAGATTCAAAGCACGTTCGGCTTTATTTTGTTTTTGACTACGGGCCCAGGCTATAAACGCGTAAAATAGGTTGTAAGTAGGAGCAAAATTCCAAGAGTTAGATGTAGCATCAAAGAGTGGCAAAAATGAGAGTCCATCTAAAAAGACGCACCATTGATGACTGTGGAAAAACTGTGGGCATCCGGTCGAACGCTCTTATCGCCCTGCTCAAAGAGTCGTTCCATTAAGTCAAGAATTCCTTCTGCTCGTTTGGCTCCTTGTTCGGAACGTGACTTGGCCCTGTTGTAGTTGTAGAACAGAAAACAATATAGTGAGCACAAGCATAAACAGAGCAAGCGAGATGCCAAGAATTCTTCCCCACAAGACTTAGCCAGACACTACGTACCACACATTGATTACCGTGTTGTAGGATCGAACATTGGGTTTGGCGTCGACATTTTCACCGGAATGGTACAATTCTTGCATGTGGTGCAGAATACTTTCCGCACGTTCTCCGGCCGCATCATCATACTCGTCATGATGGGTTGCTCCACCCGCACACTTGCTATACGCATCAATGACGGCATTGTACGTGACCGTCGTGGGTTTGACATCTTTATCTCCCTCCTTGTACAAGGCTTCCATGCGCTCCAACACTTCTTCCGCACGCTCCGCCGCACCTTCTTGTCCACAATTGGCCCACGCCGAAATGAGACTGTTGTAATTGTACGCATTCGGTTTGATTTCGGCCAATCCCGTCGTCCAATAAATGCCTTCCATGCGTCGAAAGAGATCATCGGCACGTTGAGCGGCATCGGCATCGTCACTCTTGGCATAAGCATTAATGGCGGCATTGAAAATGCGCGCCGTCGGGGCCACATCGGGATCTTGTTCGTTGTGCATGTATTGCTGACACATGTAATCACAAATGGCTTCGGCACTTTGTGCCGATCCCGACACTCCACTGTTGGCATGGGCTTCCACGACGGCAGTGTAGGTGTACGTATTGGGTTTGGCGGCCGGGTTGATGCCGGATTGATACAAGTGCATCATTTTTTCCAAGATATCTTCGGCCCATTGCCCGGCCTGTGGCGATGCGGTGCGAGAAATGGCATTGATGACTTTGGTGTAGGATCGAACGTCGGGACGGATAATGCTGACGTTGTTGTTGGTATGGTCATGATTGAGTTGGTGGTTGGTGCTTTCCACAAACAATTGTTCCATTTTCGAAAGCAAAGCCGCCGCCTGTTCGGCAGCATCGTCTTCTCCGGAAAAGGCCCACGCATCCATTAAAAAGTGAAAGGTTTTCATATCGACCTTCATGCCACGACTGCTAATGGTCTCGTCTTCGCTCATGATATCGGAAGATAAAGCCAACAACGTTTCTGTACGCTTTCTTAGAAAGGCGGTATCCTCCATGGCAGGATTGGATGGACGCTTTTTGCCTCCCTTTTTTGGGTTATATTCCAATTCT
>Ga0163149_10008468_pt1 | contig 10143 bp, 11 predicted proteins | sample OliLakLV19MP5G1_FD_148604 | JGI IMG/M metagenome (GOLD analysis project Ga0163149, IMG submission 148604) | Freshwater microbial mat bacterial communities from Lake Vanda, McMurdo Dry Valleys, Antarctica - Oligotrophic Lake LV.19.MP5.G1 | ecosystem: Environmental > Aquatic > Freshwater > Lake >...
TCATTACTGTTTACCCATTTACTACAGCTTTTTGTACCAGCAAATTCCAGCAGCAAACTCTGCTTATTAATTGATCAAATCATCCTTTACTACTGTAATTACTGCTTGTTTCCAGCTAGCCAGTAGTTACCTAGCTATCAACATAGAGGCAGGTGGTGTACAATTTGTCTCGGAGACGCTTTGCAGTGGAGATCATGCAAGATTCGCCATCGAATAGGGTGACGAGGGCACGCCATGCAGCGTAGCCATCCTTCTCGTCGTCATATTTGGCCACGACGTGGCGTGCGAATCCGTCAATCGTAGCAGCAGCGAGGAGAGTGTACACGATTTCGTTGTCCGTGTCGTGCGAGCATGCATGACAGGGGTTGTGGATGACTTCTCTGTATCCGCCAGTGACGAGGGTGTTGAGGGCACTGGTTTTCCATTTTGCCCAGTGCTCAGGCAATCCATCGAAATCGGGGATGCCTTTGGTAGCTATCTTGAGGGTGCGGGGTCGGTCAGTTTGTCGGGATATTGCGTCGCTGAGGCCGTTTGCGATGGCGCTGGCCAGTGTATTGCCCATGGGGAGATCGGATCAAGTTATCGAGGATGTGGTTGGTAAAAACTTAAAAAGTGAGTATCAAAATGTGCCGCGATAACGATCGGCGAGCTCGGGGACTGCTGGCGAGAGTACTTAGGATGAGCGAGTGCCGGATTGCGGTCACTTAGCAAAAATCGGCTTGAATAAGCGACAGCAAGAGAGCGACTGTGTCAGCATAGTAAGCCCTTCCCTCTATGCCCAAATTAGCTAATTTGGAACGGAATGAAATTCCGTCTTTGTCGGTATGAATAATGCAAGGTAATTAGTCAGCAAAAAAGCAGACTGTTAATCAATAACAGCTAATAGATACTAATTGCTAGGAATAAATATTGTGACTAGATAACACTTTAGCTGTACGAGCAGCGCGCAGGCGCTGCTGTTAAGTGGCCCAGTATGCCATAAACAATGGTCTTGCAGAGGAACCTGCCTTTGCTTGGTGGGTTCCCTACACTGTGAAGAAACGGGACAGGATCATCAAGGCCATGAAGAAGTGACACTTTAGGATTCATCAGAAGTACGGAATTGAGATCCCGAAGACTGTCCAGGAAGCCAAGCCTTGGACACCAAAACGGGGACCACATTCTGGATGGATACGATAAGGAAGGAGATGAAGAACTGCTCCAAGGCCTTTGAAATGTTACTGGAAGGATCAAGGATCCCGGTAGGCCACACCCACATCAAGTGCCATCTCATCTTTGATGTCAAGCATGGATCATTGGAGAGGAAGGCGCGGTATGTGGTGGGAGGACACATGACTGCTCCTCCAGCATCGATCACCTATGCAAGTGTTGTGAGCAGGGAGTCAGTTCGCATAGCCTTTGTCTTAGCAGCACTGAATGGACTTGAAATAGAAGTCGCAGACATTGGCAACGCTTACCTGAATGCCCCAACGAATGAGAAGATTGTGATCACTTGCGGACTTGAATTTGGAGCACAATTCAAAGGAAGATTAGCAAAGATAGTAAGGGCCCAATATGGCTTAAAGGGGTCAAGCCAAGCTTGGCGATCTCACCTTGCTAAGGTTCTGCTTGAGGATGAGAACCTAGGATTCCACATGTGCAAGGCTGACAATGATGTCTGGTACAGGCCAGCAATAAAGCCGGATGGAACCAAGTACTAAGAGTACATCTTGGTGTACACTGATGACATCTTATGTCTGTCAATGAACCCCAAGTCAATCCTGGATTACCTGGATCAGCGCTTCCTACTCAAACCTGAGTCAAGAGGACAACCAAAGACCTACTTGGGACCAGACATTGCCCCTTTTGCACATCCCTATGAGCCAGATGTCTACTACTGGAGCATGGGATCACACGCCTATGTGAAGGAGGCAGTGAGGAACGTGGAAACACACCTTGAAGGGCTAGGACTAGCACTGAAGAAGAAAGTGTCCACAGTTCTCCCCCATGAGTACAAACCGGAGCTGGATGTTTCCAAGGAATGCAATGAAGAAGAGGTAAGCCAATGCCACCAAAGGATCGGAGTCCTACGGTGGGCAGTGGAACTTGGCAGAGTTGACATCTGCACTGAGGTGTCAATGATGGCGGCACATTGCGCCATGCCAAGGAAAGGTCACCTGGACGCCGTTTGGCACATGTTTGCGTACCTGAAGAAACATGACAAGTCCAAGATGGTGTTTGATTCCAGGTCACCAACTTTCTCAGTCAAGACCAATGGGCTGCCGAGGCGAGATTGGTCGGATTTCCACAAGGATGTGAAGGAACAAGTCCCCCATGATGCCCCGGAGCCAAGAGGGCAGGCAGTGGAGCTGACCGCTTTTGTGGACAGTGACCATGCAGGGGACACTGTGACCAGGCGATCAAGGACTGGGATCTTCTTGTTCATTCAGAATTCCCCAATTGTCTGGTTCTCCAAGAAACAGACCTCCATTGAGACCTGAAGCTTTGGGTCTGAGTTCTCCGCTATGAAGACAGCAGTGGAGATGGTGGAAGGCCTGAGATACAAGCTCAGGATGATGGGTGTCCCCATCGATGGACCATGCAATGTCAAGGCAGACAACATGTCCATGGTCAGGAACAGCAGCATCCCGGAGTCGCTGCTGAAGAAGAAGAGCAATTCGATTGCTTACCATTATGTTCGTGAGTGAGCAGTGGCAGGCGTAGTCATAATTAATTATGAGCCTACTGGTTCGAATGTTGCGGACATGCTGACCAAAACCCAGTCAGGCGCAGTGCGGCTGCGTCTGGCTAGGATCATTTTGTACTAACAACTTTTGAAATTGTTATGTTTTATGTTTTTACACAGGATAACCCATGAGGGATAGGAGAATCTGGACCCCTACAAGCAGGGGAGGTCACAAGCAGCACAGCAGAGAGAATCACTTGGAATTACATTGGAAACTAGAGCTGATGGCACCACACGGCCAGTTGCTGCTATCTAATGTGGAATTCAAAGTCAATATCTAACATTTAGTTTTCTTGTTAAAGCTATCTAGTGTATGTTTTAGCACTGCTATGCCTCCTTTTTTACTAGTAAATAATCAGTAGTAGTCATGGACTTAGTAGATTTCAGCCTTGTGCTACCTAGAGACTTAACTAGTCCGTAGACCCTAGTGCATATCCTACATGGTCTCATTACGAGTCTCATAGAAGGGTGTCTATTGTCGTATTATTGGCAAAATGAGACCACAGTCTCATATGCGGGGTTTCCCGCCATAGCTTGTACCAGCTTTTGTACATGAATGGGCATACCCCCATTTCTACCATCCGTCTGTATGTGGTTAGCTTTTGTGTTATGGATAAAGAGTAGAAAAACTACCGTTGGATCTTATGGAGAGCTGTGTTTGTTTATGTACCAATGAGACGTTAGACATATACCAATAATCGCAGAATGAGACCGGCACTCGTCCCTATAACAAAATCACACTTTAACATCCAATTGAGGAAAATCTTTATTTTAGTCAGCTTCGAATCTGCCGTGTTGTTATCGGGTAGATAAGCACATCAAAAAATCAACAATGCCACTCTTCTGACAAGAGTCGCACCAGGTTACAGAACTCTACGTCGCGCACGGCCTCCATTTCATCTGGGATACAACGTTGAGAGATGCCTACCAGTAGGTAGTTTGCATGTGTTTATCTAAGAATTAGTCGGAGGCAACTCAGAATGTACAAAATACAATCATAGCATTGTATTCAGCCAACAGCATCATCATTAGTTGATTCTATTATCCACGATGCCACCAACACGCAAGAAGAATGATTATCACCCTGACTTATGCCGGTTTATGTCATACACCCACCATGGCGACCTCACCCACTGCCCGCCCAAGACCACGCCAATGTTTTCCACCAATTCTCTGGTTGCCTTGACTCCAGACAATGTTGTCAAATATTTCAACTTTCTGACTTACGGAAATCCAACCCTGCTGGCAATGAACTTCCCAAGCTCATGCGCAAGTACAACATTCAGTACAAGAAGAAAGCCATCTCATTCTACATGCCACACCATGGGGAATGGAACTCTGTTACCAATCACGGCAACCCAACCTGAGACAAGTCTGTGTTGGCCATGATTGCACGACTTGGAAAATTTCAAACACGACACCAAGGCAAGCCATCTCAAGTTAAAGGAGACTTGACCATGCCGGAAGTGAAGATGGTACTGGATGTTCTTGACGCGGACTGCAACGACTGGTTGGACATGAAGAATGGAATGGCTGTTCGTACCCAGTTCTACATGATCAGCCGCTGTGACTGTGCCCATCACATCCAAACCCAAAATTTCAGCCAACACCCAAGATTTGACTTTGCTTGTCAGACAAAGTTGAATTGGAGTAAGAATGTTAGAGATGAGCGAGACTGTCCCTTCCAAATCATCCTCGGTGCAATGAACACGGCCTTGTGCATGCTTCTGTCATTGGCAATCTATCTTGAGATACAATTTGCCACTTTTGGTACAGACTACTCAAGGGACTTGCCAGCTGAGGAAGAAGCCAACAATCCTGCGCCGCTTGCATCCCTTGCATCGTACTCGAAGCAGGCAACACGAAAAGCATGCAAATGTGCAAGGTTTATTGCATTGGCTGCTCTCACTGCTGGCAAGGTTGGCATGCACTCCATCCATAAATGTGCAAGTACTTTTGCCAAAAGGATGGGATCAACACAAGATGATGTTGATGTCCGCGGCCGTTGGAAGGGCGACAGCGGAGGGAGGATGTCAACACGGTACATCAATCCGGAGCAGCCTTATGTTGATGCCATCACAGCCAGCCATCTTTGTGTTGATGGAGCTATCAAGTATAAATTCAAAGAGGATGCTCATGTTGGTCCTGCATTCTTTGCTGAACACGTTTGCGCTAACATCAACCACTACTTCCCTTCTTCATCCAAGATGGCCGAGACGCTTGGGCCTGCTCTGCTATGGGCATGCTTTGAGCCTCCGGTGGCAACGCAGCGCATTCCAGCTTGGCTTGTGAAGAAAGTCAAGGATGCACATGAAGACTGCAGACCTGAGTTGTGGCCAAGTGGTGTCAATCCTATTGAATGTGTCAAGCTATCTGTCTACAAGTTTGGTGAACTGCTATGCATTGACGAGCTTCCAACTGTTGCAGCACCGGAAGGAGCTCCGGTCCAACAGCAGCAACAGCAGAGCATTGGCAATGATCAACAGTTGGCTATGCTACACTCCATGAACCAACGACTTTCCCACTCAGAAGAGAAGGTTGAAGCCAGCCATGGTGATATCAAGCACAAGTTACAGCAGCAGCTATCTCATATCAACAGAAACGTGTCAAGGATCCAGTTGTCAGCTCCCACACAACGAGCACCGGGCAATGCCAACACAACAGGACCCATTCGTTCCACACCTGCTCAACTTGGTAAGCCAAAGTGCATGCATTCTTTATGGGTTGAATACACTCATGGTGTTGGTGGCAACAAGCCGGCAAAAGACTTCACTCCTACTGAACATGGTAAGGTAAAACAGAAGTGCTATCGACGACGTGTGTTCTGGGATATTGTATCAACTCTTGTCAATGCAGTGCATGGTGCACCAGCTGCAGTTGACAAGGTTTGGAATCACTGTGGTAGGTCCTCAAGTGTGACAGCAGCACTCGACTCTCTGTGGGCTGACAAGAAGACCTTCAGGCATCTTGGTGGAGTCAACCCAGTGTTCCACATTGGTAGAAGAAGACCAACTGCTTTGCCTCCAAGAAGAACACTAACACATCTTCCCCAGACACAAGCAAACAGGGCACAGCCTCAACAAAACACCATGCGGAGGTACATGACAGAGCAGCGGGCAGCACCTACTCAAGCTCTGAGGACGCCACCATTGGCTAGGTTGCAGCAAAGAGCAGCAGCACAAGCAGCACAGCAGAGAGAATCACTCGGAATTACATTGGAAACTAGAGCTGATGGCACCACACGGCCAGTTGCTGCTATCCAATGTGGAATTCAAAGTCAATGTCTAACATTTAGTTTTCTTGTTAAAGCTATCTAGTGTATGTTTTAGCACTGCTATGCCTCCTTTTTTACTAGTAAATAATCAGTAGTAGTCATGGACTCAGTAAATTTCAGCCTTGTGCTACCTAGAGACTTAACTAGTCCGTAGACCCTAGTACATATCCTACACGGTCTCATTACGAGTCTCATAGAAGGGTGTCTATTGTCGTGCTACCAGCTACTAAGTAGTAGCTCTAGAGCATAATAGTAGTCTATCCACTAAATAGTTCGAAGATGGCAAGCAGCACCTGCAGCACCAAGCCTCTGTTTCGATTCGCTCTTTCCAGGCGTTGGAACCCTGCTTCGCCGTTAGTTTCAAAGTTATCTGTCGTGGCAGCATCTGTAGACTTGTCGCTACTAAACCCCTATAGTCATAACCATGGGCGTCACTTGATTTCGAGCATGCATCAATTTCGTGCATTTTCCGACGAGCGCGGCTTCACTAATCAAGATGGTCTTCCGTCCTTCAAGATCAGAAGACCTCGGGGTAGTACTGGCACGGGGCAACCCAACAATCCTAGGTCATCTGTAGGTACAGGTGAAGGTCCCAAAAGATTTCCTCTTGTACGCTCGCACATGATTGATCTCTTTCCTGGAAATTACGAGGATGACGGGGGGGGCATGCAATCTACCGATAGGCGCGATGACGACGAAGAGTACGCCGGAATGGAAGAAACTATGGCTATGGCGGAGATGCACCAGCAAGTGTTGGCGCGACAAGCTCAGACACAACGATGGCTAGACAATTCTCAGCCAGTGGTCCGTGTCCCCGTCATTGACTGTGTTGGACGTTCCTATGGTCGTGGAGCTCGCAAGACGGCGCAGGCCCGTGTCTGGATTACTCCCGGTTTAGGTAACGTCACGGTGAATCGTCAAGATCTCGTTGAATATTTTCCCCGTTACTCCGATCGGGAAATGATTTTGAGTCCACTTGTGGTGACCAATAGCTGTAGCAAGTTTGATTTGCAGTGCGTCGTCAAAGGAGGTGGTTTGAGCGGACAAGCTGGAGCCATTCGATTGGGCGTAGCGAGGGCCTTGTATCATTGGAATCCGGAGTATCGACCACCCATGAAGAGGACGGGGTGCTTGACAAGAGATGCTCGCAAAGTAGAACGAAAGAAAATTGGACGCGTCAAGGCCAGGAAAAGTCCCCAATGGAATCGCCGTTAGACTGTACGACTCCAAAGAATATAAGGTGTTGAAGTCTAGAATACTTTTGAGGTAGACTGCCAGTTGTTGTCCCAGTCGGACTTATTTCCAGGCGGGTGTAATTCTGCACGAAGCCCGTGGCAAGCATTCCTGAATAAAAAGGGAATTTCTTTTTGCTTCGTTTAAAAATCAGAGTTTTAGAACTTGGCTACTTGACCGCCTTCAGATAGGTACAATCCAATTGCCATCAATGTTGTTTTGATCAATCTTCCGATCCCATTGTCCACAAATTGGATCTCTGATGCAGTTGCTCAAAGAATGTGTTCACAGCCCCTTTGGGCCACTCCTCATCTACAATGGCATTTAGATCTGACTAGAAAGTTGACCACACTGACCTTCGCCCTCTACTTGTCGAAAAAGCTTAGAGACGGGAACGGGAGGGTTAAACAAAACCAAAACTGATTTCGCTTTGCGGGGCAAACAAAAATTGAGAGATTGGAGAGAGAGAGAGAAAGAATTTGTTTTTGGCTGTTTGTGAACAGAAGAGGTCTTGGTTTGGGTCCAACTGTGATCTGTGGTTTCAATCTGTTCTGTCCCACTTTGATGGAATAAAGTGGGTCTGAGTTGGAGTGGTCCTGGAGTGCCTACTCCAATTGCTAAATAAATAAATAACTCAATGATTAACACAATTATGACTAGGTTGAATCCTATGAACATAAGGCTGATCCAAAAAGGACCTTTGGTATTACTCCTTGAACTGGCCTTCCCGTGAGTACGCCAGGGATTATAATGGGACACTGTGAGTTGAAAAGATTAGTGGTGAGAGTGAACGAGAACATTGAATGACAACAGAGTAACGTTTGAAAGGCCTTGCATCCTCTGTAAAAATGCAAGGTTCTTCTACACGGGTGATGATGATGAGGGATGGGGAGGATGGTTGCCTCGAAGGGTGGGTAGGTAGCTGGGCCGTTGATCATTGCCAGGCTTGGAGGAGATGGTGCAACAGAGAAGGAGGACTGGTCGTGTGGCAGGGAACAGCTGTCTCTTTGAGCTTGAGGCGGACTTATTGTGATGCCTAATTATAGAACTCGAGTCATGGACAGTATGTTACCACCAGAGTGATCAGTTTCCTCTTGTCGTAGGTCCTCGAGGATGTAGGCCGTGCAGGATGAAACGGGAAGTGGTGTGGCGCGGTGTGCCGATGGAGGTGGCAGCTCGGCGCATTGGCGTGGGCAAGCACGGTGTGCCAATGGAAGGGGCAGCTCCGGCGCGGCAACGCCGGCACGGTCGAGTGACGGGGTACCACTTACTTGGTTACTTCTTAACTGGGTCGGTTGGTGAGCATCCAGTGAAGAATAGCTGACTGTTCCCAAGAATTGGTTTCCACAAGAGCAGCGTTTGCACGCCGTCTTGCAGCGCGTTGTTTGGTGGCAGTAACATTGCAAAACCAATTCTGTTTGAATGACAATGGTTTGTTTAGGATGGCCGGGAGAGCTAGACGGAAGTGGAGTCTTTCCCGAGGGGGCAGGTCGGAGTGGGTCTGGGCATGGAAATGTTCAATCTGGTGGTCGAGTCAATGTTCCATGCAAAGGTATTGAGCTCCATCAGAATCATGCTTGATCTTGTTCCGATGTTCCCACTGATTCCAGGCGAGGTGGTGGAGTTGGACGAAGAGACCCTTGGCCCAGCGTTTGCTCGATTTCCGGGAGTTGTGCCGGTGGTAGTAGCGCTGCTGGAGGTGCCACCAGGAGGTGGAGAGAAGGCCTTCCAGCAGATTCCTCCAGCCAATGGAAGACTGAGAGGTGGTGGCACTGTTGACTGCCTCCTCTTGGAAGTTAGAGAGGGTGAAAGCGCCGTGGCGCCACCGGTGGAGGTTGGTGAGCAAGGACTCTTGGATGCCGGGGTGGGTGTGGCTTTTCTGAAGGTAGGCAGTCAGCTTAACGATGCTTTCATTCCACACATCATTGGCACCTTTGGCCATGCACCGAAGCACATGGGTGGTGTCTTCCGGAACCCTGCACCGAGGGCATCTGTCATCGTCCTGGTATTTCCATTTGACGAGGGTTGTGCCCAAGCCACAGTTGGAGGAAGCATGTTTAGCAATCCAACGCGCCGGGCAGGCTGTAAAGCCTGCATGCCGGCGGCACAGGTGTCCCAATCAATCGCCAATCGGGCATCAAAGGAGAAGTGCTTGTGTAGAATCCAGTAGAGCTGGGTGATGGGATCCTGGATAGCTGCATACAAACATTCTCAAGAGGGGGAAGGAAGTTTCATGTCACCACTCCACACTGTCCAACCTTCATTGTGAATCGGGAGCTGAGGGGCTTCCAGGGTGGGCAAGACCGCGCTGAGGTGCCGATAAAAGAGCTTGGCTTGGGCATCCATTTCACAGTTGAGAGCTGAGAGATGACAGTGAGAGTCTTTAACCTTTCGATCTTGGTGCCCATGGACGTGGACAGGGTGCCAGTCGATCGGGGACTGCTGGACCGATGCCCACACAGCTTGCATTAGATCCATGTTCTTATCTCGAGGGTCCGGTAGGTACTCAGGTTTGAATGGCCGAAAGGGAGTTGATGTTGTCACAAGCCACCGTGGTGGAGCCCTGGGTAACATTGTGCTGGAGGCAAATGACATTGACGCACAGAACGGCCAAGCAGTTGCCTGCTAGTTCGCAACGGAGAGAGTCTCCATCTTTGATAGGGCCTGGGACTTGAGCATGGCAGAGGAGCCGGTGCTCCGGTCCGGAGCCTTCAACAACTGTGGAGGAAGTGCCGCTAGTGCCATGCAAGGAAGCATCACTGACCACCACAGCCTGGCCAGATCGGATTGGCTGAGAGAGATGTAGGCCATCGTCGTCAACAGATGCATGCTGCACAGCCCAGTGGGCGGACCGTGGGAGGGACTCAAGGCGGGAGTACAGGGTCAGATGGGCTTCAGGAGGCGCAGCAAC
>Ga0163149_10008469_pt1 | contig 10142 bp, 9 predicted proteins | sample OliLakLV19MP5G1_FD_148604 | JGI IMG/M metagenome (GOLD analysis project Ga0163149, IMG submission 148604) | Freshwater microbial mat bacterial communities from Lake Vanda, McMurdo Dry Valleys, Antarctica - Oligotrophic Lake LV.19.MP5.G1 | ecosystem: Environmental > Aquatic > Freshwater > Lake >...
TGTCTTTCTCAAAAATTCTAAGCGGATCATGGCTCTTGCCATGCTTATGACTCTTGCTCTTATGGTCTATACTTTGGGGCAACGTCAACTCAGACTCGCTCTAGCTAAAGTTAATGCTTCTCTTCCTGACCAAAAGGGTAAGCCAACGGCTCGTCCTACCTTACGTTGGATTCTCCAGTGCTTTCTCTCTGTTCATTTAGTCTTTTTTAACGGTCTTAAGTTTCAGATTAAACTTTCCGATAGACAGAATCTAATTTTGCAGTTTCTTGGTCCGTCCTCCTGCAAATATTATTTTTTGCCCTAAATAACCTGCTGAATGTAGGTTAGATCGGTCATCCAGAAAATTGCTCAAGCACCACTGAGCATCAAAATAGGAGAGAAGCTAAAAATAGCCAAAAGTATCTCCCTATCAGGATTATCACGTCTAGGCAAAGGACTGATTAGCTCCCATCTCTGCCAACAGCAAAGCAAACCATTATTAATCATTGCCGCCACGGTCGAAGAAGCAACCCGATGGGCTTTGCAGTTACAAGCAATGAACTGGGAAAATGTCTACCTATATCCACCCATTGATAACCTTCCCTACGAATCAGTCCCCATAGATTTAGAAACAACTTGGACACAGATCGAGATTTTGGCAGAATTGCGATCGCAACCACAAAGTAATCTGGCGATCGCCACAACTGTTAATGCTTTACAACCGCATCTGCCATCGGTAAAAGTCTTCAAAAACCACAGCCTTATGAAGCTAGCCTTCTGGTCAGAATTTTGTCTAAGCGATTTGAGCAGATCGTCGATCGACATCGCGCTCAAATCAACGCCCTCACACTCGAACAACTCGAAGATCTAGGTGAAGTTCTACTGGAATTTACCAGTATTGAAGAATGCGATCGATGGTTAGCCTCACGCTCAAATTAGATCTGTAGAGATCGACCTGCCCGATCGAAAGCTAAAGAAAAAGCAGCATAAATACTGATGCCCTGCTAAGCCTGATTAGAATTTGGGTGGGAATCAGGCTTAGGGTCTAAAATATCCCTAATCTCGGCCCACTTACCACTAAGCAGTGACAACAAAAAAAGCTCATGGTGCAATTACTCGAAAATCCCTTGAGGGTTGGTTTACAGCAAGAAAGAACACCCGAACCGTTGATTTTGGTAATTTTTGGGGCATCGGGAGATTTAACCGCCCGTAAACTAGTACCTGCAATCTACCACCTGAAGCAACGACGGCGACTACCTCCAGAAATTAGCATCGTTGGCGTGGCTCGACGGGAGTGGAGTCATGACTATTTTCGCGAACAGATGCGAGAAGGGATAGAGAAATTTTCGGATGGGATCGGTGCTGAGGCTCTGTGGGATGATTTCGCCAAGGGGCTATACTACTGCGCCGCCGATATAGATGACATCAACGGCTACAAAAAACTGGATGCCTTGCTGACTGAGATTGACAAAGAACGTGGCACCAGAGGTAATCGCGTATTTTATCTGGCAGTTGCGCCCAAATTTTTCCCCGAAGCAATTTCTAAACTCGGCGAAGCAGGCATGATCAAAGATCCCAACAAAACCAGATTGGTGATCGAAAAACCCTTTGGACGTGACTTATCATCAAGTCAAGAGTTGAACCAAGTCGTGCAAAGAGCTTGTGATGAACGACAGGTCTATCGCATCGATCATTATCTTGGCAAAGAAACTGTCCAGAATCTTTTGGTACTGCGCTTTGCCAATGCGATCTTCGAGCCACTGTGGAATCGTCAGTTTATCGATCACATCCAAATCACGGTAGCGGAGACAGTTGGCGTAGAAGATCGGGCGGGCTATTACGAATCGGCGGGGGCATTGCGCGATATGCTGCAAAATCACTTGATGCAGCTATTTTGTTTGACTGCGATGGAGCCACCCAATGTTATGGATGCCGATTCGTTGCGGAATGAAAAAGTAAAAGTGATTCAAGCCACTCACTTATCCGATCGAGATCTGAATCTTTCTTGTGTCAGAGCGCAATATGGTGCAGGTTTCATGAGGGGGATAGCTGCTCCAGGCTATCGTCAGGAGCCGAATGTCAATCCACTTTCGACTGTACCGACCTATGTGGCAATGAAGTTTTTTGTGGATAACTGGCGATGGCAGGGTGTGCCATTCTACCTCCGCACAGGCAAACGGATGCCTAAAAAAGTCAGTGAGATCGCGATCCAGTTTCGCAATGTGCCCTTAACTCTATTCCAATCAGCCGCCAAGCAGGTCAGCCCAAATGTTCTGGTATTACGGATTCAGCCAAACGAGGGGATTGCCTTAAAGTTTGAAGCAAAAATGCCTGGAACTGAGCTTCGATCGAGATCGGTAGAAATGGATTTTGGCTACGGTAAAGCTTTTGGCGTAGAGGGATCTGACGCTTACGATCGACTTTTGTTAGATTGTATGTTAGGCGATCAAACTCTATTTACCAGAGGTGATGAAGTCGAAGCCGCATGGAAAGTCGTTACTCCCGCCCTCTCTGTTTGGGATTCACCTAGTGATCCCAATCTCATCCCCCAATATGGAGCTGGCACTTGGGGCCCGATTGAGTCAGACCTGCTGATCAATCGTGATGGACGACAATGGAGAAGACCTTAACCTCATCCCTAGCCCTCTCCTGATGCACAATTCACTTCTAGTCCTTAACCAATAACTGCAGTATGACTCAATCGACATCTGTTCTATCGTTACAAGCACCTAAAGATGTCTCCATCTCACAGGTGGAGCAAGAATTGAGTAAGATCTGGCAATCTTATGGTGAGAATGCGGCAGCAAGAGCGTCAACTTTTAACCTGATTGTCTATGAACCTGAAACGATCGGGAAACCCCGCATGGCTTCGATCGACGCAATCGCATCTCAAAGTCCTTGCCGTGTGATCGATCTCTATCCCATTCACGGTGAAGATGAGGGGATTACGGCACAGGTGGCGGCTTATTGCCCGATCCAAAAAAGTCGAAGCTCTCTAGTCTGTGGCGAGTACATCACTCTTCAAGGGGCAAGTGAAGCATTTAACCGTGTCCATACCCTACTAGCAGATTTGGTCATCCCCGATTTGCCCGTATTTTTGTGGTGGAGAGACAGTCCTGCACTGAACACCAAGATGTTTGAGCGGTTGATTAGCCTAAGCGATCGACTGATCTTTGATTCTGCTGTCTTCTCCAATCCCGAAGAAGATTTGCTCAAAATGCATGACATGATTGCCTCTGGCGTGCAGATTGCCGACCTCAATTGGAGACGACTCGCACCTTGGCAAGAACTTACGGCTCAAGCATTTGACGCACCCGATCGTCGTCCTGCTGTACTAGAGATCGATCGAATTACGATTGACTATGAGCGTGGCAATAGTACTCAAGCCTTGATGTTTTTGGGTTGGATTGCTAGTCGTTTGGGATGGCAACCACTCACATCGGTCAAAGAAGGAGGCGACTACAATATTCAACGCATTACCTTCAAAGGTCATGATGAGATGAAAGTGGAAGCAGAATTAGCAGCGATTCCGATTGGCGATCCTGGTGAAGTGGTTGGCGATTTAATCGGACTAAAACTGCTCTCTTCCAACGAAAATCTCAATACCTGCACGATTCTCTGTTCTGAGTCGATGGGTTGTATGCGGATGGAAGCTTCGGGTGGAGCGCAAGACTTGCACACCAATCAGGTCACACCTTTAACCGATCAAAGTGCAGATGCACTATTAGCTCAGCAATTACAACGCTGGGGTCAAGAAGTCCTCTATGAAGAAAGCTTAGCTGTCACAGCCCAGATCTTGCAATTGGAGGTCGCAACTAAATAAGTAAATGATCGGTAAAGAATAGTTGCGGAAGCAGTAAAACTAGCTCAGATGCGATTTAGGCTTAGTTCATATAAATACTTGGCGATTTTTAGTAAATTAGCGAGAAAAATATGAAATTGGCTTATTAGATGTATGCGGGCCCAGCTCACATCGGCACATTGCGTGTTGCTAGCTCGTTTAAAAACGTTCATGCCATTATGCATGCATCTCTGGGCGATGATTACTTTAACGTCATGCGATCGATGCTGGAAAGAGAGCGCAACTTCACCCCTGTCACCACCAGCGTCGTCGATCGGCATGTCTTAGCACGCGGTTCGGGCGAAAAAGTCGTAGACAACATCACCCGCAAGGATGCCGAAGAATCCCCAGATTTAATTGTGCTCACCCCCACCTGCACATCCAGTATTCTGCAAGAAGACCTAGCGAACTTTGTCGAGCAAGCCCAACTCAGTTCCAAAGGCGACGTAATGCTGGCAGATGTCAACCACTACCGCGTCAACGAACTGCAAGCGGCTGACAGCACGCTCGAACAGATCATCAAGTTTTACATCAACAAAGCCCGTAACAAAGCCCGTAAAAAATCCGATCTGCCCACAGGTAAAACCGCCAAGCCATCGGTTAATATCATCGGTGCTTCCACGCTGGGCTTCCACAACCGTCACGACACCACCGAACTCAAGCGACTGATGGCGGATCTGGGGATTGAAATAAATCAGGTAATTCCAGACGGCGCTTCGGTACATGAACTCAAAAATTTGCCCAAAGCGTGGTTCAACCTGATTCCCTACCGCGAACTAGGGCTGATGGCTGGACGATATCTCGAAACCGAATTTGGTACACCGTTTGTCGATATCACGCCGATGGGAGTGGTAGAGACAGCTCGTTGCATCCGCAAGATCCAATCGGTACTGAACGCGCAGGGAGCGGATGTAAATTACGAAGAATACATCCAAAATCAGACTCTGTATGTTTCTGAGGCTGCTTGGTTTTCGAGATCGATCGACTGTCAAAACCTCACAGGCAAAAAAGCTGTGGTATTCGGCGACAGTACCCACGCCGCAGCTATGACCAAGATTCTCGTGCGCGAAATGGGAATTAATGTCGTGTGGGCAGGGACTTACTGCAAATATGACGAGGAATGGTTCCGCAAAGAGGTTAGCGAGTATTGCGAAGAAGTCTTGATTACGGAAGATCATGGCGCAATTGGTGATGCAATCGCTAGAGTCGAACCATCGGCAATCTTTGGCACACAGATGGAACGTCACGTCGGTAAGCGGCTCGACATTCCCTGTGGTGTAATCGCTGCCCCCGTGCATATTCAAAATTTCCCGATCGGCTACAAACCATTCCTCGGTTATGAAGGCACTAACCAGATCTGCGACTTGGTTTATAACTCGTTCACGCTCGGCATGGAAGATCATTTGCTAGAGATCTTTGGCGGTCACGACACCAAAGAAGTAATCACCAAAGGGATCTCGGCAGACTCTGACATGAATTGGAGTAAAGAAGCCAAGGCGACATTGCAGCAAATCCCTGGATTTGTGCGCGGTAAGGTCAAACGTAACACCGAAAAATTTGCCCGCGATCGAAACGTCAGTGAAATTACGCTCGAAGTGTTCTACGCCGCCAAAGAATCAGTTGGCTCATAGCTCGTACAAACCACAATTACGGCATAAAATCAAGGTGTAGTTTCATGAAACTGGTATGTTACAAACTCTTTTAGCTACGATTCGGCGAGGCAAAATTGAGCTATTGGAATCAGCAGAGCTACCAGAAGGGGTAAGGGTATTGGTAACACTCTTACCTGACGGTGAGCCTGAGTTTTGGTTACAGGCAAGCCAACCATCGATCGATGCAGTTTGGGGAAATGTTGAGGATGATGTATATGCCGAGCTACTCTAAGCATGACGTTATCTTGGTTAGATATCCCTTCTCAGATTTGTCGAGTTCAAAGATAAGACCTGCTGTTGTTGTGAGTACATCGCACCCGTCTCAAAACATCATGATTACCCCTTTAACAAGCAAAACAAGTTCATTACTGCAAGGAGAGTTTATGCTGTCGGAGTGGGCAGAAGCAGGCTTGAATGTCGCTACTGCGGTCAAAAGAGGTATATACACAATGCAAGAGAGTTTGGCGATAAAAGTAATTGGTCGGTTAATGGATATTGATGCCAATCAACTTGAGCAATCTTTGCAAAGCTGGTTAGGTTTCTAGTTTGAGCTATATCGCAACCATGAGGCGTAAAAGCATACCAACAAATATTGCGATGAGCGCGAAACGTCAGCGAAATTACGCTCAAGATTTTCTACGCTGCCAAAGAATCAGTTGGCACATAGCGATCTTGACTTTCGGTCTATCCTTAAAGTTGTATACAGGGTCACATCTTAATTTTAGGGCTGACACCCTTGAACAAGATTACTGAGTAAGATCAAAGAGATCATTAACCCCAATTCTTAGTGGTGACGCTGCACTAGACTAAAAGATCCCTCCTAATACTTAGTTAAGTTGCTCTCTTTAGTTAGGAAAGCATTTCGAGATTATCTGTTGAGATTCAGGCTTTAAGTAAGCACAATTCCGTTAAGCCTCAAAATCAAGTCAAGCATGTTGGAGGAAGTTTCATGTTTCAGACTCAAGTTTGGCTCGCGAAGAACGCATCAAGCAATTTTTGGCTGAAGACGCTTCATTGTCAGCTCTTCTTGCCGTTATTCACTTTGAGTGGACAGTGCGACGCGCGATTATTGCGCTCGGCACCTCTCCAAACGTAGTGGTAAGGACAAAGCTGAAAGAGTGTCACGGACTGGGTAAGTATAAAGATGTTTGGAAAAACGAGGTTTTTCTGAATGAACAGCGACAAGTTAAGCGTCTTTCTGAGGTCGTAACAAATTAGGAAGGTCTCGGCCGGGCGTTTCAACTACGTCACCAACTGGTACATGGAGTGACTTCTTGTGGCACTGATTATGCTAGGGATCGAGTTCATTGGGCGCTTGATGCCACGAGCGATGTCCGAACCATCTGCGCTGGAAACGACATTAATTTAGACGCACGTTTGCCAGTTCGCAAATGCACTAAAGCCTAAAGACATCCCTTACTATTAAGTTAGAGTATTTGTTAATCAAGGAACGTAGCCATGAGCATTCGCCTAGACTTACCACCGAAATTAGAGAGTGAACTGTCTACTGAAGCCTCACGGCTAAATCTGCCTTTAACCGACTATATTCTTCAGGTTTTATCCATCAGACAAGTTCTGAACAACCCGCCTAAAACAGGTAAAGAGCTGGTTGCCTACTGGCAAAGTGCAGGCGTGATCGACTCAAGACCTGAAATTTCCGATAGCCAAGTTCATGCTCGACATCTGCGCCATGAGGCTGAAACCCGAAAGCGGTCATAGGAAGTGCTGATGTATCTGTTAGACACCGATGTTTTGATTGATATCCAACGGGGGCATGAACCAGCGATCGCTTGGTTTTCTAGCTTGACCGATGTGCCTAGCGTTCCTGGTTTTGTCGTCATGGAGCTAGTTCAGGATTCTCGGAATACACAACAAGTTCGTAAAGCTCTGCAATTGGTTGCACCATTACCTGTGATTTGGGCGACTGAAGCTGATTGTGCCCGTGCTCTATCAGATTTTACAACCTACCATCTGTCAAATAGTCTAGGATTACTCGACGCTTTGATTGCTGCGTGTGCGGTGGGGCGGAGCCTAACGCTATGCACTTTTAATGTTAAACATTACCGAGTTGTCCCGAACCTTATAATGGCTCAGCCGTATACACGTTGACCGTTACCTAATAAGCGATCTCATATATAGCATACTGAAAAGCTAAATAACTTGCGACTCAACCCTTCTAGCGATGGGATGAGATCGAAACGTCAGCGAAATTAGCTCGAAGTTTTCTACGCCGCCAAAGAATCGGTTGGCTCATAGATCGTATAAACCACAATTACGGCATAAAATCGAAGTGTAGTTTCATAAAACTGGTATGCTACAAACGCTTTTAGCTACGATTTGGCGAGGCAAAATTGAGCTATTGGAATCAGCAGATTGGGACAACATTCAAAGTTTTTGCAAGATATCAACAGGGTTAAAGCCATGACAATTTTAGAAAGAGCTGTGAGTAAGATGCAGCAGTTGCCAATAGACAGCAGCAGGTGTTGAGTTTTATCGAATTTCTCCCATTTGAGTTGGGTGATCATCAAGTTGCAAAAGTTGATGAAATTTCATTAGCGAAAGATAAGCCCGTTGTATCTTGTTATGACCTGACAAAAAAATGGATTGGGATTGTGGATGATTTGCCTGAAGACCTCTCTGTGAATAAGAAATATATGGAGGGTTATGGAGCGTGACAACTCGGAATGTAATTTTGGATACTAGTGTTTTAGTTGCTTTGATTAATAGAAGCGATGCAAGCCACGCCTGGGCTGTGCAGTAGTGGATGCGGCTTGAGCCGCCTGTATTGACTTGTGAGGCAGTGATCTCTGAGACTTGTTTTTTGTTAAAGTGAAAATATTTGATTGAGGCTGTTTTTGAGATGATTGAAGCGGGGGCGATCGAGATCGTTTTTAATTTGCAAGAGGAGACAAGTAATATTCGCGTATTAATGGGACGTTATGAGTCTGTGCTGATGTCGTTTGCGGATGCTTGTTTGGTGAGAATGTCTGAGCAAATATCGAACAGCGCGGTGATGACGCTGGATAGTGGTTTTAAAATTTATCGCAAATACCGTAATGAGGAGATTCTCGTAATTCAGCCCTAATATTCCTTTCTACTGTTTCCTTGAATTTATGACAAACGAAGAGTTGTTGGAGATAATCGCAAGAGCAGAGCGAGAGATCTGAACTGAACTCGATCTGTCATAGGAAAGCTATAGATTCGATCGATCTAGTGATCAGGGCTTGCAATCACCCAAAATACTCCAATCTAGTGGATTATTTTGGGTGATTGAATAGAAGTGCAAACTTCCTAATACTTGTAAAACATCTCTTGCAAAGCTTTAGTATTATTGGTGACCGTCAATCCCAACATCAGTAAGATCCGAGCTTTCTGGGGATTCAAATTATCAGCGACAATCCAATCTTGCCGATCATCCTTTTCTTCCCCATTCCGCGCCACCATCCCAGCCCCAGCCCGCGCGCTCCTTAAAATAACTACACCTTTTTTTCTGGCATCAGCCGCACTTGGTTCTACCTGAACTGAAATACTGCCATTACCCGTACCAGCATAAACAATACCCTTAGCTCCATCCGCGACAACGGCATCCAAAATTGCTCGGCTGTTGTTGCCATAACCGTACACGATATCAACCTGTGGCAACTTAGTCAGATTGGTGATATTGAATTCAGTGTTGACAGTATGCTTGCGATTAGATAGTCGATAGAAGTAAGGTTTGCCCAATTGGACATAACCTAAATAGCCAAAATCAGGGGCTTGGAAAGTGTTCATGCTAGAAGTACTTGTTTTGGTGGTTTCACGCGCCGCCGAAATTTGATCGTTAAGCGCAATCATCACACCTTTACCCACAGATTCCTTGCTAACAGCGATCGATACGGCATTGTACAAATTGATCGGGCCATCAGCACTAAGGGCGGTAGATGGGCGCATGGCTCCAACCAAGACCACAGGTTTTTCACTCTTAACCACAAGATTCAGAAAATACGCCGTTTCTTCGATCGTGTCTGTACCATGGGTAATCACAACGCCAGTCACATCTGGTCTTGCCAGCAACGCATTAACCCGTTTAGCGATTTTTAGGAGTCCAGCATTGGTCATATCCTCACTAGGAATCTGCAATACCTGCTCACCTGTGACATTGGCAATGTTCTTGAGTTCTGGCACGGCTGAAATCACTGTTTCTACGGGCAACTTTGCCGCCGTATAGCCCACCGTGGTAGTAGAAGTAGCACCCGTACCAGCGATCGTGCCACCTGTAGCTAAAATCACAATATTCGGTAAATCTTTTGTTGCCTGTGCTGTCTTAATCGCTGGTTGGATTGGGGCTTTTGGGGATTCTGCAAATATTGGAGCTACATACCAAGTCAGCGCGACGATCGAAGCTAAGGACAACAAATTTTTTCGCATACTTCCTTCAGGAATCATTACCTAATACATCAACGATGCAGTTTAGCCACAACATACCCTCTGTTTTGTAACAAACACTACCTCAAGCCCTTTATGCACTTGCGATCGAGATATTGTAAACTACTGGTTTGGTTTAAGAGGCTGACTTAAGTTGAAATCGCAGTTGAAACCGCCCGTAATTTTAATTCTAGGGGAAGCTAGCGTTTCGATCGCGCATCAAATCCAAATAGCTTTGCCTGATTCGATCGAATATGGATTAACAG
>Ga0163149_10008474_pt1 | contig 10137 bp, 7 predicted proteins | sample OliLakLV19MP5G1_FD_148604 | JGI IMG/M metagenome (GOLD analysis project Ga0163149, IMG submission 148604) | Freshwater microbial mat bacterial communities from Lake Vanda, McMurdo Dry Valleys, Antarctica - Oligotrophic Lake LV.19.MP5.G1 | ecosystem: Environmental > Aquatic > Freshwater > Lake >...
GCGCCCCCTACTAAACATGGAAGGCGTCTATGAGCATCACGGCATCGACTGTGGTGACGGCACGGTCATTCACTACAGCAAAGCCAGCGACACCCCGACGGTCAGCCGCACATCGTCCACGACGTTTGCGTGGGGCAATCCTGTCTACACTAAGCAGTACTCCGTTAGTTTTATTGCCGATGTCGTGGTTGAGCGAGCAGCCAGCCGTTTGGGGGAACAGCAGTACAACTTGCTGTCCAATAACTGTGAGCATTTTGCGACATGGTGCAAAACGGGTAGAAATGAATCGCGCCAACTGGCAGAGTATGGATTAGACGTGAGGCTAGCCAATCTGGGTGGCTCTCGCCGCTTGATCGAGGAAGCGGCCCAATCGGGAAACCCAGTCGAGGCCATGCAGCTGTTTGACCAGGCGCTGACTCATGTGGCGATCGCCCAGGCACAGCTGCAAACTCAGTACAATCAAGCGCAAAAAGACGCCCACACCTGGCATCAGGTAGCTCAACTGGCCTTAAAACAAGACAAAGAACCCGTAGCGAGGGCGGCACTGGAGCGCAAGGTGGGCTACAAACGACAGGCCGAAGACTACGCCATCAAGCTGCAACAGTTGGCCGAAACCGCCGAGAGTCTCGACCGGAACGCGGCAGGGCTGCATCAAAACGTGGCTCGAAGTAGTAGTGTTATCTCCTAGGGCTTGCGTCCATTCTCGTGACAAGGCTCTGCCTTGTATTCTCGTAACAAGGCAAAGCCTTGTATTCTCGTCACAAGGCTCTGCCTTGTCATGCCAATTTAGAGGCTCTGCCTCCTGTCCCGTTCACGAGGTATACCTCCCAGTGCCATAGCGCCTTGACATACTCACCGCGCTTAAGCGACGGTGATTCTTGACACTTCACTGAGATGCGCTGGCGAACCAGTCTTACCTTCCCTCTGTGCCCATTTAGAGTCGTGCCCATGCCCGATGCCGACTTTCTCGATATTCTTGGCTGCATTCTCGTCTCTGTCGTGTTCAGAACCACAACTCACGCAAGTTACGGCTCTGACCTTCAGATCGAGTTTGCCCCACCTAAACCCGCAATCAGAGCAAATCTGACTGGTCGGTTCCCACCGACTAATCACGGTGAATTGCCGACCAAACTTTGCAGCTTTAGCCTCACAAAACACTCGGAATTCCCGCCAGCCCTGCAAGCTAATCGCCCTAGACAGCTTGCGATTTCTGACCATTCCTGACACATTCAAATCTTCCAAAATGATTGATTGTTTTTCTCTCACCACTTTGGTTGACAACTTATGCAAGAAGTCCTTGCGAGTGTCGGCCATCCGGTTGTGCAATTTGGCGATTCTGAGACGAGTTTTGTAGCTCCTGTTAGAACCTTTAACCTGCCGTCTCATTAACTTCCGTTGCAACTTCGGGTAGCAACTTAAGCCGGGAAAAGCAGCGTCGGTAAGGAGTTGGGCTGATGTGCTTGAGAAGACTTGCGAGGCCGGGGGAGATCACCCATATGGTCAACGACCCAGTCAAATAAGTCGGGAAACTCATAGTCAAATAGACGTTGAGCCGCCGTCGTGCCATCCGCACGTTTGAGGTCGAAATTGTGCAGGATGGTGAGTACCTGCAAGGTTTGGGGCGCAAAACCGCGACCGGCATGATGGAGTCGGGATCAATAGCCATTGCGCCCTTCCACAGCAGAAGACGTGCGTTGGTATTTGGCAGCCATCGCTTGCCCCCAACTGATCCAAGCTTGGCGCTGTGCGGCATCAAGATGGGCACTCAAGGGGTGATTGCGGACGGCGGTATGCGCTTGTTGGGCGGCCTGTTGATAGCGAAGTTTAAGTTCAGGCTGGCGCGTTTTGTCCGCTTGCTGTTGCCAATAGAGCCAGGGCAACAGGGTGATGAGCACCCAATTCTGGATCTCTAGATCGTCCGTTTGAGTGGCTAAGGCTTGTGTCACCCATAGCCACCAGGCATGAATCCCTTGAGCCAAACTGGGAATTTGACCCCGAAAGGTGTCAATCGCGGTGCGGGCTTTATCGTTGCCGTAGGTGAGTGCCAGAGTGGATAACGCGTCTAAGGGGGCTGCCAAGGCCGTCGATACCGTGCTGAAGCTTTGCCCATCAAGCGGATGATCAATCGCAAATGGATGCACGCTTTGGGTGATGTCATGCAGCGCCGTGTGGTAGATTTGCTGCGCTTGTTCCAGGGCTTGCTGCTGCTCCTCAAGGGTGACCAGCGATGGTTGGAGCTTGGACAATTTGGCGGCATCCGCAGTTTTATCCACTTGCTGTTGCAGTCTGGTGCGTTGTTTTTGCAGTTGGCTGACCTGCCTGCCCAGAGCACTGCCCAGCGGTTGCCCCACAGCCCGCAGCGCATGAAACAAGTCGGGCACACTGACACAACCCAAGCCGGTGACGGCCAATTTAATCAACGCCCGTGCCCCATCACTCACCATGAAATGACACTGCCATCCGGTTGAGTTCCACCACGGCGCAATCGCTTCTGACCAAGTTTGATAACTGCGATTTTCACAAGCCACTTCGCTCAAGATATACCCGCTTGCTAGCTCCATCATCACCAAAATCGGCATGCCCCCAAAGAACGTCTCATCCCCGCCCACACAAATGCCTGTCTCGGAGCGCGGCTGACAATGCAGCCCCTGGGCCGGCTCATAGTCAAGTATCTTTTGCTGCATCTGCTGTTCTAAAGTCCGCAACGCACTCGCCGAACTCCCGACCTGCTGTTCTAAGCGAACCGCCTGGAAAAATTCTGATATCCGTTCGCTCCCCACTCCCTGCTTGATGCCGAAGTAATACACTACCCCCAACACCATCATTTTTAACCACGCACTCCCGGTGGGCGTTTCCCACCACGCCGACTCGGGATATTGCTGCCGACGGGCTAGCCCTTGTTGGTGACGATGCACGCTACTTTTAGAAATATCTAAGGCTGCCGCTATCGCCTCAATTCCCGCCTTGCCATGGGTCTTCATGTAATCCGCGACTTTTTGGCTGCGTTCTCGTATAGTTAGACTCATCGTTCCCGGTTTTGAATTGTAGGGATACGATACCTTGTCCCTGGGATTCTTTCCAGGGCTTTTTTATCCCTCGCTAGGTGTTAATTAATACATTGTTGCCATCCTTTCTCATCCCGCTTTACGTTGGTAGCCGTTTAGATCCCCGGATTCTTGGAGAATCCGGGGATCTCGGCAGTCGATTTTTGCTTACTTCAGTGACATTCATCCATACTATGACACCCGCACGGGCGATCGTCTTTGGTTGAGTGGCATTGGGTGATTCAGGTTAGACAATTTGGCGATGCGTTACGCTAACGGCAACGGCATCCTACGGGATGTTACGACAATTATTTCCTGTTGCGTATGCTCCCCATTTCCCTGCAACTGCCCGATGCGGATATCGCCTTCTACCCAGCGTTTCTAGAACAGCAGGAAAGCGATCGCCTGCTCACAGAATTAACTCAAACACTTGACTGGCGGCAGGATTGGATTACCATTTACGGGCGATCGCTGCCTCAGCCTAGATTGACGGCCTGGTATGGGGATGCTGGCAAATCTTACACCTACTCTGGCATCACCATGGTGCCAATGGCTTGGACACCGCTGCTGCTGGAGCTAAAGACAACTGTGGAGACGGTTTGCGACGCGGGGTTTAGCGGGTTCAATGGGTTCAACAGTGTCCTGCTCAATTTATACCGTGATGGGAATGACAGTATGGGTTGGCACAGCGATGATGAAGCCGAATTGGGGCACAATCCCGTGATTGGTTCGCTCAGTTTGGGTGGAATGCGGCGGTTTATGCTGCGCCACCGATCTCAGAAGGGCTTAAAGCATCAGCTAGAGCTAACGTCTGGCAGCTTGTTGCTCATGCAGGGAACCACGCAGCAGTACTGGCAGCATCACATCCCTAAAACCAAACGTCCCGTGGCTCCTCGGATTAACTTAACCTTTCGGGTCATTTGCTGATGGCGATCGCTCTAGCCTAGTACCTGGCATGACATGCAACCTTGTGTCCTATCGCCGCCACAAAAAGTTTTTTAGAGCTGCTGCTGCACATGCTGCATAATCTTAAGGTCTGCCCGTAGCTCTCTATGCCGTAGATCCCATATGCCGTAGCTCTCTATGAATAAGTTAGGAGCAAGCTATTTTTTATAGCTGCTAATGTCAGGATAAGTTTAGATTAGTTTGCTTATTTCTCTCTACTGTTCTCGCTAAGCAACTGTATCAATTCAACTACCCCGCCTTGAAGAGAGACGGGGATTGCCCGAACCAATTCGGACAACGTAAGCGTCGAATAGACCATTGAGCCGCTAACTGCTACAGACTTCCGCATACTTCCCTAGTGCGGATTCACTCTAAGCCTAATTGGTTCAGGCGTTGGGCAAGCCAAGACATATTGTTAGCGGTGATCGAAGGGACTTAAACAAGAAATTGGGTTATACCAAATGCGAATTCCAGTTATCTCACAAGATAGTCAACCTCTAATGCCCACTACATCCGCGAGAGCGAGGAAGTGGCTTGAATCTGGCAAGGCGATCAAGCGCTGGTCAGATTGCGGTCAATTCTACGTGCAGCTCACCGTAGAGCCGTCTGGACGTGCCACTCAGGATATTATCGTCGGGATTGACCCTGGCAAAAAATATTCAGGAATTGGCGTTCAGTCTGCCAAAGTCACCCTCTATACCGCTCATTTGGTTCTGCCATTTCAGGCCGTGCGTGACCGGATGGATGCACGACGTTTAATGCGTCGGGGTCGCAGAGGAAGACGAATCAATCGTAAGGTTGCATTTACCCAACGTGCCCATCGCCAAATGCGGTTTGCAAATCGTCGGAGAGGCAAGCTTGCTCCTTCGATTCGAGCCAACAGGCAGCTAGAACTCAGAATCGTATCTGAACTCTGCAAGCTTTATCCAGTAACGGAAATCCGATACGAATACGTTCGCGCAGATGTGGATTTGACCAGTGGACGCAAGCAAGCTCGTTCAGGCAAAGGGTTTAGCGCCGTGATGGTCGGCCAGAAGTGGATGCTCAAACAGTTAGAGCAATTTGCGTCCGTCGTCACTATTGAGGGCTATCAAACCGCCTCAACTCGCAAGCATTTAGGGCTTGAGAAAAACAAAGCGGACAAGTCGAAGGCTGAGTTTGCTACTCATGCGGTAGACGGGGTGGCGATTGCCGCATCTCACTTTGTTGAGTATCGGCAGTATCACAAGATTGGTGAGGACGGTGCCGACTGGTTTGGTTCGGTTCAGGTCACAAAAGCGCCCTTCTTTGTAATTCGCAGACCTCCTGTTTCACGCCGCCAGCTTCATTTGATGATTCCAGCTATTGGTGGGTTACGCCGCAAATATGGCGGTACAACTACCCGGCATGGAGTCAGGAAAGGAGATTTGGTCAAAGCTGAGATGGCAGGTCGGGTTTGCGTCGGGTGGGTGAGTGGCGATACCCAAAGACAGATTTCTGTCAGCGATGCGAACTGGAAGCGGTTAGGGCAATTTGCCGCATCTAAAGTCTCTCTGATTGCCCGTAGTAATGGGTTGGTGGTTATGCGCGGAGCGCAGGCTTCGCCAACGGGGGTATCGTTCGCGTAGCGTCTCCGAAAGAGATACCCCACTCAACCACCGCTCCTATCCCTCCCCGCCGTATAGACGGACGGGGTTTCTCGGAGAAATTCTGATGAACATGATGCCGTGTCAGGCAGAGCACTTTTACCATCATTAGAAAAGAGTCACAGGAAACGTTGATATGCTTAGCAACCTAAAGCTTGGGACAAAGTTTACGCTACTGCTGACCTTAGTATTTTGGGCGGCATCATCATCAGTGGGGTAACGCTGTCGAGTGCACTACAGCGTAAGGCAGAAGATGAAATTACCACCAAGGCCGAAATCTTGACGCAGACCATGAATTCGGTTAGAGCGTATACCAGCGACAATATTCAACCCCTGCTGGCCGACCAACTGAAGAGCAGTCCCGAGTTTATTAGTGAAACGGTGCCTGCCTATGCGGCACGGGAAGTGTTTGAACACTTTCGCGAGCGCCCAGAATACAAAAGTTTTTTATATAAAGAAGCAACGCTAGATCCGACAAATCCTCGGGATCAAGCAGATACGTTTGAGTCAAAGCTGGTAGAGAAGTTTTGCAACCAGCCCGAACTCACCAAACTGTCCGGCTATCGGGTTGAGGATGGCGAAAAGCTGTTTTACATCGCCCGCCCGATGGCGATCACCAAAGCTAGCTGCCTAGAATGTCACAGCACCCCGGCTGCAGCTCCCAAAAGCCAGCTGATTAGCTTTGGCAGTCAAGGTGGGTTTGGCTGGAAGCTAAATCAAATTGTGCCCGCCCAAACTATCTATGTGCCTGCCGATGCAGTCTTAAACCGAGGCCGTCAATGCTTATCGTTGGTGATGACTATTTTTGTGTCAGTGTTTACAGCCCTAGTGCTACTCACCAACTGGTTGCTCAAGCGCACTGTGATTAATCCACTCAAGCAACTGACGGCGATCGCCCGTCGGGTCAGCAGTAGCAGCATGACTGCCGAGCAAGTGGGTGAGTTCGAATCAGAACCCATTACCCAGGTGGCGCGGCGTGCCGATGAACCCGGTCGGCTGGCCCGTGCCTTTCAGGTGATGGCGCATGAAGTAGCGGCGCGTGAGCAAAATCTGAGCCGCGCCGTTGAAGAACGCACAGCCCAACTGGCCGAGACCACCCAAGAATCAGAACGTGCCAGAGCAGAAGCGGAAGAAGCCAATGTCACTAAGAGCCAGTTTCTGGCCAACATGAGTCACGAACTGCGGACGCCGCTCAATGCCATCATTGGCTATAGCGAAATGCTAAAGGAAGAACTCACCGATGTGAACCAGACGAGCCTGATTTCAGACGTGCAAAAAATTCATGGGGCGGGCACCCATCTGCTGGGATTAATCAACAATATCCTCGATCTGTCCAAGGTAGAATCGGACAAGATGGAGCCGTTCCTGGAAACCTTTCAGATTGCTACCGTGGTGCACGATATCTCAGACACCATTCAGCCGCTAATTGCCAAGAATCACAACAGGCTAGTCATCCAGATTGCCAATGATTTAGACACGATGTATGCCGACATTACCAAGCTGCGGCAGTGCTTGTTTAACCTGCTCAGCAACGCCAGCAAGTTCACCGAAAATGGCACGATTACGCTGAGCGTTGAGTCCCACGAGTCGCCCTCAAGCGCTCCGTTAATTGCATTTAGTGTTACCGATAGCGGCATTGGCATGACGCCAGAACAGCAGGCCAAGCTATTTCAGTCCTTCACCCAGGCCGATTCCTCCACAACGCGCAAATATGGGGGAACGGGGTTGGGGCTGGTGATTACCCAAAAGTTTTGTCAAATGATGGGCGGAGATATCCAGGTAAGTAGTCAGATTGGAAGCGGCACCACCTTTACCATTTGCCTCCCCCAGCAGATACAAGCTTTGAAGCAGGAACCGCCCAAACAGCCTGCCTATCAGTCTGCAACGGTGATGGAGGGAATGCCGTCCCGACTGGCAACGACAGCCAGCAAAATTTTAGTGATCGATGATGATCCAGCGGTGCAAGATTTGATGCAGCGCTTCTTGAGCCGAGAGGGATTTCAGGTGATTGGCGCAGGCAGCGGAGCCAATGGTCTACAGCAGGCTAGAACGCATATGCCTGAAGTGATTGTGTTAGACGTGATGATGCCTAGCGTGGATGATTGGGCCGTGTTAACGGAACTGAAAGCCGATCCCCAATTGGCCAATATTCCGGTAGTCATGGTAACGATGGTAGACGATAAAAACCTGGGATATGCGCTGGGCGCATCTGACTATCTGCTCAAGCCTGTTGACTACAATCGCCTCTCTGAGCTATTGCACAAATACAGCACAGAATCAACACCAGCATCCGTTATGGTCATAGAAGACAACGCAGAAAATCGTGAAATGATGTGGCGGCAGCTGACCAAGGCTGGGTGGCAGGTGATTGAGGCTCCAAATGAGCGGGAGGCTCTGACGTTGATGGACACTCAGTAACCGGGTATGATTTTGCTGGATTTGATGATGCCTGAAATGGATGGCTTCGAATTTTTGGATGAACTTCGCCGCCGTCCCCAGTGGCGGACGATCCCAGTGATTGTGTTGACGGCAAAAGATCTGACGCCTGAAGATCGACGGCGATTGGATGGACAAATTGAGCGGATCTACCAAAAGGGATCGTTCGATCGCCAAGCACTGTTGAGTGAGATCAGCCGATTGGCGTCACAGGCCGTTGCTCAACGAGCAAAATAATCGTTTTCTTCGACTACGCACCTCTTTAGCGACCGCTTAGCCCTTTCATTAGCCCCCCTCTGAGAACCCCTCTGAGAACCCCTCTGAGAACCCTTCTGAGACCTATGCCTAAACTCCTGTTAGTTGAAGACAATGAAACCAACCGAGATATGCTATCTCGTCGGCTCCTGCGTAAGGGCTATGAGATTGCGATCGCCGTTAATGGCGCGGAGGGAGTGTCGAAGGCTCTGTCAGAGCGACCTGATCTGATCTTGATGGACATCAATTTGCTGATTCTAGATGGATGGGAAGCGACGCGACAGATTAAAGCCAACTCGCGCACCCAAACTATTCCGGTGATTGCCTTGACGGCGCATGCGATGGAGGGCGATCGCGAACAGATGCTGGCTTCAGGCTTTGATGAATATGATACAAAACCCGTTGACCTGACTCGGCTGCTAGAGAAAATTGAGCTGCTGCTGTCTAAAACACAGCCAAAACCGTCCAGCGTGGCGGTAGACAGCCTGCAAGATAGCAGAGTGCAGCGAGCGCTATTAAGCCATCTGCGCCATGAACTGTGTACGCCCATGAATGCCATCATTGGCTACAGTGAAATGTTGCTGGAAGAGCTGAAAGGTGAGCAGAACTCATCACTCGCCAACGATCTGCAAAAAATATATACCTGTGGCAACCAGCTGCTGTCAATTGCCACAGTAATTCTTGATCCATCTCGGCTTGAGGTTAGCCAACTCAATCGCGATATCAATTCGTTTGGAGCCACCATTCGATTAGAATTGCTGACGCCATTGAGTACGGTGATTGGCTACTGTGAACTGCTGCTAGAAGAAGCCCCAGCCGAACTCGTTGCTGACTTAGATCGGATTCATGCCGCCGCTCGTCGGTTGCTAGGGATGGTGACTGACATTGTTAATTTGTCGCGGCAGCAGCTGCAAGTGATTGATGCCAAAGGGCTAGAGTCTCCAGATTTGCTGTTGTCAAACGCAAGCGCTTCTACCTTAGCCAAACATGCAGCCACAACTCTGCGGGCGCTAGGGTCTGGCCAAGCCAATGATAAGACAGCACAGAGTGGCCAAATTCTGATTGTGGATGACAACGAAACGAAACGAGACTTGCTTTTTCGTCAGTTAGAACGTCAGGGCTATACGGTGGCGATCGCAGCCAATGGTCTCGAAGGGTTACACCTGCTGCAAACTCAGCCCTTTGATTTAATTCTACTCGACTTTATCATGCCAGAAATGAACGGGTTTGAGGTACTAGAACGATTAAAAACGGACGATAACTTATATCATATCCCTGTGATTATGATCTCATCATTAGATGAAATTGATAGCGTTGTGCGGTGTATTGAAATGGGGGCAGAAGACTATCTTTCTAAACCATTTAAACCCGTCTTACTGCGAGCTAAGATCACGGCCTGTTTGGAAAAGCAGCGGTTACGCAATCAGCAGGTACTGTGCTTAGCGCAACAGCTAATAGCCGAAGCAACTCCCGTTCCCGTGTTGATTTCGAGCGTATCTGATGGAACCATTCTCTATGCCAATGCTACTGCTAGTAATGTTTTTGGTTGCTCTAACCAAGTACTTTTAAATAGCTGCGTTCAAGACTTTTATGTCAACGCAAATGAGCATCAAGCACTGCTAGAACTCTTAGCGCGGTCGGAATCGATCCAGCACCGAGAAATTCAGTGCAAGCACATGGACGGTACTCCTTTTTGGGTAACGGCATCGCTACAGCCACTAACGTTTAATGATGAAGCCACTGTTCTCAGCGCACATAATTTAGAATTTGGTGCCTGCTAAGAAGGCGAAGGCATAGAGTTCTGCAAAGACCCCACAGTGCAGAGATTGAGC
>Ga0163149_10008475_pt1 | contig 10137 bp, 6 predicted proteins | sample OliLakLV19MP5G1_FD_148604 | JGI IMG/M metagenome (GOLD analysis project Ga0163149, IMG submission 148604) | Freshwater microbial mat bacterial communities from Lake Vanda, McMurdo Dry Valleys, Antarctica - Oligotrophic Lake LV.19.MP5.G1 | ecosystem: Environmental > Aquatic > Freshwater > Lake >...
GCCAGTTCCGCGCAGGCGTGCGATCGGGAACGTCACACTTCCATAGGCTGCAAGGCTGAGGCCGCTTTCGATCACCAGTTCGGAGTTTGTGGTGAGGTTTCCGATGAATGAGTTGAATCCCGCGACGACAATCCCGCCCTCGTCAAACGACCATGTACCTCCGCCGATGCCGGCATTGCCCAGGAACACGCTTGCGGATTCTGAAAAACTCGCACTGGTCTGAACGTCAAGCGAGCCAACATTGATGGAGAGTGAGCGTTCTGAAGTGATGCTCCGAACCACGATGTTGCCACCACACTGGATCGTCGCTCCGCCCCCAATGCTGACATCGTCTGCAAAAGTCGGGGCGACGTCACCTACCCAGTTCTGTGGTGTGCTCCAGTTGTTGTTTCCCGCTCCCCCGTCCCAGATCACAACCGCCAGCAGTTGGCGCTGCTCCAACGCCTCCATGCACGCCCACGGCTCGACCATCGAGCGCCGGCGCGAGAGATGCCCCACACGCTGCCAGAGGGATGAACCAACACCCGCCTTGGCCGCGAGTTCTCGGGCATTCGACCAGATGGGTCGGGAGGAAGATCGATGCATGGCGAGCTCCGGTTCGATGTGCGTGGGTGCACGTCCCCCATAAGGCGCCAACTCTGGTCAAAGCACGCAAGGAATCTGGCTTTCAGCCAAAGCACACCCCCAGCATCCACGCCGAGGCTTCGCCCGCGGAGCGCCACTGACGAGCCTGTTTGCATAAGGTTTGGGCTTGCCCAGCCGCACCGATCCGCGTCGGCTCGTCGGTCAGCGAGCCCGTCACTACCTCATGGCACGAAACCGCTCCCGATACGGAACGCTGTCCCAGATCCTCACAGTCTTGTCCCGCGAGCCCGTCGCAATCCGCGTCCCATCCGGGCTGAACCTGGCAAAGAAGACGAACGGTTTGTGGCCGCGAAGGACCACCAACTCGCGGCCGTCACGCGTATCCCACAGCCGGGCCGTGTCGTCGAGCGCGCCCGTCAGCAGCCGGCTCCCATCCGGACTGAACTCGACGGTGTAAATGGAGCGGTTGTGCTCCCGCATCGTGACGAGCAGCTCGCCGGAAAATGCATCCCATACGCGCGCTGTTCCGTCATCCGAACCCGCCGCGATCCGTGCGCCCTCGGAATCGAACGCCATGCACCGCACATCGTCGGTCATGTCTCGCATCTCCGCGAGCTTTGTGCCGGTGAACGCACACCAGATCATGACCGTGCCGTTGGCGCACCCGGTGGCAACGCGGCTTCCATCCGGGCTGAACAAGCAACTCCAGATCACCGAGCGATGCTCCAGCGGGCGGAACATCGATGTCCCGTCATTCGCGTTCCAGAGCCCCACCGTCCCATCGTGGGAGGCCGTCGCAATGATCGCTCCATCCGAGCTGAAGATCGCTCTTTCCACGCGGTTCGTGTGGTCGCACAGATCCAGCACCGGCTCGCCGGTCTGCGAATCCCAGGTGCGAACGAGGCCATCCTTGCCCGCCGAGAGCACCCTGGAGCCATCGGGAGAGAACACGGCGCTGCGAACCTCATCGGAATGACCCTTGAGGACCAGCAGAGGGCGGCCGTCAGGCACACTCCAGAGCCGGACATCACCATCACGCGAGCATGACAGAAGCCGCTTGCCGTCCGGGCTGAAGCTGACACACTCGCCGATAATGTGAGCGGTGTGCCCCCGACACACCCCAACCTCCATTTCCCGCTCAACATCCCAGATCCGTAGCGTCGCGTCATACGACGCCGTGGCAAGCCACCGGCCATCCGGGCTGAACGACGCTTCCCGGACATCGTTCTCATGCCCACGCAGAACGCCACGCACGATCCCGTTCCGCAGATCCCATACACGCGCGGTCCCGTCAAAAGAGGCAGTCACCAGAAATCCATCGTCTAGGCTGAACCGGCTGGACATGACCCAGTTCTGATGGCCGCGCAGCGAGCCGATCAGACTGCCGCTGGCCGCATCCCAGATGCGTGTGCTCATGTCGATCGAGCACGTGGCGATGCGTGTTCCATCGTGACTAAATACCGCATTGCGCAGAACCTGCGTGTGCCCGAGCAGCACATGCAGGCACGCTCCCGAACTCGCATCCCATACCCGGGCCGACTCATCCTCACCGGCAGTGACGACCCTGGCGGAATCCGGTGCAAAATCAGCGGAATAGAGCTGTGCTGTATGACCCTTGAGTTCCACAACGCTCGCGCCTGTGCGGCCTTCCCACACACGGCTGGTGCGATCATCCGAAGCTGACACAATCCGCGTGCCATCCCGGCTGAACTTCGCCGATGTCACAAACCCGGTATGCCCACGCATGACCGAGATCAGCCTCCCATCCGATGCACCAAACAGTCTCAGGGTGTGATCGTGCGACGAAGTCACAATCCGCTCACCATCCGGGCTGAACTCGGCTGTTCGCAGCTCGCTGGAATGGCCCGTCAGCACCAGCAACAGACGCGAGGTCGTCACGTCCCACACACACGCTGTGCCGTCAACCGACGCAGTCACAATGAGCGATCCGTCGTGATTGAACACGCCCGTGTTCAACGGCTGCGTATGCCCGCGTAAAACCGCCAACTCCGTGCCCTTCGCCAAGTCCCACAGCCGTGCGGTGCCGTCGCGACTGGTCGTCAACACCTGCTTGCCATCCGGACTGAACACCGCCGTGCTGACAAGTTGCGAGTGACCACGCAACTCGAGCACCGTCTCTCCGGACCGCCAGTCGAACACTCGCGCTGTGTTGTCCTCCGATGCGGTGACAACCAGCCGCATGTCCGGGCTGAACACCGCGTCTCGTAGATAGTCGCTGTGCCCCCGCAGCACGGAAATGCTCTGATCCGACCGTGCGTCGAGCCACTTCCACTCCCAGTTCCTCCGTGACGGTTTACACCGGTCAAGCGACAGTCGAACACGGAACGGCTCACCGACCTCGTGCGAAGCATCCGCCGCGCTGATGTTGGCCGAGTATGCCTCCGCTTCCGCTTCCGCGCGCGCATCTTCCATCAGCTTACGCGCCGCGACCGCCTCCGCCGCGCGAGCGTCCGCGGCCTGCTCCGCCGCAAGCGCACGCTGCGTCTCGATCCCAAGCTCCTCAGCACGGTTCAGCGCAGCGATCCACCCCGCGGCCGTCCCCACAGCGCCCAGCAGGAACATAATCCCAGCAGCTCCTGCCCCCGCCACCGGCCATCGGTTCCGCCGCACAAACTTCGCAGCCCGATACCGCACACCCGCTGGCCCGGCGACAACGGGCTCGCCGCGAAGATGCCGCTCAATATCCGCTGCAAGCTCCCCCGCGCTGTCGTATCGCCGGGCCGGGCTATTCTCGATCGCCCGCATGACGATCCAGTCAAGATCGCCGCGGAGCGCTGCCCGGAGCCGATCCGGTGTAGCTTGTCGAACCGCCGCCATCGCGCCGTTCTGTTCAGGGGACCGCGCGATCCGGTTGCTGGGCCGCGATGGCTCCTCCTCGCGCATTCGGCGAAGCGCCTCGAAATAGTCACCCCCTCCGATCTCAGTCGTCGCGTGGGGCGTATGCCCGGTCAGCAACTCATACAGCAGTACGCCCAGCGCATACACGTCCGTGCGCGTATCCACTCCGGCGACGCTGAACGGCATCTGCTCCGGCGCAAGGTACGCGGGTGTGCCGATGAATGTAGTGTGATTGGTGAACGCGGTCTGCTCGATCAGATCAGGACCGGTCAGCTTCGCAATCCCAAAGTCGATAACCTTGGGGGTGGGACCTTCCTCCGAGAACTGCACCAGGACATTCGCGGGCTTGATGTCCCGATGGATGATCCCCTTCTGGTGCGCATGGTGCACGGCCCGGCACACCGATGTGAACAGTGCCAGTCGCTGCCGAACCGTCAGCCGCTGGTGATCCGCAAACTGGGTAATCGGCTCGCCCCGCACAAGCTCCATGACGAAGTACGGCCAGCCCGACTCCGTTGCCCCGCCGTCGAGTATCCGGGCAATATTCGGATGATCCATCATCGCCAGCGTTTGCCGCTCCTGCTCGAAGCGCGTAACGATCTGGCGAGTGTCCATCCCCAGTTTGATGATCTTGACGGCAACCTCGCGCCGGATCGGGAACGTCTGCTCCGCCTTGAAGACAACCCCGAAGCCCCCCTCACCGATCTGCTGCGTGAGCGTGTACCGCCCGATCACGGTTCCGGCAACAGCGATCGGTGCTCGCCCGTCGCCCATTTCCGCAGCACTTGCCGGAAACCTCACGGGGCGCGACATGAAGTTGCCGGCCTCTCCGGCCGCCAGCACAAGGCTCAGCGCTTCGGCGCGGAGCGGTGAGGCATCCTCGGTCGCGGAAAGAATGAACGCCAGGCGCTCCGCGGGCGGCGCATCCATGGCCGCGGCCACGATCTCCACCAGCCTCATACTCGGCCCGCAGGCACTGTCATTCGCGTGCGAAGCCATTGCGGAATCGTCGTTCATGAACCCTCAAGAGTCTTGACCTCGCGCGCCAACCAGGCCCGCGCATAGGCCCAGTCGTTGTTCACAGTCCGGTCCGAAACTCCAAGGCTTGAAGCGGTCTCTTCGACGCTCAGCCCGGCAAAGAATCTCAATCGAACCACTTCCGCGAATCGTTGCCCGTGCCTCTCTAGGCGCTGAAACGCTTCATCGAGCGCAAGAATTGTTTCGCACTGCTCATCGCTGGCCAGATCCGCGATCTCCCCGATGGCGTCAAGGCTCAGACGCACCGGCCGATCCTTCCCGCCGCCACGTTTCAAACGCGATCGAGAGCGTGCATACTCAATGAGTATCCGACGCATCGCCTCCGCCGCGGAACGCAGAAACGCCAGACGTCGCTCCGGCGCTGCATCTAGCGACGCCCCATATACCACCGGATGCGCGCCGATGCGCAAAAACGCTTCGTGAACCAGTGCGGTGGCCGTGAGGGTGTGCTGCCGACGCTCACCGTTCATCTGCTGCTGCGCAATCGCGCGAAGGTGCAGGTACACCGTCTCGGTGAGCACCGTATTCGCAGGGAGTGGCTGGTCAACACTGGACATACACATAGGCTTGGCAGACACTATACACGAAGCACAAGCCCGAAAGTAGGGTGTGTCGCGAGCTCAGTGATTCTTTGCAATGCCGTAAGAGTAGTCGAGACCAGAGTTTATCGATGCCCAAAGGCAGTCGCCGATCTCTCTTCGCAATGCAACCGACGAATCCAGAACTGCCCGGAAAAGAGGTTCAGGCAACTCGCCTCCGCGAGTCCTGCGGGCGTCATGTACAGCGGCAAGAAGTCACACCACCCAAATTACTTTGCGTTATCCGGTCCCTCTTGGCGCCTAGTGGGGAATGCGGGGCAAACGGCCGCGGTAAGCCATCAAGCGACTTGTCGCTTGCCGGTGCGTCCAAAGCCCGCCCCCTTCTTTCCACGCGATCGATCTCCCAAACACGTATCCCAGGAGGCACCCCATGAGCATCGTCCCCACGACTTCCACAATCCTCGGTCGAGCCCGGAGCAGGTTCGCACGCGTTGTGCTCGCGCTCGTTTGCGTCGGCGGCCTCCTCGCGCCGATCGGCGCGCAGTCCGCCATGGCACAGTGCGCAACCGCGGTCCAGGCTGAGAAGCTTCTGAACCTGAACGAGGGACGCGAGTTCGATCAGTTCGGCTTCTCCCTTGCCATCTCCGGCAACACCGCCGTTATCGCCGCGCCGTATCGGGACTTCGCCACGCCACAGTTTGATGGGCGAGTGCACGTCTTTGTGCGGGCGTCAACGAGTGCGTCGTGGGAGTTCCAGCAGACGCTATCACCTTCCATAATCTATGAAGACAACTGCTTCGGAGGGACCGTTGCCATCGATGGTGACACCATTCTTATAGGTTCCGACTGCGGGACTGTCGCCCCGAAGGCCGCGTTTGTCTTCACGCGCACCGGCACTGTCTGGACGGAGCGCCAGGTCTTCACAGAGGCGGGAGCTTCTCAAAGGTTCGGTACAAGCATCGCCCTCTCGGGCGACCGGATGGTCCTCTGCGATTCTGCTGCTGGGGCGCAGGGCCGAGCTCGCGTGTACGTCCGAACCGGCGGCCTCACCGGCACCTGGACGCTGAGCCAGACGCTGCAGCCTGCCGCGTCACCTATGGGCCTCGGGTTCGGCATCGGCGCGGCCATGACCAGCGACACCCTGGCCATCGGGCAGCTCGTCAGCAGCGACGGCATTGGTGGCGAGGTTCGAGTGTTCCGTCGCAGCGGCAGCACGTGGAATCTGGAACAGGTGCTCCGGCCCGACAGCACGCCGTACGGCCAGTATGACGACGATAACTTTGGCCGCTCAATAGCCCTCGTCGGTAACACGCTGGTCGTCGGTGCCGCACGCGATCAGAACCCGGCACTCCCGAGCAGCTTCGACCGGGGCGCCGCGTTCGTCTACACGCGTTCCGGCAACGTCTGGACGCAGTACCAGAAGCTCACGCCCATCACGCCCGTCCAGCATGAATGGTTTGGGACATCGGTCTCCTTGGGCTCCGAGTCTTTCGTGGCAGTCGGCGCGAGCGGACGGCTTCAGGCGCTCAAGGGCTCCGCATATACGTTCCGCTTGAGCAGCGGCCTTTGGCAGCAGCAGCATCATCTCATTCCCGAAGATGCTGCGAATGGGGACTGGACCGGCAACAGTGTCGCCGTCAGCGGCAACTCCGCCAGCGCGACGGTGCTCGTCGGTGCCCCGCATTCTGAGCAGATACCCAGCCAAAGCTCGGCTGGTTCGGCAATCTCGTTCGCCACGACACTGACTACCGCGACCGAAGCACAGACACTGCTCGAACCCCTCCACGATCTGGGGTACTTCGGAGCAGCCATCGATATCGAGGGCGATCTTGCGGTTGTGGGTGCTCCCGGCGAAGATACCGCATTTGGCCAGGACAACGGTGCGGTGTATGTGTACCGTCGCGAGAATGGCGTGTGGAATCGTGAAGCGACTTTGAGCAGCAACTGGTCCACGCCCTTCACCCGGTTCGGCGACGCTGTGTCCATCAGCAGCTCAATGATTATCGTCGGCGCTCCGGAGTATAACTACGACGATATTGTCGGATACGCGGATGCCGGTGCGGTGTTTGTCTTCACCTATGCCGAAGGCGAATGGATGGAGACCCAGCGGATCGAGGCGAGCGACGGCCAAGCGTACGATCGCTTCGGATCATCAGTGAGTTTATCCGGATCTCGATTGATCGTGGGCTCCCCCGGCGACAACAACGCCGCGGGCACCGATGCTGGCGCCGCCTATCTCTACACCTTAACCTCCGGAACTTTCGGGGGAGAGGTCAAGCTCCTCTCTCCAGATCAAGCCGCGAGTGATCGATTCGGCACCTCTGTAGCTGCCATGGTAGGCAACTTCGTGGTGGTCGGCTCCCCTCGAGATGACGATCTCGGTTCTAACTCCGGGTCCGTCTACCTGTATCAGCGGCAGCCCATCATCGGCGGCGTCGCGTGGACCATCATCGAGAAGTTTATCGCACCTGATGGCGCAGCGGGAGACAACTTCGGCCACGCACTCGCTGTCAGCGGGAACAATCGGATCGTTGTCGGAGCTCCGCTTGAAGACAACGCTGGAGGCGCCGATGCAGGTGCCGTGTACATATTCTCCGCTACGGGATTGATCTCGCTTAGTTGGGACGCCGGCAACAAGATTGTCGCTGCTGTCGGTGGAGCAAACGAGCAGTTCGGCTGGAGCGTTGCGATCGATTCTGGAACCGTCGTCGTCGGCATGCCTCTCGACGACAACGCGGGCGGCGCCGATGCCGGCGCTGCCTTCATCTTTCGCTCGGTCGGCGGTGTGTGGAGCGAGCAGCAGCGCTTCGGCGCTGCCGACCGGACAACGGGCGACCAGCTTGGGCTCAGCGTTGCGATCTCCGGCGACACCATCGTGTGCGGCGCGGCCTTCGACGACAACAACAGCGGCCGTGATGCCGGGGCCGTCTATGTCTTTGACTACGCCCAGGCATCGCCAACCGTCGTCACCCAGCCCTCGCCCCAGCAGACCTGCGTCTCCGGCGGCGCCCAGTTCTTCGTCTCCGCCTCCGGCGGCGGCCCGTACACCTTCCAGTGGCGTCGCAACGGCGTCAACATTCTCGCCGGTCCCGGAATCTCAGGCATCAACTCCTCCACGCTCGTGCTTTCGAACGTCACTAGCGCAATGGTTGGTGAGTACTCCTGCCGGATCGATAGCCCGTGCGGTGTCGCGTTCAGCATCGATGCTTCGCTCACACTCTGCGCGGCAGATTTCAACTGCCAGGGCGGCGTCAGCGTACCTGATATCTTCGCGTTCCTGTCCGCATGGTTCGCTCAGGGCCCGGGCGCCGACTTCGACAACAATGGCACCATCGCCGTGCCCGACATCTTCGCGTTCCTGTCATCCTGGTTCGCCGGCTGTCCGTGATCCTGCTCTCTGACCCTGGAAACGCGTTTACAGATGGTTGAAAGAGAGGCCGGGGGTTGAATCCCAACCTCCGGTCTCTTGCGCGGGGAGTGAGCTTTCATGGTGGGGCGATACCCGCCATCGGATAGTGGCAAGCGATCAAGCACGCCGACGCGCTACCGGGCTTGCGACCAACGACACCGGCCACCATCACCTCTCGCCAACTCTTACCGTGAAACGCCAGTCCACAAAATCGCCTCGTTCGAACACCTCGAATAGGCCATGCCAGACTTGTACAACTGTGGATTTCTCGCGGTGTTTCAACGTTCCCGGTGCCGTTGGCAACGAAAGTGGCACCCTCGGCCGCCCCCAGTTGCACCTCTCCTCCTTGCCTTGGGCAGCCGCTGGGGACGACGCCAAATCTAAGCGTTCCCGCCAGCCTCAACATCGGGCACGGTCGCCGCGGTGAGAACGTACCGTGCTCCACACTTCGTTCCCTGCATGATCACTTCCCCATCCTGAATCAGGCGGCGGATCGCGGCGATCCACTCGTCGGGGGCGATACCGCTCCGCTCAATGATCTCGGCCCGTGCAACGGGAACCCGAGCCTCGCGAATGGCCGCGAGAACCGCGGCACTGGCGGAGTGCCCGTTGAAGCCCGGCAACTGAGGGGTTCGAGCACTGTTCGATATGAGTGCCGGCACTGCCAGCTCAAGCTCGGGAGTTACAGTCGCCGCATCCTCCAGTTGATCTTCGGCACTCCACTCACGCCGCAGCGCCTCGGCCCTTCGAACAACCCGCTCCCGCACTTCGTCAGAACCGACCTCCCGATCAGGCGAAGCATCGGCTCCAATTGGTTCGACTCCCAACTCGGTCAACCGCCGACGAATGCGTCTCATGGCACCTTCCGGATCCCGGAAGAACTCGCTGCCGCGAACTCGCACAAATCGCCATCCCAGTCGTTCAAGCATGCGCTGACGATCGAGATCACGATTGAGATCCTCCGGGGGGTGATGGCGGTCGCCATCGCATTCCAAAGCTACCTTTGCTCCGGCGGCACCCACCACGACCATGTCGATGCGAAAAGCTCCTACTTGCCACTAAGAGCCTGTGTGAGAAGCCGATTCACCCCGGCGCCAAGCGGTGGAGCATCAGGTTGATCATTGAGATTCGGATCATCGACTCGCTGCTTTGCGTGGTCAGCTCGTAGTCCTTGCTCAACCGCCGATACCGTCCCAGCCACCCGAAGGTCCGCTCCACGATCCAGCGTTTGGGCAGCACCACGAACTTCGGGAGCCTGTCGGTGCGTTTGACGATCTCCGGCAGCCATCCGCCGGCTTTGGCCGTCCACCCGACCAGTTGGCCCGCGTACCCGCCGTCGGCCCATATCTTCTTCAGGCGCGGGAACTTGCCCTTCAGCAGTTCGAGCACCAGCATCGCTCCCTCGCGGTCCTGGATGTTCGCGGCGTGCACCACCACCGCCATGAGCAGGCCCAGCGTATCGACGACGATGTGCCGCTTGCGGCCGCTCACCTTCTTGCCCGCATCGTACCCGCAGACCCCCTTTTTTCCGTGGTCTTCACGCTCTGGCTGTCGATGATCGCGGCGCTGGGGCTCTTCTTCTTCCCGGCCTTCTTGCGCACCTTGTCCCGCAGCGCATCGTGGATTGTCTTCCACGTCCCGTCGTTGCGGAAACGCCTGAAATAGTACCACACCGTGCCCCAGGGCGGGAACTCGTGGGGCAATGAC
>Ga0163149_10008476_pt1 | contig 10136 bp, 7 predicted proteins | sample OliLakLV19MP5G1_FD_148604 | JGI IMG/M metagenome (GOLD analysis project Ga0163149, IMG submission 148604) | Freshwater microbial mat bacterial communities from Lake Vanda, McMurdo Dry Valleys, Antarctica - Oligotrophic Lake LV.19.MP5.G1 | ecosystem: Environmental > Aquatic > Freshwater > Lake >...
GGCTGTTCGGTACCCTAACATTTGGAGGGTCTCCGCGAGCATGTCGGCAGCATCCGCGTTGTCGTCGACCACGAAGATCCGTCGCTCATTTTGCCGGACGTTTGGCAACGCCCGGGCGGCCTCGGGCGCCTTCGGACGAGCATCGAGCGCGGGCAGCCGAACCGTAAACTTACTGCCCATACCTATGCCCTTGCTTTCGGCACTGACGTTTCCGCCATGCATCGTGACGAGGCTCTTGACAAGCGAGAGACCGAGTCCGAGACCCCCTTGGGAACGTGCAAGGGTCTGTCTGGCCTGCACAAAAAGATCGAACACGTTGGGCAAAAGCTCGGGCGAGATACCTGTCCCGTTGTCCTCGACCGTCACGACCACGTCGTTGGCAACGCGTTTCGCGGCGACGCAGATGCGACCGCCGACGGGCGTGTACTTGGCTGCATTGGTGAGAAGGTTTGCAAGCACCTGGGCCATGCGTCCACGGTCGATGTCAACGACCACACCTTGCTTGGGCACATCGGTCACCAGCTTGTGTCGCCCGTTCTCGATGAGGGGGCTCGCCATCTCGATGGCGACGGCAATCACGGCGGCCACCTCGACGCTTTCTCTCGCGAGCGTGACTTTCCCTTGCGCGATTCTGGAGACGTCGAGTAGGTCGTCCACAAGCCGGACGAGGTGGTGCGCCTGAGCATGGCCAGGAACTCATCCTTAGTTCGATTCGCGTCCTCCGCTTGCGTCCGAGCCAGGCGCTCCCGTTCCGCAAGCTGCTTCAGATTTTCGATGTCGAGAACCGCGCCGATGACCCGTGAGGGCTTGCCTATCTCGTCATAGGCAATGTGATTTGTTATCCGAATCCATCGGCTAGTGCCGTCGGCGTGGCTAACGCGTTGGTCGCTCTCATGAACCACACGTCGTTCGTCACACGCCCTGCTAAATTCCGCCCAGCCTCGTTGGGCGTCGTTGGGGTCAATGCGTTCGTTCCAACACTCCGGTGTCGGGGTAACATCACCTGGTACGAGGCCCAAAAGGGCAAAAAGCTCTGGCGACCAGTATAACTCGCTCGACAGGCGGCGAAGCAGATCCTGCTCCGTCATTCTCGTGCTGGGTGGGCGCTCGCTTTCACTCACCGGGCACCTCGAGTTGTCGGGTAAGCGTGGTCAGTGGCGAATCGGCGCTCTATCGTTCTCACATGTCACCCGTTCGCCCTGCAAGGGCGGCGACGACCATGAGCAACTCCTCGGGATCAACAGGCTTCGCCACGTGTGACTGGAATCCCGCAAAGATTGCCCGCGTTCGATCCTCCATCCGCGCAAAAGCTGTCAGCGCAGCTGCGGGAATTGCTTTCACACCTCTTCCTGTTAAGCCTCTCACCTTGCGGATCAAGCTGTAGCCGTCCTCACCCGGCATTCCGATGTCGGTGACGAGCACGTCTGGACGATTGCGTTCGATCTCGTTCAGGGCTTCGCCCGCCGAGCTGGCGGTCGTGACCTGTGCACCGTGTCCTTCGAGAATGGCGGTGACGAGCGTGCGAGCGTCGAGTTCGTCATCGACGACCAGCACGCGAAGGCCATCGAGCCTCGGTGCAAGAATGCGTGACGACATGGATGCAGCCGTACTGGTGGCGTTCGCCCGAGCACTGGGAAACACGGCAGCAAGCGGCAACCTGATTCGGAACGACGAGCCCTGATTGGCACCGGCACTGGCGGCGCTGATCGTTCCGCCATGAAGCTCCACGAGATGCCGAGCAATGGCTAGGCCGAGGCCGAGACCACCGTGGGAGCGGGTGGTGGTGCCGCTGGCTTGCTTGAAGCGCTCGAAGATATGCGGGAGAAATTCAGGATCGATCCCTTGGCCCGTGTCAGATACCTGGAGTTCTGCCTGGGAGTCGGCGCGAGTGAGCCGAACCGTCACGACACTTCGGTTCGGGCTGAACTTCACGGCGTTCGACAGCAGGTTCCAAACCACCTGCTGCAGGCGTCCCGGATCTCCCATGGCATGCTTGGCATCCTCCTCGAGGAGCAACTGGATGCGGATGCCTTTGGAATCAGCAGCCAAGCGTACCGAATCGACCGCAGCGTCGATGATGTCCCCGAGGTCGAGCGAGCGAGGCTCGAGGCGAAGATTTCCCGAGATGATGCGAGACACGTCCAAGAGGTCTTCGATCAGTTGTGCTTGGGCTCGTGCATTGCGTTCGATAACCTCAAGCGCATGGTCGCGTTTCTCTTGAGACATTTCGGTAGACCGGAGCAGGCTCGCCCAGCCCAACATTGCACTCAAAGGGGTGCGAAGTTCGTGGGACACTGTGGCGAGAAACTCGTCCTTCGTGCGATTGGCCTGCTGCGCTTCACGATAGAGGCGTGCATTCTCGACAGCCAATGCTGACACATTGGCCAATTCCTCGGCAAATAGCAGATCATTCGGACCAAACGTGCGTCCCGTTTCGGCAGTCACGAACGTGATCGCGCCCAACGTTCTGCCTCCGCAGCGGAGGGGCACGACCATCGAAGATCGCAAGCCCAATTCCCTTATGAGCCGGAGATGCTCGTCGTCGACGGCCGCCTCGGCCAACAAGGCATCCGAGATCACGGCCATGAGCTGTGGCTTCCCAGACCGAATGACCTCGTGCACGCCGTAGGGCGACTTCGGATCGGAGGGGTATCGCTTTTCAAGCTCCTCGACCCAGCGAACCTTCGCAGGGTCGACATGCGCGACCGCCAAACGTTCAAACGAACTGCCGGACTCCACGATATCGACGGCGCACCAGTCAGCAATGATCGGTACCGACAGCCTGGCGATGCTCGTGAGCGTGGGCACGTAGTCGAGTGAGGACGCGAGCAGCGTACTTGCCTCAACGAGAAAGCGGCGACGGTCATCTTCGCGCCGCTTCTCCGTGACATCGCGAAAGACGAGTACAACGCCAACAAGTTCCTTCTCCCCGTTGAAAATGGGAGCTCCGCTGTCGTCGATGGCGTTTTCGGTTCCGTCACGAGCCAGCAAGATCGTGTGGTTTGCGATACCAACTATCTTGCCTTCTCGAATCACCTTGTCGACGGGGCTCTCGACCACGGCGCGTGTCTGCTCGTTGATGATCCGAAAGACTTCAGCAAGCGGTCGGCCGCGGGCCTCCTCCAGCGTCCATCGCGTGAGCCCTTCGGCGACCTCATTCATGAACGTGATGGCACCGTCCCCATCCGTGGCAATGACGGCGTCGCCGATGCTCTTCAGAGTGGTGAAGTACCGCTCAGCACTGACTCGCAGGTCTTCTTCCTGTTGCTTGAACTGGGTAATGTCGGAAAAAATCGAGACGGCTCCGTCGAGTTGACCGTCGGCGCTGAAGATAGGAGCGGCGCCTGCGAACAAGGCCCCGTGGCTATCGTCGAAGCGCTGAATATGGACTTCCTCGGGCTCGACGATTTCTCCCTTGAGGAGCGCGCGCGTCATCGACCAATCCGTCGCCTCGAAAGGCCGCCCATCGGGATGGAAGCCCCGATACTTTCCCCAATCAGCAATGGAGTCAGCGCTGGCGCTACCCGCCCAGATCTTCTCAGCGGCCTTGTTGTGCAGCGTCAGCTTCCCATTGAGATCCGAAACGATGATGCCATGCGGGCTCATCGTCAGAATGGTCTCCATGAGCCCTCGCTCACGAGAAGCCAACACGCTGAGCCGCTCCACCTCGCGACTGAGCGCCTCGACCTGGATCTCCATGCCCTCGGGGCGCTTGTTGGAAACGTCGACGGTGAAGCATCGCGTGTGAAGGAACTCCCCCGCCTCGTTGAAGCGCACGCTTGAGGTGATGAGCACCTTGCGCGTCGAGCCGTCCTTGCACCTAAGGCGCGCCTCGTAGTTGTTAAGCCGCTCTCCTGTAGTCAGCCGCCACAGGATGTCCTTTATGGTGTGGTCGTCGGCGTGGAACTCGACGATGTTGTGCCCGACGTACTCATCTTCCGTGTAGCCGAGCGGCTCATAATCGGCAGGGTTCGCCCAGAGGACCGTTCCGTCCGACCCTACCCAGTGCAAGCCGATCGCTGCGGTGTCGACGAAGTCGAGGAGGTCCTTCTCGGTGCGGTACACTTCGGTCATGGCTGTGGGGGCGGAAGCACGTCCAAGGACAACAGGTCAGCAAACAGCTGCGACGGCGCGCATCAGCTTGTTGAGATCGAGCGGTTTCTCGAACACCAAATGGCCCGGTGGCGCCTTATATGCGGCCGAGGTGGTGATCACGATGTTGAACCTCCCCAGCCGACCATCTGATCGGAGCTGGTCTAGCATTTGCCAGCCGTCCATTACGGGCATGCACAGGTCGAGTAACATGACGCAGGGCTCGAGTGCGTCGAGCCTCTCAAGCGCCTCCTTCCCGTTCACCGCGGTTTGCACCATGTAGCCTTCCAGCTCCAGCAGTTCTCGCAGTGATTCGCGGGAGTCTTCTTCGTCTTCGACAACAAGGACAACTGAATCGGGCTTCATCGTCATTAGGATACCAATCGGGGCTCTTCCGCGACAGTTTCCCGCAGGGAACGGGGCAACGTGGCCGTAAATGTCGTCCCTTCTTCGGCCGTCGAGCGCACATCGATGTCGCCTCCATGGGCCTCCACGATTTGATGTGTGATGAAAAGACCGAGGCCGAGCCCCTTGGAGCGTTCGGCGTTGGCCGTATTTCGACGGTACGGTTCAAAGATTACCGGCAACAGGTCCGATGAAATCGGGTGACCATGGCTATGCACGCTCAGCGCCACGGAATCACGCCCGGCGGGCAAAAGCCTTACGGTGACAGCCTTTGTCGCGTCGCCGTGCTGGAGCGCGTTACCGACTAGATTAGAACAGACTTGCGCCAATCGCTCCTGATCCCAAGAGCCGTGTTCCTGGCCGCGATTCTCCCACCGGATGTCTCGGCCAGGAAAGGCGAGCCGCAGCTCGTCGACTATCCCGGTAATGAGTGCGCTCAGATCCCCTGGCTTCTTTTCGACGGAGATCCCGCCAGCCAATCGACTGCGCGTGAGATCGAGGAGCTGGGCAACCATGTTAGTCATGCGGCTTGAGCTAGACAGAACGCGATCGATTGTCTTGGTGTCGTTGCCGTTCGCCTTCTTCTTCATCAGGGTGGCCGCCATGATGATGGCATTGAGCGGATTTCGCAGATCGTGACCGAGAATGCCAATGAAGGTTTGTGCAAACTGGCTCTCATTCTCGGCTTCCTTGCGGCGTAGCTCCTCGGCCGCCAGTGCCTCCTCATTGCGTTTCCGCTCGCTCAAGTCACGAGTGATTTTGGCGAAGCCCTTGAGCCGCCCCTGTGCGTCGGTGATGGGCGTGATGATGACACTTGCCCAAAAGCGCGAACCGTCCTTCCGGACGCGCCATCCTTCGTCCTCGAAACGGCCAACGCGAGCCGCGATCTCAAGCTTGCGCTGGCAATCTCCGGAACGCGCTGCATAGTCTGGGTAAAAACGCGAAAAGTGCTGGCCGATGATCTCGTCCGGGCGGTAACCCTTGATCAGTTGCGCGCCGATGTTCCACGTCGCCACGAGACCATTCGGGTCCAGCATGAATATGGCGTAGTCCCGCACGCTCTCTATCATTAAGCGGAAGCGCTCTTCGGTCTGATCGCGCTGGGCCGTCGCGACCGCTCGCGCCTGCTCGGCTTCACGAAACAAGCGCGCATTGTCAATGGCGAGCGCAGCACGATCGGCGAGCGCCTGCGCGAATTCGAGATCCTTCTCGGTGTAGCGGCGCGCTGACTCCGCCATAGCGAACGTAATAGCGCCAATAGTCTTGCTACGCACGGTCAAAGGGACACCGATGTAGGAGCACAGTTGAAGCTCATCAATGAGTCTCAAGTGGTCCGCGTCGACGGCAGCCGCCAAGAGCAGTTCTCGTGGGATCTCTGCTATGAACTCGTGCTTCCCAGTCCGAAGGATCTGAGGAACGCCTGTCTTCCCCGCTGGATCAGGTGGATAGCGCCGCTCCAACGCCTCTACGAAAGCGAGCTTTTCTGGGTCGACGTGCGCGATTGCCACTCGCTTCGTTCGATCGCCAGCGGCAAGATCGATAGCGCACCAATCAGCGAGTGTCGGAACAGCCAGGCGCGCCACGGCCGAGAGCGTCTTCTCATAGTCGAGCGACGAATTCAGCTCATCCACGGCGCGCAAAAGAAACGAGCGTTGATGGTTGTCGCGAATCTCTTCTGTGACCTCCCGAAAGAAGTTGATGACATGGAGCACCTTCTTGCCGGAAACATCGTGCGACGGAACCGCTCTCACCAGTGACCAGCGCTCCTCCCGCGTTCCGCGAACTCGAAACCGAAGAGGGAGCTCGCTGCTGGCCTTGCCCTCTAGCGCGGCTCTGTTCGGCATCTGTTCGAGCGGAAACGGTGTTCCGTCAAAATTGAGCACGTCGAAGCGGCCCATCACCTCCGTTACGGAAGCTGTGAGCAGCTCCTCGGGGGACCCATATCCGATGATGCGGGCAGCCGCCTCGTTGGCGTAGACGAGACGCCCGGCCGCGTCTTGCACCGTGATCCCCATATCAACGCCCTGCAGAACGATGCTGAACAATTCACGCGCCCGCGCGACATCCTCAGCGCGCTGGCGTTGCACGTCGGCATCTCGTCGTTGAATCCACAGCGCTCCGACGATGAGCAGAAACGCAAGTGCGCCGCCCACGAAAAATAGCATCGTCCAGCGCCACTGGCTGAGCGCTTGGTCTTGCCGGAGGTCGTAGACGCGCGCCTCTTCCTGGTCCAGCGTTGCAACGAGGGCTCGGATCTCGTCCATCGTCCGTTTGCCTTCGACCATCAGCGGCTTGAGTTCCGCACCACGCCGACCAGCATCGTACTCAGTCCGTATCGCGTTCAGTAGTTCGAACCGCTTTCCCGCGAGCTGCCTCAAGTGATCGAGGCGTTGCTGCTGCCCTACGTTGTCGCCCGTGAGCGCACGGACTTCGTCAATGTCAGTCTTCCAGAGCGAGGCCGCCTTATTGTAGGGCTCAAGGAACTTGGGATCACCAGGACGTAGCCGCGGTTCCCGGTCTCTGCGTCGACTAACGTCGAGAGAACTCGCGCAAGGGACACCCGCACCTTGTCAGTATGCTTCAGCCAGTCGGTCATGCTCGACAGGTTCGAGAGCGAATAGATCCCCGCCGGCAACAGAAGCAGCAGCAGCACCAAGATAGGTGCTAAGGGCAATCGCGGCGTCTTCACGGGATTAGCATCTGCGCTCATCGAGTACCCTCGAACAGGGGACCCTAGTTTCTCGACCTTGGGGGGGTCAAGCAGCCAATCCGACTTTATAGATCGGCCGCCTCACGGCTTGCAGGCCTCGGGGACACCCAATCCACGACCTTGCCATAGGAATTCTCCGCCCGCCAACGAGTCTTGTAAAAACCCCCCGGCCGCCCCAATACCAGCACTAACAACTAACGAGACAAGGAGCAAAAACGCCACTCCCAGCACCATCGCACAGGAGAAGAAACGCTCTTTGATCAAGGCCGAAATTCCCGATGAGCAACGTGTAATAGGCAAGCGCCGCGGCGAGGCACGACGCATTGTCATCGAACCAATTCTTGGCTGCCTCGCTCACCATCAACCAGGCACGGCCGCTCGTCTCCGAAAGAGATGTTAAGACTGAGTGGTGCGTTTTCACTTGGTCACCGCTCGCGAATCAGGGGCTTGAACGGCACGCCCCTGCAGGAATCATACCTGTATCTGCTGTAGAGTTGGCGCTCACCCGGCGCATCTTGCCTCAACGCCCGCTGACTTGTGCAGCTTTGCCACGGCTCAACGCGATGGGATCCGCGATTCGTTCCCAGATTCGGAGGCCTGTTCGGTGGCATGGCGCGTGCATCGGTGCTTGGCTAACGGATTGGATAATGGATAAAGGCGGACAGATGATGTTTTCCGAACGAGGGATCACGAATTGCGCTTCCATCACGGTCCTGGAGAGAGGCGCCAAGGAGCACCCCTTGGAGAGGCCGGAACAAATGTTTGGCTTTCGCATGGGCGTTCGTGGAGTCGAAGCCGCCATCGTCATCGAGGACGAGTTTGAGGGCGTGACGGGTTTGTGTGAGCGAGCCAATCGCAGGCTCGCCCGGATGACCGCTCGATCAATGAACCGTACAGTGGTTTACCAAGTAGGCAACGATGATTCCCAGGCCGCCCTCTTGGCGCGAGCTAACCTCTACGAGGTCGCTCTCAGCTGGTTGGGGCAATCGACGACGGGTGGGGCATTGCGCATCATTCTCCCCAATCTGGGCGAATTGAGCGGTCAGGACGACGTTTTGGCAGTCGTCGGCCCACTCACGAGTGTCGCTCCGCGGTCGGTGGATATCAGTACCTTTTGGCGGGCGCCCCTAGTCGCGTGAAGCCCACGGCCTGGCACGCACGAACCACGGGCCCGCCGCTGCATGTATCAATCGACGCCGTAGGGGATCGGGTGCGGCTCACTCGTTCTCACGGATGCCATGCGTGGCAATTCGCCACACGATAAATGCCGAGCAAGCTGTTCATCTGCGAGGTGTGGGCGCTCACGCCGATCCACACCACGCCCAAGGTCACTCGCAGGTACTCGGCTGTGCTGGCGGGCAGGCGTGCGCCCAAAGGTTTGCCGCCTCCTGCCCGAGTGGCGCCACCTGTTCCTTGAGCCAATCTTCACCGACTAGGAGCGAAACGCCGCCCGGCTTGCCCAAGGTCAACCCTGCGGATACTAGATTGAGATCGGTCAGCTGCACGAGGACAGCCCCTCGCGTATCACCGGGAGCATTTTGAACACGACCTTTTGCGATGAGTGGGCCGCCTTCGAAGGACGAAAATTGTAGGTCGGTCAACTTGCAATGGCGCCGCACATTAACGGTACCCACGAGCCCGTGGAGCGGCAGCAAATCCGGTAGAAAACTTGGGATTTCGTCGGTTGCCGACAGTGCCAGGAGGGCGGGGAGCCCGTCGCGGAAACGTGCGGAAACACGACCGTCGAGGTCAAGATCCTCCGCTGCCGTGATTCGCGTCGGACTGAGGCCGATTTTTGCCCACCAATCGTCGACTCGGCGCTCTTGGTTCGCGAGGCTCGCGCGGGTGAGATCTACGACTCCGGATACGATTGCAGATCGGTGGTCCAGGTCGAGTGGGTCGGCGTGCAGGCGTGCGTGCACGTCAGTTCTCATCGACACGTCGCCGATAGTTGCTCGTGCTCGTTTGGCCGTTATCTCGACCGGACCTTCGAGCATTCCTGCGTGGAGCAATAGATCGGCATCGACGATCGTTTCTGGAACTTCCGCATTCCAGCGTTTGGGAGCGCCAGACCCAGCCTTCACACGTAAGTGGAAGGCTCGAACGATACCAGAAAGGCGAGACTTGCCGCTCTCCGCACCGTGGGTTGGATCGATGGTGGCGCGAACGTCGGCGCCTGCTGTGACGCGCACGTCTCCCCAGCGCAGCCTTCCCCCGTCGATCGAGGCGTCAAGCTTGCCCGAGGCGCGCCCCCCTGGCAGGAGCACTAAATGTGCCTCTGCCTCAGCGCGCTCGAAGCGTGCCCACGGGCAATCGGCGTCACCGGAAGCGTCTGCCACGCTGAGAGCACTCCCGAGCAGTTTGAGATCGAACGAACCGGTTTCTTTTTGCCAGTTGAATGCGTGCGCTTGACCGTTGAAAGTCAGATTTCCCGCGAGCTGGCTTGAGGACACGTCCGCGACAACCGCCCGCAATTCCCCTGCTCCTTGGCCTGAAATGGTGCCACCCGAGTACGCGAGGTTCCCCCGTAACACGCCAGCGCCGCTCCGAAAGCGGATGCTCCCCAGGCGCACGTCGTTCAAGAGTCGAAGATCCGGCGCGTCGAGTTCGCGGAGGCTCACGTCTGCTGCGACAACCGCCCAAGGCTTCGTGACATCGAGACTGTTTGACGTCACACCCAAGACTGCGCCCCGGAGCTTGGCCGGAGCGGAGGGACGGTCATTTCGGGTCAAAGAAGCTAGCCCCACGTTCACGGCCAACTGCCCGCGTCCGCCACCTGCAGCACTCGTTGCCAGGACAGACCATGGGCCATCGACCTGGACGGAAAGGGAGTTCGTGCTTGCTTTCAGAGCATCACCAGTGAGCGCGATGCGGCTCGATTCTGTGATCACACCGCGCTTGAGGCCGGCGGAGATAACCAGGTGCGCTC
>Ga0163149_10008477_pt1 | contig 10134 bp, 5 predicted proteins | sample OliLakLV19MP5G1_FD_148604 | JGI IMG/M metagenome (GOLD analysis project Ga0163149, IMG submission 148604) | Freshwater microbial mat bacterial communities from Lake Vanda, McMurdo Dry Valleys, Antarctica - Oligotrophic Lake LV.19.MP5.G1 | ecosystem: Environmental > Aquatic > Freshwater > Lake >...
AGATTTTTGATACCCACACTTGCAAATGGTCGACCGGTCCACCCCTCAAAGTTCCACGATGTCCATGCAGGGCAGCCGTTATCGACGGCGTCATTCATGTGGTTGGTGGGGATGGAACTGCACGCTCTATTGAAACCTACCATCCAACTATAGGAAAATGTTGGCAGCTGATAGAAGAAAATGAAATGCTAGGAAACGTTCGTTCCGTTGCAGCAGTTGGGGAGAGCCTGGTTATAATGAGCAACGGAGGCGCCTCTCAAGTTTGGGACGGTCAAAGCTTGAAGTCGCTGCCCAATATGACACGACAACGAAATTGGTTTACTTCATCGGTCCTCCCCAACGGAGGGCTTTTGGTGATGGGAGGCGACTGCCGTGATGCAGCTGACGAATCAGTCAAACTTTTCATGTTCCGGGTTGGTCCATTTTCATCTCGGGCTGAATTTCAGGTTACCTTTGCAAACCAAGAGAGTTCAGTAATCGCACTCAAAGAAAAGTGTGATGCTGAGCCGGGTTCCGAAGAAGCGTTGGAGCAATGGGAGCAGGCAACACATAATCTTAATAAACTCGCAGTGTTACAAGACACTGTCGAGAGTCTCTTCTTTGGTGAAGAGGAATTGGATAAGAGAAAATTTTCTTTAAGAGACTCGATCAAAAGTGCAACTGACTATCAAGAAAAAAAGAACTGCCAAATGCTGTTGAAAAGGTACGAGAAAGAATCTGAGCTGGAAGACAACACAAGGGGTATGCCCCTACCCTCTATGTGGTCAATGTCATTTGAGCAACTCTTGGAGATTCGTCGGGATGCCCAGATAAAGTTTGGTTGGTCATTTCGAAGAAAGACGATGCGAGATGTATGCGCTGAAATTGTTAAACCCATGTGCGAAAGGACCAAGAAATCGTGCGCCCTGTACAAGAATGAAAATGGGTTGCCTTGTCAAGCTTTTGTGACGCATGCTTGGGACGAGCCATTTGGAGAGTTTGTAGATTCAATTGAGAAAGTGCATCAGGCAAACCCGGACAAACCAAATCTTTGGATTTGTACATTTGCTCTACTCCAGGATGAGTGTGCTGTCAAGCAAGAACTGGATACGCCGCTCGAAGAAACGCCGTTTGTCAGTGCTCTGAAGGATGCATCTGAGTTTGTGGTGGTCCGAAACAGCAAGACAGACATATGCAGCAGGCTCTGGTGCGTGTGTGAACTGATGTATGCTATCAAATACAGGCTATATCCTGGCAAGTTGTACGTAACTGGTCCTGACTTATTTTCGAAGGAGCAGACAAGCTGTCTCCACGCCAAGGCAACAAGCCTCGACGATCATGAGAAAATCCTTAGGGAGCTTCTATCCAATTATGGGCACAAAGAGATTGATGAAGCTGTGGATAGATTTAGGAAGCATCCAGCACCCAAGTAGCTCTTTCCAAGTGATTCTCCAAGTGATTCTCCAAGTGATTCTCCAAGTGCGTCACACAATGCTTCTCCAAGTGCTTCATCAAGTGCCTCCCAGCGCATCACCTAGTGCTTCTCCAAGTGCTTCGGCGGGTGTGGTGAACTTTTACTCATCAGAGTGTGCTTTGAGCATATCCCTCAATACACTGACATCCTACCATTGCAATAGAAGGGTTTAGGTCATGATCCAAACAAACTATGATCAATGCTGCAAGAGTTATCTTATGTTCGCTCCGATTTGGTTCTACCATCTTTGATGAAAACAGTGCAACTTGTTGGGTGGCTAGCCAATGCCAAGATTAGCAGCAGCTTCTAGCTGGCGATATAAATTGTAGTTAACATATCGTTATTTGTTTCGCTACATTTTCTAAAAAAATAAACTGGCTCTACTTTCCTCCAGGTCTGCTGCCTGCCTTGACACCTTGAAATACACCAAGGCCTAGGATTTGTCGGGGTTTCAAGAAGTTCGAGAAGGTAAGAAGATGGGTAAGGGACAATTACAACGACGACCTTCACCAAAAACACAAACACTCTCCTCGCAATAACATATATCTTACCTGGACGCAATTGGCGTGCCAATTTTCCCAAAATGGGTGGTTTAATGGCCGATTCGGGAACATCTCGTATATACTGCACCTTGCGAGTTTCCGGCGACAATTCATAATAGGACATGCCCTTGATGGTTTCGGGTGCTCCTTCGAGGACGACCTCCCATGTAAAGCACGTAGCATCTTGACCATCATCAAAGCGTTGGGGTCGAAATTCGATGCCCGGAAAATTAAAATCCTCTATAAATTTTCTAACCTCATCCTTTCCTACAAGCAAGTCTTCGTAATTGAAATCTCGATATTGAATGCTGTCATCGAACATGCGCATCGACTCGTCCACGCTGGAACCTTGAACCTGTAAAAACAAATATTTCGCCACTTCATTGGCTACCGTGGGTGTTTGTTGGGTATATTCTTTGGGTGGTTTTCGTTCCGCACCCGCCGTGACGGCCTTTAATAGCTCCAAGGTCAAATCTCCTGGTTTGTAAATGGGTTCCGGAATTTCACGAATATATTGAATTTCGCCTGTTTGGTCGTTGAGTTCGACAAAGGTGGTTCCTCGCAATCCTTCTACTTCGTTGTCATTCGTAATCCATGTCCAAGCGAAACCACAAGCTTTATCCCCATCACTGATGCGATCGATGCGGACGTTTCCTTTTCCCTTTCGTTGGGCTACCTTGGCCAACATGTGATCCGTCACGGCTTGTTTTCCCAAAATCGGTTGGGGTTCAAAACAATCTTCATATACCACATCTAGAGCACAAACATTCCCAAAGGATCGAGCACCGCTCTCAGTAGCAAAACAATTGGATTCTTCCACTAGGGACTGAATCAATCCTCGTGCACGACAAAGACGAGATGAAGTTGTGGATGCGGAGGTTGCGTGGAGAATTAGGCTTGATGGGTGGTGGTGCGGTGTAATGTTGGTTGTGATAGTCGTTGTAAAAGCTTGACACGTTGGTAGCAGCAACGCCGCAACGCTCAGTTTCGAAATCATCATGTCTATTTCCTCCTTCTTGTTGTTGTTTGTGTGGTCCTCTTGATACTGTAGTAGAGTAAAGGTCCAGTGTTTGTTTCATTGTTGTTGCTTGTTTTTTGTTGCTGCCGCCGCCGCTCTTTCACGACGAAGATTCGATTTCATTCTTCTGTAAGTCTGACTCAGTCATCTCGCACACTTGCTCAAAAACTACTTTAGAATCGCACTTGCTCGTTGTCATTTTTAGCACCACCGGAGCTTGGGCTACCACTCTAGCTAGCTAGACATAGTTGTTAGTAGCTCGTAGTTGTAACAGTAAGCTGGCTAATAGATAGCATCTACAATACTGGCCAGAGCTAGTGTAGATGGCAACCGGTGTTGAATCAAAACAATATGTTGCTGGTGCTAGCAGCAGCCAGCAAGTGGGCCCGACGGATCCAAAGTCAGCCTCCGTCACGGCCTTCAACTCCGCTTCACAAACAGCGGGCGGGGGAAGGCAGAGCCTTCTATTGCCTTTTTGCCGTAGATCCGGGATGACAGAATGCATTGCCCCTTCCCAGTGTAGTTGGTCGTGTCAAGCAGGCAACAGCAAAAGACCAACTAATCAAAACAGCGAACTCGCTACCTCCCGTGACTTAGTTACTACGACCCAGCTAGCTAGTACCACCAACACTGCCACTCGAGTTGGACGGAAGCTTATGGTGTAGCTATCTCTAGAGCCAGTACAGTTTCAGTAGCGCTATCAACAGTAGCGTGTGCAGTGATTACTATTTTCATGGATTCCGGTCTGAACGGCCATGGAAGGCGGCAGGCATGCAGTGCTATTGCCTTTTTTCGTAGAAGAGCGAGTTGAAGATGGGCGTCGTTTTTGCCGTAGAGACCTAACTGCCTGAATCGAATTTGGTCAGTGGCGGAGCTGAATGAAATCTTCTCAGTTGTTTTGTGCGGTGGAAGAATACGAGCGAATGAAACGAATATTATTGCTTGGCCAATGGAAGAGCTGAATTATATCTTGTCAGCTGTTCGGCGTCAAACATAGAACAAGTCAAGAACGCAAAGTGGGTTTCACTCATGGTGGTGGGGTTCGTTATTCGGGGCATTCTTATTTCCGTGTTTCTGCGGTAAGACACTGCTGAAGTAATAAGATTTAACGACTGCTGCACGTATGTACTCGAGTACGTTCAGTGACCTGGAGGGGCAGGGGCAATTGGTGTTGGCAAACCAGTCCATCAAGCACTTTTACAACTGCCCCTCCACTAATACTGGTGAACTGGTGCACTACAGTAGCCCAGTAGGAGTTCGTGTTCGCGTCTACTACTTTTTAACAAGGTTCAATCGGTTTTCTACAGCAGGAAGCGGAAGGAATGCCAACAATTAATTTACTGGAGAAAAACAAAGGAACTCGCAGGTCTACTAGCTAGAGTACTAGTAGTAGAAAGGAACCAGTTGCAGTACGTGTAGCAACCCGGAAGCAATTGCTGTTCCACAACAACAAAAACAGATGACATATTCGCTAAAAGGGTGGCAAGAGGGAGAGCTCACAAAATTGCAAAACAGACTGTTTCACAAGCACACAATAAGAAAACAAAAAGAAAATACGAGGGCATCAACCAAGATTTCCCCACCATGAAGCTAGCCCTTGGTATCAAACATGAAGAAAAAGCCAGTCTGAAGACTGCGAAAACCAGCAGCTTTTCTTGCTCTACGGATGAGAGCAGCGGCTCTGAAAGTTCGCACGTCAGTGGCAATGAAGATAGCGATGACGGAGAGAGCTTTCTGGATGAAAGTATTCTTTCCTGGGGAAGCGAAGAAGAAGCCCTGCAGGCCGAACTCAAGTCCTTGGCCTCCGCATCCCGTCATTCGCGTACTAGCACTTTGATGACAAGCTATCTCAGTTTGGGTGGACTCGCTTCGGATCTTGAGAGTTTTGCTAGTGAAGACGACGACGACGACGACGCTGAACAAGAAGATGCTGATGGCCAATTCACTGAGGCCGGGGCCCAGTACTGTGACGATGATGATGACGACGAATCAGTCATCGTGGAGGGACAGAGCCTCGAAGAAACGTTGAAGCAACTTCAACTGAGCGCCCACAAGACCCGCCATCTAACAGAGATAGAAAACGACCCAAGTGAAGATCAAGGTGGTGATGAGGAATTGGATGGCTCCAGTTTCAAGTCACTTTTCAAGAACAGGGCAGAACTTATCAAGTGCATTCAATACAAACATCACCGGACTGCCAAGACGCAGCGCAGCACTCGCCGGCAGAAAAAGAAGCGAACACCCGCTGCGGTGTTGTCCAAGATCCTCCAATGGCCCACAGAAGCTTATCCGGCTTCCATGTGGGATGACAAGTTCCCTCGGAACAATACCAACGAGAACGACGAAGCCTATACGGTGGAGACGATCAATGCTATCCGAGCCGAAGATTATACCAAGCTTCGGTCCATTATGGGTAGCAACAACAAGAGCTTTCAGTGTGCCAACAAACACGGCGAATCGATTGCTCATTTGGCTTGTCGTCGTGCCACAAGTGATACACTCATTCGCTTTCTGGTGGAGGAAGCGGGAATGACACTTCGTGTTCGTGATGACGTTGGTAGAACTCCCCTTCATGATTGTTGTTGGACCTACAACGTTGACAACAGTCGGTTTGGAATCTTCAAGGCGATTGTGGAATCCTGCCCCGAGCTACTCTTTGTCCGCGACAGACGTGATTGTTCCGCCTTCGATTATATTCCTTGTGATTGCTGGGATGCATGGTGTGACTATTTAGAAGCCAATGCAGACTTCATCCAGAAAGCTGTCACAAAAGCAGTCCGGGAGAATGTGTTGGTAGCTATGGAAAAGGAATACAGGACCTTTTGGAAGTTTGCCGAAGGAGAAAAGAAGATTTGGAAAGCAAAACATATTCCAGGCATCGCAAGAGTGGCCTGAGCAATCCCTTTGCTCTCGTGACTTGTACAAAACTCGTCTTTCCAATTAGAGTAAGCTTTGCTACATCACAAAGCAAAGCCTTTATTTAGTACATACATCAAATGCTAAATCAATCCCATGTAATCTATAGTCTATCTTCTATTTATATTAGCTCGATGTCGTCGTCGGCTTCCTCACACTCATCTACGTCACTTGACGGGACTTTCTGGTGACGAAACGACGGTGCTACTACCCAAAGCCCCAGCAGTGATATCAACGACACACCAAAAAGGATAATCCCTGGAGAAGACGGCCCCAGGGAATCCACCATGAAGGTGGCCAACGCTGGTGTCATACCTCCTACCGTGGCTTGCGCCAAGTTGTATCCAATCGAGACGGACGTCAACCGCGCTTCTGGTTCAAAGGATTCTACCAACCATGCCACCATGGGTGCCCCAAAACAGGAGAGGGCAATGCCAATCATGATCTGAGACAGCAATGCCAGCAAAGGCTGACCTAGTCCAATGATGAAAATCAATAGCGGAGCTCCCAATCCCATAAAGGTTGCACCGATGGTCATGATGGCGCGTCGGCCATATTTGTCCGAGAGAATCCCAGCGACGGGAAAGAGCAAACAAACACTCAAGAGTAGGGCCGTAGCGTTAATGGCAAAGGAGGAAGACATTGGCTTGTTGCTGAGATCTTCCATGAAGATGGCCATCCAAATAAAGGAAAGATAAAACCCAGAGGACCAAAGCATGGGTACCATGGCAGATGCCAACAAGGAGCGTCGATTTTGTGGTTCCAATGCCACCCGAATGGGGTTGGGTCGTTCCAATGGTAATTGTGATGGAATAGGATGTAGGTTGTCATTGGTTTCGTCGTCGTCGTCGTCATGGTTGTTGTCGGCAGATTGTGGTTGTGGTGGAGAATGCAGTGCTTCTGTGCCGTCGTCGTCGCCACGAAGATAACAGCCTGAAAAAGAAACAAAAATACCACTCAAAAAGGGTAGACGCCATCCCCAGCTGTAGAGCTGCTCATGCGTAAGTGTTTCTCTCAAAATCCAACCAGCAAAACTCCCCATTAAAGTACCAAAGTTGGCAGCGGCCATGACCAATGAACCATAATATCCCCAGTGCTTTCGGTCGTGACTCTCCAACGTAAAGACGGCCGAGGACATGAGCTATTATACATCCATCATTATTATATCATTTTAAAAAGCAAGCACATATGGTCAGAGATGTTTGTGGCTTTTTGTCGATTGGTTTCATCTCGTTTTCGGCATCACATCACGCTCGTTTGAAAACTGCACTGTACCCTTACCTGGCCTCCCACTGAAAATCCCTGCAACAGTCTCACGATTATGAGCAGTATGATGGAAATAGCACCGGCTCGTTCATAACTGGGCAAACATCCCATGGCAAAGGTAGGAAAGGCCATTAAAAATATCGATATTCTCAAGGCTTTTTCTCGCCCATATTTGTCCCCAATATATCCCAAAAAGACGCCCCCCACGGGTCGCATCAAAAAGGCGCCCCCAAAAATTAAAAAGCTTTCCGTAATGGCCAAATGGCCACTTTGATGGGCTGGAAAAAAGACACTACCAATCACATCACTTAAGAACCCAAACACGGCAAAATCATACCATTCCAGGACATTGCCAATGATTCCAGCCAAGGTTTTGTCAATGCTAGTAGTAGTAGATGGTGGAGCATGGTGGTGTTGCAGGTGATTCTCGTCGTCCGTGTGAAGATCATTGCTAGTCCCAATCACTAACTCATCTGCGAATTCTTCTCGGTTGCAATTGTTTTGTGGCGTGTTGTTGTTTGTTCCCGAGTGTCGAAGGGACATTTTAGGGTCGAATGAATCTGTGCTCTCGCAAGCATAAATAAATAAATTGCGAGCAGAATAGTCGAGCAAAGTTGAATGTTTGTGTAGAACGTTCTTCTGGCGGACGGGGAGGCGCTCACTAAAAAAACGTAGGTTCAGCTCCACACGCGCTTGTGGTATTTTGCGACTTGGTCTCTATTGGTTTCTACGATTTTCTCTGGCGGGTCGCGGCCTCCTCTGTTTCGTTGTGGTGCCGTTGTTTTTGGCAGGCAGTCGCGATAGACGCTCCTCCTTCCTTCAATGCATGGAGGTTGTAATGAATGGGCTGGAGAGAGCAGGCATGGGTGTGCCAGTATAGTAGTCAATTTGGCTGTGATGCGGTCGGTGTTGCAAAAATTAAAGATTCATTTATTGTTAATATTACTAGCTAGTAGTAGCTATACTAGTAGGCTGGAGGAAGCCCTTATGGTCGTCTTACAAGACAATTTTGACAGTGTGCGTCCTTTTTTTTAACACACGACACTGCGTGTTAAAGCAGCGTCGGATATCAAAAAACTATGCTACTTTATCAACAACCTAGCTAGATAGGTAGTTATAAAAGACTTAGTTTAGTATCTGATTGATGTACTTGTATAAGTTAATGAACATGTCCCGCTTGCTAGAGTTGGTTATTTAGTCAAATTAACCAACAGCACTGTTGTTCATGGTGCATCGCGAAATGTCGAGCATTTTGGCTCCGCAGCTCGGAAACACACTAAATAGCCTAAATGACAAAACAACCTCTCTTCGAGCTGTTGTCAGTATGTTTAAACTTAATGCTGCATAGTTGGATTTAAAATAGGTTAACAATTAGCTACCTTTCTGAGTCATCAAAGGAGGCAGTGTGTTTGGTGCTTTTGTGATGACGATTTTGACTGTTTTGGTGAACTCAAAAATCTTACCGTTGGGGTGCGGCCAAGCCAAACCAGCCACGTACCCTTAGTATGATTTCTACGTGCACGCACCCACCCTGTTTTTGAATTTTCCAAATTGTGAGCGACTGTTTGGAAAAAATCACATGAGATGCATGCCAGCTGGATTCAAATGCTGACCACCCACTCTGCACAACAAGATTCGAAGAAAACAAAGTTGCAATGTCAACAACATCAATCACAAACGGCTACTATTAGCTATTTCAATTCTCTTTATCATCATTATCATCACCATCCCGTGGGAATTCAAAGGCGTAGAAAAACTTATCCATGCCATCGTCATAGTCGCATTCGTCTAACGGCAGTTGATCCATCAGATCGCAGTCCCCTCTATCTCTTTCCAATGGAGATTCAACACTGCCGGAACTCTCCGCAGCATCAATGCTTGTTGGATCATCATCACAATTTGGCGGCTCAAACTTGGCCCCTTTCGGTGGCTTAGTTGCTTTCAAGGCTTTCCAATCCGCGTTGTGCTTACATTTGGAGCTTGTCACAAGACCGTGACCAATCTCTTTGCATGTCCGACACGTCATTGTTGCTGGGTCCCTTTTCTTTTTGGTGTTGTCGTCGGTTTGTTTCTTCTGACGACCCGGAAAGCGCTGTGCTGCAACTGCTAACTCGTTTTCCGTGCATCCGGCTGCCATGCCCAGCCCTGGTTGATAAGTGCCTTCGCGGCGATGCTTTTCTCGCTTTGCTCTTCCTGTTTTCTCCAACAATTTGCGTTGACATGTCTCCACTCTCTTTGTCTTCCCGTCTGCAGTCTTTGACTTGGCTATCTTGTGGACACGAAACTTGTTCATTTGTGTGAGATAATGCAAGACGGAGGGATTCATCATGATGCCCAGCATGTTGAACATGTTTTGGTAACAACCGAGCATTCCAAGGGCGTTGACGCCAAGCGCAAAGGCAATCCGATGCTTCAGTGAATTGGACTTTGAACACACCTTGTTTTTTGGGGCAATCCAGGCAACGACATTGTTGAAAGATTCGTTGCATTGTGCATCCATCCCATGCGCCACCTCCAACAACGCTTCCAGTGTTATGAAACATTCGATCCGAATCTTTAATTCATAATGTGACTTGGCATCCTTTTCCTTGCATCTGTAGCATTTTGTTGATTGGTTTCTTTCTTGTTGGCTTAATTGTTTTCTGGAGCGCCAATCGCCACAGAACTCGTGGTTATCAAAGTGATGTTCCAACACCGCTTTACCACATTCAACATGCCTCTCTCCAGGTTGATTGGGCAGCATTCGTACCATGTGCGCAAAGTTTGTTGAAATTCTCAAGACATCCATCTTTGTCATGGTCAGTTTCTGGGCGGACTTCATTGATTCCAGTCCATGCAACACGTTGGCAAGACTTTTCTTTCTATGATTTGGATCGGCAAGAAATCGTGGCTCTGGCATGTCAGCCGGCAAGTTGCCTTTGTCTGGTCTCACAACTTTC
>Ga0163149_10008480_pt1 | contig 10133 bp, 6 predicted proteins | sample OliLakLV19MP5G1_FD_148604 | JGI IMG/M metagenome (GOLD analysis project Ga0163149, IMG submission 148604) | Freshwater microbial mat bacterial communities from Lake Vanda, McMurdo Dry Valleys, Antarctica - Oligotrophic Lake LV.19.MP5.G1 | ecosystem: Environmental > Aquatic > Freshwater > Lake >...
AATCCGCAGCGAGAAAGGCCGTGGCCATGCCGCCCTTGAGTCCGACCCCAAATTTCACAAAAGGGAGCCAGGCCTCCTCGGTGCTGTTCACCGGAATCCCCACCCCCTGAATGGTCTGCGGCAGCACCCCGCGCCAGTCTCCGAGATCCCCATCGATTTTGACGGTTCTTCTGGCAACAACATTGGCCCGTATGTCTTCGCGCACCGTTTTGGAACCGGTCTCGCCCCCATCAAATCGAAGCACGGCCTGATAAAGATTGTCTTCTCTGGGGGTGCCGGCCTTCAAACGAAACTCGATGCTGCGGGACTCGTTCGCAGCAAGCGAAACCGCCATGCTGGGGGCCTCGAATTCCATGCCAACAACTTCCGCTGCCAGGCTTCCCGTGATGGGACGATTGAGGATATTGGTGATGCGGGCGCGGAAAATTCCGGCGGAAGCAGGAGGGTTGCGAAAATCCAGGGGCACAAGTTCCACCGGTTCATAACCCTCGATGCGTGCGGAGGTGAGGGCCGCAACGAGCCGTTGGAAAGAGCCCGGCTTGCCGCCAGCACGGAGATAGAAAGCTTCATCATTGAGAGGCACCGTGAGAAAAGTGCCCTTTCTCGGAAGCACATTTCCGCTGGCGTCCATGCCCACAAAATCTCCTTTGGGATCCTCCAGAGTCAGCTTCGCCCCCTTCAACAACCGCGCCTCCGCCATTTTCGCGGCCAGTTGCTTTGAACTTTCGACCGTCGCCATGTCTTTTTTCTGGCCCTCCAGTTGCGCAAGCTGACTGGCATTCTCAAGACCATGGACGGATCGGAAAAGAAGCAGGTCACGATCGTAAACGCCATCCAAATCGCCGCAGACCACGATCGTCCCATCCTCGGCGAGAGGCACCCCGTCTTTGCCCGGTGTTCCCCCAAAAATGAAAACCCAAGGCAGGCCGTTCTGGAAAAGTAGTTTCTCAAACGGCCTTTGTCCGATCAGAGATGCCGCCGCCGCGACATTTGCCGCCGGGGACCAGGACTGGACAACGGGAACCTTGCCCTCGGATTTTTGCACCTGGTAAACATTGCCAGCAAAGGTGCCCATCACGCGCTGTTGTCCAATCGCCAGGGAACTCGCCACGAAAGGCAGAACCCGGTCATCGCTGTTAGCCATCCAACTCTCCGTATCCCAGACCAGGACCGGGCCAGCGGGCATCGGGCGGTTGAGCCAGGTCTTGATCAAGGCCGGAACGGCGTTGAGCGGCTGGTAATGCAGACTGCAAAAATCCAGCAGCGGGAGAAATTCGTCCGATCCATCGGGAAAAAGCTTGTCGAGTGTGTTGCTGGAGGAACTGGCCCCTCCCGTCAGCACTTCCACCTTATCCGAAAGGCGGGCCTCCTGCACCCCTGCCGCCATGACTTTGTAAAGATCCCTGTATCTTAGCATATCCGCTCCCCATCCGGAAATCGAGATGCCCTCCCAAGGCTCATTCCACAGTTCGAGCGCGTTCAACGGCCCCTTGGGCCAGCCGTGCGTTGATGCCAGCCAGAAAACCCATTGCTGATAAGCGCCATCATGCTCCGGCAACCACGCCCAATCCCCTTTGACACCAGTCATCACCCCCTCTGCGGTCAAATGCTTTCTGAAAACTCCCAAAGGCATCGGCAAACTACTTGTTCCCAAAGTCAACATCACCGCGATTTCATGGGTTTGGATGACATCAAGAGAGTCGGAAAGTTCCTTTTTTTTCTCCCCGGCTTTTTCCTCCTCGAGAGAAAAGGGGTTGATTTCAATGCGGGCGCCTTTGACTCCCAGCCGTTGCAGGGCCAAAGCCCCTCCCCGCAACTCCTTAAGACTGTGCGGCAAATCCAGAGCGTAGGCGGGAAGGCGGGTGCGGCCGGGGGTTGCCGCCACCACGCGAACAATCCCAGCGGCAAACCGGCGGCCCAGTTTTCCCATGTCCAGGACGACGGCATAACCCCCGAACGTTTCCGGCAGCGGGATCGGAACCTGAAGATCCTTTGAGGCGCCGGGTGCGATTTCGAGTGAGACTTTGATCGGGGGGAGCTCCTCCAAAATCTCGAACCGTGGATTCCAGAGATCGTCGGGCCGCCCCACAGTCCGGTAGCGGTAAAGCCGCCAGACTCCCTCGGAACGAATCTCCTCCGTGCTGGTGTTTTTGATCTGGAAATCGAGTCGCGCCGTCTCCTTGGGCCAAAGGATGTTAGCCGGAGCACTCCCCCCGACCTGCGTCACTGAAAACCCCTTGGCCGCTTCCTCCTTGGACACTCCCAACTCGCGGGCCTCCCCAATCGCCTTGTTCCCGTGAACCATTTGCGCCCGCATCGGGGATGGAGCAAAGAGAAGTGCTACCGTTGTTCCAAAAGCTGCGATAGAGAGATTCTTTAGAAAAGACCGTCGAATGTGCATGTAAGCAGATTATTTGGGTTCGCTTTTTTTGCAAGCAGGAAGGTTTTGAATAAGATGTCACTCAGGGGGGCAGGGGAGTTGGGATTGGAGGGACGACCTCCCGCCTGCCCCGCCCTACGCGGGGTGTTGTCCGGAACGTGGGAACGGCCCAGACGGAGCTGGGCCCTCCAAAAGAAGGAATGGCGCTTCGGTGAAGCGCCCTACAAGGCGGGGAATTGGGGATGAGGATTTCGCGACTCGGAGGTCGCGGCTGCAACGGGGGTGGGGAGTTGGGATTGGAGGGACGACCTCCCGCCTGCCCCGCCCTACGCGGGGTGTTTTCCGGAAAGGGGGAACGGCCCAGACGGAGCTGGGCCCTCCAAAAGAAGGACTGGCGCTTCGGTGAAGCGCCCTACAAGGCGGGGAATTGGGGATGAGGATTCCGCGACTCGGGGGTCGCGGCTATCCCGCAATCCTGCGGGACTCGCGATGCTCGCAAAGGGAGGAGGGATTGGAGGGACGACCTCCCGGCTGCCCTACCTTACGCGGGGTGTTTTCCGGAAAGGGGGAACGGCCCAGACGGAGCTGGGCCCTCCAAAAGAAGGAATGGCGCTTCGGTGAAGCGCCCTACAAGGTGGGGACTTGGGGATGAGGATTTCGCGACTCGGAGGTCGCGGCTATCCCGCAATCCTGCGGGACTCGCGATGCTCGCAACGGGAGGAGGGATTGGAGGGATTGGAGGGATTGGAGGGACGACCTCCCGGCTGCCCCGCCCTACGCGGGGTGTTTTCCGGAAAGGGGGAACGGCCCAGACGGAACTGGGCCCTCCAAAGGAAGGAATGGCGCTTTGGTGAAGCGCCCTACAAGGCGGGGAATTGGGGATGAGGATTTCGCGACTCGGAGGTCGCGGCTATCCCGCAATCCTGCGGGACTCGCGATGCTCGCAAAGGGAGTTGGGATTGGAGGGACGACCTCCCGCCTGCCCCGCCCTACGCGGGGTGTTTTCCGGAAGGGGGGAACGGCCCAGACGGAGCTGGGCCCTCCAAAAGAAGGAATGGCGCTTTGGTGAAGCGCCCTACAAGGCGGGGAATGGGGGATAAGGATTCCGCGAGTGGGAGGTCGCGGGCACAACGGAGACGCCTCCACAGCGATTCTCCGATCAGTCCTTCTTAGACCCCATGGAAAAACTCTGGAAAAGACAAAGGATTATGGGATAAAATCCGGGTTTAAAGAAATCTGTTCCACGTTAACAACTCATACCCCCCCTAAAAACCTGATGCATCTTCCCACGCATTACCGATTCGGACTCAATTACACTCCATCACAGGAATGGTGGTATTGTTGGAATCATTTTCAGCCCGAAAGCATAGCCCGCGATCTCGACGTTATCGCCAAAATCGGTGCCGATCATATCCGGATCATGCTCATTTGGCCGTCGTTCCAGCCGAATGCAGGCTGGGTCAGCCCGGCCCATCTTGACCATCTTGACACGGTGATGAATCTGGCCGCAGCGCGGGGCCTGGACGTCTGTCCCACTCTCTTGAATGGCTGGCTCACCGGATTGAAATTCCTCACTCCATTCGACGATGGAAAATTTTACCGATCCTCATTGATGCGGGATGCGCAGCAACTCTATTTTGAAAAAGTCAGCGAGCGCCTGCGATCGCACACCAATCTTTTGGCGGTCGATCTCGGCAACGAAATGAACTGTTGCTGGCAGGATACGGATCTGGCCCAAGGCGATGCCTGGGCGCGCTGGGCGGTGTCCAGCCTGCAGGGTCTGTTGCCCGATACCCTCATCGTCCACGGGGCCGACCACAATCCCTGGTTTGAACCCCACACGTTTTCGCCACATTGCCTGGCCACGCTCTCGCCGACGATCACCCTGCATTGTTGGTCAGAGTTCACCGGTGCTTTGAAACGCGGGGGCCCTTTGGATGCTCCCGCCCTTCAATTAGCCCCAGGAATGGCGGCTCTGGCCCGAGCCTATGCGGGCGATCCAGGAAAGCCAGTCTGGCTGCAGGAATACGGTGCGTCTGAGATGTGGATGCCCGCTGAAGTCATCCCGACATTTCTGGAAAAAAGCACTCAGTTGGCCATTCAGCACGGCATCGGTTGGATCACGTGGTGGGCCAGCCACGACATCTGCCACGAGTTCAAGGTTGATCCGCTCGAATATTCCCTTGGGCTCCTGGACGTCGACAATCAGCCCAAGCCTTCCGCCGCAGTTTTCCATACATTGGCAACAGCCTACCGCGGGCGCCAGGTCGTTAGCTCTCCGGTGGTGCCGGAGGAACTTCCCGCAGCCCATTCCCCGGAGGAAACCTGGAAGTGGTTGCAGAAGTCGTTTGGCTGAGGGCCCGGCTCCGCTGCCTACGTTTGTTATCCAGGAAGTTCCAACCTCTGGGGCCGGATTCCAGACCAACTATTTACTTCCAAGACACCAGCTTCCCGAGTCTTTCCTTGCAGACCACTTTACATCACTATATGATAGTGATACGAAAATGGCTGAATCCAAGATTGCTTCCAGTGAAATTGATGAAGTGAAGCGCTCCAGACGACGCACTGCATCTGGCAGGTCAATGCAGGATCAAATCTGCATCGAGCTCAAGCGACGAATTACTGCGGGAAATTATGAGGTGGGGAGCTTTCTTCCCTCTATTCGTGTTCTGGCGAGGGAATTCCATAGCAGCATCACCCCGGTCAGGCTGGCCATCGATCAATTGGTGGATGCCGGGATGTTGAAAAGTCGACACGGGTCGGGGGTGGTTGTGGTTTCTACGTTGGGAAATATCGAATCAGGCGCGCGTAAACCGACCATCGAAGTGATTACGACAGTGACGGATCGAATGGGTGGGGGCAGCCCTTCAGCCAGAAGTCACCGTCTGATGGCTGTTCAAGAGTATCTTCTGTGGTCTTTGACTGCCCGGGAGGATATCCGGCTGAGTTTGGCGACCGTTCGCTCGAATCATGCGGAAAGTCTTGTTCTGAGCCGTCTCAAAGATGCACTCAATGAAAGCCCGGAGGTCTTGGTTCTGCCGATAGCGGAGGTTGTAAGCTCAGCGACGATTGAAGCACTCCGTCGTTTGCAGGCGCAGGGTACAAAGATCGTTTATAACGCAGCCCGTTATTGGGTGGAGGACTTTGACCGGGTGATCTCTGACTTTGAGCAGGGCCAGTATCTTCTCACCAAAAAGCTTCTCGATCTTGGTTTCCGACGTATCGTCCGGTTTTCCGCCGGCCATACTGTTTATCACCACGAGGCCGAAAAACAGAAGGGATTTGCCCGTGCCATGTCTGAGGCCGGATGGGGGAGCGGGGAGATTACCGATTTTACGGTTGATAAAAAACTGAGTCAATATCCGGAGCAGCACGTGATTGAGTTGCTGGCTATCCTGCCGGATCTACTCGCGCGGACCAAACCCGATGCCATCTGTAGCTATGCTGACGTAACCACTCCACTCATGAAAACCTCGCTTGCGCTTCTCGGGAGGGAAGAGTTGGAGGTTACAGGGTATGATGGAGCATGGAACGAAATGGATTGGCCGGGTGAACTTGGGGGGTTGTATGCCGTCAACAAGCGTCGTATTGATGATGGTCCCGCGCCACTCAGTGTTGATACTCATCTTCCCGAGGTGGGAGTGGCCTTGGCAGAACTTGCCTTGGCCAGAGTATTAGGTCAGGCAGAACCAGGCCCTCAGCTTAAAAAAATTCCGCAGACTCTGTTGGTTCCGTAGATAAGCTTTTGGGCATCAATTGTTTCAAGACACTTGTTCAAATGCCTACCTTCCCCCGCTTCCTGAGCTATTTCGCGCCGTAAAAGGATTAAGCAGCATCAGCGATTTATCTTTATAAATCTTTGTTGAGTAACTTTTTGTTCTCGGCCCCGATTTGAGGACATGGCGGCATTTTGATTATATTTCCTTCGCAGAGGATCATTTCGTGCTTGAAAAGTAACACTTTGTGTCTTTACTAATTATTGTGATTCAACTTTCTTCCTCACCTACGGCATTTCACCCGCTTCGCTCAATCGATTTACAGGCAGAGCCGTTTCTTCCTGACCCTTCGGTGACGAGCATTGAGTCACAGGTACTTCCACGGGTCTGGGCAGAGCACGTCAAGCTTCTTGTCCAACAGCAGTGCCTCGATGGCGGCAGTTCGGATGGGGGGTTTGATCCGGGTGGAACGGGTTGGTGTGACGGGCGGCACGCCGCCTACAGTCTTGCCCTTCTCATCGCCAACGTCGGACGTCATTGGGATGTGCTTACTGAAGAGGATTCGCGACAGGTAATTGCCCGAACCTGTCGATTCCTGCTCAGGCGCCAGCATTCGGACGGACGACTGGATCTTGCAGGTTCTTACACGCCTAATGAAGTTGGTTTCACCCTTCCGGGCCTGGCAGCAGGTTATCACTACCTCGCTTCCAGAAATGGGGACGGTACGTGGAGTGAAGTGCTTGGATTTTTAGAGGTTTTTTTAAAGCGCGGGGCTGAAGCCGTGCTTGCCGGTTCCGCCTTCACCGCCAACCATCGCTGGGCTGCGGCATGTGCTCCTTTGGCCGCTGTACACCAGCTTTGGCCTGATGCACGTTACCTCATAAAAATTGAGTCCTATCTGGCGGATGGAGTGGACTGTGATATTGACGGGTGCTGGTTTGAAGAGCGAAGCCCCAACTACAGCTTGGTGGCCAACCACGGTCTATATGTGATGGCGGATTGCCTTGGGCGCCCAGAGTTCGAACGAATTGTCGAACGGAATGGTGATTTTATGCTGCACATGATTCAGCCAAACGGGGAGGCTGACAGTTCCTTTAGTCACAGGCAGGACAGGGGATGCGCGGATCGTCCCGTGCTGGACTACTCGATCCTCCGGCGCCTCGCGCAGACGACTGGCAAGGGAGCCTATATTCCCCTTCTCTTGGATCACCTTCAGCATCGGAGCAAGAATATCCCAACTTCGAGCCTGGTGCCTTTGCTCTATTGGATCGATAAAAATCCCGGACCCCTTCCGGATCCAAAGTCGATTCCAGAAGACTACGACATCCGCTTTCTTCAAAACCACGCCCTCCGCGTCCGACGTCCAAGTCGATCGCTCACGCTGACTTCGGATTCGGGAGGTCATTTTTTCACTGACGTCCGGGATCAGTGGGGTGGGATCAAGCGGAGTGATGAGTGGTTCCATCTGCACGCTGGGGGGGTTGTCATCGCGTCAATTCAACTTGGGGCATATGGCTTCGCGATGTTTCAACCGGAAACGCTGGAGGTGAATCACTCGGGGGCCAGCCTTTGCTCGGTCCGCGATGGTTGGGAGCACACGCTCCACTTTCGGCCCGGTGCTCCCCAGTTGCATATGCCCTGGGATTGGACAACATCCGTTGAGGTGGAGTGGAGCAAAGACCTCAGCCGCGTGCAACTCCATTTCCGCAGTGCGACGGAGCACAGCCTGGTGTCTGTTCTCAAGATCATGGTGCGGCCTGAAGCGACTCTGCAAGAGGGAAGCGGCGCAATCCAATCGCTCTCCGCCCGGCAATCAACCTGGTTGGATGGTGGATTGCCCGTTCTTCTCAGGCCGTCGACAGGGGGGGGCGGGGGTGGACTGAAGATCTCGGGCCTTCCAGCAGCCCAGCATAAGCGGGATCATGGATTTTCCCCCTCAATACCGTCCGCCGTGCCTGCCACTTGCGCCAGTCTCCTCCTTGGACTTTGCTTCCCCGTCGATTTCCGGATGGAAATTGAAGTCAAAATCTGATCGGAAAAAGCTCATTTAAAGTCAGTCAATGGATCAAAAGGGGGTATTCAGCCCACCTTTTTTACTTGTCGCCAGGACTTTACTTTTGAAAGGAACAGTCCTTCCGACCGACCTTTTCTAGATTTTGGTAGGAACAGGAAAAGATCAGTTTCTAAGTCAAAAAATCTATTTGCAATTATTAAAAGTGTGGAATACAATGTATTGTCATCGTAATTTTGCATCAGTTTAATACAATGAGCACTAAAACCCTTCAAAGTAACCGTGGCCAACAGGGCGGACAGGCCCGACAACGTAGCAGTCAGTTTTTGCCCTGCAAAAACGACCGGCGTTGGTTCTTCCATGGGGTATCTAGGTTGAGGAGCGGGTTCACTATCCTGGAACTACTTACTGTCATCACAATTATTTCGGTTGTTGCCTTCCTGTCGGTTCAAGCTGTGGGCGGTTTAATGTTGTCGCGGGGGATGGGCACAGCGTTGGATCAATCCGCCGCGTTATTGGAATTGGCAAGGAATGAGGCGGTCACGCGCCAATCGTATGTATGGGTCGCGATCAAAGAGGAAACGGTTGATGGTAAATTGGAGACGCAGATGGCCGCTTTTTACTCTGCGGATGGAACGACCAATGGAGCCGCCGATAACATTCTACCGCTGGTGAAGACATTGCGGATCACCGGGGTGGGGCTCGTCCCCTTTTCTGAGTTAAGGCCGGAAACCCGCAATTTATGGAGTTCCACCCTTGTTCCAAGCGAACTTCTGGATAACAACGATGGCATGGTATTTCGCGTTCTGCCTTTAACGCCATTTGAGAACAATAATACCATCACCTTCACTCCCCGCGGAGAAATGATGCTGCTTGGTCAGCCCGGAGTGAATGACGGGTTTGATCCGGCTGTGGCCCTCGGGTTTGTTCCGGCGAGAGGTGCGACAAAGCTGACCAACAGGGATGACGGCGCAATAATCCTGGACGGCAGCACGGGCGCGGTCCGCAAATTCCGGATGTAAATTTATGAACCTCTGTATCCCTCAGGCCCGTCACAAAGCCTTTACCCTCGTGGAAGTCACGATGGCCTTGGGGATTATTTCTTTCTGCCTGCTTGTATTGGTTGGATTATTGCCCCAGGGATTGAACACACTTAAAAATGCCAATGACCGCTCGGCAGCGGCCGGTGCTCTCAGCCGTTTGATCGGTGACGTGAGAAACGGCAATTTCGACGGAAAGGACCGCTATCAGGCCGCAACATACACGAACCTCTTCTGGCGGATCGGCTCAACGGGCCTGGTGGAATACACGCAGCTTTTGAATTTTTCAGGTCAACCGGTTGTCCTGGCCTCCGATGCGCGCATGGTTGCGAGAGTGGAAATGATGCCTCCGCCAAACCTTATTGGAACCGGGCGGGCGCGCGTCAGCATTGCCTGGCCTGCGGCAGCCGTATGGAACGTCACTTCCCGCACTTGGGAGAACGCAGAAGGTTCCCTCACTCAAGGAATCATCTTCGTGCCAAAATGATGAGACAAAAAATTTCCATCCACGATGCTGGGCGGTGGACAATTGGAAAAAGCGCGAACCTTCGCTTTGCGGCGTTTCACCGTAGTGTGCGCCCACTGCAAGCCAGCCGGGCCTTCAGCCTCGTGGAGATTCTGGTGGCGGTTTCGGTCCTCGTGCTCATGCTCGTTCTCGTGGCTCAAATCGCGCAGATGACGCTGCAAACCAGTCAGGCCACCACTGCGCGAATGGAAGGCACCGAGGCCGCCCGGAAGATCCTGGATTCGCTGGATCGTGACCTGGGTCTTTCGGCGTCCAGTCCCCGACTCGATTTCGTTAACAGCGAACTTTCAGTTCTGGGACGTATTACAGCCAACGGCACGCCGGAGTTTGCGTTTCTCACGACAGGCCGCGGTCCTTCCGGCGCGAAGCCGCTGTCCGCGCCTTGGCGGAAAGCGCACAGGTGAACACTTGGAATCTGATGGTGGATCTTGTCGCCCAATCCGGACGCATGGTCCAGGGG
>Ga0163149_10008481_pt1 | contig 10131 bp, 6 predicted proteins | sample OliLakLV19MP5G1_FD_148604 | JGI IMG/M metagenome (GOLD analysis project Ga0163149, IMG submission 148604) | Freshwater microbial mat bacterial communities from Lake Vanda, McMurdo Dry Valleys, Antarctica - Oligotrophic Lake LV.19.MP5.G1 | ecosystem: Environmental > Aquatic > Freshwater > Lake >...
CGCCTGGCGGCAGCGAACTCGCGGCGGACGCCTGGCGTAGAGGGTCCAGGGGCTGACGACGACCGTGGGAGCGAACGCTGAAGCGGAGAGTCCGCTGCGGTCCCAGCGGTCGAGGATGCGGCGGCGGTCGAGGGAGAGAGTCACGCAGTCAGTGTGAGGCAACGCCGGGCGGAGGCAAGAGAGATGGTGCTGCTGGGAGGTCGAGCGCTCACGCTTCGCTCATGACGCCCGCGATGGCTCGTCCCCGACGCCCTCTCCCGCGCAGCGCTGCGGTGCCGCGTGAACTGCTCGATCGTGGCCCGTCGCCTTGTCTCATGGTCCTTGCGGGCCCGATGGAAGTCGCTGTATTTCCTGGCGTAGAGCAGTGGCCCGCCGATCGCCACGAGCAGGGCGAAGACACCGAACACGGCCACCATGCCGCCCATGCCGCTGCCGGACCACATGTCACTCGTGCAGGTGACGACGAAAATCCCGAAGGCCGCGAAGAGGACCGACGCGCCGACGACGAGCGCCATTCCGCCTCCACTCGGATTCTCACGCGCGCCGCCCTCATACGCAGCCGTTTTGTACCTGTCCTGAACCATCTGCCACTCGTGATCGATTCGAAGCAGTTCGTTCTGCAGCTCGAGCCGCGCGAGATCCTCCTCGACCGGTGCGAGGTCGGCGACCGACGGAGCAGACTCGGACTCACCGAGCACGACCCGCTTGGCGCGTTCGAACTCCTGGCGCGACAGCTCGCCGTAGTCGTACAGCCGCCGCAGTTCCCGAAGCTCCGTAGAGACGCTCTTCATATCGAAAACCCTCGCGTAATCGACACACGAGACCGATCGTACTCAGTCCCGGCGCACAGGCAATGGGAGCCCTCAGTGGAGCTCGTCGCGGGCGCCGCGTCGCCTGTGCAGTACTGCCGTGCATGCCGTGCATGCCGTGCCCCCCCTCCTGATCTGTGCTCCCTGCCGCTGGCGTCGCGGGCGTTCACTCGCTCCTCCAAAAAGCACCACAGGACGCCGAAGCGCCCTGTGGTGCATCTCAAGGAGGAAAGGGATCCTGTGTGTCTTGTTGAGCTCTGGGGTTGAGCTCTGGGGTTGAGCTCTGGGGTTGAGCTCTGGGGTTGAGCTCTGGGGTTGAGGTTCTGGCGAGTGGCCCGCGCGGGCGTCACCGCACCAGCACGACGCTGACGACGCCGTCGCGGAGGACGCGCAGCCGCAGCGGCTGTTCCGCAGTCATGGAGCCGATGGCCCTGGCCAGCGTTTCCGGCGAGTCGATCGAGACGCGGTTGAGGGCGATGATCACGTCGTCGGGTTCGATTCCGACCGCTGCGGCGGGCGAGCCCTGGGCGACGGCCATGACTCTGGCTCCGCCGCGCACGCCGAGTTCGGCGCGTTCGGTGGTGTCGAGACCGGCGATGTCGATTCCGAGGCGCTCGCGGACAGCGTCGAAGGCGGGTGCCTCGGGGGTCATCGGGACCGGTCCGGTGGCGACTCGCTCGGTCGGTCGCTTGCCGAGAACCGCATCGAGCGTCTCGGTCCTGCCTTCGCGGAAGATCTCGAGCTTGACCTTGGTGCCTGGCATCATGTTGCCGACGGTGCTGATGAGCTCGTGTGGAGTGGTGACGAGTCGACCGTCGATCCTGACGATGATGTCCTCGTCGCGGAGCCCGGCGTCGTGCGCCGGAGTCGACTCGGTGACGTCGGCAATCAAGACGCCGCGGCCGTCGTAGCCGAAGGAGCGGGCCAGCTCCTGATCGAGCGGCTGCGGACGAACGCCCAGGAACCCTCGTTCGACACCGCCGTTCTTCAGTCCGTCGGCGACCATCTGCACGGTTCGCGAGGGAATTGCGAAGCCGATGCCGTCGCTGCCGCCGGTCTGGCTGCGGATGGCGGTGTTGATGCCGATCACCTCGCCTCGAAGGTTGACCAGCGGACCGCCGCTGTTGCCGGGGTTGATGGCTGCATCGGTCTGGAGGAAGTTCTCGTAGAGCGAGACGCCGATTGAACTGCGCTGCGTGGCGCTGACGATGCCGCTGGTGACGGTGTGCTCGAGCCCGAAGGGACTGCCCACCGCGACGACCCAGTCGCCCTGTTCAAGGGCATCGCTGTCGCCGAAGGTGGCGGCGGTGAGATCGCTGGCCTCGATCTTGATGAGGGCCAGATCCGCCTCGGGGTCGGCGCCGAGCACCGTCGCCGGATACTCGCGACCGTCATCGAGACGCACGGTGAGTTGGTCGGCGCCGTTGACGACATGGCTGTTGGTCACGATGAGACCGTCGCTGCCGATGATCACGCCGCTGCCCTGGCCGCGCAGTTCCGGAGCACGGCCGCCGCGGGGGTTGAACTGCTGCGGGGCCTCGCCACCGAAGAAGCGGCGACGGAGCTCTTCAGGAATGCCCTGCTGACCTCCGGGGACCTCGCGGCCCGCCGGGATGGTCTGTCGCTTGACGGTGTCGATGTTGACGACCGATGGGCGGATCGCATTCGCGGCATGACGGAAGGCGCGGGAGATCGAGTTCGCGGCTTCGATTGCCCGAGTGGTTTCGGCATCGGGCTGCGGTGGCTGACTGGCGAGAGCCATCCGAGTGATTCCGGCGCTCGACAGCACGAGCGTGGCCGCACCAAGAGCCACCATCGCAACGGCGGAGACTCGACGGCGCTTGAGGGTCGCGGTCAAGGTCGTGCCCATCGCGGTGGTGGATCGCTCGAGACCGGCGCAGTGATCTGCGGAAGTCCGGTCGTTCGCGTGCGGGGGTGCATCGAGCTCATCGGCGTGCTGCTTGCAGGAACCGGTCATGGCGTGAGGTCCTTTCGGTGTGTTCACTCGAGGGCAGTCGTCCTTCCCTCGTCAGTGTTTCAACGCAGAGGCTTCTACGGAGATTGCATCGGCCGCGTTCACAAAGAGTTGTTACCGATGTGGCAAATGGCGCTCGGCGACAGGACTGCGGGAAACCCCTCAAGAGGTCTGCCCAGAGCCCGGCGACAGGCTGGCGGCTCGGCCGTGGAGCACGATGCGCCGCCGCCGCGGCTCCGGCAGCCAATTCGGCAGCCGCCGCGGAGCTTCGGTGTTCGTACGGATCGGCGCTCAACTGGCCCGCTGCGCCGCAATTGCTTCACCCGCTGCGAGGAGCTTTGCGATCTCGTCCTCGCTGAACGTGCGGGCGCTGCGGTTGGCCACGCCGAGGGCGCCGATTGCCCGCCCATCGGGGGCGCGGATCGGGACCACGATTGCACCTTCCATGCCGGTAGCGCGAGCGCCGGGTCGGACTTCGCCCGAGGTGTCGGTCTGGATGTTGCAGGCGCTCACCGCGGCGTTGCGCTCGACGGAGAGACCGGCCATTCCCTTGCCGACCGGCACGCGCGCCACGATCGCCAGGACCGCCGCGGGAATGCCCTGGGCGGCGCGAAGCACGAGCACCCCTTCGGCGTCGAGGAGATGAATGGTTCCGGTCTCGGCGCCGAGATCGGCAATCACCGCGTGAAGGGCATGCTCGAGGGCGAGGCCGCCTTCGGGACTTCGTTCGCCTAACTGACCGAGAGACTTGTCGCAAGAGAGGTCACTCATCGTCGCCGACGATAGAGCGCGCCCGATCGGCCCCATCACCCACGGCTGGGTCATGGCTGGCTCTGGCCCGACTCTCGAGCGGGCGCCGACTCGAGATCAAGACGCCTGACCGGCACCTTGCCGAGATCGATCTCCTCGCCCCAGGCGCGATCGAAGTCAAGCGAAAGCCGCACGTCGGACAGGGCCGGCTCGATGACGACTCGCACGTATCTGATCTTCGGATCGAGATCGTCCAACGGTTCCTCGAGCACCAGCGTCTCTCCGCCGAGCAGTGAGCGTCCCTCCGACCAGGCGGTTCCGACCGACGAACGAAACGTGCGGTCTCTGATCTCGACCCGCGCGCGGATTGCCAAGGGAACCTCAAACAGCACTCGAAACGCCACCTGCACTCGGAGTCGACACCGACCGTCATCGTGCCTGCTCACTTCGGCCTCGGTGACCGTGAACGAGTCGCGAACCATTGTTCGAAGTGACGGATCGACGACTGGCGTCACCGCCGGCTCACCATGTCGAAAGACGGTGAGGGTGTGCGTGACCAGTTCGGTTCCATGAGCCACACGACGATTCAGTGCCGATGCCGGATCGGGGATGGCGTCGAGCCGCTCAAAGAGCGGACTGCTCTCGGGCAGCGAATTCATGGCGTCGCCTGACGACATCAATTGAGCTCCCGATCCGAAGCTGGCTACAGCCGAAGGGTCGTGGCGCAAGAAGATCTCACCGGCGATCGCCACCCACTCCACCTCGAACTCGATGGTGTGCGTTCCGGGGGCGAGAAGCGGAAGATCGCGCCGTTCACGAGTCGTGCGGGGCGCTGCCGGGGTTTCGCGGACCACGGGGACCCCGTCGACTCGCACCTCCTTGAACCGCATGACGCGATTCAGCCCGACACTGGGCATGCCGACCCCATAGAACGAGTAGACCGCGGTCGTGTCCTCTCGAACCCGAGATCTCATCGCCACCGGAGTGGGACCGGTCCAGGCCAGCACCAGCCGTTCGCGCTGTTCACGGCTGAGCGCCGGATGGCCCACGAGCGAAGCGATCAGTGCTTCACTGCGGGATTGAACCGCGAATCGGTGCGCAGGCGGAAAGTCCGGGGGCAAGGCTCTGATGAAAGACTCGACGACGTCTCCGAGCTCCGACTCGCTCAGGCCCTTCGCCCGAATCCTGGCATTGATCTCGGCAAAGAGCATTCCATCCCCAAAGCTGCTTGGGACGGCGGCGGCGAGTTGGCCGTTGGAGACGCTGGCCCAGGTGACCACTGCCGCCGCGGCGGCCTGGCCCTGCGCGGCCCGCGCCGCTGCGGCCTGCGCGACCGCCGGTCGGGCGATCAAGAGCGACGCCCCGACCATCACCAGAGGCGCCAGCACCATCAGCACCGCGCCGACGATGATGAGGACCGGTCGCCGCTGCCTGCTTCCAAACGCCACCGCTCCTCGGCGTCCAAGACTCGCCCCGCACTCCGGGCACTTCGCATGACGCTCGCCGAAGGTCTTGAGATCGTGCCGACACTTGGCGCAGCGCGGATCGTCGAGGATGAGCCGCCCCCGGATTCCGAGAATCAGAAGGAGCAGACCCGGTCCGAAGATCACGGCCACCGTGAAGAGGCCGCCCATGATGGTGGGAACGGACGACATGTGAGGAACCTCCAGAGGCACTCCAGCGCGCGCCGGCGCGACAAGCGCACACGATATCGCCGCCACCACGCCGCCCCGCATCCGCCGCGAAATCACTCTGCCCCTCCCAAAAACGAACGGAGCGGGCCGCCCACGCAGCCCGCTCCGATACTCATCACCGATTCAGGACCGTCTCCCGGTCCCTCATTCCCAATTCCTCATTCCTCCCGCGAGCGAAGCGAGCGGACTCCTACTCCGACTTGATCCGCATCGCATAGAAGCTGCGCCACACGAAGAGCATGCTCACCGCGAGGCACGCCACCGACCCGATCAGGGTCACCGTGCTGGTGTAGTGCTCGATGTTGCCGCCGTGCGATCCGGGGTTGTTGAGGGCGACCGCAAGCTCGACCGCCAGCAGGCCGAAGAGCGTCGTGAACTTGATGATCGGGTTCATGGCCACCGAGGAGGTGTCCTTGAACGGATCGCCCACGGTGTCGCCGACGACGGTCGCGGCGTGGAGCGGCGTGCCCTTCATCTTCATCTCGACCTCGACGATCTTCTTGGCGTTGTCCCAGGCGCCGCCGGCGTTGGCCATGAAGACCGCCTGGAAGAGGCCGAAGAGGGCAATCGCAATCAGATAGCCGATGAAGAAGAACGGCTCGAGCAGGGCGAAGGCGAGGGTGCCGAAGAAGACGGCCAGGAAGATGTTGAACATGCCCTTCTGGGCGTACTGCGTGCAGATCTCGACGACCCGCTTGCTGTCCTCGGTCGAGGCCCTGATGGCTCCGTCGAGCTTGATGTTCTTCTTGATGAACTCGACCGCGCGGTACGCCCCGGCGACCACTGCCTGGGTGGAGGCGCCGGTGAACCAGTAGATCATCGAACCGCCGGCGATCAGACCCAGGAAGAACGGCGGGTGCAGGATCGAGAGATTGTTGATCGCGTCGGTGTCGGTGAGCGAACCGGTGAGGAGCATGATGATCGCGAAGATCATCGTGGTGGAACCGACGACCGCGGTGCCGATGAGCACCGGCTTCGCGGTGGCCTTGAAGGTGTTGCCGGCGCCGTCGTTCTCCTCGAGGAAGTGCTTGGCTCTTTCGAAGTTGACGGGCACGCCGAAGTCGCGCTTGACCTGCTCGGCCACGCCGGGAGCCTCTTCGATGAGGGCCAGCTCGTAGACCGACTGGGCGTTGTCGGTCACCGGACCGTAGCTGTCGACGGCGATGGTGACCGGACCCATCCCGAGGAAGCCGAAGGCCACGAGGCCGAAGGCGAAGACCGCGGGGGCGACCATGAACTGCTCGAGACCGAAGAGGCTGACCAGATACGCCGCGCCCATCAGCACGATGAAGACGACGCCCATCCAGTACGCCGAGAAGTTGCCGGCGGTGAGGCCCGAGAGGATGTTGAGCGACGCTCCACCCTCCTGGGAACTGACGACGACTTCCTTGACGTGCGCCGAGCGGGTCGAGGTGAAGATCTTGACGATCTCGGGGATGATCGCGCCGGCGATGGTGCCGCAGGAGATGATCAGGGACAGCTTCCACCACATCGACGAATCGGGCTCGCCGCCCACCAGCGACATGGTCGGAATGAGCAGCCACGAGACGATGAAGGTGAGGACGATCGAGACGATCGAGGTGAGCCACACCAGCGAGGTGAGCGGCGCCTCGAAGTCGAACTTCGCGGCGTTGACGTACCTGCCCTTGGCGACGAACTCGTTGATGAGGTACGAACCACCCGAGGCGATGATCATCATCACCCGCATCGCGAAGATCCAGACCAGCAGGTTCACCTGGATCGCGGTGTCGGGAACCGCGAGAAGGATGAAGGTGATCAGGGCCACGCCGGTGACGCCGTAGGTCTCGAAGCCGTCGGCGGTGGGTCCGACCGAGTCGCCGGCGTTGTCGCCGGTGCAGTCGGCGATCACGCCGGGGTTGCGGGGGTCGTCTTCCTTGATGTTGTAGACGATCTTCATCAGGTCGCTGCCGATGTCGGCGATCTTGGTGAAGATGCCGCCGGCGATGCGCAGCGCCGAGGCGCCCAGCGACTCGCCGATTGCGAAACCGATGAAGCACGGTCCGGCCAGATCCGGCGGCAGAAAGAGCACGATGATCAGCATGATCAGCAGCTCGACGCTGATCAGGACCATGCCAATCGACATGCCCGCCTTGAGCGGAATGCTGTAGCAGGGGAAGGGCTTGCCGCCGAGCGAGGCCCAGGCGGTGCGGCTGTTGGCGAAGGTGTTGACGCGGATGCCGAACCAGGCCACGGAGTACGAGCCGAGGACGCCGACCACGCTGAAGAAGATGATGATCGCGGTGCGCCCGAAGCCGAAGGACTCGAACGTGCCCGGGTTGGTGAGGCTCTCGGTCTTCGCGAAGAAGCCGAAGTACGCGAAGATGATCGCACCGATGAAGAGCTGCAGGATGATCAGGAACTTGCCCTGGGTGATCATGTAGGTCTTGCAGGTCTCGTAGATCAGCTCCGAGACTTCACGCATCGCCGGGTGGACCGGGAGCCGCTTGAGCTGGTTGTAGATCACGCCGCCGAAGATCAGGCCGCCGATGCAGACCAGCAGGCCGATCATCAGAAGGGTGTGGCCGTCGAGCCCGACGAAGGTCTGGGTCGAGAGATCCGGCATGCGGATGTCGGCTTCGCTCTTGGCCAGAGCGACCGGAGCGATGGCCAGGGCGGCGGCGGCGATTGTCGCAACGCCGGCCACGGATCGGCCGAGGCCGCGGGTCAGCAGTCGGACCGGGCCGGCCAACTTGCAGGGCGCCAGGCAGGCAGACAGGCAGGTAGACAGGCAGGGCGAGTGGGGAGTTCGTCCCAGGGAATGCGTCGTGTCCATTTCGAAAGATCCTTCCAACGGGGCGTACGAGAGAGGAGTGCCGCAGAGCGAGACAGGCAGAACCGGAGAGAGCAGAACGAGCGAAGCGACCGGCGAGCGACCCGAGACCGGCTGAGCTGACGGCCGGCGAGCGGGCCGAACGCCTCGAGCGAGCAGCCGACTGGCGATTGCACCGCCACCTGTCGGCGGGCAACGAATTGGATTGAGCGCCGCGGCGGTCCGACCGCTCGAAAGCATGCGAACCGAACAAAGACCAATCCCCACTCCAGGGACCGGGCGGCAAAGGGCGGGAGTATGGCACCCACCGGCTGAATCTTCAAGTGAGGGGCAGGAGCGCCGCGGCAGCAGCCCGTGGCGAGCGGTCTCGCCCTCGGTCCGCACGATGCAAACTCGACCATGACGAGAGCGTGATGCCTGCGTGATGCCTGCGTGATGCCCGGACGTGATGCCCGGACGTGATGGGCGGACGTGATGGGCGGACGTGATGGGCGGACACGCACAGTCCGGCGGGACGTGATGCCTGGCGTGATGTTTGGGGCGTGATGTTTGGACACGCCTGGCGTGATGTTTGGACAGGCACAGTCCGGCGGGCTTGCCCGCACGACCCATGGCGTGATGTTTGGACACGCACAGTCCGGCGGGCTCGCCCGCACGACCCATGCACACGCCCGATTCAGAGGGCTTGCGATGGCCCCCATCCTGCTTGCGCATGCTTGCGCATGGTCGCGCATGGTCGCGCATGGTCGCGCATGGTCGCGCATGGTCGCGCATGGTGGTGCCGAGGGCCGTATCCAGCCTCGGGGAGGCGCAGGGTCGCGCCTCGGAATGTGCGTGTCCAAGGTCGCCGGAATGTGCGTGTCCAAGGTCGCGCAAGGTCGCTCTCGCGCGTCCAAGGTCGCTCTCGCAGATCGCGCTGACCACGATCGCTCTGCCGGGGGAGTTCGATCTCTGGATGTCACTGCTGGGCGGAAGCGCCGGTCGCCGATTCCAAGGCTGGTGCGTTGCCAACAAACTCGACTTTGTCGAGCGCAGGGACGGCCCCGCCATCCCCTTGGGTGCGACGCGGCGCTCGCATCTTCGTCCCTGGGCCGAGCGAGCCCGACGAGCGCCAGGCCCTCCGCAGGAGCAGTGACCTCATGGCACAGATTGAACGAATCCAGGTGGCGATTTGGACCGCTGACACTTCCGATGCCGGCACCGACGGTGACGTGTACCTCGGGCTCGGCGGACGCGAGTTCTACCTCGATACGTCGAAGGACGATTTCGAGCGCGGACGGCTCACTCACCTGTATCTGGGCGACCACGGGCTGGCCCCGCCGTCGACCGAACCCACGCTCAACGACCCGCGCACTCTCCGCCCCATCGACACCGCTCATCTGGCCCTCTTCCCCGCCTACATCCGCTACCACCCGACGGGCGGCGACTCCTGGAAGTTGAACTTCGCCTTCATCGCGGTCTCCGCACGCGACAACGCGGACCAGTTGCGGCTCACCGACACCTACACCGCAGGGATTGATTGGGAGTCGGACACCAGCGGCATCTGGCTCAGCCCGAAGAGCGGATTGGCGGTCCACCTCTTCCGCAATCAGCTCGTCGATCTCGACACGCCGCAGGGTGTGGTCCAGCCACCGCGGACGACGGGCATCAATGCCGTGAGTGCCGCAAGCGCCGCCGCGGCACCCTTCGCCCGCGACCTCGGCGTCCTCCTCAGCCGATTCAGCGCGGCCGATAGAGGGAGCACGAAGAAGTAGCGCCGCGGGGCGTCGAGTGCTGAATCCAGGAGGTGCTGAATCGAACACCCAACGGCGGGTGACGCGGATCATGGAGTGCTCCGCACCGACTTCGCCCTTGCTCCGCAGTGGGCGAACGAGCGACCCACAACGATTGCCCTCGACTATCTCACTCGCCCGATCCCGCGTCTGATGACAACCCGATCCCCCGCCTGATGACAACAGGAGCGCCGGCGTGCGAGTCGGCGCTCCTCGTGTCGTTGCCTCGCCGCGTCGCCGCCCGTGTCGCCGCCCGTGACGCGCTGCGGCGAAGTCGGCTTCGCGCTCGGCGCACGCCTACGCACGGGTGTGTCCACGCTCGCCCCGCACGGACGCGTAC
>Ga0163149_10008482_pt1 | contig 10131 bp, 9 predicted proteins | sample OliLakLV19MP5G1_FD_148604 | JGI IMG/M metagenome (GOLD analysis project Ga0163149, IMG submission 148604) | Freshwater microbial mat bacterial communities from Lake Vanda, McMurdo Dry Valleys, Antarctica - Oligotrophic Lake LV.19.MP5.G1 | ecosystem: Environmental > Aquatic > Freshwater > Lake >...
CGAAGCAAAGTATGGAAACGATCAGTGCAAACACCGCGAGGAAATAATTTCTGATCTTATGAGTTCTTGTAAAGATCAGAAAAAGAAATAACAGGAATGACTGAAGACTTGCGAGTTGGAGAAGGGCTTTGATCATTTATAGGGATCAAAATTAAAAATTATTCACGACAAGTTTTGACAACGGAATAAGTTTCCTTAAAAGGCACAAAGCATAATTTTGACGGTCACAAAGATGAAACGGAAAAGCAAAATTATAGGACAAATGGAGTTATTCGACTCATACAATCGAGCTCTGCATCTAGGAAGAGACAGCAGCACTGAGGGATTCGAGAGGGAGTAGTGGATTTTCTTTCAAAACTTAAGGAGCAAAACACTTCAACGCAAACATTGTTAAACAAAATTAAAGATTATGGAAACCTGTAGAAAGGGTATGAAGAAGTGAAGAAAAACAGAGGGGTCAGCGGAGTGGAGGGATGAGTATAGAGGAAGCAGAGACATGGCTTCGGGAAAACCACAAGGACTTCATAACGAGTATAGTTGAAGAGAAGTATAGCGTGAAAAAAATACTGAAGGTGGAAATCGAGAAGTCCGATGGGGGAACCAGGACGCTGGAGATACCCACTGTGATTGACCACATAGTACAGCAATGCATGTACCAAACATTGAAAGCATTGTACGATAGACACTTTAGTGAATCGAGCCAGGGCAGGCACATAAAACGCTGACACAAAGCCAACCTGGAAAATTGCTGCAATTTTACCTCCACAGGATACAAACTTTTGATAAAATAGAAATATTTTTGAAATTCAATAGCTTTACAAAAGGCACTTATGCGATGAAATTAGTAATATGATCCTATTGTTTAAATATGCACCAAGCCATGAAAGAGAAACTAATTAACGAAAGAAAAAAACTTCTTACTTCAATAGAAAAATTTTTAGAAGCTCCAATGATTTTCTTAGGCTTTGTATGGCTTGTGTTACTGGTGACAGAATTAATATGGGGATTGAATAAACCACTTGAATATACTGGTCTTGCAATCTGGTTTGTTTTTATCATAGACTTTCTCATCAAGTTTATACTTGCTCCGGGCAAAATTGATTTTTTAAAGAAAAACTGGCTGACTGCTATCTCGCTCCTTATTCCCGCCCTAAGGGCGTTTCGTATTTTTAGATTTGTTCGTTTGCTGCGAGGCTTAAGAGGCATCAGACTTGTACGAATTGTTTCTACTTTAAACAGAAGTATGAAAAGCCTGGGTGCAACAATGAAACGAAGAGCCTTTGGCTATGTATTAACAATCACTGTTATAATAACTTTTGCAGGCGCTGCCGGTATGTATGCTTTTGAATATCCACACCCTGGCTTTGACAGCTATGGAATGGCTTTGTGGTGGACAGCCATGCGTGTGATAACATCCGGAAATGAATTTAACCCGGCAACACCCGAAGGCAGAGGGCTTGCTTTTCTAATAGCTGTATTTGGATACACTATCTTCGGGTATGTTACCGCTACCTTTGCTACATTTTTTATCGGCCGCGATGCTGAAGAAGAAGATGCGCCTGTTGCAGGAGCCAAAGCGGTTAAAGAATTAAAAGCCGAAATAAAAAAGTTAACCGCTTCTATTGATCAAATGAAGAGGAGCTAATTGTTTTTCTGCATATTAACCGCTTAATCGCCGGGGGAATATAACTATTAAAAATATCTGCTATTATCTGAAGGAAAACAAACAAACCCTTTTTCGGTAATTTAATCCAACGGCAATAGTTATCTTCCATAGCTAATCACTTTTTGTTCAATGGTTGGGTTGCCTTCATTATTTTTAAATTCTCTATCCGGAAAATAATTCAATGCAGTAGGTAATGATGGTATTATGCTGCCAACGTTGCAATCTCGTCCCACATAGGTGCAATAGCAGTATCAAGTATATCCGCTGCTAACAATAGTTCGAATGCAACTGTCGACCCACTGGCAAAATGTATCCTGATGGTTTGGTTTGTTATCCCAACATTGGGTTTAAAAAAGGGAAAGGAAATAGTTGGTATAAAAATTTTAAAATAGAAATGCCCACTACCAGCGTTGCTGTAACTTTAAGTGTGCTGCTTATGGAACAATAAAATTACCTATAACCAGAATTAAAAAGGCAAGTCCGATACGGGGTATGGCTTCCAAAAAACCTACAAAATAAGCTTCAAGCCTTTTAAAATTTATTTCATACACATTGTTTTAATTTGAAAAAGTAATTTGCTAAGAACTTTTCTTTTTTATCCCTGCCTTCCTGCTTTGCATTTCTTGTTCCGTAATTTTTGTGTTTTCTTCATTTTGTTGCACACTGCCCTCATCACTTTCTATCTGTACTGTTTGTATTGTTACTGCATAATCTTTTGGTTTAATTACCGAGCCATATTTTAGTGCATAGGCTTTGGTAAACTCTGCGCCAAAATATAAAATGACGGAAGAGTAATAAACCCACACAAGCAATATTACAAGTGAACCTGCCGAGCCATAGCTACTACCGAGGTTACTGTTGCTTATGTATATGGTAATGCAAAACTTTCCAATCATAAATAATACTGCCGTAAATAAAGAACCGATCACAGTATCTTTCCAGTTAATAATTGCATCGGGTAGCACTTTAAAAATAATGGCAAACAAAAATCCAACCACCATAAGTGTCATCAACAGATTAACTACATATACAACCACAATAGCAATGTGAGGAAATAGTTGCTGAAGCTGATGCATAAACCCTTCCAGCAGACTATTTATTAAAAGAGATACGAGCAAAAGAAATCCCAGGCTTGCAGTAACCGAAAAAGAGAGAAGACGGTTTTTCAATATCCGCAACCAGCCACTACCGGCTTTTACTTTTAAATTCCATATCGTGTTGATTGAATCCTGCATTTCAGTAAACACAGTGGTAGTTGCGATTATCAACGTTACAAAACTGATGATAACAGTAAAGTTGTTACCGCTTACTGAGGCGTTCTTTATAATACGTTGAATTTGCAGCGCCGTTTCTTTACCCACCAAACCGCTCATTTGTTCATACATAGTTCCCTCAATCGCCGCCCGCCCCCAAAATAAATCAGCAAAAAATATAGCAACAAGCAATGTTGGACCAATTGAAAAAATAGTATAAAATGCAAGCGATGCACTTAATTTAAGTACCTTATGTTTGCCAAAGCCGGCGCCTGCATTCTTCAAAAGCTGCCATACTCCTTTTAAACTCAACTTATTCATTTATACCTGTATTATAAAAACCGAAATAATCTTTCTTAATAAAAACAAGCCTATTTGAATAGTAAAGGGACTTTCTGCGTCACCAGAAAGTCCTTGAGATGACTTCAGTGGTGATACAGGTTGTAAAATCTGTAATCCCGTTCATAATACTTTCAGTTCAAAGATACATTTCCTTATGGGCATTTTTATTAATCCTTAAACTAATAAAATATGCCAAAGAAAAGCGAAAAAATGGAATTAGTCAATCCCAATACCTCAGGCATTGATATTGGCACCCGGTCGCAGTTTGTAGCTATTGGTCAGGGAGATGAAGATGTCCGTGTGTTTTGGGTTTACAACGAAGACCTTAAAGCCATTGCCGTTTGGCTCAAAGAAAGAGAAAATGAAAACGTGGCTATGGAAAGTTCAGGAACCTACTGGCAAAGTTAATTTTCGGTATTGAAGTCCGAAGGGTTTCAGGTAATAGTGAAGCAACCGAACAACTCAGAGGACATTCAACACGAAGTCACTAGCCGCCCATCGCACATTGCAGCACATTTGTATGGCACACTTATACCCCGACACAAAACTAACCTTGCAAAAGTGCTGCAATCACCACACACGACAAACTGTCATCGGTGCGACAGATAACACAAACTGTCTATAAACTTTCCTGCGAAACACCAAGACCACCCACCATCCTTTAAAACAGCCAACCACTAAGAAAGTAATAAATTCATTGGTGAATATGCTAAAAACCTTCAGCTATCGGTGTATTTGTAGTGCTTGAAAACCGTTATCTTAGTACGATTGATTTATCAAACGAAAAAAGAAATTATTTGAACCCAATAAGTCAATTATAACAAAAATCATGAAACAACGTCGATTTTTCTAGCCGCAGCACAATAGTATTGCCCACTCGCTATGCACCCACTATAAAACATTTATAATGATTAATAATATAGAGATACTAAATTTAAATCTTACTCACTATAAGCAATTGTTAGAAGCCATGAAAGCGGCTTACATTAACTGGACGGGCAACTATTGGAGTGAAGCCGTTATTGAGAAATTAATTAGCAAATTTCCCAGCGGACAATTTGTACTAGTTGCAGATGATGAAGTGGTAGGATGTGCATTGTCCATAATTGTAAAATATGACGACTATGGAGATGATCACACATATAAACAAATTACAGGTAATTATACCTTCTCATCACACAACAAAAATGGAGATGTACTTTATGGAATAGAGGTTTTTATTCACCCAGATTTCAGGGGCTTGCGTTTGGGGCGAAGATTATATGATGCCCGGAAAGAATTATGTGAAAAGTTAAATTTAAACGCAGTGGTGTTTGGCGGAAGAATACCAAATTATCACACGTATGCAGCGGAGATAAAGCCGAAAGAATACATACAGAAAGTAAAGCTGAAAGAGATATACGACCCTGTTTTGTCTTTTCAGTTAAGCAATGATTTCCATGTAAAGAAAGTGTTGAAAAACTACATGCCTGAAGACAACGAGAGCCAGGAGTTTGCTACCTTATTGCAATGGGACAATGTTTATTACCGGCCAGACTATCTTCATAGTAACCGATTGCGGAAAAATGTTCGCTTGGGATTGGTGCAATGGAAAATGCGTTTATATAATTCATTGGAAGAGTTGTTTCAACAAGCCGAATATTTTATTGATTCCATTTCCAATTATAAAGCGGATTTTGTTTTATTTCCAGAATACTTCAATGGACCACTGATGGCAGAATTTAACGCCATGAGTGAATCTGATGCTATGAGGGCAATGGCACAATACACGCACCAGATTAGGGACAAATTCAGTGAGTTTGCTGTAGCATATAATGTAAATATTATTGCCGGGAGTATGCCTTTGTATGAAAACAATACTTTAAAAAATGTAGGGTATATATGCCATCGAAATGGCAAAGTAGAGAGGTATGAAAAACTGCATATAACCCCGGATGAAGAAAAATTCTGGGGATTAAAAGGTGGCAATATTTTACAAGCCTATGATACCGATTCAGGTAGGATTGGTGTTTTAATTTGTTATGATGTTGAGTTCCCGGAGCTATCACGGTTATTGGCAGATGAAGGTGTGCAGATTTTATTTGTGCCATACCTTACAGATACGCAAAACTCTTATTTAAGGGTACGCATATGTGCCCAGGCAAGGGCGATAGAAAATGAATGTTTTGTAGCCATTACCGGAAGTGTTGGTATTCTTCCCAAAATAGAAAACCTGGATATTCAATATTCACAGGCTGCTGTGTTTACTCCCAGCGATTTTGCTTTTCCATCCAACGCAATAAAAAGTGAAGCAACAGCAAACACAGAAATGGTTCTTATTTCCGATGTTGACTTAAAACTGCTGGATGAATTGCATACTTATGGCAGCGTAAGAAATTTGAAAGATAGGAGGAAGGATTTTTATGAACTTAAAAAATTATAAACAATAAGGGTACCTCTAAATACCCTGTCCCGCCTTAATGCGGGAGAGTTTGAAAAGTAGCTATTTTGTCCCGATTAGCTCAGGATTAGACAAGGCGATCCGACCTAATCGGAGCGAAGGAGCCAGTCTTATAATGAACAATGAATATAAACTGGCGACATAGCGGTGTCCCGTCTTGGGACGGGATGACTGAGATTCAACGCAGTATAATCCCGAGCTAATCGGGACTAAAGAGCAATTTAGGTTTTTAATTATAAAAAATGATCAAACCATGATCGGGTTTTTAGAGGAGCCCATAAGTATGAATGACTTTATAAATACCTTTTAATTGGAATTTTGAGGATGTTAGTTTTCATCTTTACAGGATTTTTGTTATTTGGTTAAGCATTAAGTCACTTCAAAAAAAGCTGTTTTTAAAGAAACACGATAATGACAACAGCCTCCGGGCTAAAAAGTTCAGCAGTTTTATTGGGTATTTCTTAATCAATTTACTTTTCACCATTGTATTTAACGACAAGGTGGGTGGGCTTGTTATTGCTCTCGGAGTGGCAGGTCCATGTATTGCATTTGCATTACAGGAAGTGTTTGCTTCATTTGCCGGTTGGCTTGCAATAATGTTAGGCGGATTTTATAAATCCAGCGACAGGGTACAATTAAATGGCATAAAAGGAGATGAAATGGACATAGGTTTATTACGAACCAATATTAGAGAAACCGGGCAAAGGGTAGATGGCGATTTATACAACGGAAGAATAGTTTTAATTGCCAATAGCTTTGTTTTAAAGAACAGATTTTTAATTATTCCAGCGATTTTTCTTTTTTATGGGGTGAAATAAAAATACGAATTCAGTTAGGTAATAATTATGATAAGCAACTGCAATATTTTTAACGGTGGGAAAAGAAGACTTACCTACTTTAGAATTACGGAATGACCCCTAAAAATAGTAATATCAGTTTTGTGATCATTGGAATGTTGCCGTGCTAGCTCAATTACACGCAATATCATTTCTATGTAAGGTCTATTGTGCTATTTCTTAATGCCTGCCAAATTTAAAAAATATTCACAACCGAATGAATTATTTTTAATTTAAAAGAATTAGACCTCTTGTTGGTAAAATGATATAAGCCGTTTTTCCCCAGACCAGACCTTTACGCCCTTTTGTTGTTGCTACCTTCAGGATACGAAGACTGCTCTTGTTCTTCCCATGCTTAAGTAGCCGTTCAATTCTATTAAAATAAAATAGCAGATGGTTAGATCAAAGAATACAAGTCATTAAAAGCCTCGGTCATGAATGGATGGGTGTATATGGCGTCTTTAAACAACTGGTAACCCAATCCACAATTCATCGCAAACGGAATGGTATTGATCATTTCATTGGTAACCACACAAAACAACGTACAACCTAAAATTTTATTAGTGTTGAAGTAAACTACAGTTTTTAAAAGTCCATTTGTCTTGCCACCAATGCAGGCGCGAACAACGGCAATAGCCGGTAATTTGGCTACTTTAAAATTATACACTTTTTCCATTGCTTCTTTTTCGCCCAGACCAATATGAGCAACTGAGGTGATATAAAAACAAAAGAAGCCACCTGTTTTCTTTGGCTGGTTGAAATATAGGTTCCACCGGATAGCTGATCCAGGATAAGACGAAAATTATCTAATGAAATATAGGTAAAGTGCGGACCTCCGTTAATATCGCCTATTGCCCATATATTGGGAACACTTGTTTTCAGCAACTCATCTACCTGTATATAACCTTTTTTGTCCCGGGTTATTCCTGCCGCTTCTAAATTTAATCGATCGGTTTTCTTCCGGAGGCTATCAAGATAGCGGAAGCGGTTATCGAAATTAATTTTTCTTCTTAATTTTTATATTGAAGGCCAGCCTGGTCATCTATGGTATCTTCTATTTTTTCAACCGAAGGGTTTAGCACGATGTTTATTTGTAATTACCTTTAAAATTGTGTCTGCTATATCCCTGTCCTCTTTGGGCAGGAATATTCCGGCGTTTTGCAAAATGGTTACCTCTGCGCCAAATTCAGCATACATAGCAGCAAACTTCAAACCCACAAATCCGCCTCCAATGATGATCAGCCGTTTAAATAACGCGGGCCTTTCTGTTAAAGAATTACTAGTAAACACTTTTTTAGAATTTTTTATACCTTTTATAGACGGTAAAAATGGTTGAGATCCCATATTAATAAAATTTCGATTTGCCTGAATGATCTTTTCCTCATTGCTGCCCTGGAGTGTTACCCGTACCACAGTGGGCGATAAAAAGGATGCTTGTCACGTTATTACTGTGGCAGTGGGCAATGTTTCAATGTTGGTATAATTTAAATTTCTAAGAAATGAAGTCAGTTCATTTTTATACAAAAAAGCTTTTTCATATGGCAATTTGTCCACGGCACTTTTATCAGTGACATGGTGGGGATACAGGCTACAATTTATGCATGATCCCCATACATTTTATCGGACATTACAATAAGAGCCACTTCTTTTCCCTGTTTTCCCAACCAAAAGAGGTTATTTGAATCCAAAGCCCAAATGGTTGCTGGTTCATTGTTTTTTTCCAACAAACCGGATCACACAGCCTTGTCCGTTATGATACAGCCCCTCCCGGAGATCAATTTCTTCTTCTCTCAACTCTATTATATCGTAGTTGCTAAAATCAGCTAATATTTCGTCGACTGAAAACAAGGATTCAATGTCTTTTGGCCCACCCACGGATTCATTCTTAGCCTGATAACCCAGATGATTTTTACTGAATGCTTCGAAAATTATCGTCCCTCCCTGTTGTAGATAGTGGTCAAGTGTCTTATGTAACTGAGATTTAATATCGGCAGGGAAATGGGCATAGATCAAGGCGATGGCATCAAATTGTTCGACTGAGTAGTTCAGGGTTTTTAATTCCCCAACCTTATAGTTAATAATCACATTATTTTTTTCTGCAAGAAGCAGGGCCTTTTTTTGTCCTTCAGTGCTAATATCAAAGGCAGACACATTCCAGCCTAGCTTAGCCGCAAATACAGCATTGCGACCCTCTCCTTCTGCCGGGAAAAGAATTGCTCCAACGGCTATTTTTTCCAACTGTTCTTTCAAAAAATGGTTGGGTTGTTCGCCATAAGCAAAATCTTCTTTATTATATCGTCTATTCCATTTATCTGTCCATTTATCTGTCATAGGGTTGAGTATTAATCGGTGAATTATAATCTCGAAAAAATCTAAATATAATCCTGTAAAACCATATAAACCATAACTTGAGTAAACACTTTATATTATTTATAGATTGAAATTGCCAATATACTCCGACAAGTCATTGGAGGTTATATTGATGACCACATTTCCCTTTTTTCGGAAAGATTCTGCATAGACATGTGCTTCCCGGATTTGTTCAAGCGTGTACCTCCTGTCAATGACGGTCTTTAGTTTCCCTGATTCAATAATTTCTTTTAACACCAGGAGATCCCCGGGGTTTGATTGTGGAGACCCCGTTACTGAAACATACTTTACTCCTGGTTTTAATAACTGTTTACAAGCAGATTTGGACGTTTTGCCCACAGCATCAAAAATTACATCGAATCTGGATTCCAGTGCAGTATAATCTTCCCGGGTGTAATCAATGACTTTATCGGCTCCAGGTAATTTTACCAGGTTTATATTAGCTGTACTGCATACCGCGGTGACATGAGCGCCAAAGTATTTGCCCAGCTGAACGGCAAAGGTTCCTACACTACCCGATGCCCCATAGATCAGGATGTCTTGCCCCTTTTTTACACCGGCTTTTTTCAAAAACCCTAAAGCCGTAAGGCCACCAATTGGAATGGTAGCCGCTTCCTCGAAGCTCATATTAGAAGGTTTTAAGGCAATTAAAGGGTTTTCAGGAAGGCATTTGTACTCGGCATATGCCCCGTAGGTTAATCCACAGGAGGCAAAAACATTATCGCCTTTTTTATATGAATTAACTTTTTTACCCACTTCTTCAATAACTCCTGCCAATTCAAATCCCAATATTTTCACTTTTTTGGGCCTGAAAAAGCCGTTAAAGTCTTGCGATAAACGGATCAGCCTTCCGTAAGCGCCAATCCCCTGCCGTGACAGTAGTTGCATATATTTTTACCAATACTTCATTGGCTTTAGGTATGGGTTTTTCAATTTCTTTTAGCTCAAGGACATCCGGCGTTCCGTATCGTTCATAAACAACTGCTTTCATATTTATTTGATTAATTTATGTTGCGTTAAAGTAAATGCACCTTTGTTTCATTTATCGGAGTACCGTTACTGGATCAGCGACAGGAGAATTAAATCCTTTAACCAGCAACCAAATAGCAAGGCTCATTTCATAGAGGAAGACTGGTATGGCCAATAATCCTCCCCAAACTGAAACCTGGGGAAATGCCCCAAACACCACCAGGATCGCACAGCTAAATACCAGGGGTCCACCTG
>Ga0163149_10008491_pt1 | contig 10118 bp, 8 predicted proteins | sample OliLakLV19MP5G1_FD_148604 | JGI IMG/M metagenome (GOLD analysis project Ga0163149, IMG submission 148604) | Freshwater microbial mat bacterial communities from Lake Vanda, McMurdo Dry Valleys, Antarctica - Oligotrophic Lake LV.19.MP5.G1 | ecosystem: Environmental > Aquatic > Freshwater > Lake >...
TATTCAGAGACAGTATTTAATGAATTTGTATAATCAATATATTCCAATCGCTTTTTAGAAGAAAATTTAAACCGCTTTTTGAGTGCTATATTCGCTTTAGAAATAAATAAAATTGGACTATCATTATCTCCTTTTGGCAAAGACAACTGAAAAATATTAGGGTTTACTGTATTATTTACAGGATAATCATTTTCCAAAATTATGATTGGCCAAGCAGAACGATAATAATCGAAATTGCTATAGGCTCCGAATGCAGAGGTTGAATCAAATGCTGCTTTTATAAAATTAGTATACGATGAGCTAGTAAAGTTATATTCTTGATAATTATTAAAAAAATCATACGAATAATTAAGGTCGTTTCTTATGTCAATATAAACTCTGTTTCTGTTTATGAATAAAGGTGCGTTTGCCGTTGTCCCATAAAGGATTTCTTTATACACTTCATTTCCATCCGCAGTTGACTCTGCTTCAGTAGAATCTTTGTATAATAGTTTTGAATCAAAAAAACTTCCCCAAAATGCACAAGGATCAATATATCTCAATATTCGCTCCTTAATATTTCTTTTAAGAAAAAAATCATTTTGAGCATCCACAGACATTGAATTGTTTACTTCAACATAATTTACAGCTTGTTTAACATATCTATAACTTGGATCCGAATAATTTAAAGTATTAGTACCCACCACTTCTTCATGTAATGTATCAACATCATCTGTTATAATTTCTAATCCAAAACCTGCAGCATTAAATGTTCCGATTTTTTCTCCTGCTTTTACTTTTGGTAGTTGAGACTGAGTATTTGTAGGGTCACTTTTATAAAATGTAGTATAAATTTTATGAGTAACGTCAAATCCAACTTTAGGAAGAATCGCATTTGAGGATGGGTTTGCTTCACTATCCCATAAACGTTGAGTAAGCTTATTGTTGCTTATTGCAGCAGAGGGATCTGCAATATTCGCACCTGTAATAAGTGAGTTTTTATTAATACCCTTGTATATATAATATTTTATTTTAGGTAACCCTTGAACTGGCTGATCGTATGGCTTTAAAACCATATTTAATAAGTTAGGATTCGTTTGATCCTCAATTACAAAAACATCCGCATCACAAATGGCATAAACATTTGAATCACCAGTAGAAGTATGCGTACTTGTTAATCTAAAGCGTTCTTTGTTTACATCGTAGTCAGGATCTGCAGAGTTTACAATCCCGAAATTCTGACCTGCAGTTTGGGTTTTAATTTTATCAATATCAGTAAAAAAGAAAAAATCAGCCATATGTAGTATATCTTAAATTGAGAATTAATGCTAGTAAGAACTCAACTAATGTAACCAGATTCAACTATGAAAATTGTCTGTGATTTTTATGATTCTAATAAATGTGCATTATGTAAATAGATAATGTATTGAAAAACAATGTTTTGTTTTTCAATACAAAAATGGACTATCCGTAAAAACACGTATGATTTTCCGTAAAAATACGGAAGAATGAATTTGATTAATGAAGAGAGAATGCAACCATTACGTCATCAGAATCTAACAATAACTTTTATAAAACTCTTTTGTTTACATGATTTAAAGAAATAAAAATGATCTATTATAAAATCATCTTGTATCCCTTTCACCATTGCATTTAAAAGTTAATGAAAAAGTATAAACTGCATTTCTGCCTTGTCCGAGCTTTTCGTAGTATAGCTGAAGATCGTGAGAAATCACAACATTAGGTGCATTATCAAGTTCAAAATAAACAGTTTTTGAAATTGCTTGGTTGGTTATAGTTTTAAAATCAAAAATTCGACAAAGATTCGCAAAATCTTTTTTTGATTGCGATTCATTTTTATAATAAAACGCTATTGTGTATGTAAACGTAGAAACTGAATCAGAGAGCCGATTGTCTTTTATATTAAAAACATTAGATTTAGAAATAGTACAACTATCAGCTAAAAATTCATATGAAAATGGTTTTTCAGTTTTAAAAATCTGTATAGAATTCTTTTTTGTCTGGTCATATACATAAATTTTAAAATCTGATTCTCGGTTATAAATCTTAGAATAAATGGTATCAATATGTTCAAAAAAATAAGGAAGGTACCTAACAGGAAATTCATATTTTTTTTGTGCAAATGATGTATCTGCCGAGATCGCAATAATAATAAACAATAATACTTTTTTCATTTTTTTATCTATATAATAAAGTGATGATTAAACTATATTTTATGCTTAATAAAAGTTGCATTATAATGGTCATTATAGCAAGGATGAAAGGCCATTTTAACTTCAGTAATTTCATGTATGACCAAAGAATACCCTAATTCACATTGCTCTTTTTTATATTTTCCAATTTCCAGAGTAGTGCTGTTTCCAGTATAATGCAAACGGTATTTATACTTTTTTCTTGTTTGTTTACCATTTTTTGATTCAATTACAAAAGCAGTATTTTTTTTGAAAACATATACTCTTCCTGAATCGATCAAATTAGGTATTTGAGTGCCATGAAATGTAGTTTTCTCATATTGCCATGTTCCTATCAATTGTGCGTGAACATCATCTACTTGTTTTTGTTCAGCTGACGTGATTTGGCCATAGCCCGAAAAGCATAAAAAAAATAAGATTATAGTTATGCTTATTGCTAAAGAAGTTTTGCTTGTAATCATCTCATTTGACCGATTTGTTAAATAATGAATTCAATATTAATGCTCAAAAGAACTTCTAACTAATTTACCATCAGAATAAGAATCTTTACTGCTTTTTTCATTTTGAGCAATACCTGTTCGGCATAAATTGGAAAAAGAGTAATATGCCTAAAATAGTTCGCATGGGTAAACTAAGTTAAGGAAAATCATTGATATTTCAATAATCCAAGCAAGAATTATGTCTGAGTCATCATAAATAGTTAATGGAATAGCAAAAGGTGTGTGCAATGCAATCTGGAAATATTGATTCGGGGACTGAAGGGAGTAACTATAAAAAACAAAGGATAGATTCAAAAATCACTCCGTAGTGCCGATTTTGGGCTCATACTTCAATACAATATTATGCTCCAACTTCCTTTTGTCTCCATCTTTAGTATAAACAAAAGCTTTTAAATTAAATGTTCCCCAGCCTTCTGTTTCCATTTTGAATTTACTTGCTCTGTCTTTTATTTTTCTGATAGGGTCATAAAATGTCGGATGAAGAATATACTCAACATAATCTATCTCATTAAGAGCTCCTGTTCCATCATCATCTATGAATGCACTCCACTCCCAATGATCTTCTCCTTTATATTTCCAGTTATTTCTAATTCTTAATTGCATGGCAAATATTTTAATTAGTTTAATTCAGCAATTTTGGGGCTACGAGAATGAAAGGTTTCAGTTTGCCAAGTGTTAAAACGGAAGAGATGAAGCACAAATATTTTAATTGAAATTCACAAAATAATAGCTAAATCGATTAAAAAATTGTAAATTAGCGTGAACGAATTCTGCTATGAAAAAAAAATCCAATATTCCTTGCTCATTCAATTTTGATAATGTCCCTTTTGCTTTTAAGTCTGAAAACAGTAAATAAGGATTTCAATACTAAGCTACTTGAAAAATCAATGATCCTAATTCCTGCAGGAAAATACTATATCAGCGCAAGTGAAGACGGATATACTCAATATCCTGAAGAAGATTCAGCAGGGTATTATAAAACAAAACAATTTTATTTATGCGATCATGAAGTGAGTAATGGTGAGTATTTAATTTTTCTTCAAGAATTTTTTAAAGCAGATACTAATCAATATAAAAAAATGTTACCTGATACGTTATCGTGGAGAAACAAATCGATTGGGTATGATCCAATGACAATATATTATCTTCGTCATCCAATTTATAACACTTATCCTGTTGTTGGAATAAGTTATGAACAAGCCTTAGAATATTGTACCTGGCTCACAAAAAAATACATAACAGAAGGAGAACGTAAATATAAAAATGTGATTTTTCGTTTGCCTGAAAGAAAAGAATGGGTGTATGCTGCAAAAGGTGGACTTTCACTATACTCCTTTCCCTGGAAAGGCACATCATTGAAAAATCAGAAAGGAGAATGGTTAGCTAATTTCAGATTTTTTTCTCAAGGAAATATTTATAAAATTCCTGGTAAGAAAAATGACCATTCAAGTAATCAGGAAAACCAATACCTTATTTTAGGCAAAGGAGAACCAACTGGTCATTATCTCACTGGCAAAAATGATGATTTGACCGTACCCGTAATGTCATACAAACCAAATGGTTATGGCTTGCATAATATGGCCGGTAATGTGGAAGAATATGTTATTGAGAAAGGAAGTACAAAAGGAGGAAGTTGGGATGACCCAGGCTTTTATCTAATCAACACAGTTCATAAAATCTACACCTCACAATCCTCGGCAAGCTGCACAATAGGTTTTAGAGTGGCTATGGAAATAATTCCTTAATTGTTTTTAGAATTATTTTCAGTAAAAAAACGGATGGAGAATTAATATTTAATGAAATAAACTCAAAAGCAATTATCGAAAATATGCTTCCGGAAGATGTTAGATCGATAGAATATTAGTAAAAAGACAATCTCAGTCGAATCACATTTTTCCTTTCTCTACTTTTATGACTACTCCTTTTTTATAGGTAGTGGTTGTAATCGTTTGGTGAATATAATCAAAGCTATTGCTTTCAATTAATATCCCATTGTCATCATACTCCTCCGTTTTTATTTTCTCAGGATCCTGGGTCCATACAGGTGATGACTTACAATAACCATAGCGCTTTAATTTTCCATAACGATAAATTTGGTATTTAGTGACAGTACCATTTTCATCGTGAAAGATCTCAGAATAATATTTACATTTTGCTTTATTCTTTGTTATTACATTTTGCAAATTGGTGATTGTATCTTCAATTTTCAATTCTATTCCGATTGGGGCATGAGTTAAATAAGATTCACTTAGAGAAACATAGTTCCCTTTTTTTCCATATTTGTCGAAATCTTGAGTTAAGACATAAATATACCTTGTAAAGTATCCGTTTCTTGGAAAATCAATATCGACCTTTTTGTTTGTTATCTCTGAATCTAGATAAATCTCTGAATAGGTAATAAAAGGTAGTATTTGTTTGGTAAGAGTCTGATCATAATCATAATAAATTGTAATTCCATTCCATATGTTATTCTTAAACGTATTACATGATATTTCGGTTTTTCCATCCAGTAGGAATCTATAGAAAACGCCATCCTTCTGTCCGTCTTTGTAAAGGCCATACTGCTGTTGTATATTGAATTGTAATGGTTTGTACTTATCCGCTTTTACCGGAAGATTTTGATTCATATGTTCTGCTGAGGCAGAATAAAAATAATAGGTATTGAAAGCCCCGTTTGCTTTATGTTCCTTATACTCCTGAGAGAAAAGAACAATATTGTAATTACTGTATTGATAGATGGTATCATTCACTTTTCTGCGTAAAAATTCATAATTGTCCTGAATAAATTGTTTTTTGTCTTTGGAGTATAAGAAAAGCCAGGTGCCGTCTGGAAATGATACGGGAAGTTCAATGTAATCAGAATACTGCCCAGTATTGTTTCCGTTAGAATCTTTATAGACTACTAGTCGCATAATTTTTTGAATATATTGCAAACATGAGGAAGGAAAAATATAATAGACTTTGTTGTCCATTATTGTTTTGGAATAGGCCAATGAATCGGACATATACACATATTCAAAGAAGTACCTTGGCAAATTGTCAACATAAGTAGTATCGGCAATTGCTCTTTTATTGCTGTCTTTCAGACTGACATGCCCTTCCCATTTCAGACTGTCGTAAAAAGTGTTTAGTTGTTTTAAAAAGAGAGCAGAATTATTTGCTGCAACATCAAACAATAAAGATTTTATCACTTCATGTTTTTTTTCTTTTTTAAATTTTTTAATGTTTGAGTTTAGTTCATAAACAACCCTATTGTTTTTATCATCGCTTGTGGTCCAATGAATTTTTTGTTTTTCCATATCAACAAGAGAAGTATCATTCCCGGTTATTGATGTCATTTTAAAACTCAATGCAGGTTTTGTGATATATTGCACTTTTGTTGTCCGAATCAATTTCCCGTTTTCATTCCATTCCTCAGCGTATTCAGTTCTTTCTTCAGAAGAATAAATAATGTGAAACCATTTTTTTCCGCTTTCATGAAAACCATTTAGCTCGCCATCATACAAACCAAATTTTCCTTTCTTGTATTTGCCTTTATATTTCAATTTTCCGCTTTCATAAAACTCTTGCCACTTGCCATCCTTGAGTCCGTTCTTAAGGGTGGCCTTTTCTTTCTCATTTCCATTCGACCAGAAGGTTTTTACCTGCTGCGCATTTGCGAAAGAGCAGGAGAATAAGAAGAGTAAAAAATAAATTAAATATTTCATAGTGTTATATAAGACTTCACCCAAAGTTAATGCTAAATCAGGAATACTGCAATTTGAGTATATAGAAAAGTAATAAAATCTGTTTTGATGTTATTTGCATTTTGGCCCTATAAAACAAATTAGACGAATAAAACGGATAATTTAGAGTAAAAAAGCGGAGAGAGCAACTTTTGATAATCCATGAGAATTACTTTTAGCTGAAATTTTATGTATCTTTAAAGTAAAAGAAAGTTATACATGTTATACATCTTCCTTTAATAATTGTTATTCGTCAAATGCTCGTGAAACATATTTTCTATCTTCTATTGCTTTTATTTTCGGCTCCCTTTGCTCATTGTCAATCTTCGATTGATTTAAATGCGCTTTTTGTTGGAGAGATCTCTGAAAAAGTTGAAAAACAAGCAGTTTATCTCGGTGATATCGTGGCATTTTATGTTGGCCCAAATGATCGGTTTATTTGCCGTTTCAATGCAGATGGAAACTTTCAAATTACTCTTAGTGACGGAAAGAATGGACTTGTGAAGTCCCGCAATATAAAAAAATCGGCCAATCAGGATCTATTCAAAATAACCTATCCGGAAAGCTCCTTCCCTTTCTCAAATACACCCTCCATTTTTGGGCGATCGCAATATTCCAATTGCAATTTTTCAGCGGTATTATATTGGCTTAAGTATTTCAAAGACACAACGGATTTTGTCGCATTAACACGCAAGGCATTTAATAAAGATACTGCTGCCTTCTTTTCGTTGATGCGCCAACCATTTTTAGATGTGGATGGCAGCCGCCAGTGGTCTTTCAATAACTGGAAACTTATCAACTCTTTTTCGGACAAGGAATTTTCGACAATGATCGTAAACGGAAATACAAAACGCAGAATAGATATCGTTCTGGGCTTATATCCCGATCTAACAATAACTCCATTTGGCGAAGAGAGCAATTTTATTGACACATATTATAAAACCTGGTATCCTCTAACGTGGAGTTTAATTGAGTTTGAAAGGGGAAATGAAATTCATAATAAAAAATACTACAAAGAGTTTAATAAGCTAAAAAAGAAAATTATTCGTTCAAGTTAATTCTTAGCCACGAACAAACATTCATATTATCTTGCCATAAAAAACACTAATAATTTTTCGTAAAAAAACGGAGGAGGTTGGAATGAGTAATATTAAAATGATTTAGGTATTTAAAAATAATTACAATAGTTAGATCCGGTTGGGTCTATTTTTAAAAGACACTATTTAGACCTATTTTTTCCGAAGAGACCTATACCATTTAATATCCGCTAAAGGGATATCTTGACTTGTATTCTCCATATTTTTATTTGATCTAAGAGGTTTCACGCTTTCGATTCTCCCTAATACCTGATCCTGAAAACAATAAGTAATAATTACTTTTCCATCAAACCTCTCAAATTCATCTATCAAAAAGAAAGCTAATAGGCAATTATTTTCGGTAATCTTAACAAAACAAGATTTTACAATTTCTGCTTCATTTTCTATATAAACAAAAAAATAATTAGAATCAGATTTCGATAATTTTTCTTTTATGCTATCATTAATCTTTAATTCCAAGCAATTAAAAATGTACGCTTTTTCATCGTTCCAAATTTGTGGCATCTTTATAAATTTAACGTCTAATTTTTTATATAACGCGGGTAAATCACTATACTTCTGAGACACCTTTTTTACAAAAGAATCGGGAGGCCTACCATTAAATGCTTTCAAATTATTAAGTAATGGCTTTGCTTTCAAATCGACAGAACTAGAATCAAGAGGTTTAATGACAAGATCTGCTACATTTTCTATTTCATACAAAAAGCCAGAAGGGCCATATATTGTTGCACTTTTTTTAAATTTTTCAAATGCATTTAAAGGAAGAATTGCTTCATAATATGGATCTACTGATATTTCTGACGTGATTGAGTACAAACCATCAGAAATTGTTACGGAATACTTCGGAATACTACTCATCACAACATAGAACTCATCTTTTTTCGGTAGTAACACAAAAGAAATGGAAGTATCAATTTGTTTAGAATACTTATGTAATGTTAATTTTATTACTTTATATGATTCATTGAGGTTACGTCTGATTATAGTCTCCTTAAGATCAATCGAAAAATTATATTTCTCATTCAACTGAGCCTTTGATTCGCTTATTTGCATAATTATAAAATATAATAATATTAGATGCTTCATTATTGTTTAATTTCTAGTCAAAATTAATTCAAAAAATAATCAATATTACAGCCCGAAGACAAATAAGTAAACAACTATTATACCGAAAAAGGCTGAATCCTAAATGTTTCATCGTTTCATGTAATTTCAGCTATATTTCCTCTAACTTTAAAGAGTAAAATAGACACCCCAATGTGTTATAAATAAATAACTCGGATATTCCTTCCAATCCCTTGATTTCAAAAATTTGATTTCCGCTTAATAATGTAGGGACGAGCAAATCTTCTTTTGGTGGATCAGGACAGGAAGTCACGCTTACATCATCCACATAATAGTAAATATTGCCATCTATATTTGAAGGGTAAGTGGTGTCTATGACCATCTCAGATGGGATAACAAAGCTCCCAATGGTCATATATTGTTCTCCTCCGTTTGAAATGAAACTGCCTGAGACCAACATCCAATCAGTAGTGTCGGATAATAAATTAGTTGCAGGGTTTTCTACCTGTGGTGTTACAGGTAAAATCGTAATTGTAGTAAAATCTGTTAGTTTCGCGTTTGAAAAATACACACCAAGAGAACTTGTTGAGTATATAGAATAATTCCACAAAGACACATAAAATTCAACACAATATTTTGCATAAGGTTTCAAAGCAGAATCTAATTTAATACCGAGATATTCGTTAGCAAATGTAGTCATCCCAATTCCTGCGTATGCATTTCCGGTTCTTGCAGGTTGATATCCTGCAATATTTGTAGGAATTCCTGGATTCGCCATTCCAGTGCTATCATATCCACATGAATTAAAATAATCAGGTGTACTTCCAGTTGGATTATACCAAGGAAAAGCTTTGTAAACTTGGTTTGTCATTGCAGGACAACTCGTATAAGATTCAAACGAAGGATTAGGGACAAGATTGGTTTGTCCAAAAAATGGATTAAATGATACTTGAAATAATAATATACAAATCATCTTTTTCATAGAAAACAATACAACGACACAATAGAGGTGCCGTTGTATTAAAGTTAAACAATTTACTTCACAATCACAATTTTATCAGATTCGATCATTTCGTTGTTTACTATTACTTGGTAGAAGTACATTTGATTTAAGAACAGAAAACAAATCAAGAATTTATTCCCACGAAAAGCAAACTGTCGAACTTGAAAAACAATTTAAGAAAAACAAATTGGCTTGGAACTTTTTTAATGAGCAAGCTCCTTCTTATAAAAAAGTAATAATGCATTGAATAAGCTCTGCGAAACAAGAAAAGACAAGGTTATCAAGGCTTGAAAAAATAATTTTAATAAGTGGAAAAGAAAAAAAAATGTAATAAAAAAGTCTGGCCGAATAAAAAGCGTGCACTAACTACACTTTCTCCCCTTTAATCGAAAAAGCAAAAACAATCAAAGAAATATTTTTAAATTCGTTTCTATGCAGCCATCCATAGAAATTCTAGGTTTGAAAATACAGGAACCCGTAACATCTTTTACGGATCTTATTGTAGCTGGTGTTTGCTATTATGCCTTTTATCAATT